>OMLO01003592.1_pt1 | contig 12798 bp, 7 predicted proteins | sample 1674811 | NCBI WGS metagenome assembly OMLO01 (sample SAMN06265003, study PRJEB25207) | coral metagenome | isolation source: Coral host | place: Mexico:La Bocana,Puerto Morelos, Mexico | collected 2008-11-13
ATTTTGGTGAAGGAAACTCTTGGTGGAGAGTTCTTTGGGGTCTGGTGACGACACGAATTCCATAGTTTTGAAGCAATTTTTTTTTTCTGCAGGAGCTGAAAAGAAAGGACATGAAGCTGAAGTCTACAAGTGATGAATATGAAGAGAGGTATGCACAGAGGTTGCATTGTCAAACATTCAAACTTACAGAATGTTTATGCAGGGCTGCAAATAACTGTCGGTAATCGGCCATTGGCCGACCAAAATTTGCTCATGTCCAACGAAATCCCAAATGTGATCGGGCATGATGACCGGACAAATATTTCATCGTAAATCATTCTACAGCAATGATGAATAAAAATCTACCGTGATTACAAAAATAATGTAACTTGGTGACGTCCGACCACAATTTTGTTTTGTCCGACCAAGATGGTGTCTTAGTAGGACATATGTCCTTTCAGGTGAAAAAATTATTTGCAGCCCTGTTTATACAAACAGTCTAACAAAAAGTTTTTTATTTTCAACATTTGGCAAATTATATGTTTGCAAGTGTGCGAGTGCATGCAAATGAATATGGGAAAGATCATATATTTTGATCTATTGTGGCTTCATGTGTGGGTACATGTTCTACAATTTAGTTTGACATTTTAAACATTCCTGTTATTTGGCTGATGTTTCCTCTCAACTAGAATAAGTGGTTTTCAAGAAAAGATGGCATCACTTTCCAACACAAGGCAGTACTTGGAAAAAGAAAGGTAATTCTGATGCTGTTTTGGAGTATTAGAAGTATGTTGTAAAACTGATTAGATTCAAGTTACTGTCTAAAAATAATAAATTATTAACAGCATTACTGTGTTGATTTTGAAAACATTCATTATGGGCTGGGCACCAGGCAAATCAAACAGCAATTAGGGCAATTTTGTTAGGCCGGTTTGACTATCTAGTGGAAGGTTTTGAAAGTTCAGTTCTAATAGTTTTACCTGCCTGCGAAAAACCAGTTGCAGCCTGCTTAAAATGATAATGAAACCTCTGCCCTTACAGTATGTTAAATGTTTGTTATTTTGCAGACAGTTGCTGTCAGTTCGCTTGCAGCAAATGATGCAGGCCCATTGTGATGAAGCCATAAAGCTGTTGAACTCTAGTACTTCTACACTTTCCCCTGGCTTATCTGGATCACAACAGGTATTTGAATCTAGTTTTTATTTAATTAATAGTAATATTCCAAACGTTCATGACTACCAGCATGCCGACTATGCAGAAATTACTCTTATCCTCAGAGAAACCCTGCCAATCATGCTTGTCATCTTTGATGAATGACGGTCAAGCACCCTTCACCATGTGGGTGTATTATCACTTGAGGGGGTCGGTGATAAAATACTATGGAGCACAGTGGTTTTGAGGTTTTGATATATGCTTTAAATATGTACAATGCTAAATGAAGATGATGCTGTTTAAGTGTACCTAGTGAATACTTATTGACAGACTGAAGCAGTACTTCAAAGTCGAAAATTTAAAAAACTCCTGACCAGGATGTTTGTTTAATTAGTAAATTAAATTAGTTAGCTTATTGGTACAGTCTGTAGTCTGTCACCTCTCTTTGTACATGTAGTTTTGAATCTTCAAACATACTGCAGCCAGCTAAGCTTATTCTCAGCACACAGAATTTCTCTTGATATCTTTCAGACATCCTCCTTGCAGTTTAGCCAACATCACGCTCCTTTCATGAAGAACACTAAAGATTCATCATCCTTCAAGTTGGGAAAAGATACAGAACATCAGCCTGATAAAGTGCCAATCATGACAGCTTCGCTTCCATCCTCACAACTACTACTGCAGCAACAGCAGAAAATACCAGAGAGACCATTGTCAAATCTGCACTCATCTTTCAGACCAGTGTACAATACCTCGCATACTGACAGTGGAATGTACTCGACAAGTTATCACAGCATGAATGGTGATTCAGAAAGGCATGAGGTGTTATCACATGACCAGTCTAGTGGTCATGAGTTTTTCCCTCTTCATGCTGTTCTTGATAATGACAGAAGTATCATCAGTGGTCAGGTAATTTTCCAGTCCTAATCCTAATCGGCAGTCAGTATTTCTACCACTAATAAATAACTTATTTAAACAAGTTTAAGAGGAAAGCATGTTTTAAAGTGGGTTTTGATTGGTTTTGGAGGGCCTATGTTGCACAATTGTCAGTTGGTGCACTCCAGGTAATTCTGACAAGTTAGTAGTGTCTATTTAGACAAGTTAAGATCACAGATTCAGCGGTGTTGTGACGTCAAGGTGGGTTCATGCATTTGCAGTTTATTGATTTATTAGCTTTGGCTTGGCCCAAGCCATGTTCCTCTTAAAAATCCACATCAAACTGGTTTAACTCCCAAGTTAAAAGTCAATTCTTTCAAGAACTTAATTCTGCAGTTAAGGTTTTACTCCGCTCAGCAGTTTAATTGGGCCTTACTGAATGATTAATGTACAATAAACCTCTCGCTACAGTCTGTAATCAATGGCGATGCTACTGACGACAAAGAAAGAACCCTGCTGGAACAAGAACTAGAGACAAATAACACATTGTTGTCAGTAAACCCTCACGATGCACATCAACCAAGGTGAGCTACCATCACTGGTGCTAACAAAATACCAACCTCTTATGCAGGTTACAAGCCTGAAATGAGTACAGAAAGCTCAGGCCTGGGTTGTTAAGGAGGTGGACAATGCTATCCATCACCATATAAATCACTATCATCCAATGGCGGAAAGCAATTTAATCTGTGAATAGTATGATCCATCCTTCAAAGAACAAGGGACTGGAGATTATAACCAGAAATTCCATTTTTACTAAAAGTTTTAAAACTATACCTTTTTGGATGAATGTACTTTTGTATGTGAATTTTGAATTCTATGCTATGCGTATTTTTTATCAACAGGCACATTTTACCTGTAGCTGCTGTGACAGAGGATACCATTTCAGAAAAACTTCAAGAGCAGGAGTCACGCCAGGCAGAGTTGAATCATTATGTGAAAATGGTAAATGCATTAATTGAGATTCTTCAATTTTTCATGTTTTTCTCACAGAATTGTTTGTATTTTATTGACTCTCTTCAGCTTCTGCAAAGATCACCTGGAGATCAACATTATGAGGTAATTTAAAATTACAGAGAAAGAAGTCTTACATGCACATCCAGACAAACCAGTGGCCAACTTTGTTTATCTTGATAGTCACTATTACACATGCTAACTTTGTCACTAAAAATGATATGGAATGGAGTTAATTAGTCTTGAAAAGCACGTTTTTTGTTTTGTCATGTTGCAGCAGGAAAAGGACCACCTCCCAAATGGCCTGATGTTGATTCCATCCACTGCTGAAGTGCAAGGTTTGCAACTTACTATACACAAAATGTAAAACTGTAAGAATTTGTATGAACTTTTGCTATTTTATCATCATCATCATCATCATCATCATCTTTTATATGCCACACTGTAAATAATGTTAAAAAATAATGACAATAACAAAAGGAGGAGAGCAGACCTCCAAAAAAACCACCAGGCTTATTGTGGAGGCAACCTCAGTTGTTAAATAAATGTTAATATAATAATTGTAGATCTTAAGCTCTGCAGTTGTGGCATGACCAATTTACCATTTTTTAATTTAAAATGCACCAAAAAACTTTTTTCTCAAGAGAAGCTTGTTGAAATTTGCACGAGTCATTCATTGTTAGTACTTTGTTTGGTAGGATGGTTTATCATTTAGCAGCATTAAATTCAAAAGAAAAAAATGTGCATATTATTGAAAACATTTTTTTGTTTATTTATCAAATGAAATTTGATATTCATCTCTAGTCCTGAGATATGCTTTCACAAGTTTGCAATGGGCTGTTAAAAGTAGTCAAACACCCTAAGAAAATACTTTGTATGATTCAGATGCCAAAAATTTATCAGCCTCCATGAGATTGGAGGATGGATGTGGAGTGGATGTATATTATTTATTAGACTTGCCAGGCAGATACTGCTTGTAATGATGACCATCACTAAGTTATTTTTTCTCATAAACCTTAGATGGATCTTCTTCATCAGGAGTCATATCTCCCATCCAATCAGATCATCAGTTTGAAACAAGACATGTGACCACCCCAGCCTACCCTCCCACTGGCCCAAGTAGTCACTCCTACCAGGTAGTCTGATTAATGATATATTATTGAAATGATATCCGCATGGCTACTTACAAAGTATTAGGATCTGGTTAGGTGGTTGATTTAACAAGTATTTCTGGCTTGATTGTAATTTGCACAGGACAATAAATGGTGGAGATTACATTTGACTCCTACTGTTGATGTTTATTTAGTTCTCAGAGGTGATTAAGGTGGTCACACTGAAAGATTTTGCTGAAAGGCACTAACTTTTTCTTGCTTACAAACAAATCAAAATCTTTGATTTGTGGAGTCAGCATTCACCTTGATGAGCAAACAGGATATAGCTTTTCTGTTTAAATATTGTAGAGCAAAAAATTCTTGTAGCAGGGTTTCCACATGTTATATTCCTTCCACATGTACAGGATGGTAAACATAAAGGACAACCAACTCAACCTGCCTTCACAAAGACCACAGTCACACCAGGGACATTCAGCATGCCATTACAAGCCAGGAGAGATGCTGGTTTTACAAGCCAGGTAATGGTTCAATTACTACAATTGAGAAATCTATTTTTATTTCTATTTTTCAAACTCATTAACAATTCATCAAGCGTAAGTAAAGAAAATCATGAGGTAAACCTGTCTGGATATTTGATCTTAGCATGGATTTTTTTATTATTTTACTTCAATCTCCATTTTCTCCTTGGTTTAAGTTTTGACTGAGAAGATACTTGAAACACTCAAGACCATGCTTGACCACATTTCCAAATACCTGACACAAAGTTCATCAGAAAATACTTTTGCTCTGTTGAATTTTCAACTATCTTCTCAGGCTTTCATGTTTGATGTATAAGAAATTACTCAAAGTGGGGTTTCATAATTTCCAGATATCTTAACAGATGTACACGTTTCTGCCTGGCATTTTATGCAAGTAAATGTTTGCAGATTGACTCACAAGTCAAGTGAAATCTTGGACATATATGGACAGACAATAACCCGCACTGTTTTGTGTGGCAGTAGTAAATTGAAATCTTAAGTCAAAAAGTGCAGCCAATTTAAAAAACAGATGTAGTTTTTAGGTCATTTTAATGTAGGAGTAAAAAACATGTCTTGAGCACTTATGATTTAGTTTTGACATGTTAATTCTCCACTGCCAATCAGTAAATTAAACCTTGGGCTCATAATTCATTCATTTCATGACAGATTGGTTTTCTCTCTCAAGGTAACAACACTTAAAAAATCATTCTAGTGTTCACGTTTTTTAACTCTGCACTATACAACATAATGACAGTATTTCAAAAGGAGGGACATTTTGAGAAAACATGTAATTTTACAAGACCTACAAAGTGATAACATAAGCACAAGATTTTGGGCATACATGTTTGAAAACAAAAAGATCCACTTATGAAGCCTAGTAGATGGTTCTACTTTATTTTCAATGATCCCTTCCATGTCTGCCTCATCTGAAAATGCAACATCTATAATGTTGTTTACATGTTATACATTTTGTCAGCATTTTCCCTGTCAACAGATTCCATCTCAGTTGCCATCTCAGTTGCCCCATGCAAGGTTAGCTCAAGTAGCACCACACACTCCACCCCGGAGAGAAAGAGACAGTGATGAACAACCCCCACCCCCAGGGGTTCTAACTCCTCAGCAGGTCAGCCAGTTGTCTAGAATGCTTGGTCTGTTCTCGGGGCCAGGTCAGCCACAACTTACAGCAGAGCAACTCTTTGCTTATCTCAGAGGTGTTCAAAACAAGTGGGTATTTTTGAAACACCTTCTGCTTAATGGTACTTGCATTTACAAATTCAGGGTTCTGGCATAATTACTTTGAAATACATTTTAAGTGAGTTCAAGAAGACTTAATGTTGAAGTTTAGTTGATGGAACTTGTGTTCTGTTGCCATGCATGACAACTGCTTCCTTCAATGCAAGATTATATCTGGGACACTCATAGTCTTTATTCACTCCCAAGAGTGGCAAATTTGTAAGTTGTTGCTCATTTGAATGGTCACATGCTAAGTTAAAATTGGATTCAGAGTCTTCTGAGTTTCATTCACAAACAGAAGTTTAAAACGTTTGATCTTTGTCTCTGGGATCAACTAAAGCTGGTCAGCTTTTCACTTCCAAGTGTTACTGAGTGAGTGGCCTTGATCCTGACTCTGGTAATCTTAGTACTTGTGATGATGTTTGATGGCTGTTTTCTCTGTTATCAGTCCTTTAGGTAACATTTCTTCATCAGGACCAATCCCAGTCAGCACACAGAGCCACAGTACACATGAGCAGCAAGTGCCTGGGCCTGGGTCTAATGTGAGGGACTCTCCTCCCCAGGCTTCTCATAGACAACAACAACAAATGGGAGCTAATAAGGCAAGAAGAAGTCTGGACACTAACTTTCACAAAAGACAGGTGAGACACCAAAGTCACTGATTTCTTTGACTAATAAGGCTAGGTATAGTTCTTTGTACCAGAATAAAATTGCTCTATCCAATCCAGTGGTCAGTTCAATGAAACGACTTACTATTCTTTTTCTACAGGTTCAAGGTGGTCAAACCCAGGGCCCTTCTGTAAGTGGTCACCCTATAATCCCACCAGGTGGCCAGGTTACAAAGTCTACTGAGCAACCTGGCCAGACAAAAGCTCACAAACAGCCAGTGAAACAAGCATCAAGTCATGTAGGGCCCCCCCTCAGATATCCTGGGGTGCAAGATGGAGCTAGTAAGCCTGCAACAAAAACTGCACAACAAAGTAAAGAAAGCAAAGCAAAGCCTGTCCCTGCTGGGAAACAAACCAAGGTTAACGCCTGGAGATAGCTTCTATTTATCATCATTTATTTTTGTACTTGTCAATATATTTCACAGAGAAAAGAAAAGCAAAATATGGCTTTATTTTCAAATAAATTATGATCTGAGAGAAGTCCAATCTGATTTGAAGTTGCATCTTTTTTTTTCTTTTTTTACATTCAATACTAAATTATCTTTACTGACATGAACAGAAATTGTGTGTTTACTAAGGAGAATATATATTTTGAGCTCATGAACATGTTGGAATGTGATTGAAATGTAAATTTTACAAACATTGCCTTTCATTAGCTACTAATTTCTCTCTGGTTTGCCAGATAAGAAGTGAAAATTGAAGAGAAACTGAAGATCTGCCAATTCTTTACACAGCCATGTCACACTTCTCGTTTAACAGTTACGAGGAAAACTAGAAGAACTGCTGTTAGTAAATTTGACTAAATTTAATGTAACAAGTTCAGTTAAACATGTTTAAACTTCTTATGTATGTGTCCAACTTGGAAACAAATAGCTCACTCTGAATGGGTTCGTCGAGACGGCAAAGAGGATTTTTTACCACATACTCAACATAAATCTGAAAAGCAAGCAAAATATTGTTATTTATGATATTATTAATGGACTTGAGTGATACTTGTCTGCCACAATATACAGAAACAGAACTAAGGGAATTTTTTACTTTGTGTGCACCCTTGAAGTTACTTTGACAGCTAAAAATAGTGGCATTTTGTCATGGACACCCGAGATGAGACCCAATTTATACCCCTACGCAGGACAACGAGCATCCCCAACATTTTCACAAGGGAGTCACCCCATCCAGCATGCAGCTGTAACACAAGACTACACATTCTTAAGTTCTGATATCATCATCTAATTTCACCTTACAGTATCAATGCATTGTTATGCATGTAGGTGACAAGAAATAAGATGGAACTATAGAGCCGAACTCAACTTCAGTCAGTCTGGCAGAAATGTTGTAAATACCTTGCTGTATATATTGAAGAGAACATCTCGTGTATTTCCAACACTCAAATCTGTGTTCAGGATAAACTTGAGCCCTGTTGGTGTTTCATAGAAATGGAGCTTGTACTTGCTTGTTCTGTAATTTAGGAATCCATCTTTTCTGCCTTTTAGTCAAGGATTTCTCAAATCTCAAATGAACTTAATGAAGGGTGAGAATCAGTTGCTTCACTGCCACTGTTCAGGCAGAGCGAGTCAGCCACCAACAGTTGCAAATGATGATGACTAGTAAAAGCGTCACTATCAAATTCAGCATAAATATTTAGTATTCATGTCACTCACACCATGTGTGCTATGAGTGACAAACTCTGTATGTAAACATGCATCATAATCCAATGATGCATGATGCTGACAAGCGCAAAGTAACGTAAAAAAGATAAAGTCTACATACAAGCCTAGTGACGCATCAAGCTGGCACTTATCTCCGGTTTCTGTAGCATGAAGCAACTAAGGGTATTTCTGGGTTTGCCTTGGTTAGCATCTGTTATCTTAATTTATTTATATAATAATTATATAATTGTTCTTTGTTTTTTCTTTGTTTTATGTCACTGGTGATTGTTACAGGTTCTTACACCAAGGATGAGCCGTATTTCTGCTCTCCCTCTCCCCCCCCCCCCCCCCCTCTCCACTATATAGCAGAGTAGGGATGGTGCAGTGGTAGGAGTGGTCAACTCCCAACAATGTGGTGCGGGTTCAATTCTGCCTCGTGCCATCTGTAGGTTGAGTTTGTTGTTGGTTCTTGCCCTGCTCCAAGGGTTTTTCTCCAGGTTCTTCATTTTTCCACCCTCCTCAAACAACTGTTACTAAGTTTCTTTTGTGCTTTCCAAACTTACCAGCATGCATCACACAGTTTCTTAATGATACAATGAATCAGTCATTGTTAATTGATTACAATAAGTATTTCACTCCTATGTGAAGTACTTTAAGAATACTCCAACAGTTTTTGAGGATACGATTCAGAGGGAGACATCCGAGCTACAAATGACTTGATTGAATACAGCATTCCATACATCAGCTTAAATTCCTAGGAAATAAGAATGTACTTCAATTTATGCCTGAGAACTCGGATTTAGCACCCATCATACCTTAATTTAAAGCATATTTGAGCCAGCACCTTCAACAGGACACAACTGAAGCCCAGCAGAGAGTGGTTTAGTTATGAATAATTTTGTAAATGTCTTAGTTGAATACATACAAATACTTTGTTGCCTCGAATTTTAAGAGTAGCTTACAAACATAGAGATTTAGCTAAGCCTGGGCCAGGTTGTTTAAAGCCTCATTAGCTAACATATTGAAAAATTTATGGGTTAGTGTTAACCTGCTTCCGAACAACCCCACCCCAAGTTAACCTGATATGAGCCTGCAATCCAATCAAAAACCAGTAGTTGGTCAGCGGTCAACTTCAAAAACCAGCATGACCTTGATGAGATCTAAACTTGAGCCTGCGATATGATCACCTGATTCTGGTCAGCACAGGTGTCAATTGGTCATAACATGGATGTCCAGTATCAAAAAGGATGCTATAAACCAAGTCTGTGTGTCTGTTAACCCATTCACTGCAGTATGGCTGCCATCATGTGTGACTCTGTAGTCGTCATGCATACACGCCCATGAAGAATACTGTTAGTAATGATAACCACTAGAAAATCAATTCATGGGTTTCTTTTACTTTCCTATATGGGTAGGGGGCTCCCCTTGGTGGCCCTTCGGGCGGCTGGAGCTCCGCTATAATTACACTTATTAAATAAAATTAGTATGTTGACAATTAGAAAGTTGCTGAACTATGAACATAATAAAACTAGAGACAAGCTGCAATGTTACTGAAAAGAGTCGTGCTGTATTATCTTGTCTGAAAAGTAGAAGTTCGTAATGAATCCGGAAGAGAGTTCCATAATTTAGCAGCCAAATATGAAAATTATAGACTGCAGGACGTAAGTTACTATTTTCCGAGTAGAGGAATTACTCACTATCTCTTTTCTGATTGGCCAAAAACGCACAGTGAATTTTTGAAATAAATTTTTGAAAACAGTCATTATATTAGGTTTTTGTGATATCCAGAATAATCAAGATCTCGGTAAGGGTTATCAGCCTCAACCTTCGGCTTCGGTTGATAACCCCTACCTCGACCTTGATTCTTCTGGATAGCACAAAAACTTCCAACCAATAATTCCGCTTATAATTTATCAAAAGCTTACCTCGTCCTTTGACATATTTGATTCTTTCCGTCTGTTCCAAGACTCGTAATAAAGACATGTGCCATTCCGATCAAATATATACAGATTATAAATAGTCATTTTTACTCATCAGAAAACTGTTACTTTGTACACACTCGATCCACACTCGCTAAACGCGCTACCGTTATTCGCGGCCTCAGAAATATTTCAGCGGTACATCTTTGAAAAAGTACATGTGTCATATAACTGTACTCGGCCATTCTCGTCCAATCTACAGGGTAACGTCGGCTGATCGGGCACTTTTTGTAAAGACGAGCGGCGCTAGGGAAAGTTTGCTCTAAATTTCTCAGATTTCTTGTGTACCTACCGAAATGAAGCCTACAGGTGTCGCCCAAGATGAAATGTTTCCCGATGGAGATGCTGGGTGGATGGAAATGGATGAGGTAACATTTTAATTTACCTGAATTATCCGCTGATTCCATGCTGGGGAAGTTCGCCCTCTCATTCAAGTTTTCTGGTTTTGTTTGCTTACTTCTCATTGCTAGGCTGCATCAGGTGGTGGAATGCTCATTGAGCTAGCAGCAAATGAGAGAGCAGTTCATGGAGACTTCTTTAACAGTAAATATAAGCTTAATACCTTGCAGTTTTTAGTTAGATGCTGTCCTATTCCCTGTTTTCCAGCTAATATTGTATGATAGGCTTAAGTTTACATGTAAAAATCAGCATGCTGATTGACTGAGAGAGCGTCATGTCATCCCGACCAGTGCAGAAAGTTGACATAAAGTACAAAAAGTTGAAATTTTATTGCATTTGTATTATTAGCAATTAGTCATATGATTTTACTCTTGCAGTTTGGTTTAAGTAAGCACTCATTAATTTTTTTAAAGACTATAAATTGTTCTCGCCCTACAGGTTCATGCAATGAACAACAAGGATGAAATAATTCTCATGAACTTGTTTTGTTTCCTCAATAGATTTTGACGACCTCTTCGATGATGATGATCTTCAATGAAGAATCATGAATAATTTACTTTTTGTAAATAATTTTCTTCAAGACTTTAAAATATACAATCAAACTTGCTTGTAAATAAAGCTTATTAACTTCATGCATAGCATGACATTATAGGTCAATTGACTCCTGTATTTATAAAACTGCTATGCTTTTCTTTATGTTGTGAGCCGTTTTGAAAAAGCAAATAAATGGTTTTGATAATGATATTATTTGTTAAGACAGGTTTGTGTTTAGGCTTGATTTGCAGCCACTGTTAGGAAAAAAACCTGCACTCCTCCCAACTCTGGAACATAGCCTGGATGCAAGAGAGTAGCAGAAATGAAACCTAGTTTGTGTTGTTATCAAGTAAAAAAAGAATCAGTAAATGTAAATGTTTTGAGTAAAGTGTTTAGTCTACAGTGTCGATGTGCTCTGCTCCATACCTGGGGAGCTCATTCCAGCTTCATGAAGTGGCAATTTAAGAATTAGACAGTAAGGAACCACACTGACCTACCATTCAGCCAGGCAATCCAGAAATTTTGGTTGAAAGTCAAATGGACTTTCTTACAGTTGCCATCTAAAGATCATTAGATGGCCTCAGTTTGTAGCCAAATAGATGTGACCAGGGCTCAAGCCAGAAAATACTTATGACTGAGACAATGTCCATAAAAAATTTGACTGAAGCAGGATGGAAGGATGTTTGCGATGACAACAACAAAGACAATTTGTTTGCTTTGCCTGTAACCAGCTAGTGTGTTACAATAAAAGAGCGATGCTGGTCAGAACAGGTTACACATTTCACCTGGTTATACTAGTAAGGGTTCACTGGTACCTCTGAGAGAGCTTAAGGTCATTCCACTGAAATAGAAGCTGCACTTCGATTTTTGTCAAACTTTGCCTATTACTTGTTTATACTATAGGAACTTAAATTTTGAAATGAAACTGAAGGAACCCCATGTTCGTTTTGGAGCAACAGCACCTTGTTTTTACCCTATAAATCCTTATAATAGCACCATGATTACAGTCATTATTACTTGCTTAATTCACATTTCCCACAATTGCTTCTTGTTCTACACTGAGAACTGGGCCATATTTATTTTACATAGAGAAATTTATAATTCAATTCAAAACAACAGAAAAACATTAGAGGTCACCACACTCATTTTTGAAGAAATGACGATTTACTTCTATGACGGAGTCCAGCCATAAAGAAAAAGTCGCCATTTTCTAATGTGTGCACACTAATCATGTGCGAAATTGTGCACAGCAGAGGATGCGCAGTGGGGAACCTTAGGTGTCTTGCCCAACTGACATATAAACAGAAATTCCCCAAGCAATCACTTAAACCAAAGTATTGGTCTCAAAATTTTCTCCCCATACAAAAAGTTGGTCTGCATTGTTTGCCATCTTGTTTTTGAGTGTGCACCTTTGCGATCATGTGACAAGCAACTTCAACCTAAAAGAACTTTCTTTTGTTTTAAAGCCTCTGAAGTTCTCCGGCTTTCATGCACCGGTCTCCCTCCACTAACGTATATAACTGTGCTTATTATAGAACTGGCTCCGCGAGCGGGCAAGATGAACCGAATCTCGCGCTGTGATTGGCTACCCGAGCGGGCAAGATGGAGCTTTCTTGCCCGCTCGGGATACGGGTTATGTCCCGCAAGGAACATTTATCATGTTATGGTGTTTTATCCCGTATAATAAA
>OMLO01003593.1_pt1 | contig 12797 bp, 9 predicted proteins | sample 1674811 | NCBI WGS metagenome assembly OMLO01 (sample SAMN06265003, study PRJEB25207) | coral metagenome | isolation source: Coral host | place: Mexico:La Bocana,Puerto Morelos, Mexico | collected 2008-11-13
CAGTTTGCAAAATTACGATGAAAAGAGAAGATATCATCATATCTTGCTCACGATTATTTTTCACAGGAATGTTTGTTCAGGAAGAACTTCTCTGACACTTCCCTCCATGTTTACTGGACGGGTGTTCTTAGAATCTCCGGCTGTAATGGCTGCTGCAAACGCTGGTATTTCACTTTCAGTGGTGCTGAATGTTCAGGCCCTCTTCCAATTGACGGTATTGTGTACATGTCTAATGGAAGTGGTAAAAATCTCCATCGCGTCCGCCATATTGAGGGGCACTGTAATAACATCCATAACGGCAAGGTACGCGTAGGATTCCGGGTCACTAATTGTGCCGGATACAGTGGAAGTTATAACGCCTACACAGGCTGGAATTCCGTGTCGCGGATCTTCATTGAAGAAGTTCCAAAACCTCAGGCCTAGATCCCGAGCTGACAAAACGTCCATTCCTGCATAAACGCTTCCAATGCGATGGTAATAAACGGCTTGTTCTTATAACTGGTGGTTTTTCTGATTACGGGTGTGCACTGTATTTTTTTCTTCACGTTGCTGATGTAAAATAAACTGCAGGAAAATTAACAAAAAGAACGTTGTTTGTCTGTTTCTTTATTCTTTTATTACGGGTTGAATAAGTCGACACCTACAAATATTGCTAAATATGTCAAATTGAAACAAAATGCGTAGTAGAAGTTTCGAGTCAGGAGGCAAGTCAACTTGCATTGCGTCGGTGAAAACGAAATTCCGTGAGCGCGCAGGGAACCATGTACAAGGAAAGACCACCTGTCCACGAAATGTAAGAAAATTTTCGAAAATTACAAGCATGACCAAAATTGTAGAAAAAAACTGTTAAGACAAAGACGTCGGTCCGAGGAAAGAATAATGACCAACCGAGCCAGAATAGCAAGAAAACAAGCTAAAAGAGAAAGATGTAAAAACTGGAACAACGATACAAAACGATAGATCAATGAGGCGACTAGTACACTATAGTACACTAGTAAAAAACTACCCTGAACTTGTCATCTGAAATGCGCAGTGATATTGTTTTGACGAAAAAGACTGATCAACAATGTGTTATCGTGCTTCCTAAAATGACTAGAGGCATATCCAGTCACCGTGAATACTGAGCTCTGCACGTTTAAGTTTCTAAGATTCTATCCCCTATACCATTTTATATTGCAAAAATATCGTGTTGCTGACCCACTGTACTTACTTGCCTTTTCAATGCGGTAAAGATTTTCCGCCATACAATGAAAGCTTGTTGCTGCTCCTTATGAACAAAGAAGACAGGGTGTTGCACGTCACATGGAAAAAACTATTTCACCTGACTTTTATCCTCAGAACAATGACCGCGGAAATAAATATCCCATTAATTTCCTTTAGAGGTAACACAGTCGACATCTTTTGACTGAGACACCTTAGTAGCGTACAGGAAGAAAACATTAAGGCAATCAGTTAAAGCAAATCCCCATAGTGGAAGAATTTACAGTATGGAACACGTGGATATACTATCATATAGGCGAAAATAATTTCCGCAGATGTCAGAGAAAGGCAGTAGGAAGAACGTTTCCGTGACTGAGGGGAGGAAAGTGGGGCAAAGAGAAATAAACTCTTGAGAAATGAACGCATAACAGGACGCTCACAAGTTCAGAGGGCGTATAACTGACTTTCAAGTCTTAATACGCATGGGTATTACAATGGTCTCTAGCGAAGAAATAATTACGCTAATTTATGCAGTACTCTGCTCAGTCATAATAAAAATGTGGACTGGTCACAAATATAGAAAAAGCGCGCAAGAAACTGGAGTGACGCACGTCATAAAATTCTGCTTTTATAAAGTCTTATAAATAAAAGAAACTAATAAATAGATAAAAGATCACATAGATGATCTCAGTTCCATATATATTAATTTGCATTCCACACCTTCTACGCGAGAAAATGGTATGAACTCACAATGTACATGTGACCAGCTCCCAGATGAGTTATTTAGGTGAGAATCGACCACAGTGTTTCCCTCGTCAAATAAATTTATTATTATCATGATTATCATGATTATTATTATTATTATTATTATAAATTATTGTAAATAGTAAATTGTAACAGAAACGCGTTCAAAAACACAACTTATCTAAAGTTTAACAAGAGACTTAATTGTTTAGTGTTCTTTTATGAGAGAAACGCAGCTTGCAGTTTTAGCATGAAGACCCTGTCCTTCTCATGAACATGATTTTAAACCTACAGCTATGTATTTAAGAGGATATTTTTACATACAACAAGCCCGCTGTGAAGTTCTACTCAAACAATTCTGCTTAAGCTTGACCTCACTGTTAAAGCTGCTCAGTTTAATAAGAATACAGCTAATGAAGAGATACTACTTTGATCTTTTTCTTTAGGACAAAACATCTCTGATATAATTCCGCATTTTTATTGGACTGGTGTCCTTAGAATCTACAAAGTGCACAGCAGTTGCTGCGACGTTGGTGCTTCACAATCAACGATACTGAATGTGCAGCCCCCCTACCAAATGATGGTTCTGTGTACTTTAGAAAAGTGAAACTCAGGATCTACAACAGTTACGCCATATTCAGGACGCCAAAATCCGCAGAGGAGAAGTGCATGTGGGATACTTAGTCGGTGACTGTAGCGATTATAGAGGAGGTATTAAGACGAAATCCCAGCAAAATCGAGCAATTTTAGCTTTTAGTGGACAAAAATGAGTACCAGAATGATTTTGAGTATTTTACAGTCCTTTTTACATTTTCTTAAAGCTAGAGATATAAATATTCTCCTGAAACACTACCGAAAGCAATTTCTCTTGAGAACAAGAGAAAATAAATTATTTGAAGTTCAGAGAAATTGTGCAAACAAAGGGAAAATTTAGAAGATATATATCACAGTCGTAAAGAAATTGTGATATGATGTAAATAATCTCGGTACTTGGATTTTGTCCATTAGTGCTCCTAAGCCGCAGGATGATATTTCGATATAAAACAGCTAATCTTTATAAAAAGGCTTACCGGGGGGGTGAAATGTTCAATTGGTAATAGTTAATCTGTTCTCATTTTCCCAAGTAATTGAAGCATGCGCATATTGGCTGTCTAACTACGGTTGTGATATAATTATAACTGTCTTTAATTTAACAATATGCACAAAAAAGTTGTTGAACTGATTACAAAATCAATATTTCACTTATTGACCAATTTTGAACGTTTCTTTCGCTTCAAGTGTCAACGTTGAGGTTCAAATAATAAACTGGCACCGGGATGGGTACCACTATCGATAAACTGAAAGGCAGAATGATTTATAATGATTTACAAAGAAATCATTGGAGTGCAGTCAGTCTCAATTCGACCTTATCCAAATCAGTGTTTTTAGGAATCTAAATTTAACTTTTATACTTTGCTCCATAACCGGTGTTAGCACAGGCGAAAAACGACATTAAACCAGGGAGACCAGAATGATTATTTTACTATTTTTTAACCCTGTTTTTAAATGCACACAAATCATTGAGAGTAAAGATGACAGTAAAGATGACTTCAATATCTTTACTTGTCTTAATTCCTTTTCAAGAATTTGTGATCATTAAAATAAACGACTTGCTGTTGTTTAATTCAAACAGCTAAGAAAACAAGCCCCCCCCCCCCCCCCCCCCCCCCCCCCAAGTCTGAAGATGCCCATACACATATTCTTTTAAAACTTCAAGTACTTAAAATATATCACTGTGGCATGAAATTTATTATGCTGTTGATCTGTCATAGTGAGTGATTAATACCTTCTTTATTTGGTAGTCTTTTAAACTCCTTTTAACAATACAGATCTACGTTATTGAAATGTACAGAGCTTATCAATGTTCTTCCGCTCTTCTTTGGTTCGACTGATTTTAGTTGGAAGTTGGAGTTCGATTATGTTCGATTGTCGAACCAGTGGCGAAACAATCGAGCGATTTTAGTTCGATTGTGTTCGGTTTGGAACGATTGATTACGCCGGGAAACTTGTAAAAAGCGATACAAACTTCATTTGCAAAGCTAATATCTTTGACCTACCATCGGCTAGGATATTCCACTGTAATACACGAAATTCAGATTTGTTCTCATCTGAAACTTTGCCTTCACTCTCGCAGCTGATGAAGTCTCTATCGAGCAGCGATGGGAACGTTTTTAGGGCGGTTTCGAGGCGATTTAAAGCTTCTTTGCGAGCGAACAACACTCCTGTGGTTCCAGCCGCCATTTTGTTTTCACCGCTGACTGTCAGCTGGCGCTAATCTCGTGGACTGACACGCGAACACACACCTTGGTCACGCAGTCGGTCTCGGTCCACGCACAGTAGCGTTCTCCTGACTGGAATCATATGAACTGCTTGTGAGGCAAATTCCTCCAGAGAGAAACATTTTTCAATCACGAGACTATCGTCATGGCTTTATATTACGACAAAAACCTTCACCCTGACTTGCATTATAAACTTGTACTCTCACAACTGCTTCTTTTCGATCGGTTGTTCTGGGGATTTTTTCCTTCAGCAGGCCAGTTTTACTGCAAAATTACTTCATTTCAGCAATGGCTTCGAAAAGGCGATGTTGCAGTTGTTGTAGCAGGAGATCTTTGATCATTGGCTTTGCTGTCTCTGGCATCACCTTTCTTGGGTTGGGCTTGTTACTCAGTGTTGGTGGTATTGGCTCTTTCATGATCAAAAGGCAAATAGATAAAGTAAGTTTTTGCTGTTCGTAAGCTTATTTTAGCAAGGTCCAAGTAGACTAGCCATAGACAAATGACTTGCAAACAGAGTGCGATTGACAGCCCAGGAAAATATATTCTATTTTCTCTAGTAGTTGTTTATAAATAAAAGTATTTCTTTCATTTCAGAAGGTCCAGTTAAAAGATGGTGGCTTGGTTTTCAAGGAATGGAAACATCCATCCATACCCATCTTCATGCAATACTTTGTGTTCAACTTGACAAACCCAGATGAAGTATTTTCAGGAACCTCTGTCCCCAATGTCACACAGATAGGACCATATTCGTACAGGTATATTCTTTGCATATAAATGAATTTGCTTAGTTCCTAGGCCTTCACAGTCAATCATTTTGGGTCACATGGTTTGCGGCGTCAGCAAAATCAATTGACCCAGAAGACCTGGGGAAATCAATGCAGGAACTCGAAGGTGTGTGGTTGGGGGTGCAGGGGGAAAAATTTGAATTAAACCCCTTGGAGACCATGAAGGTGCAATGGCCTATTGAGTTAGTGGGGGTGTGCCGCCCACATCTCCCAATCCAGACCCAATTTCAGACCAAAAAAATGCCATTTCCCACACCCGTTTTCAGACCTGGCCTCAAAACTCCATACCCGTTTTCAGACCTGACCTTGACCTTATCTATTTCTCTTTCTCTCTCACCAGTTACTCGCCCTGGTTGTGGGAAGAAAAATAAGTTTATAAGCTTTCATGAACGTTCCTCCGATAACCATACCCAATTTCAGACTAAAATGTTCAAAATCTATACCCGTTTTCAGACCAAAACGGCTCAAAAACCATACCCTTTGGGGCGGCACATACCTGTATACCCCAGGGTTAGTGTGTTGACTCCCCAGATAGTGGTCCAGGTTGAAGCCTTTGTGTTGTACATTGTGTTCCTGGGCAAGACACTTTTCTGTACCTGACTCTCCACCCAAGTGTAAAAATGGGCACCAGTGATTCACGCTCCCATCTACTCCTAGTTGCTTCATGCTACGGAAACGGGAAATATAAGCTCCAGCCTGATGGGCCACTTTTACCTAAAGAGACCTGGTTATGGTTCAAGCTTTATTTGACGTCAGGTCCTATTGAAAATACATCATTTTTGAAAATGGAGTAGGAGCCCATGCTAGTACCGGTAGACCGAACTCAAGGAACCAATGGAAATCAAGCCTAAAAAGAGAAAAATTGAGCATTTCTTCTATTATTTTAGAAGATACTTTCACAGCTAAAAAGAGTGGCATTCATTATCAACACCTGCTAAGTAATACCAGAACTCTTAATTATTACCCCTAAGTGAGACAGCCTCTCTTTCGTACGTGAGTCTCTTCCCTAGAGGGGAAGGGAATTTCTTATATTATTTTTCACAGCCTAAACTAGACAGTGCACCTTTTCAAAAAAAAAAAAAAAAAACATTACTCTTGATTAACTGATTCAAAGCAACAAAAGTCCATGTGTAATTTCTCCAAAAATTACTTGTAACAAGCTGGTGAAACAAGTCTTGGGACTTAGGTCTGGAACATTTTCATGACAGTACAAATACGTTTGAAAAACATTATTATAATTGTTTTGGAAAGACTTTGGAAATCGTTGAATCATTGAATGTCTTTAGTTCATGGTAAAGTTGTTTTCAAAAATCTGGGTCCTGCCGGAGTAAAAATCTCTCTTCCCTGAATGATGCTTGCTGACAGGTACAATAAGTGTAAGAATGTACATGTAGTACAGTTGTTATTTAGGAGAAGAACGAATGTCTTTAAGTTAATCTCTTTTGTATTAAACAAGGTTAAGATAATCATTTCTTTTGTTTTCCAGAGAAATCAGATCAAATGACGTGATCAACTGGACTACCGACGATACAGTTCTGACATTCATGCCAAACAGAACATATGTTTTTGACCCTGACACATCTTGTGCTGGCTGCAATGATAAGAATGACACTTTTGTTACTGTTAACATCCCACTATTAGTAAGTAGTGCAAAAAGGTGTGCAAATAAATCAGATCCTGAACCATTTGATACAAATTTCATTTAATACGTTAATGTTGATTCCAGTAATGCATAACGGATAGGCTTGCAGTATACACCTTATTCAAAAATGGCCGCCATTATGATGTTCTGTTGTTTTCTTCAAATTACCCCTTGTTGCCTCGTTCTTAAACTTGAAATTCAAAAGAATATTTTCCCTTGAACGAGGCAACAAGGGCTAATTTGCAAGCAAAATAAGGATATTAAAATGGCGGCCATTTTGGAATAAGATGTATGAACTGTTTTAATTAATCCTTTGAAACTTTTGCTTGGAAGAGTGTACCGCCCTTTCTGCTGCTAACAGTACTTAGTAGGTTTCTATCCTGAACTTTTATAAGCTGGAGCTTATAAAACTTGGTTACAATGAAATCCAACCCTTCCCCCAATTTTTTGTTTTCTAGACTTGTATTTTAATTTATATGACTTACCATTGCAATATGTGACTCACAGAACCCTGCAGATGTAGGGATTGGCTTTGATTATGTTTAATGCAATATGCACATGTATGTGCCTAGATGTAGACAGGTTTGTACACTCAGAGAGCAGTGAAAATAGCATGCCCATGTCAATTTCAGAGGATGGCATGAGTGTGGAACAAGCGGCATCTCTTTTCTCAGGCCATTAATAACTAGTGACTCATTTTGTTTCCTATCTTTTCACAGACTGTTGCTTTGTGGTTAAGAAATACCAACTATAGTGAGAAGGAGAAAGAGTGTTTTGTGACTTTACAAATGCTGGCTAATGAAACTGAGGTCAATCTGTTTCAAAGAAAGTCTGTTTTTGAAATGCTCTGGGGATATACTGACCCTTTTCTGCAGGAAATAGTTTCAGCAAGTAAGCTACCTCCTCCATTTCCACAATGTCCAGTTCCTGATGGAGGAATGACAGACTTTGTTCAAATGCAGGTGCGTCAGATAGTGTGATAATATATATATATACCACATTTGTGAGCTTTGGGGAATATTACTGACAAGCACTCTTAAGTCATCATCATTTAAGTCCTGGCTCTCCTCTCAGAGAATAAGGCCATTGACTTGTCTCCACCAAGCTGTTTTGTCACTTGCAGCAGGAACAGCCAGGCTCACTTGATGTGGCAAAACCCATCTTCTGTATCTCTCCCTTTACAGTTCTCCTCCATGTCTCCTTAGGCCGCCCTCTAGTCCTCATACATTATGAATAGAAAGAAAACTATAGAACTGATAACCTGCAGTCTTTTAAGTCCTGTCCTCTCAGCCTTGTTTGATATAAAAAAAGCCCCCTAGGGGCTTGATAGAGAATGCATTGACGGGTTTATGTAAAGATGCACTTAGAGCTGTTAGTACCGCTATATACCACACAAGTGAATAGTGCTTTTCGTGCATGCTGATTGGCTAGCTTGGAGGTGATTAGCCAAGTACTATTCACCTCTGAGCAACCAAAGAGAAACAAAATGGCTTCCCGTTTCAAATAAAGCTACTCTTAAACAAGCAAATTTTCTCTTTGGTCCACTAGTTATTCAGCTTGTGTGGTATATACTATGACAATTATTCACCTCAATGGCAGTGAAAGTGGTGGATATTCACCTCCACTTCAGTGAATAATTGTTAATTATTCTCATTAGAGCCCCACAATCAAATGCTGACTAGATCTGTGAATAGCTATAGGGGAGGTCTAAATGTAAGGTGAAGTGTGATAGGCAGGGAGTGAAACTGAATCAGAATAGTACTCTTGTTTTGGTTGGCTCTCAACCCCCTCCCCCGCCCATCACCCTCAACCCCACACACCCATTTTACACATAACAAGATCTGTATGTAACAGATATCCTAACGTATAAGTTAAGTTACTTCACTTTTGAGGTTTTCCTAAAGAAATTCATTCAAAATGCCCAAACACAGTTTATTGACTAGCTTTAGAAATGTTTTTTGTTGACATTTTGTTGAATAGGTTATTGTACTTAATTTCAGAGATCACTGTGGAACAGCAGTCCCAAGTGAAGATGTACTAATTAAAACAGCCTGATAACGAGCCAATAGTGCTAGTTCTAATTTTGTTTGATTGTTTTTTATCACAGTACAATAACACATATTACGGCATTAGTGCTGTTAATACTGGACAATCTAACATCAGCAGACTTGAACAGTTTACGATGTGGAGAGGACAACCGTAAGTACCTTCTGATATTAAACAGTTATTGCCAGCGTTAATTTCCCACTGTTGTATTAACTTTTTCAGCAGACGGCAGCTGATTATCAGAGCTAGAGGCAGGTAAAACGTTTTGAAGTGATCTTCACAAATAAAACCTTTCCTCTAGCTAGTCAAACTAGGCAAACAAAATCAGTCTCGCAGCCAGTTAATTTGCCCAGTGCCCAGTCCTTAATGAAAGCGCTGAATGGACAGTTTCATAATAATGATTATAAGACCATGTAGTCATACGTGAACATTGACAGTATATAAATGATGCTAAACTTAAATAACAATGCATCAGGAACCTTGAGCTTTGTGCTTTTGTTTCTTTGTTTCACTGTCAAAGGATTCTCTAGCCCACACATAGCCATACACACCTCCCAAGGAAAAAAATGTTTTCCCTCGGGGGTGGGTATCACAGCTACACATAAAGTAAGAAACAAGTTTTGTAAAATTGACTCAGAAACAATTTGCAGAATCAGAGAAAAGGTTAAAAAGCTTTAAACTATGAAATTAAATGTATCAATGTATAAAATTTTTTTTTATAAAAGTTGAGCAGAAGAAAATCAGAAAAGAGAGCTGGGTGTTCTTAAATGCAAGATATAGGGACACACCCATATATAATACTTTGTTAAGCTAACAGAAAGCACCTTTTTCACATAGGCAAGATTAGAACCTCATATTATTAAGACCAGGCAGTGTATAAAATGGGCAGGGTCAATTGTCTGTACCTAGGAAAAGTCTTACTACATTGTTATTTATGTACATTTTTCACTGTTTCTCACTAGATATTGTTGTAAATTAAAACTTTTGCATTAGTGTTTAATTGCGTTTGTTTAATTTGCAGCCATTTATCATGGTGGAGTGACAAATATGCAAACATGATTAATGGAACAGGTATTTCAGATGTTTACTGTCCTTCGCTGTTCATCGCTGTTATCTTTTGTGTGTTTTTAGTCTAACAGACAAAGTCAAGGTTTATTTCTTTCAAGGGAAATCTTTTTTCAGCATGTGAATTCAAAGTTATGGGTTTAATAGATTCAAGAAATTAATTGTCATTTGTGAAGGGTTCTGGTTTTCATTTTAAATTTCCTGTAAGCAAACAACCTAAAACAGGTGGCGAAAACGACACGACAATCTGGTGAGTACCCACACTTTGACTCAATGAGAACCCCTTTTGCAAAAATTCTGGCTACGCCCCTGTTATGTGAAGTTCACATTGATGTTACGGAGCTCTTGTGGTCCAAAGGGCCGCCAAGTGGATCCCCATATAGGAAAGCAAAGGAAACCCATTTTCCATGGTTATCATGGCTAGCAGTATTGCTTGTGGGTGAGTACACATATCGATGATGACAATGCCGATGACGGAGTTGCTTAAGATGGTGGCCATAGTCCAGCTAATAGGTTATTGGAGTATCCACTGACCAGTATCGCATTAATATATTGCAGGCTCAAGTTTAGAAAAAAAATGAAAAACAGAAAAACTGACGGTACAGTTGGATTGAACTTTTGGAAATACAATAGTTCAATCCAACTGTACGGTCAGTTTTTCTGTTTTTCAGTTTTTTGTATCCCAAATTTTGCTGATCAGATCCACCAGGATCCGGTTCCTTTGCTTTGTCCGTTGCCCCTTTCTCAAGTTTAAAGTCTTCAAGTTTAAAGCTCATGTTTTTTTAGGTCACATGTTTTTTTTGTTAAAGTGGACACTGACCAAGTGCTGGTTTTCGATTGGATTGTGGGCTCAAGTCTGGTTAACTTGTTTTAACTGGACCGGGTTGTTCGGAAGTGGGTTGATGCTAAGCCAAGATTGAAAATCATCCAAATAATAAATTTTTCTTGTAAACAATTGTTTCTCACTGCTTTTGTTTTGTGTGTTTTGAGATTATTCAAACTCAAAACAGAAGGCCAAACAATATACAGAAATCCTCATTGCAAAGGTACAAAACTCAAATTCAAATTTCTTTTATCCTGTGCTAGCTTAATCAGGCTTTGAACAACAAGGTCCAGGAGCTCCACTTTTAGGCTTGGCTAAATCTATGTATTAGTGTAGTTTCTTTTGCCCGGGATAGGGCCAGATAATTAGTTTCCATAATCGACTGAACATTTTTTATGGGATGAATGGATTGGCCCTCTGCCCACCCTCAACCTGGAAGCCCAGGGATTTTGCTGTTAGCCGAGGTGTCATTTCCTTAGAGTTCCAACTATTGAATTAATGGAACTGGAGACTTTCTTTGAGCCACACTGTATTGCCAGGGTCACAATCTTATCACTTAATACCTTGCTGATATGAGCATTTTAGAGATGGTAGGCATTTCTCAGTTACCTAGGGACAGCAGTAGCTCTTTCCAGGATCCTGTACCAGCCTTTGATTTCTTTTGTCTAAAGACTCCGGAGAAACTTGACTTCTGATGTGGAAATCATACTAAGTGGCTCATTCCATGCAGGGGGTCAAAAGAGGGACAATGAGGGACAATATTATTATAAACTGCAAGAGAAAAATGGGAATTATCCTAGGGTACATGAGCCAGTACGGAGTCTCACGATGTTCTATTGGCTGAAATCCATTCAGTGGGCCTCCTTGCATCGATCAACATCCTGCATGCGCATAACTATTAGACAGCCCTTTTAAAAAATTAGATATAACTGCCCTGTGACTGGATTGATGCTTTGAAAGAGGCAGAAGAGAGGCATATTTTAAAAAAAATTGAAATAAAATATTGTATTTTTTTTTGTATTTAAAAATGTAGATGGTACACAGTTCTCGCCAGATGTTAGTAAAGACGAACCATTGTTCTTTTTCTCACCTGATATTTGTAGGTATGCATTACTGTTTGAAAGCAACTTCAGCACAACCTTGGTATACCTGTGATATTTAATGTTCATGTTTCAATCGATTATCCTGCCATAGTTAGCCAGATTGCTTGAATTAAAGTCCCAATGCACTTAACCCCAGTTTCTGTTCTAATACGAAACCAAGGCAATACATGCCTAGGTAGCCCAAGCCGTGGAGCAATGTTTTTAAACACCCGGCAACTCTGAAAGCCGAAGATTTGTGACACCTCAAAATTGATGCAATTGGATACAATTACAAGAGAAGGTTATCTTTGTCTCAAGAGTTTCTGCACCAATCAAGTAATGTCAGATTCACTTTCATGCTTCTTGTCACACAGTTTTTTGGTAACTTTGCAGCACCAACCAAAAAAATACAATAAGAATAATGAAACTAAAAATAAGAAATAATATTTTTAATCGGTGCTGAGGTGAATTTAGAGAAGCTGACATCATTTGAGAATTGGACCTTGCATTGGATGAAGGAAGTTTGTTTTGATATGTATTTGCACTCCTACAGATCTGGTTATTTACGGTACGATTCTGAAGTAACTGAGAAGAGTATCAAACTGTATCGTTTCAAAGTCCCAGAGGACATGTACCGAAGTGGTGACGAATACCCTCCCAATAAAGGCTTCTGTGTGCCCCCCGGCTGCTTGCCATCTGGCTTGCTAAATATCAGTCTTTGTCAGCCAATGCGTAAGTGAAGTACCTCTCTGAGCCTCCTTGCAATCACAGTAAAATTCCGGTGATAAAATCTGATAAACCATGGATTGTGTTTGCTTGAAAACGGGTTTTAGACATTCTTATTTTTTAGGGGAAAAAGGGGGGGGGGGGGGGGAAGGGCGTGGAGGAGCGGTCTTGTTTTAGGAAAGGATTTGTGCTTTTTACAGGAGGTCAATTTTTGTTTCTTTTTGTAACTGCCGTTGAAAATACTGGAATGACATTAAGTATCATTGTGTGTTTCCAGAAAATATCCATACCCCCCCACGGATGGTCGTTCAGTTTTAACCCCCCCACCCCCCTGGAATTTCCATTCCAGAGGGTCTGTGGTGGACC
>OMLO01003594.1_pt1 | contig 12795 bp, 12 predicted proteins | sample 1674811 | NCBI WGS metagenome assembly OMLO01 (sample SAMN06265003, study PRJEB25207) | coral metagenome | isolation source: Coral host | place: Mexico:La Bocana,Puerto Morelos, Mexico | collected 2008-11-13
GCTGTGTAAGAACGTGCCATGCAATTTGCACTTGTTGAGAAAAATCACGGCCTCTGCCAGGTTCTTATATTTTTTTAGGATCAAATCAAAACCAGCTAAGCGGTATAGGTCGTGCTTAATTAGCTTTTTGGTGCTTGCCTTGAACTTACATGGAATTTTTAATCTGAAGCCGGAATGCTCTTTTCCTTTCTGCGAAATGTATTTATTTACAATGTAGCTCATGGTTATACTTGAAGCTTTCATGGGTCAAATTTTTGTGAGGGAAACAGAAAACTGTGCACTTTTCAATGTATATGTTGTAGTAAAAAATTAAATTCAGGTAAAAATTAAATTCCTTTGTCTCTTAACCCAACTTTTTCAATGATTATGAATAATTAGGGTTAGAAGAGAAAGGAAGTTGAGAATCCAACTAGGTTAAAATTATTTTTACCAGTGAATTTAATTTTTAACTACCGTAACAACATACATATGAAGTGTAGCTAACTGTTTTTTATATGGGATTTGAAATCAGGAGCATGCCCTGTAATCAAGTTACCCTTTCACATTTTTCTGCTTGATTAGACAAATACATGTATTTACTGTAAAAATGTTTATTGGAGTAACTGTACAGTATTTTATTTAGGATGAAATGTACAGGCTTCAAGCACTCCATGACAAAGCACGAAAGGATGCAGAAATTGACCTGACTGCTCAGCTTGAGTCTCTCACAAATGAACTGAACACTAAATGGAGTGAGAAATTAAGGTAGGCTTTTGAGGTTCATGATCTGGATGACAGAAATAAAAATAGTTGTATTTAATAATTAAATAATTATCACTATAATTACTATAATGAATTATTACTATACAAAATGCTTACCATAATTATTACTATAATTGTTATAATTGTAATTATTACATTGTACATTTTACTTCTGATTAAAGAATAAGACCTTTGGTTACATGTACTTACAGTCACAGATGAAACTATGAAAACACTGTAATAAAAATATTATTTTGTTGAGTAAAATTTTGAATGTTCTTTGTTTGTGGAAACCTGTTATATTAAAAATTGAGTTAATGTGGTTGTAACTCAGGTTGTTTTAGAATGCTTGATGAGCCATTGCGACTGTGAACTTCAACAACTTCTGACATAATTAAAAAAAAGAGAAAACAATGTTCTAGCATTCAAAATTAAATCAAATAATCATTTCTGAAAAGGAATACTCATTCTTCAGATATAATGAATATTTGGATATTATGGTTTATTGATCGATCGCACTATACGAACTATACAAAATTTTAAGATATGGTCTAATGTCAAAATAAATCTTAGTGTAGGCATTGGACTGAGTGGTTTTCTTGTTTCTGCCAATGTTTTAGGGATGAATGCTGTAAACTGCGCTCACAACTGAATGAGCAACACAGAGAAGAAAATAGAGTGTCACTTGAGGAACTAACAAAGATGAAAGACATTCAGAGAGATGAACTTAGAGTAGAATTGCAGAGCAAAATTGATGCTCTGAGGAAAACTGTAAGTATGCTTCCAGAATGTCAGTCTGTTGTTATCTTGACAGTCTACATGCAAAATATATTATTTGGTAAACACATAATATTGCAGAGGTCCTGTTATTCTTAGCCATTGTATGATGTAAGTCAATCTTATCCTATACTCGATAAATATTGTACTTCTGCTGGAGAATTGCCTTTAACTTCTTTCTTAAAATACTTAAATAACTGACTTCCCTCCGAAGACCTTAAATATATTAAATATATTTAAGGTCTTCGGAGGGAAGTCAGTTATGGTGCCTTGCAGTTGCTCTTAAGTTTGCCATTGAAATTGTAAGTTTTTGGTATAGTGCCGCGCCAAACCAGCATACAATCGTTGTGATGTGAAGTTGTCTGTGTTATCCTCTAAATTTTCTTCATGGATATGGAGGATTTATTGAGGCAGATGTTAAAAAAGGATACCTTCTTAGCTGGCAATGAAAACAAGACTGGCAATAGAAAATTTTTACACCAGACAACTGGGTGATTTTAAATGTTGATACAGTGGGATGAACTACTCAATCATGGTTTTCTATCATACACAGGTTACCCATCTTGCTATTGCTAAGAAATACATTCTTGAACACAGCAAGAAGTTTGTTAGTACAAGATCATTTTTGAATCTCGCACAACCAGTTAATAATGACTGGATGTCACTTCTTTGGAGCCTCTGCTTATGATAAAGTTTTATATACCTTATTTATGGAAGAAAAAATTTGCACCATTGAACAATTTTACTTTTTGCAATGCATGACTGATTTATCACCACTGATAACTGAGAATGCGTGACATTTAATTTATTGACCATGGCATTTAATTAAATAACATTAACAAGCTGAACTTCTCTTATCAAGATTGCTGAAACCAGAAATGACTTGGAAAAGGCAAACCGAAATGCCACGACAACTGAGCTTGATTTGCGTAAAGAACTTGACACACACAGAAGGCACATGGAGGAAGAAATGGCTGCTTTGTCTCTTCAACATAGCAAGCGACTTGAGGAGATGATAGAACAACACAAGGAAGAGTTAAGGAAACTTGAGGGGATAAAAGATAAAGAACGAAAGGTATTGTGGAGATATGAAAGAAGGACCAGGGGGTGGGGAGTACTTCCTATAATGGCTTCTACATGGAGGCTGCACCTAGGAGGGGTACATTTTACAGGCTTTAGGATTATATTTAAAGGGAAGGGATTTCACAAGTGTAGGTATATGAAAGGGTAAGAAATTCTGCCATATGTGAGGTATTTAAAAGGGTCTTTAGGTAATTACAATATTCCAAACAGAAGAACCTTATATTATGGCTGTATCATTTAATTTATTAAGCACTGCAGGCATGTACTTGAAGATAGCAAGAAGACAATTTATTCATAACACAGGCCAATCACAAAAGTATCAATGAGAAATGGATACCTATCCTCAATTGAAGGTTGCCTCTGTCAGAATGGTAATATACATGTACAAAAGGAAAACGGGTTGGACTTGAGGTAGGAAGCTCCCTGTAACAAAACAGTACCCCCGTGCAGGCCCCCGCCCCCTTCTCCAATGGCTATCCCCAACAAGGATTATATACATCATTACAAGTATGTTCATGTCTTATCTTATGTTAAGGAATGTGAGAGCAAGCTACAGAAGAGTCACAGAGATGAGATCACGTCCCAACTTCAGGCCAACAAACTCATGGTAGACGCTGTCAAATCTCAAGCTGAACAAAAACGAGTGAAAGACATTGAAGAGTTGATGATTCAATATGAAAATGAGCAAGGTTGGTTTTAAGTGGAAAAGTACAATGTTTGTGGTGAAGGATTTTACTTTTGCATCAAAAGTGAGAGTTGGTTTTTAATATTTGATTACACCTCAAGAATTTTTTTTGTGCATGTCATCTTTGCCTCTTACATGTTTCACTGGTAGAGAGCATTCTAGATTATGTTGTAGTTAAAAATTAAATTCAGGTAAAAATTAAATTCCTTTGTCTCTTAATCCTTGTTTGGGTTAGAAGACAACAGAAATTGGGAATCAAACTAGAATTTAATTTTTAACTACAACAGATTATTTTAGTATTGTGCATCAACATCATAAGAAAACAATACCAAAAATTTGAAAAATTTTCATCACAGGCTGCCATACATCACTTGATCGGTATTGAATCATGTAATGTTTGATACCCAATCAGATCATGTTTTTTGTGATGTGTTTATGCTTAGATGCAATTGTCGTTCTTTAAAGCCAGTACAGTAGTAGTGAACTAAATGCATTGTATTGTGTACTTTTTTAGAAAATATGAGGAGTGAGCTGCTGCGTGTCCAACAGGAAGAAATGCAGAGACTGCATAGGGAGTTTGAGGTTCAACTTGCAGGAATGAAACTTCAGTTACAACGAGCCAGTGAATTGCATTCTAGATATGTAAGTGTCTCTTAATTGTCAGTTGTTAAGACTGTGAGGGCAATGTTTGTATCAGCTGATACATTGGGCAGTGGATAGTGCCACTACTCAGTGGTCAAAAATGCGTATTGTGCCCAGTATTTTTTACATGTCATGCAAGTACCCACGTCATGCACAGACCACAGGGTACACTTAAAATGGTGATGTACATAATGGACAACAACCTCCATCTGGTTATAAACAATTGCCTGGCTTTATTATTGGAGGAATTACCAAGGAGATGATTATAAAGAGGGTTACAACATCAATGCCTGCCGCTCCCCTTCATGACCCCTACATTGTAAAGAAGCCCATATGGATATGTAAAATCCTAGACAGTCCCTTGTCATTAGCAAGAGTGATTTCATTCACCTGTACCACACTATTGGATACATAAGTTCTACTGTTCCATATTTTAGAAAATAAAGGTTGAGACCCATGGTGCAACATATTTGCCTGCCATTTTGCGTGAAACAATTTCAGGGGTGGGCACAATGTAATTTAGCCATTACATGTATATGCAGCATTGCATGCAATGTTATGCCACACATGTCCAGACCTCAATTCCATTATTTCTTTTTATTCAGTTTTCACCAATTACAATAAAGACACTCGACTCATGAACACTTCACATTTTTTTGATAACTATATATAATGAAGGCTCTTCATGTAATATATAATTTAAGCATTTTTGAAGTGTGAAAACACTCATGTCTTGATACTCTGGTTTGTTAAAAGAAAGAGCCTGCATTCTATGGTCGCTGAAAAAATGTGCAAAAACTAACAAGTGTTTACACTTTGAGTGTCATCACTGTAGCCCTCCAACTGTTACATGTTGTTTCATATCAGGTTATTTATAAATAAATCACTGTAGTTTGTTCTACATGTACACTAGCAATTAATTAATATATGCTCTCTGAATATTTGCAGGAATCAGAGCACCAGAATCAGATAGAGGAATTAAAGCAACAGATAGAAGAGAGACAGTACCAGATTAAAGAACTGGATGAGGAAATCAACCAGGTGAGAAGCAACATGGAGGAACTACAACGTGAACTGCAAGTCAAAGGCCAAGAAATATTGAGTGTCCGAAGGGAAGCTAATTCACAAATCAGGTGAGATTCTTGTTAAATTTGGTACAATAAGACATGAGGTTTTGCATCTGTTTTTTATTGTTTTTGTTTGGGGGGGGAGGCTTCAGTACAGGTTTTAACATGTACGGTGAGGTGCTTGTTTTCAATTTGGTGCAACAAAACATAGAGTTTGCATCATTTTTTGTAGGGGGTGGGACTTAAGCACAAAATTATACATTTGGGGTAGGCTTAAGCACATATTTTTACATATACATCAAAGACAGTCAGGCAGGTAAAAAGGTAAATAATATATTCCTATCACATGCTGTTCAATATCTGTAGCCATGGATGCAGATTTTAGCCCATGAAGATCATATTTTTGAAGAAATGCATAAGTCTTATCAGGGGGTAAGATTTATGTAATAATATGTACTTTGTTTTGCAGGAAACATGAAGAAGATTTGGCCAAAGCACATCAGAAAGAGGTTGACTCATTAGTTGCAGATCATCTGCGAGAGACTCAAGCCCTGCTGACAGAGTTTAATAGAGCCAAAGAACTTCTTAGTGACAAGATCTCTGCTTTGCAATTAATGTTAGTACCAGTATTAAATGGCCTCAAAATACTAATATAATTAATTGCATACTTTTAAGCAGAGAACTGTATGGTATAAATAATATGTGTTGTGTATAATAGTTTGGTTTAATTTTATTTACTCAATTTTCTCCAATTTCCTTTTTTTTCTCTTATTCTCCCGTTTAATTTAACTGGATATCCAAAGGTAATAGTAGCTTGCCCAGAAGAGCTTTGCCAGCTGCAAGCTACTTTGGCTTGTATGTAAAACTATTATATATTCAATAAAAAAGGAACTTACTCTTAATGGAGTGATGTTGTAGCCAAAGGGAGTATTTAGTGACTCAGGCTGCAATGAGACAAATTTAATTTTATGAATTAAAATATATAATTTGTTTAAAATGACAATAAAGTGACTGTTTGTATACCTATAAAGAACTCTTCGTCAGTTAGATATGAAGTATGTTGTGGTCATTAATATTGCTTCGTATTGTATGGCAGCTTAATCAAGGTGTTAACCAGTAGGCCAATTCTTACATGCCGTCAAGGCCTCAGGAAATAAAACAAAAGAAATGACATTGAGGTTTGAGGGATGAATAATTGATCTCTTTTGTTGTATTCTGGTAAGCCTCAATGCCAATAAAAAAAAATTAAGATATTGTGACTGGTTTATTGAGGTTAAATGGCTTGAAATGGATCTTCATTTTATTTTGGTACTCAGGCTGGAAGAGGCAGAAGAAAGATACAGAAGCCGAGAGTCACGACCAGAAGACCTGGAGTTCATTGAGCAACTCAAGAGGGCACTAGCAGAGAAGGAACTGGACATGAAGAAACTTGTGGTAGGTGCTGGCTAATAATCACAGTTTACACATTCCCTTTAGCGCAAACATCTGATACAACTTTGAATTAAGCTCGCCTACAGGTACTTTATAAGTGTTTTACATCATTTTTAATAATTGTTAACCAACTTTGAGTTCTTTTGGTCTCATGGGAACCAACAACTCCAGACCCAGGTTGTTTGAGAGGTAGATAACACTATCCATCAGATAAATCACTTTCCAGCGGTTAGCATAGTTTGTTTTGTTAACACTTATCCACTGGATAGTGATCAATCCAGTGGATAGCATTAACCAGCCTTCAAACAACTGGGGACAGATCTACAGGGGATTTGGCAGTTCACATGGTCCTAGGGAAATCATGTTGTGGGAATCCACTTAAAATTATATCATTTTCCTTTTTCAGGATGAAAAGAGGTATTTCCAACTGGAGCTGCTTAACCGAGAAACAAATTTCAACAAGGTTTTCAAAGCAGCACCAAACATTGGTGTAATAAATCCACTTCAGGCAAAAACCAAACCAGGCAAGGAAGGACTACGGCAAGGCAGTTCACTTGTCATGAGCTCGTCCAGGCTGGATCCAATTCCTAACATGCCAGTTCATGAGAAAAAACTTAATAGCAGCCGGCCACTGCCACCCACTCCACCCAAGGAGCCACCGCCACACAGAAAAACTACTGTATATTAAAATGTTTTGCACTGACTCCATAATGTAACATGTAAATAAAAATCCCTGATCTTAACAAGTACATGTATGGGAGTAGATATAGAGAACAGAATGATAATGTTCTTATACTCCATCTCTTGAATTGTGCTTTTTGTTTTCTTTAATTTGTATTGGTACAGAAAGCCACTACTTGCTAGTCATTTTTATGGACGTGGTATTGAAAATATCACTTGTGCTGCAGTGTCTTATTTAGTTAGAAATTTATGCAACTATGGAGGCGACTTATCCTTTGACAAAGCATGTTTTTTATAAAACTTGAGGGGCCCTTTGTGCGAAGAAACTATTTTAGATATAATATCCAAGTTAATTTGGCACTAGATGTACATAGAATTTTCTTGATTATATAACCATACAAATGAAACCCCTGGTGTTGTATAGTGTACAGAAAAAAAGATTGTAAACACAATCTTTCATCACATGAAAAAAAAACCATTTATATATGACACCGTTGTATCATACTCTTGCGATAACCTTACATGTAAAAAATGTAAATAAAAAATTAAAAAGTTGTTTATGGGAAAATAGTGTTAGTGCAAGAGACATTCATGCATAAACATAAGTGGGTAAATTTTTGACTGTGCAGAGGTATCCACCCTCAAAGGAAAGTCTGGTAAATCTTAAATGGAGGTTCTTTTTTAAGCCAATTATTTAAAAGGAAAACTGCAGTGAAATTTCTAAAAAGAGGATAGTGTAGTTGAAAGAAAAGAAATTGGAGAAGAATGGATATCTTTTGGAACAACAACATCCAACTGTGTCTAGAATTATTTAGCGAAAGTCTCCATCTGGAGTTGAATAATGAATGCAACAGGCCATGGTTTGAGTACAGGAAGGGATGGTCTGATCACAGGTGTTCGTACACTGAGTCTCATTCCTCGCGCCCCACAAAATGAGAATATAACTTCAACCTCCTTCTTAGCCTCGAATTCTGCTGCACTCTCACGTTTGGTCTACATTCCTCGCCAAGCAGCTGGTAAACAAACCTACAGTACATTTTGAGTAGAGACCTGTGGGGTGGTGAATGGCTCTGTTATCTGTTCACAACCCAAAAATTGGTTATTGACAGGTATGAGGAAAAAATGGTTAGATATTGGACAAAAAAAGGAACCAACTCAGTAGAGCCAATACGAATGCTCGGATTACCTCAAGACAAATGCCAAATAATAAAGGTGTCCATTGCACTGAGGGAACCAGAGATTACAACACCAGTTGTCAGCACACTTCAATAATGAATATGGTTTATTAGTAAAACTTTACAAGCTACATCATGTAATGAATAGATGGAAAATATTAACTGATAACGGATACTTAATTATGTTTACGTTAGAAGAAGTCGTAACTCATATATTTTACTCATTTTTACAAAAAAAGAATCTCATACTAAAATAAAAAAAACACACGTTCGATTCAGAACGCCCATTGTTAACAGTGGACACAAGGAAGTATAAAAAACGCAGGCATGGAGAGCGGAGTCTCCTCCTCTATGGCACAAAGTAAAAGCCTTAAAATCTAAATCCAGAATTACTGTAAGTTGACAAACGTTGAGAAAACTGCTTTTTGATCATAAATATAACAACCAAAATGACAGGTGTTTCATGGAAACAATGAAATAAAGAGACCAAGCTTGGTGTGCCTGAAAGACTTGTGCTTTTCCTAGCGTTCTAAGTTTTATCGAACGTATATTTGCAAGTCGCATATAATACAAAATATAAACTCGCTTTGAATGTTTGGTGTTGTCTCAGGCAACCTCCAAGGCTGCGCCATTTTGCTCCGAGGCCGTTAGACCATTGTTCTTCGAGGCCTTCTTTGTCGGCGATCTTTTTCTGTCGGGCAGTTCAGCTGTCTTCTGTAGCTTGATTCCAGCCCTTTGGTTCGCCACACGAGTGCTCGTTCTCTCCGGTCTAGATCTCTCTTTCTTTTCAGTCTTTGCCTTTTTCACCGCTGGTTCACTGCTTTCCGTCTTCTTTGGTCTTCCGCGCGATTTCTTGGCAGGTTCTTCCGCGTTTGCTTTCTCCTCTGCTGATGTTTCTTGGCCCGAGTCTTCGACGCCATGTGCTTTCTCTTCCTCAATCGCCTCGGGTTGCAAAGCTGTTTCTTCGCTCGCACCGCTTTCTTCCGTTTCTTCCGCACTAAGTTGTTGGCGAGCATCTTCAGCTGTTGGTTTCTCCTCGGCCATGCTTGCTTGCTTTCCCTTCTTTCCTCGCTCTTTCGTGGATTTATTAACCATACTGAAGAACTTTCTAATACTATACTGACTATCGACAAAAGCCAACACTTAATGCAGACAGACAGGATGCTCGGTCAGGTACGGTAAAAACTACTATAACCGGTTTTTTCCAGTTTCTTTGACAGGATATCGATTTCACAAATTTGATTCTTTGGCCCTGTGATTGACAGCTACAAAATTCGTTTGTGCAAAGAAATTAAAACAAGGAGGCGGTCGTGAAACGCAGATGTTTTTGTGAAAATGCTTTTGTCCACTATTCGTGGGCCTTTCCTCTTTAAGCTGTCCGTAAAACCAACAAACGCTGCAATCTTTGCTGATCTTTGAGCACTTGAATGTACCAGCATGCCTCAATCCATAGTAGTGCGGGTTTTCCCCGGACCACCAGTTGAAATCGTCATGTAAGCACTATCGAAGTGTCCTAAATTTCGGTAAGCCCCTGTGAAGCAAAAGTACTAGCGGAATATTGTCTCTTTGCCACAGGCGAAAGCAAATTTTGATTAATTAATTATTATAATTATTGTCAGTACTTCCCACCCCAACTGCCATGCAACTCACCCAGGGTACCAGCTATACAGAAAGACTTTGCAAAGCTCCACTAATGACCACCTTTCAACAACTGCCACTTTTTTTGTCTCAGCAGACAGTCCATGTCATTCACCTTTATTTCAAACTCTCGACAACGGCAACAGTTACTAAAACTCATCCCAACTTCCAAATAGGGACCTTCAGATCGGACTACAAGTACTAAAGATCCTCAATAACGTCTTCCTCGACTGAGGAACAGTGTATACAAAACCCTATTTTGTTAACTTCATTCATACCACACTTCGTTGGTCTCTGTTACTGTTCAGATTCTGTTTTATTGATACATTTTGATTTTGATGCTTAAAATATCATGTGTTGAAAAAAACTGTTACATCCCCCAAAAAGGTTTCATATTACACCCCTATCCCTACCTTCCCCATAAATGCCAGTCCTCTTTACAATTGCCACTTAACCCTGTCAACAAGGTGGCCCTTGTGGAGAGGATCTACTGTATGTACTAGTTTTGTGCTTCACAGGCAATTTTAATCAAATGATGTCCCTTATGGAGTCTTTTTCAGTACTGTCCAGAAAAGCACCAGTGGTTGACTTCTTGTTGAATTTCTTGACTTGTCTTACGCTAATTCTCCTTACCATTGTTAAAACATTTTATGCACTATGACTTGCTCCTTTACCAACTAAAGAACATTTTTCCTCCTGGTGACATGTAGATCATTTCTAGCATTCTCATTGATTGCACAGTTGATTACTTAGCTGTGATATAGTCTTAAGGGGAAATATGACTCGGATCAGAGACTGTTCTGCAGCTTAAAATACCACATCCTCAGTAACTATATAAGTCTCACACTCAAAAAGAACTCGGCTGCAAAGTGCCCTAATGATGTCTTTTCAGGCATTTGATTCATCCTCATCTCCAGATACGAGATGGTTCTCTGTAGAGCTGTCTGCTCAGAACATCAATTTTGTAGGTGGAATCTGAGATGTCTGCCAAGTAGGGGAAGAAATGAGTGCATACAAAACCAGCTATGTCTGCTATAAATTGTATCAGAAGTTGACAGGTTCACAAGCTATCAACTATGGTGTGTTGAAATCTAGATTTGTTGGTGCTACTGGAGACATCACTGTTTCATGGTCAGCAGTTAAATCTCCAAGTGACAATTCTTGAGTAAAAACATCAGAACTTTCCCTCTCACTTTCCCCAATTGACCTGCTGTTAGAAATCTGCCGAAGAAGGCCTTTTCCCTCTTCTCTGCCCTAATGGAACCAGAAGTACAACACTTCATTACCAGTAATAAGCATAGGGTAATTATATTACAGACAAAAATCTGAACATTTTGCTTTTGAAATAAGATGACCTCTATATTGGATCTTGCCAGGGCAAATTCCTATGTATACACCTGGGTGGAGACTGGCAGTAAAGTAAATGGCCCAAGATTAATCACCCCAACAATGAGCTAATTAATGGGAGAAGATAGGAAGGAGCAGGGATGGAGGGAGGATGGATGGGAGAAGGAAAGGAAGGAAGGAAGAACTAGGAAAAGAGCAACCTCATTCCCAGGAAGAGACCCTGGGAGCAAGGTTCGGAACAACGATTGAAGTAAACAAGAAATAAAAGACAATTTACTTACCTCATTAAATTCACAACATTTGTGAGCATACATTTCAGCAGCTTCAAGATTGCGTTTCTTCAAGTTGTATTTGGCCAGAAATAGGTAAGCAGAACACAGATCAGTGACTGATAGTATCTGAAAAAAACAAACAGCACAGGGAATCAATTTTATTTTTAAAGTGTTATCCAAAATAATAAGCAAATGTCACCCTAGCACTGATATATACTCGCAATTCTTCTGCTTACCCCAACAACCTCTGTCTGCTCCACGTAGCGGTTGTATTGAATGGCTGCATCGTCATCTTCTTGAAGTTGCTCATGCAATCTACCAACAACACACATGGAAATCAGCAACTAGGAGATTTTGGCAGTAAACGTTTTTGTGCCAAGTCATCCAACATGGACTACAGGATAATAGGAGACATTTTGCATGAATGTAGCTGGAATGGATAAGTGAGGTAACCACTGGGTATGTCTAACATTCCCCATGGCAGGTTAAAGAAGGACGCACAAGATAACAATGACTACAATACTGAGGGTAACAAGAAAAATCAGGATGGCTCCCTTTGCAACTATGCCCTCACCACCCTTGCCAACATTAATAACCTCAAATCCGTTGGCACCCTGACAAGGCAAAGCTGACAAGGGTGGTTAAATCACCAGTGATGACCAGAGTGCCAAAGGTGGTTTGGGTATTGAGGGTACGTTGCCAGAATGTCAAGGATATCAAGGTGCAAAGGGTTGGGAGGCTGGGATGGACGCTGAGAGTGGCCAGGGATAGAGTGGTGAGGCTGGCTAGAGTGGGTAGGGTTCCCAAGGTGGCAAAATGGCCATGGTGGCAAGGATGGTAAGTATGGCCAAAGCGGCAAAGGTAGAAAAGGTAGTCAGGGTAGCATGGGTGCTAAGGACGGCTACAATGGCAAAGGTGATGAACCTGCCCAGTTTGCCATGGTAAGGACACCAGGATGGCAATGGTGGCCTCAAAAGCGGGTGGTCAGGGCTGAGGGAGGGTGAACTGAGTGTTAAGGGCAGGCAAGGTGGTTAGGGTGACCAGGGTGGAGATTGTAGTGAGGGTGGTGTGATGGCTATGGTGGCAAGAGTTGGCAAGGTTACACGAGTGGCTGGGTTGCGAAGGTAGCAAAGGTTCCCAGGGTGCTTAAGGTGAACAAAGTAGCCAGAATGGTCACGATTGAGGGCCAGGGTGGCATAGGTGACAAACATGTTCAGTGTGGCCAAGGTGGTAAGGGTGGTAATGGTGGCTAGGGT
>OMLO01003596.1_pt1 | contig 12792 bp, 16 predicted proteins | sample 1674811 | NCBI WGS metagenome assembly OMLO01 (sample SAMN06265003, study PRJEB25207) | coral metagenome | isolation source: Coral host | place: Mexico:La Bocana,Puerto Morelos, Mexico | collected 2008-11-13
ACTAGATGGTTCACTTTAAAGTATTCTAAACTAAACTAAACTAAACAAAAGTATCCTACACTTAAAGTATCCAAAATGAATTTCGATCATTTGATGTTTCATGAGACGGTGTTGCTGATCAGCAACTATTAAACCAACTTCCATCATTTATCACTCAACATCGAATGATAGTTTGTGACCGGCAATAGTTGCTGACCAGCAACCAACAAACAATCTAAAGATGTTTGCTGAGAATGGCAGGATTGAAAAATAAAATGGTGTTGCTGATCAGCAACGTAAATTAGTTGAACGGTACAATAGTAAATCACAGAAGTTGAAAGTAGCAAACAAGTTTTTGTTGAATGGCACAGTGTGTGTGTGTGTGTTTACAATACAGCTGTTGATTTCTTAAGTGCCCCCCTCAGTTGTGAGCCTCAAACCCAGGACCGATCATTTTTGGAAGGAAACTCCCTCAGATCTTAGAACTCTGTTGGTGAAACTGAATTGAAATGCGCATGACACTGAATTATGTGTCTCAAAGTTCAACAGCCACAGGAACATGATGTTCACATTCAACACAAATCATGGTCTCACGACTTCTATGTCACATTGGAACTCTATTGGTGAAACAGACAAGCAGGCTCTACGACATGATTTCCAACTGGACACACATGTGCCCATGGGAATCATGTCGTAGAGCCCGTAGGTACTTTGCTAACTCATGTTACAAGCATTCTTATATGTGTCGAAGGTGAACAACCATATATGGCTGTTCACCTTCGACACATATAATAACGGTTGCCGCCCAGCTGGACTCATGGATTTCTCCTGCGGTGATCGGAAGGACCACTTGCGGAATGGGGGAAGGGGCTTGATGGTGTTGCTGATCAGCAACCTAACACTAATTAATTCAACACTAGCAAATCAGAGAAGTTGCTGACCAGCAACCAATCTATTTTTGAATTCCTTACATGTTCATGAACGCGCTGGATTTTTCTGTTTCTCCGTGCAAGCAAGTACACTAATTTTGTAAAGTAATTAGTCAAATAATCACATCATGTGGGCAGGACCCACACTTCTGCTAGATTGACACTGGTGCGGTGCAACATAGCTGTAGCTGGATCAGTCACGGCTGCTGCTCGTCAAACTCAATGGTCGGAGAGGAGTTTTCTAAATAGTCGAGGAGTGACCCCAGCACTTTCTGCGATGATTCCAAACGACGAAGGGATTGCCGTGCTTCAAACATGTCTCTTTCAAATTTTCGCTTGGGGCAATCAATGTCGGTAGGCAAAATTGGGTTCTGGACACCCAAAGCCTGAAACTCGGCCCGTAAACTGGCTAAAACCTTGCCACGTTTCTCAGCTCTTCGGTTGGTCTCCATCGCTTTGTTGACTAAAAATGACTGAATCCAGCGGTTTGATAAATATGACATGATGATAGTGAAAGTTGTTGCCCATGCATCAATGTTTCTGAAATTCAGTTTGATACTATATATGATGAATTTGATTCATGACTGACATTTCCCTGTTATTACCTAAACCCGGATTCGTGCCCTTACAGTTCTTACTTGGGCCTAAAAGATTAAAAACGTGCAATGACCAGCTCAAGATGAACTTTACCCGGCTCAAGATTCTACGAACACCCAGCATCTCTCCTCCAGGATGAACTTTAGCCGTGCGCTTCCTCAGAGGTCAAAGTCTGCTCGTCAATTTGATATATACTCTATATATATATATATGTTGTATTTTGTAGTGAACAAAATTTACTTACCATGCACGATGGATTGCTGCTCAGCAATGGCGGACGGATCGCTGATCAGCAATCTATATACGTCCGATATTTTCCACAGTCGCTGAGATTGCTGATCAGCAATTCTCAAGTTCAATGAACGTGGCTTGTCAGTGGCAATCACGACACGATTGCTGATCAACAGTTTTCTGAGGTCAGGTCAGCAAAGAACATTGCGGCAATCTGCATGGGCAACGACGAAGAGTTCCTTGGCTGAGGTTCAGAGGTCCGGCAATTGTGATGCAGGATGGATTGCTGCTCAGCAATCAATGGTGGACAGACTACTGATCAGCAATCTATGCAATGCACGGAACGGACGCATCCTTATTTTTCCGTAGTCGCTAGAAGATTCAGGATCCTTGCCTATCATCCAGGATCCTTGCCAATCATCCAGGATCCTCGCCATCCAGGATCCTCGCCTTCTCGCCTATTTCTTTCTCCTCTTGTCTTTCTTGTCTTGGCCATCCTCCTCGCTGGTTCTTTTCGATTTCTTACGCACCTGTTCATGCGACAGTATCAATTAAAAACATCTATGTAACCGCAGAAAAACAAGTTGCTGACCAGCAACTGTTCGAAGGGGAATGAAGTTGCTGACCAGCAACTGTTCGAAGGGGAATGAAGTTGCTGACCAGCAACTGTTCGAAGGGCAATGAAGTTGCTGACCAGCAACTGTTCCGAAAACAAGCATGAAGTTGCTGCTCAGCAAGCCTCGTCAGCCTTCACAGGAGGTTGTCCTTTTGCCGTCGTGGCCAGAATCTTCGGAGCAGATTCCTGCAACCCAGCACCCACCACCCATCAAAGTGATTAGACTTGGATCAACAAAAACTGTCATGGCCTTTGGCATCTCAATCTGCTGCTTGGCCTTTGCTGGAGGCACCTGGCGGCTCATGAAAACCCCCTCGGCTTCCTAAATTTGCTTGGGTCCTTTCAATTTTTTGAACGCCCCTAAAATATGGCTGCCCTGTATCAACAATGAATTTCCTAGCCTTGGACATCGCCTTAGGCTTTGCAGCTGGAGGCTCCTGAAAGCACATGAAAATCCCTAGGTTTTTTTGTGAATGCCAAAAAACATGTAGTGCTTGTCCTTGGGAATCACCGGTGCTTGTGCTGCAAGTGCTGGTTGCGGAGCTGCCTGCAAGCAATGACACTTGAACTTGCGCAGCCCCAGAAATGGTAAATGAACTCGGCCTTCACTGGCGGTTGAGGCAGTGGGCGTGGTACCTGCAGGGAGTGTTGCAACGCATTTAAAATCAAAGAGTAGCCAACTGCTGTTCACTAATACCCTGCCTTTCCTTTCTTATCTGGCTTTGAGCTCGACGACGCTTGACCAGTCTCCTCCAAACATGCCTGTCGTCATGACCAGTGCCAATAAAAACAAACAAACAAATGTGGCGTAAAAATCCCTTGATTTTAGCAGCCTTTGCGTATTTATAATTATAAGAGAAGACGTTTCACTGGGCCAATTTAGGCAAGCTTACCAGGCTAATTTAATGTTCCTTTCTTTTATATTTCCCATTCCCATTGAAGCCGGGTCCGGGTGTGCCTGCGCAATCTCCTCACTGATCTCGGCGTTTTCTTCGCCAGCCCTCGTGCGAAGAATGGACAAAGCCCGGGTCCTCATCAGATCATCCTGCTCCTCAGCTTCGTTTTCATCTTTTTCAGCCTTCTCCTTTTCATCTTTTTCTGCAATCAGAACGTTCTTGGCCCGCTCTGCCGACTTGCTTTCTTCAGCCTTTCGCCGAGCTTCTGTTTTCGCTTTTCGTTCCTCGGCTTCAGCAAGCTGATGTAGGAGCCCTGTCTGTAGCACCTCTTAGCAGCACGACTTCGTTCAGATTCAGCCTCCTTCCTTCTCTTCTCATCGACCATATACTGCCCCAGCTGCTGCTGCTGCTGCTGTTGCTGTAACATCTGTTGTTGTTGTTGCATCTGTTGCTGCTGCAAAGTCTTCAGCGCTGCTGCCTGCTGAGCGGCTAGCTGCTGCTCATGCAGCGCTGCCTGTTGAGCTTGCTGTTGATGCCACTGTTGTTCTCGCAGTGCGGCTGCCTGTTGAGCTGCCTGGTGCTGCTGCTGTGCATATAATAGCGCCTGCTGCTGCTGCTGTTGGTGTTGGTTGTACAGCAGCTGCTGTTGCACAGCTGCTTCATGCGCAGCTGCTTGAGCAACATCGGCTTGCCAAGCTGTATGTTGCGGTGGCCATGGTTGTGCTGTTGGTGGTCCTGCGGGTTGCTGTGGTGCTTGAATTGGTGGTGGTCCTGGTGGTTGCTGTGGTGCTTGTTGCATTGGTGGTGGTCCTGCTGGTTGCTGTGGTGCTTGTTGCATTGGTGGTGGTCCTGCTGGTTGCTGTGGTGCTTGAATTGGTGGTGGTCCTGGTGGTTGCTGTGGTGCTTGAATTGGTGGTGGTCCTGCTGGTTGCTGTGGTGCTTGCATTGGTGGTGGTCCTGGTGGTTGCTGTGTTTGCTGTGGTGCTGGCGTTGCTGGTGGTGGTCCTGGCGTTGAAGCTCTGGTGCTGGCGGCTGCTCTGCTTGTTGGTGTTGTTGTGGTGGAAGTGCTGGTTCTGGTGGTGCTCGGCCTCGTCCTTTTCCTGCTCGTCGAGTCTGGGCCTCATCCTCCTGCTCCGCAACCGGGTGGTTTTCACCCGCCAGCACTGCCCACTGAGGAACGTTGGCACCCAAGGACAGAATCAGAAGGTGCAAGATGAAGGTCATCATCTGGTACAGCTCAGCGAAGGCCTCCTGAATCCCGGCAAATTCTCGCCGAAATTGCGCCGGCGGAAAAGGCCTATGAGGACGCTGAGGCTGCCCTGACCATTGCTGGTCGTCCTCAGGTTCCTCTTCCATTCTGCCGCGGCCATATAGTCTTTGGCCACGGCCCTTTCGTCCTTTGCCACCCATTGCAATTTAAAATGGAGACGAGGCAAACTGAAAATGAAAAGGGTTTTGAAATTTCATGAATCCACGTTGAAAATGTGTTTCCACTTTGAAATTTCCTTTGTTTCATGTGTTTGCGAAAGTTGTTTGAAGTTTGCGAAATTTGGGCTTTTGTGTTTCAAACTGCGTTTCATGTTTTTCTTTTGTGTTTCATAGTTGTTTCATGTCTGGTTTGTTTCATGTTTTTGATGCCTATAGTCAGCCTCCTTTGAGCAAGCAAAGCCAAAACACGACGTGCTGAATCAGAATTGCTGGCCAGCAATCAAAAATCTAGATAAATTCCTGGTCATCATTTTTCATTGTTAGTCAGCAGACAAGTTTCTGTCAAGTCAAAATTGGTTTGAACTTCCCAGCCAAGGTTCTTCGCTGACGCGGACATCGACGTATAGGCCAGGTTTCGATGCCTGTGATCAGACCGATGTGAGAGTAACTAACAACGTTCGTCAACATTCCAATGCTGCTGATCAGCAGCTGAATGCAAAAGCTGCTGACCAGCAGCATTTATCAACATTGCTGCCCAGCAACGTTGGTGGAACGTCATTGCTGATCAGCAATGGGGGCAAGTCTAGGTTACTTGGCAGTAACATCCCAATGTTGCAGCTGAATAGAAAAGCTGCTGACAAGCAGCATGTATCAACATTGCTGCTCAGCACGTTGGTGGAACATCATTGCTGATCAGCAATGGGGGCACGTCTAGGTTACTTGGCAGTAACAGCCCAATGCTGCTGGACAGCAGCTGAATACAAAAAAGCTGCTGACCAGCAGCATGTATCAACATTGCTGCCCAGCAACGTTGGTGGAACAATTGCTGATCAGCATCCCTGACTTATTATTACAACCAACAGCAAAACGCATGACAACTTGCGAGAAGACATCATTGGCGCCTGACAGGATGGGAAAGTCGATTCAGAGCACCTTCCAGGGTCTTGACAGAGGCCTGGCATGGGATTCAATCTGCGTTTAATTGCTGAACAGCAACTGCGTTTAATTGCTGAACAGCAACTGCGTTTAATTGCTGAACAGCAACTGCGTTTAATTGCTGAACAGCAATTCGAGGCTAGCGCTGCTGAACAGCAGCATTGTAAGCCATCTCGGAAACCTAAGTTTGTGAGACAAAGCATTTGGTTTTTGAGACAGCCATTGGCTCAGAGGCAATCACCAACATGAACAAGCAAGACCAAAGAAAACGAACGGCAAGAATTGAATAAAAGACGGAAGGAGTGGTTGCCACCAAAAAAATTGCACTTTATATGGATAAGTCAAGCAGTGGTTTGAAAAAAAACATACATATCATATAGCCACATATTTTTCAAAATTGATATTATATATATATATGGAATTTTTCGTATTCATGGCATTTCATGGAAAGGAAACTAAGCGAAAGAGAAACTAGTTCGATATATAAAGAGAAAAGGAAACTAAGCAAGGATTATCATTGCAAATATATTTTTGATTCCTTTGCAATGATTGGCTTCAGCAATGCAAACCTTTGCGAGGAAGACTGTTTGGATGCAAAGGACAAGGGCCAAGTGACGGGAAAACGACGGTTTGTTGCCACCCCGCTTCGAAAATCCGAGACCCACGAAGCAGCTCACCACTGCGAGGTCATTTCCAACGAAGATAGTTTGAACCACGTCAGTCTTTGCAAGGACTTTGCAGACTGTGGCCGATGCACTTATCTTCGGAATCAAGAAACTTGGAAAAAGGAAACGCCAATCAAGTACTTCACTGCGGCGTCTTGGTTGGAGCAAAGGATGCACGATGGTGTTTGGGGGCTCGGGTGCATGATTTGCGCTGCAGCTGGATGTCAATCTGATTTTGCGATGTTCAACATTACAGCGCCCCACCTGGCCAGGCTGAAGCGTCATCACATTTCCCCGCAGCACCAGGACGCTTTGAAACAAATTGGTCTTGACAATGTCGGAAGCAACAAAAAGTTGGCACCAGAGCAAGGAGAGTTTAGCTTAGTCCTGGAGCAGCGTCGAGGTGTGACTTCGCTGTCCCTTCCTGTCAAAGAAGTTGGCAAGCGATGGAAACTTACCAAGATGCAGTGGTGTTTGGCAGAAGCTGGCAGATCTTTGACCCGAGGATTCTTGAAGGAGGCTGGAAGCATAGCTTTGGCACAGGATGCCAGAAAAAACAAACTGTTGGTCAGATGGTCGGCCTGCTCCGCCAAAACGCTTGAACACCACAAAGGTTTCCTGTGTCAGGAAGAAATTCTTGAGGGACACTTTGCTGCAAACATTGTGGAAACATTGGAGCGGATGCTTTCAAAGTTTTGCACTGTTGGATTTGGAGGGCCAGCGCCTGAAACGATGGATGCAGAGCTCTTGTCACACATCATGCAGCACGTTGAAGTTCTGTGTGCAGATGCCGCGTCCAATGAGTATGCAGCTGGTCGCCTGGCTCGGAAAGGAAACTTTTCGAACATCCGCCATGTGTCGAAAGACTCTGCCCATGCAAGCACAAGGAGTCCGGAGTTGAAATCGTGCTTTGAGATTTGTGATCTATCAGTTTTGTATTTTTTAGGCTAGAATTGAGGAATTTTGTTTTTAATTCAATTGCTCACCCCTGCAGGGTACTCAAACGTCCATGGGCTGCTGATGAAGTTCTATCTGAAGTGATGGACCGGATTGTTTCTTCTTCCAGCAGCATCGTTCAGCGGATTGAACACAGCGAGACATTCAGCGCAGTCTTCGGCAAGTTTTGCCAGCACCAGGAAAATTCGGCAGTGGATGGGAAGCGCATCAAGAACTTGCGAGCGCAGAAAAATCGCTTTGCCAGTTTCTCAAAACCGCTGGGCCGGAGTTCGCTGTTCTTGAACTCGCTGATCAGCACTGCAAACTGGGTCGCCACGCAGAGGCGTGGTGATGACTGCGCCGCTGATTGCTTGGCCTTTCTTGACTTCCTGAATGAGGACCCGCAAAAGAAAGAAACGAAACCGCTTTAACCTTATAAGTTTTTTTTTGCCGAATTGTTATCATGGGAATTATTACGGGTACACTTTGGCCACTTTTTGTGGCAGGAGCGAGCAATTCTGCTGAGCTTCATGGCAGACTGCGCGGACGAGTGCGTTCAGTTGGTTCGTGTGTTCGACACTGAGTCCTACGAAGTATCAATGGTGCATTGGGAGATATCAACCTTTATCTCGCGACTCCACTTCCTGTTTAACGAAGGCAACGTTATCAACCATGGTTACACTGAGGTTATGCTGGAATCCCTTAAATCCCAACGCGGATTCTTGGACAGTCGTGGAAACCCCAAGACTCTCGGGGGGCCGGCAAAGTTACAGCAGCACTCTTGCAAAGGTGCCTTTGTCGCATGCAACTATTTGTTGACATGGCGGTGGAGACGCTTAGAAGCGAATTCCCTGACTTCGACATTGTCATGGCCTTCTCCGCCTTTGATCTAGAGCATTCGAACAAAGCAAAGCCAGAGGAACGTTTGCAACGGTTGTCGCAAGTCTTTGAGGTGGACTTCGACCAGCTGGCACAGGAGTTCTGGGATTTGCGTCCCCTTGCCATGCACGAGTTCTCAAAAGGCTGCACGTGCTGCCAGGCTTGGGTGAGAACTGTTCAAAGGATAGAGACAAGGCAAGCAGCGGTGAGACGGCAGCATCCAACTGCAACCATCCGCCAAATTCTGCTTCGCTACTTGAAGGTGAAAATAGCATATTGGTTTTGTTTGCTTTTGGGTGTGAACAATTTTGTTTGCTTTTGGCTTTGTTTGCCCAGCAAACATTTTGTTAGGTTTGGTTGATATAACATTTTGCTAGGATACGCTGCATGGAATGGCATCACCACCTCCGGAGTGGAGCAGTCATTTTCGCTGATGCAAAGGCACGTGAACCCACAGAGAGACCACATGCTGCAGGAAACAGAAAATGACGAGGCAATGCTGACTCTGAAGCAAACTCTGTTCCCTGGATCTTCGTTTTAAGTTTTTGTTTGATTTAATCTCGTCATTAATCAGGGGACTTGATCCAGTTGCTTCAGTTTTCAAAACGATATCTTGATGAGCAAGCAAAGGTTCTCAGATGGCCAGCTCATTGAAGAGGCCAGCTCGTCAAAAGGATGTTTGCATGGCGTTTTTGAAAGCAAAAAATTCTTGAAAATGAAATCACGTTAAGACCAAAACGTTGGACAGGCGCAGAAGACGTGGCTTCAATACTTCAATCCACCCCGTACTCGAAAAACTGACCGCATGGATGTTGGCTGCATCAGGTCGGGAAAGGATGTGGATGATGATGCAGATACTGGCATGACAGAAAAGGCGTGGCTGAAAAAACGCCGCACGAACATCACTGAAGCTATGGATGGTGCTGACACTAGCATGGAGGAAGTTCAAGGAACATCCCGGGCATTGTCATCGCACCTTCTATCAGAAACCATCCTTGCTGAGCAGTCCTTCTTGAAATCGAAGCAACACAAAAACCGCATGATCGCATACTTGGATAAAGCTTTGCTGGAATCTGAGGTGGACGGTGAGTTCAGAGAGGTCGCGCAAGCGTTCAAAGACTTGCAAGACAAAGAGGACGAAGAGAAGAGACGCCAGAAGAAACGGCGAGCAGATTTACTTTGTCCAAAAAATCTACCGGACCCAATGTCCAAGCTTGTTTGGGTTAGCCCAGAGGTGCTCGACGACGCTGCATTGGCATTACTTCGAGGTTGCCTTGTCGGAGATCAAGAGCATGCAGATTTCATTGTGGAGGAGGACCCAGCCAATCCTTGTGGCCCTTCACTTTGGAGCGCTTTTTTGATGGGCAAGGTGATTTGCAACCTCGACTATGTCACGAGTCGCGGTAAGACAGGAATTGCTTTCAGTTACAGCCCTGCAATCACCATCAAACGCCAAGTTTTTTTGAGCGCCAGTTTCCAAGCTGAGTTTCCAGAGCTAGCGCAAATTGTCAAGCTTGCCATTGCAAGCCACATTTCGAAATGGCAGGAGATCGTCGCGTTGGAACAGTTTGTACATGAAAGTGCCCACGCAACCACGAAAAAGAACCATGTCTCATTTTATTCAATTGTTCAAATTTATTACTGTTACATGAAACAAAAACAACGCCAAAAAACAACGGTTACCCGGCGGTTTGTTGGTCAAAGCACTTGTAAGGAAAAACTTTGCGGTGGTGGGCCTCTTCTCAGAAGCCGAAGCTGATTCATTGCAGGAGAAAAATACGATGGGCAAAAATGCTTTCCAGAAGTTTGCGATCAAAGTTACTGTGGTGGCCGCCGGCTTGTCGTAGGTTTAGATTAGGGGTTTATCAGCACTGCGAACAAAGCATTGCTGGCTGGGGAGTAGCATGGGAAACCCTATGCCAACATCAACATGTCTGCTTGAAAAAAACATTTCTGCCAAGCGAGCTGGGTCTGACTGACATAGTTAATTAGAAACGTTTCTAAAACATTACGTTTGAGAAGACATGGCGCCTGACAGGTGGTGAGCCTTTTTCGCCCTTGGGGGCCACCGTTGGGTTGCAGGCCTGCCCGGTTGTGAGGAAGTTTATATGAATCATGGCTGAACAGCAATCCACGGCTTGCGTTGCTGAAGAGCAACTGCATGAAATTGCTGAACAGCAATTCGAGGCTAGCCCTGCTGAACAGCAGCATGAGCATCCTTTGGGCTCAAGAAAAAGCCACAGGACAAAGGCCGGAGAATACTAGCTAGAAAGACTCGCACGGTGGTCCTGGTGATGGAAGCCAATTTTGATGCCAAACATGTGGACGATGCCTGCCAAAAGAAGTCGAAGAAAAAGAAGCCACGTTATGCTTGTTTGAAGCGCATGTTTGAGAAGCAGCGCTTGGGCAATGATGCCACACCACCAGAGTCATGCAGCTCATCTCACACTAAAACTGAATCTAGTGTTCTGAACAGTTCTTCAAGTGTCCTCATGTTTTTGTGATTTTTTGTTTTAAAATTGGTTTCCAAGGCACATGCAGAAACCCACCGAAACGAGTTTACCGGCCACGTTGGGATGGCGTTTGCATCTTTGCCGACTACATTGACGACTACGACTTTTAGTCCGACGGCGATTGACTGGGACTTGCTTCCAAATACTCCGACTGAATCTGGCAGGAAAAAATGAAATCATCCAAGTTTGCACTGCGTCCTTACAACTGAGCCACCTGTCACTTGTCATTTGTTCTGCATGTCTTCTCCGGCGGCTTTCAACGCCACAGGATTATCAATCTCCGTGGAAGAAGAGGATTCCTCGTCCACGACTCAGGGTGGTTGGCGGTATTCACCGTTGCTGATCAGCAACAGCAAGGAACAAGGAACAATGTTGCTGATCAGCAACAGTTGCTGGTCAGCAACGTATTATTCATTGTCTGCTGATCGGCAACATTCGTTGTTGTGGTTGCTGAACAAGAACATTCATATTTGTTTCTGGTCAGAAACTCGGTTGCTGATTAGCAACATTCATCCTTGCTGTTGCCGGTCAGAAATTGCATTGCAGTCCACTGCCGACAAAACTGTATAAAATCGCCTCAACTCAGTAATCATTCCTCACAGCGCAAGTTTTGGATCCAAGCTATTATTAGAAGAAGGTGTGTGACTGGTCATGGCGCCAAAGACTAAGAAGTCGGCAGCTGCTGCTGCTGCTCCTCATATGGATGATGGGGATGTTGCTGTTGCAGCTCTTGCCGAGAATTTCAATGACGAGTACTTGGCCGAAGTCAACGCTGCCATCACTCAGATCTTATAGAGTGTGATGAGTTCAAAGATGTCCAGACTGCAGGGCCCATTGGGATCAAACATGGGCGTGGTCACGCTGCTGCAGAATCTGGATCTCAGGCTCGTCAGTCTTGAAAAGTGAAGCATTGTTTTTATTTCAGTCCTCCAATCTAGGTGAAGTGTTTGATTTTTGCCAATTGCTTTTTAGATAAAACCAAATTGCTTTAATTGAAAAGCAAGTTGCTTACATTGAGGGCGGGTGCCCCCACCTGATGTAAGCCCATGCTTCGTTCCTCCAATTTATGAATTGTCCCTCTTAAACTTTGCAAAAAATCAAGGTAGCTGTTGTAAGAAAGGGTGGCAGCCCCATGTCCTTACATCAAGGGGGGGCGCCCCCCCCTGATGTAAGGACATGGGGCTAGCCATTGAACCAAAAGTCGGAGGTCCTTGTCAGACAAAATGTGGCGTTGTGCTTTCACAGCAGCCTCGACCCAATCTTCAACAATCGGCTCACAATACTTCGAAGAGATTTGCAATGCCTCATTGTTCCACATCTCGGCGAGAACCTTGTTGGAAAAGGTTTTGCCTGAAGAAGCCTCCTTGCGAGCCTTGAACTCAAGGATTTCCTGCACCTGCTGCATGGCACTCCGCACCATGGCCTCATAGTCAACGATCAAGGACCTGCGCTGATTCACGGCCGCAAACCAAATGTCATCCGGAGTGGGCAGGTATCGGAACTCCATCTCAATTGTCAGCATTGTCTTCCACATGTTGAGCTCAGAGGTCTTAGCACCATCTTTGATTCTCTGAGCAACAGCAAGTAGCAATGCTGCCTCTGCCTCTTCTGGGCTGACACGTTTCAGGTTGCCGTACTCCTTCTCCAAGGCAGCCGCAGTCATTCCCTTTGAAGAAACTGCAACGACCACTTTCCATGGTAGTGGCGCTGGCCCTTTAGCAAAATGCGTTGCTTGGAGCTCACGCACAGACTTCAAATTCGTCCAAACATGTTTGCTGGATCTCCAAGTAAAGTTGACCCAAAACAAGTTGCCCACAGCATTGTAGCGACCTGTGTGCTTCATAGCACTTTCAAAGTCTTCTGCATTGAAAGCTGCCTCCCAGGTCAGGGCATTGAAATCTTAGTATGCGTTTTTAATATTATGGCAAAATTATATATTATGAGGGCGGGTGCCCCCACCTGATGTAAGCCCATGCTTCGTTCCTCCAATTTATGAATTGTCCCTCTTAAACTTTGCAAAAAATCAAGGTAGCTGTTGTAAGAAAGGGTGGCAGCCCCATGTCCTTACATCAAGGGGGGGCGCCCCCCCCTGATGTAAGGACATGGGGCTAGCCATTGAACCAAAAGTCGGAGGTCCTTGTCAGACAAAATGTGGCGTTGTGCTTTCACAGCAGCCTCGACCCAATC
>OMLO01003598.1_pt1 | contig 12790 bp, 7 predicted proteins | sample 1674811 | NCBI WGS metagenome assembly OMLO01 (sample SAMN06265003, study PRJEB25207) | coral metagenome | isolation source: Coral host | place: Mexico:La Bocana,Puerto Morelos, Mexico | collected 2008-11-13
GTGCAAACTTGCAGTACATATAGTCTTCCTTTTCGTCATAAGCCAACCAAGAATACATATTCATCCACCCTCTAAAAAATTTTCTTGCTTTTGTTTGGTTTGATGCAGTTGATGAATTGCTAGAACTAGAAGCGCTAGCTTGGGCAGCTTCCACGGCCAGAGGGACAACATCGTCTACACTTACACTCCCATGATGCTCATTCGAATTTAAAAAAGCCGAAAAGTTGAGATTTTGTTGTCCCTCGAGGGTCTTGGCTTTCTTTTTTGGCAGCATATTAAACTTTGGCCGAGTTCGACCATGCATGTGCTGCGTGTTACTGGAGTAAAAACAAGTCATTTTTTTAATAAACCGCTGATCATTCCAATGCACTTTGCCACGTAGATCGAGCTTGAACCCAAGAGGTTTTTCCTTTTATCATGGTGAAAAGCGGCTGCAACAAACACATACGCTGAAAACACAATGCTGGCAGTGTTGCATCCAGATGGACACAGCTGGAAATCAACCTTGTGTCTTAAGAAAATTTTATGCATCAGAGACACGGGACACATAGATGGATCACTGAACCCTCCTTGTGTTAACATATACAGATCAGGCTATGTAAACACGGAAAAAGTTCTCTATTGCTTAAATATAGAACTTCAACTTTCCTCAGGACCTGTCACCCAGCTGTAGACCCTAGGTTAGTTAGTAGACTGGATTTTAGGTGACAGATCAGGGCGCTCATTAAGGGCTATAACTTTTAACAGCTGTTACAGCATAGCGTGCTTGATGGGCCCTTAATTTTATAGGTGAACATGCTTGTTGTTGACACAGTTCACCTACAAACCAACAAGTTTGTAACATGTGTGAAGAGCAAGGCAACAGTTGACCCAATACTTAATGACAGCAGGTACATTGAACTTGAAAAGGTAAAAAATATATCATTTTAATTAATAACTCAAACATGATACAGGAATTAGTCACATAGTGTGCCTCAGGCAACACCCTTACCATCTCTCAAAGGTACGCACTTACTCTTTTCGTTGGAAGAGGGTTTGTTGTGACTGTGATGTTTTGCCATACTTCTTGTACCCCAAGAGATACTGCCAAACTGCTTTACGTATTAAATCATCAACACCCTGGAAAAGAATTTATGTCACACTCAAAACAGAAAAGCCAAGTGACAATAATCCTCGAAATTGAGTTAAAAAAGCATTTAAGGTGGTTCCATAGGGTAATCATTTATGGCGTTGCACACGCAAGCATTATGTTTTGAATGCTGTTTTTGCATTTGTGTTTACATCCAGCCCTATCAAACTTGTCAAATGTAATGAGCAATGATTAAACAGTGTTTTAGTATCATCTATGTTAAAATTTGGGGTTTTAGTCTTAAATTATAATTGCCCAAATCAATGGGTTTTTTTGCTGTTTTTATAGCTTTAGCTGTGATTTTCTTGAATTTCCTTTGGTGAAATCTTCCAAAATTTTCAAAGCAGGATATGAATTTTAAACACGAAAAAAGGAGGGTTTGTAAAGACAGTTTTTTTATTTTTTCAAATTAATGTCTTTTACCACTGCCAAAAAAACTGGTCTTATAGATTTCCCTGGAAAATGAGCTCCGACTAAAGTAAAAAAAAATTATTTATTAACAGTCTGCCAAATTTAATGGAATTTCACCGGAGGAAACTTAAGAAAATTTGCTGTCAGTTTTGCTTTTTGTGCTCATGTCAATATCGAAAAACACTGACGTTTCCCTTTCGAGTGTGCGCAGATTACTTGAACTTTCGTCCCCAGTGCGCTTGTGATCATAAAACTATAGTCACCTTACATTTAAGAAATATGTGCACATACCCCTCTAAAAATTCTCTCATGTAGCTTTTTGACATCAATAACTCGTCCTACATCATCCAAGAATGACTGCCATTCGTTCAGTTGCATGGGTTTACTGCGTGCCACTTCTGGAATTTCACCAAGATCGCGCTGCATAAACACAATGCACAAGATGATGTCAAGGTTAATCACACAATGATCCCTAGGCAGGTAAAACAAGGTAGCCTAATAACAGCTATTTGTAAGCTGAGGGGAGCAAAACAATGCAAAAGAACTGTAGTTCTTGACACATTTCTTTGCCATCCTCTTCAAAATAAAAATTTGAAATGACCAAATTCTGCATTGTGTGGAGTACGTGAAACACAAAAGATAATTTTTGAAATTTATATTTCGGATTTTACTCTACGTTCCATGTTCATTTTAAGGGATAAAAGGGCTCATCATAAACAGCAACTAGGTTTAAGAGGGTTAAGAAAGTAATAAATAACTAGAACTGTACTACATGAATGCTTTTAAAACAGACTTAGTACCTTATCTGGTACTGCTGTGAGAGAGTGGTTAGTACATGAAACATCTCCAAGGTCTTCAAACTCTGCTTCTCGCTTGGGACTGCTACAAAGCTGGGCATCTCCTTGAGGGTCCTCTGTTCCCTGCTGTAAGCCTTCATACACATCTCGAACATACCGTGTGACTTTAGACAAAGCATCCATACCATCATAATATGCACTGTGAATGAATCTCTGCCACTAAGAATCAATCACAAGCAATTACAAAAAAAATGTCATTGATCAGCAGCAGTATGATACAAAGTCATTTTTTCAATCAATGAAGTATAGTTAGTACTCGACAGTAAAATGATCACGAAGAAGTGTATTATATAAATTATGACTCTTACCAAAATACCGTAAAATGCAAGATTTTGTCTCCTAATTTCTTATGTACATGTAACTAGCTATACTATTGGCTTTGATTTTAAACAGAAACAGCAAGAAGTACAGTCACACACATTTGATTACTCCACTGAGCATACACTTAGTTACCTGATTTAGACAACACACCGCATGACTTTTCCACAAAGCATCCTTTTAATGCCATGCAAAGTGCCATACACTGGCTGTACAAAATACACTATACGTACATGTATTGATCATTCAATTCCTTTTAATATGCACTGCTCATATTAAATGTAAGTTAGGACTGTCTTCCTGTGTCTGCACTGTATTTACTTGTCTCTTTTACAAATAAAACGTTGTTGTTGTTCTACCATCATCAGCATAATTTCACAATGAAAATTACAAAAAAATGTATTATAAGCATATTTTTAAAAGAGAGTTTAGATTTCAAGCACTAAAGGCATTCTTACAGGAGCTGCAGAAGGTGGATTGTCTTCAGAGAACAAATTGAGTTGATCAAGTGACTGCTTTAATGCACTGTGTTCCTCTGCGACAACAAACAACTTATTGTTATATGGTGATCTGATGAGAAAGGCAAACACATAATACATTGTAGTTCCAAATGATTTTAAACAATGTGCTGAGAACCATGTGAAGAAATGCATACTCACTTTGTTAGCCAAATGTATCTCTGCAGACGACGGATCATTTCACTTATACCCCCAGAGTGAAAATGAAGGGCTGGCAGAGTGCTGCCATCTTTTAAAATAAACACAGCATAAGACCAGGTCAGCTTAGGGTCTGAACGTCTGATGGAGTGCAAGTCTGCAGTGTTGAAAAGAATGGCATATTTGGACCTTCTTTTCTTCTTATGAGCACTTGCACCTGTAAAAAAGCATTTAGATGAAGATTTTATTTAATAGTGCACACTGCACTTACTGTACATTACATGTATGTACTAGAAAAGATAACACACAATTGCTACAATGTATGTTTTCTGAATATCTAAAAGGTCTTCAAGAAATATGGGTTTACTGTACATGTCCGTCCAATTTAATTTTAGTAAATCATACACTGTAAGTCATGAATATCCCTGGGGGGGGACTCCCATATGGAGTGGACAGGGATGCTTTTACTCTTCCCTTCAATTAAATCATCCATGATATCTTGAAATCTTCCTCCAAAAGATTGGAGATACATGTAGCCAAACACATCACAGTTTCAAACATGCAATGTACATGTAAAGTTCATTCTTGTATTTATACCATGCCATAGTAAATACAACCAATCAGAATCCAGAAAAGCTTTTATATATTTGATGGTATAACATCCCACCTTCTCATCATGCACAAAGCATAATATTGATTGAGTTGGCCACTGTATTATCAATGCATGGTATATAATAGTTATGCAACACTTTCTGGTGTATACCATGAATTATCCCACTTGCTGCTGTGTATACCGAGAAAATTTGAGTGATTTGTGGAATATTCAGTGGTATACAACTCAAAAGTGCTGCATAAAATACATTGTAGCTAGGGAATTCTCAGAAAGGAAGCATTAGAGCTGGAGCTGCTTGATATGATTCATCTCGATAGTAGTTCAGCAGCAAATACTATTCGCTAACTTAGGGTAAGCCCTTTCCACTCATCATTGGGTCGTCATCAACCTTCAGGTGTCTCTCCTGGGAAAAACATTGAAGCCATCGGCAGACATCAGGAAAGAAACAAGTTGACTAATAACAGTACTGATGCTGTAGCATGCATTTGCTTATCATACTGCTGTTTGTATAATTACAATAACTTGGAAAGTAATCCAGATGCATAATAAAATACATGTACCTTCCTCTTTGCTTTGAGTCACAAGGTCCCACTCAGAATAGTCACTTGACTCAAGTTCAAATTCTTCTTCTTCATTAACAAAAGGTGACCAGTCCACAAAACTACCATTTTGCTGAATTAATGAAAACAAGTATAAAGAATCAAAATTTCTGATCACTCACCTCACTGTTTTAAAACCTTTAATCTTGCTTTTACTTTTTTTAATGTATCACTCAAGCATTTGTAAAAAGCAAACACACCTTCCAAAGCCACTGGGCACACTGTTACAATGTCTAGAATTTCTAACCAAAACTTAATTGGTAACCCAAGCACTTGGGATACCCCATCTGTCTTTTAACAGGGCCTACATGTAAGGCATGAGAGATGGCAGGTGTACTATAGCCTCTACCCACAAAGCACCTGACCATGCATATTAAGGCAACTAATGAAGTCAACAAGCAAGAGCAGACGATTTGACATTTTGTTCTCTAAAAAACAAATTAATTTCAGTATTTTATGCATGTCTTGTTAATGACAATAATTTCAACATAACAATGTCAAAGTAGTCTGCAGATACAGTAGGCTATTGCCTCACGGTCCACAGCTACTTTGACAATGTTCAGTGTAATGACGAAACTCATAATCAGTAACAGGACAGACACATGAAAAACTGACGTCAATTTGTTAACTTGACACATACACAATAGCTATACACAGTTTCCCCACCATGCACGTTAAACAGATGGTTGCAGTTTCCCTCAATGTGGACTTAATGATATATCTTTTTGACTAAAACGGTACCATTGACTGATCTGTGTACTTCTGAGAAACTTCCGTACTTACTTTTTCGATAATCGTGACTCTTCCAGGAATGATGTTAGCACTTTGTGTGGCGATGGACACAGCAGTGTGAACAAACACACCATCTTGAATGTAAACTACCTGAATAAGACCACAAAGTACATTTTTAATTACATTTTATGCTATTTAAATATAATCGTGCAAAAGAGCTTTTATGATCTGTTTTGCTGCCGATTTTACCGGAGTGTGAGCTCACAAGTCACTGACCTTGTCTTCACCTTCTGCTGTCTGTGCAGGTTGCGGTGACGGAGAACTTGCAGCCGCCATGTCTCGAATATATATTAAGTTCACATCACCAATGACGCTCTTTGAATAACTTAACTATCTGTGATTAAAATGAAAGATAAAGAACTCCTATGATGGTGCGTAATTGTTAAAATAAGACTCCACACAAACCTATACTTAGCAATTCGTCCCCAGGCTCTTGCCTGGCACACAAATGGCGAAGGATGGCACAGGGATGCTCGTCGTAACTTACTTCCAGCGGATAAAACGCGACTATGACAGGTGATAATGTGTTGTTTTAAAATTGATTCCTCTGTAGCCTGCGTAGCAGTCTTTTCCGTTTCCTTTCAGGCAAGCGGGAGTCGCGCGAGGGCTCGTGGACAGAGGTGAAAAAAAATAGTGGCAAAGGGGAGAGGGGCAGGGAAGGAAAGGAAAAGCCTGCTGCTGAGCCCAGACATTCCTCCCCACATTCCTCTTTTTGCTCTCGCCCCATGCGTTCGCGCGACTTTCCCTTGCCGTCTCGCTTTCTCCCGCTAAGAGGAAACGGAAAAGACTGCTACGCAGGCTAATTCCTCCGAGGTAGGGGTGAATAAAATATGAAGCCAAGCCCAGAAAGCAAGTAACTCCTTGGTGTTCTTTTCAAACTTTCCGACGAGTACCCCAGGTTTCAAAATGCAAGGACCAGGTCTGAAATATCAAACAAAATTTAATTTGAGACATGGAGATTAAGCTCTATTAATTTAAAATGGGCGTGAAAGATTTAATTAAACGTGTAGTCGGCGGCTCACTTGAATACATGTCGCAGAATTTTTAATATCTTTTTTTAAAACTTCAATAATACCCCAAAGGAGGAAAAACGATCTATGCTGAAGAATAGCCATGATTTTGCCATGATGTGACCTGACGTGACGTACGAATCTAAAAATAGCGACCAACGTCATTAGCACTGAGAGTTCTGGGAGCCAGATGAGTATGTGTAGTGTTGGTGATACTTACATGACGTATTGTATGTTACTCCGAAGGTACTGTGAAATGTATTAAATTAACATGGGAGTTTGCAATAGGGTATTTTGTCCTTAGCCCAGGTTTTCCAAGTTGGCTTCCTGAAATTTAAAAATGGCATTGGATGCGCATTTAAGGAGCAAGCTCGTAAAGGTTAGTACTTATATCTAAAGTTCGAGGCAGCTGAACTTCAAACCAGTCCCAGAGTTTTCCTTGTCCGTTCTTTCTTCCAAATAAGCTAAGTTAATAATTCTTCAAGAACCGTGTATATGAAGTCGCTTTGAAGAAGGAGGAAAGTAAACCTTTGGGACCACGGTGTTATACTTGCTTACTCGAGAATATTTCGAGGACCTCCGAAGCGACAAAGAAAGAAACAGGCTGTGTCAGGAAATTGCTCTCGGCTGACCTAATCGATGGAGGTGCTTTGTTCGTTCGTCTGGATTCCAAGAAAAGCTCAGGACCGAGCATCCTGTCAGATTCTAAGAATAGAAGAAGAGGTGTACTCTTTAATTTTAGTAGATAAACTGTTTCAATATCTAGCTTTGGCCTTGATTCGAATACTCGTGAGGCGTTCCATTCTTGATTTTGTAATGTTTATTTTAATGCCGTAGCAATTTGATTGAAGCATATCAATCTAAAGGTACTAAGTAGACATTTGGAAGCTCTTATATGAGAGTTGGTATTGGCAGTGTGGCACTAATTCAGGACATGGTGCTAGTTGATTTCTTTTTGTTTATTTATTATTTATTTATTTATTTATTTATTTATATATTATTTGCTTGTTGCTTGATTTCTTACACACAAGCCAAAGCCTTTGTTTATCTCACTCGTGTTCACATTCACTCTTAGAAACAAATAAAACCAGAAGAAAAAATAGCTTTATTACATCTATTTTGAAAACACTGGTTATCCTTGCAATCTGATTGGCTCTCAGCAGTGCAATTTATTCCCAAATCGCACTATTTTTTGTACTAAATCGCATCTTTCTCTCAGCCAATGAGAATAAGACAGTAAAACAAAACAACCAATCAGATTTCAAGGCCTTTTTTTAAGTAACCAATCACATTGTAGGAAAATGAAAAAACAAAAAAAGGTCATTGTTTGGCAAATTTGGCAACTTTTGTTGTTCTAGTAGTTCTTGTATTTAAGCTATTAAATTGTGCGATTTCAAAATGGATGTAATGGATTTCAAATCTACCTCATGCTACGCGCTCGTTCAATTTTGAAATCCCACGTATGATTTCATACCAAATTGCACGACCCAAAGTTCAATTACCATTATTTAAGCCAGACCATTAAGTTTAACTAGGGATGAGGCATGCATGTCACATGAACTAAATCTGCCGGCATATGGCTACTTAAATCCACTAGGTAAATAACTCTCCAGTATAAAGCATGTGTTTTTTTGTCAACATTAATCCACTGGGAAGTAACATATCTGCCAGATTTTCCATTGCACAGACATGCATATGTGTGTACTATGTATAGTCACTACGCTCATGCTTGTCCTGTTTACATGGACATGATGCATGTACAGTAGTTAAGGCTGTAAGAAGAAGGTCAATTTCTCCATGATGAGGATGTCAACAAAATTAAATTTCATTTAACAACTGCATCGCAAAATGGAGGCTGGGTGCCTGTGATATCCAGGAGCTTCCACTATTGCCAGCCAGCTCCTAGATGGAGACTGCTCCCATGGCTGGCAATCCTGGCAAGCCAGCCATGAGCCCCCACGCAGAAGGGAGGGCAGGCACCCCTCACACTGTTTAAACAGTGCAAAGGAGGGACAGAAGTGGGGGGGAGGGGGGAAGCCTTGAAGATGAGGTCCCATGAACTGCCATGCAAATAACACGTAAGCGTCCGTGAATGCTAAACACACACTTCAGTCGAAGAGCACATGGGATCTGGCGCATGCCCATGTATGAAATGCCGCTGACTCCAAGCAACACTGGCACTCCTTGTTGTTAACTCCGTTAAATTGCATTTAACTGCATTAAAAACAAGGTGTCAACACAAAATGTGAATTCCAGCTTGCCCTTTGGACAAGCAGCTCTTACATTCTGCTTGGCTTGGGTAAGATGTAGTTTACTTTTGTTTTTATTTAGTTGGTGGATGACTTGCCTGGGCACCTGCTCATGGGGCAGGTGACAATAAAAAGTTTTTTGGCTGGCAGGACAATCTTCTTGTCTCAGACTGATCAGAGTCATTTTGAGCCTGTCCATTGCCAATCTTAGTACTCTAGGTGCCACTGTTGGAAGGTGGAACCATATTACTTGTGTAGTATTGAACAGTAATACAATATGTGTATATCCATGTTTTTTTGTACTACAAATCCATATAGAATAAAGATATCATATCATGATTGGAATTGATATCCTTGATGAAATCTTGCAGTTGACCAAGGTGTTTTTGTTGTAGTACTGTAGTACACTGTAGTCAGCTGTAGACATCATCCTTCAATATACACATAAGCAAGACAGATTACATGTTTGTTCTCTTTTTTTATCTTTAGTATTCTCATGCAGATCTTTGTCGTAATGATGCTGCAAGAGCAATTCATCAGTACCCCACCTTATTACCAGAAATGCAAAAGTTTAGTAAGTGTGATCATATCTATAGATAAGCTGACAGAAGTTTTATGAGCTAGTCATTTGTAATGTACCATTTACTTGCAGAGCAAAGCGCAATGACTTTACTTTTCAAGGGAGTATACAAACTGAATGAAGCAAACCCAATAGGCTGAAGAAATAAGGGTTGCACATAGCACTAAAGTAATTGTTCAGTATCTTTCAATATGTGAGTTGTATGCTAACATTCATGCATTGCATGTTGCATTTGTTTGTGACTGGTACATGTAGTTAGTTTTTGATTTCAGTTCATTTTGATTTCAAGTTATATGTGTTTTTTTTCTATTAAGTTAACTTTTTTTTCATATATCCTTAGTCAATAATAATAACTTTAACTAGGGATAAACTAATAAAGCTGATTCTGAAATATGAGTTAAAGCGACACTCACTAGTATATATTTGCTTATAAAACCATTATAAATTTACAAAATGGTCCATTATGTAATAAGAGGGTCCCCTATACCCCTTTCCAAAATTCATTCACATAAAAATATTTAGCCTTTTCACACGTCACGAAAAATTACCAAAATTCTTTCAGGTTCACACAAAAATCAAGGTTTCACGTATAAATAAAAAACAATTTCACGGATTAATAATTTAATATATACTCTTACATGTTTAGGCTGTTACTGACACTCCAACAATGTCAATCTTAAAAAGCCAGTTAAAGTGTTGATGGGCTTCTGACAGCAAAAGGTGACGTAGTGTCTGTTACTGTCTGGTAATGTCACGTCTCACAAGTTGTTCAGTGACATTCAAAACCCACCCACAGCATTGAAAACAAAGACGAGCATTTGCTGACCCTGTGACACACTAAAATAACAAAAAATTAAATCACGCAAAACAAGGTGATTCATGAATCACGTTTAATTCAAGGTATCATTCACGGGTCACGTTTAAATCAAAAGTTGCGTTCACGGGCATGTGAAAAGATGCTCGAAATGAGAATCACGGATCACAAATAAATAAATGCTTAAATCACGTTTCACGAGAAAATAAATTGCCCCAATCATGTTTCACCTAAAAAGTATAGGGGACCCTCTAATAATTTATGTAATAAGAACGTAATTACATGTAGCTCTAACTAATTGAATAAAAGCAATTTCCTGAAGACAGTCCACACAAAAGCATTGTTGCAAAATTTCTATGATTACTGAGCCAAACTTGAACCTTTGAAATACTGACATCCTGACACTTTTTGAAGAATCCATCTATCACAATCCATTTCCATCCTTGCCATCATTAGCCATTCTCACGTTTTAATGGGCCTTAATCATTTGTCAAGTACTGCTCTACAAAATAAAAAGAACTATTGTTCAGTTTACAATGATCAATATATGTTTTTGAGATTTCCAAACTCATGCTGATGGAGTGAACTCTGAACATGCACTGTTACATATGTAGTGCACATATGTAGTGATCAGTTGTCTTGAAATTAAATACTCAAAAATTCAGACAGACACTTGCATGTAAATCCTAATAAAGAAATGGTTAATTGCGTCTGGCACCATGTAGGGTCTAACAATAGAAATGAAAACAACATTAAAAATTACCTCACTTAAAAGTTATGACCATTCTGCGTACATATACCTAACCTGAATTTAGTACATTTGAAAAGAATAGGTCTATGTAATATTTAGCAAGGATTTATTTCCAGATAAAAAAGGATGGTGTAATGCAAACTTGTGTAGTAGTTGTGCTGGTAGTAGTAAAATATTTTACATTAATTCTTACTATACATGTGTACTATCTAAAATTTAAGATAACAATAATTATTATAATTATAATAAAAAATTTAAAATTACAGCAATGGTATAGTACATTATTATTAATTTACTATGAATTTAATCAAAATACACTTAATCATATTGAAGCATTTAGATTTTATAGTATACAAGGATGGTTCTAAATATCCTTTTAATAATGTCCCCTGATGAGTGAGCAATCACGAAACAGGCTTGTCGGGATGAAAGCGTAGTTTTTTTTCTATTTTCAATATGTGTCACACTCTACCTTAGTGTATCGAGAACTGTATTACGGAAAAATCAATACGCTGACTTCCTAATCCCTAATTATATATATATTAACAGTATACCATAACATACTTAATTATATATCAGTTAACGTTGGTGTTTTGTCAACATTGCACATGGTTGGGAAGGAGCAAAATTCATGTAGAATGAATTTTTCCAACCTGTGTGACTAAGGTTGTAGCTTGTAAAAGTTGAAATAAAAAACTGGATTTTGTCCTCCAGCACACAACGATGGACGAGAAGTGGACTTACTAGCCCTAAATGGAACACTTCCAGTCGCAATCAGAGGTAAGATTAAAAGCCAAAATTGCCTTTTTTGATACCGTGTTCTGTACAGTTTAGTCACAAGGCCTACAGTGTAAAGGTAGGCTGCCACAATTGGAGGTTATACAACTATAATATAAACAAATTTTATCTAAACAATGTCACAATCACTTAATTCAAATTTCTAGAAAGGTGATTCAAATAATTCAGTTTTATTCAACATTTGCGTATGTCGGCTAAATTGTTCTTCTCTCAGCTTCCAGGACATGAGATACCAAGTGGCAACTTATCCCAAAATTTTGGTCAAAAAATTGTACTTTTTGGTCATCATTCTTTCACCTACATTTTGTCTTTCTCTGTATTTTCCTGATGTACACAATCTTCAAAGATGTACAAAGAAGCTTAATATAAATTATGATAGCAAAGAAGCTTAATATAAATTATGATAGCAAAATTTCAAATAAAGCACACATAAAACAGCATTACAAACTAATAATCAATAAGAATCTGAGAAGCTTCAGTTTGGTTTTCGTGTTTCCTTTCCTTCCTCATCTAGTTTCATGTCTATGCAATTTTTTCACCCAGCTTAAGCTTCATACAGTCAACAGACAAAAGGTACTGGTGGATTATGCCAGCATAATTTTGAGCATGATACTATATCTGGAATAATGCTGGAATAATACTAATACTTTTGCAGCATAATACTGTTGTTTCTGAAAACTGTGAGAAATGCATCCAAATTCCAGTTAGAATGTAAAAGCAGGAATATTTTAGGAACTTGCTACCATAGACTCGTATCCAGTGCATCTTGATATAATTGAAGGCCTGGTTTCCTCTTTTTGCCAGGCTTCCAAGCTTGTGTATAGCTTGTGGGTTTGCATCATGGCAGAAACAGGTAATATTCAGATTCTGCTGCTGGTGTGGTTAATAGGTAGGGGCCTATAGGGGAGACATAGAAGTGTCAATTTAGTCTGGCAAGTAACTTTTGCCATTGAGACTAAATTAAATGAAAGCACATTGCTGATTCAAATGTCAATCTCGAACTTTCATCCTACATCCAAATAAAAGCTGATGTACAGTTTGACCACTGTAAATATATGTTGCAGCTACATGTAAAAGTTAAATTCAGGTAAAAATTAAATTCCTTTGTCTCTCAACGGTTATTAAGGTTAGAAGATAAAGGAAGTTGAGAATCAAACTAGGTTAAAATTATTTTATCTGAATTTAATTTTTAACTACAACATATACAATATTG
>OMLO01003599.1_pt1:7500-12790 | contig 12790 bp, 3 predicted proteins | sample 1674811 | NCBI WGS metagenome assembly OMLO01 (sample SAMN06265003, study PRJEB25207) | coral metagenome | isolation source: Coral host | place: Mexico:La Bocana,Puerto Morelos, Mexico | collected 2008-11-13
TTGTGTCTCGAAAGACAGTATTGGTTTCCCGAAGGAAATATTTGGTTCCCCGAAGGGAGTTATTTGTGTCTCGAAAGACAGTATTGGTTTCCCGAAGGAAATATTTGGTTCCCCGAAGGGAGTTATTTGTGTCTCGAAAGACAGTATTGGTTTCCCGAAGGAAATGTTTGGTTCCCCAAAGGGAGTTATTTGTGTCTCGAAAGACAGTATTGGTTTCCCGAAGGAAATATTTGGTTCCCCGAAGGGAGTTAGTCAAATCCGTATAAGTGTTCGCCAGATGATGTACGCGAACCAATTCGAGGTGTTTCGCTTCACAAATTGCTCCATCATGGCCGCGCAACAAAGTTAAACATCTCGGTTCCACGTTGGTTTTTCTGGTGGAAATTCTGAGCAGACCGTCAAAAAACCTAAAGAAGTCTTTTCTAGAAAACGTCGTGCACATTGCATGAAAGCTGTGCCTGGTTACTAGCGCAAAATAGCAAAACATTGTACAAAAATTCTCTTACCTGTACAGTAATCGTTAACCACATGGAAAGAAAAGCAACGTCACTGGAACGTATCAATCTCAAGTAGTCGATCATTGACGAGAGCGGACGAAAATATATCGGGTAACATCGAGATTAGCCTCGGCTATCGTCGACGTGGTAGAGCTTGGTCGTATAAAACCGATAATCCGAAATTAAACCGATAAATGTTCCGAACACAATCCGAAGATTGGACCACTTACGGACTTACCAACTTGATGACATAGTAGCTATTTCTCTTCTAAGAAGAGAAGTAGCTACAAAAAGCAGATAATGGCAAACGGGTACATTATCAGAGTATCAATCACACGTACCGGCTTTCTTTTTGTTCTTTGCAATCGCCCGCAATATTGGTATAGCTTGGCTCAGCGGTGTTTATTAACACTTTAAATCCAACATGGCGGACGAAAGTGAAAAGACCTTTGTGAATTTAATTTCTCGTTTCGGTAAAGTTTTCGTGTGGAACGCAGACGATGCGCTTAAAATACGTTCAAAGTATCGCATAGTTGGCTCTTTGATAGGCTCATTGCCTCGTAAACCGAAGCAAAATCACTGTTTCTCCTTGCCGCTTCTTCTTTCGCAAGACGAGGCCACGTTATTGCTACATAAAGGACTAGCAAGGATCTTTAATACGCCGAAAAGTTTCCCCGCTCCGTCAAAGGAGGAAGTTGAAAAGTTCAATGAGCTACGTCGCGATAGCGTGGTTAAGCAAATTGAATTGTTTCAAAGAGGACGGGAAGAGAAAAGACTAGAATTAGCGGACGTTATTAAGGAAGGAAGGCGGAGAAAACTAAAGCGCAGAAAAGGTGATGATGAAGAACAAGACATTCTCCCTATAAAAAAATTGAAAAGCGAAGAAATAAACATTAAGGGGGCTGAAGAATACATGCAGGAGCAAGAGTTTTCTGAGTTGAATGCTAAATGCGATGAAAGCAGCATTGTCACAAAAGGAGATCAGGATACGTGCAGCAGAGTGGAAGTAATGGAAGAAAAATCAGACACGTCTCCAGCTAGAAATTCAACTGAAGAGGAAACTAAAGATAGACTTCACAATAAAGGTCACTTGCAAAATGTGTCAATTAAATCGGATATTAACTGTGAAGAAACAAAGTCTTTTTCAGAACTGGGAACCTTGATTCACATTCCGACTATAATGTCACAAAGACTCCAATCATTTCCTTCTATGGATTGGACATACCCACAAACTGAAAGTGAAAAGCTACATTATCGTGTATATCTAGACCTCTGGGAGAAAGGCTATTACTTAACAACTGGTGCCAAATTTGGAGGTGATCTGCTCGCATATCCCGGGGATCCTGTAAAGTACCATTCATTTTACATTGTTATAATTATTCCATGGGGAAAGAAAGTCGTGCCATTTGACATCATCTCAGCTGGAAGACTGGGTGCTACTGTTAAGAAGACAGCTCTTCTTTGCTCAGTGAGTGACTTGGATGAAGTTGTGTACACATCTGTCAAGTGGAGTGGAATAAGCTGAACATATGGATGTTGAAGTGTTGATGATGCAATTCTGCATCAAAACACACTTAGGAAAGCAGTAGCAGTCTAGAAAACTGACTTTGGACAGACTGTGGTCAGACTGCAGACCAGGGAAAAAACACTGTCTGAAGGTAAAATGTAGACTGTGAACTGCAGACTTTTTATGTTTTATTCTTGTTATTTCTATTATTTAGGTTTAACTGTAAGCAGGATTATCCAGGCTAATTGCAGTGAAAGTCTGCACTCCAGTTAGCCTGAAATCTGGTTAGACTGAATATCACTACAGTTAGCATAAATATCACCTAGGTTAGCCTGCATATCGTTCCAATTAGACTGAATATCACTCTGGTTTGTCTGAATATCACCCAGGTTCTGTAAGTTTGTTTATTGTTAGCTCTGTAACACAATTCAGTTAAAAAGTCTTAGGTCTGCATTTTACCCTGGGCTACAGTCTGCATTTTACCCCAGACTACACTTTACTCCCAATCTAAAGCACTGACTGAAGCAACACTGCAAGAATCACAAAGCAGTATCAGCAGCATCAGTTTCCAATGTAAAATCTCTCACAAGCTCTGGAACTGATTTCTATATTAATTTTGTGCATAGTAATAATTTTACGAATACCTAAAAGAATGGTAATATATTCGGTCATGAAGTTGGCTTCATTCACACTTGAAAGACAATACACGAACAAGTTAGTGGCCAGTCATCCTCGGAGACCCAGGAACTGTTAGTTGGGACGATGAGATATTCACCCAAAAATATTGCATTGTCCTGACTAACAGCCCCTGGGTCGCTGAGGGTGGTGGCCAGTCAAACTGTTCAGCCCTTAAAACCTTCCTTTGTTAACTAATCAAAATGTGACTGTATAGTGTACACATATGCTCTGAAGAGTGCATAACTGTCAACAGTTGACTTTCCTTAGAGTTTGATTATCAAATTAAACATTTTGATTCAATTTTTCTAAGAAAACTATTATCAATATTATATTTATTTCATAGGAAAGAATTGGTATCAAATCTGGGTTACAACATTTTTGGCACTTCCCAGACTAAGAAGATTGCTAATTAGGCTAAGGCTAAGTGGGGTGCAAGTAAAATCAGGTTACCTGAAGTACTAATCAGGCTAATCAGTGACCTAATACTTGAACTTCAACTAGGAACACAGCTCAAAAGTCAAGTCCAAACTCCATTAGCAAGTTTGAATTTGTGAAATGACAATCCCTGCTCTGAGTGTAAACAAGCTTAACAGCTTAACAATTTATTTATGATTTCTGCATTACAATCTCTGAACATATTTTTATTTTATATTTGTGTCATGTAGCCTGACATGACATAGTGTGTAAATAGGCCATTTCCCAATTACCTTAAGCTTCTTTCTTTGTACTCACTTTAAATATGAAAATGAGATTTCATTCACATGCAAATTAAACTCACTTTCATATGAGTGGTTGTGCACCAGGCCTCGCTTTGATAGAGAAGTTTTGGAAGAGGGCTATTCTTTGTTACCCAGACTAATGACCACATTAGACATGCTATAGCAAACTTAATACAGTTGAACCTCTATTTAATGAACCCTCTGCATAACAGTGACATCGATATAATGAACAATATTCTTTGCCCAAATATTAGTTAAATATATGGAAGAGAACCTTGATATATAGCAAACATATTTTTCCAGTCCCTTGGCCCTTCATTAAATTAAAGTTCCCCTGTACAGTCGAACCTCTTTAATATGGACAGATCCAAGGACTAGAATCTGAATGTCCTTATTGTTGAGGCAGCCATATTAGAAGTGAGCTGTTCTTAAAATAGAGCTGTCTGTATTACCGAGGCAGTGTGTTTATTTGTTTGGAAAAAAATCAGCCTCCTTAAACTCTATGGGATGTATAACTGCTGTTCAAGTGATGAGAATTAAAACTATTGTTGTTATGAATACTTCCTGCAGAAATCTTGTTTTACAAAACAGCTTGCAAAAATTATTAAGAATAAAAAAGAAATACTAGTAACAAAAAATATAAGCTATGTAATTTTTACAACGTAGATTAAATTTAACTCAAAATTAGCTAGTTAATTTATTTTAAACTATGAAACAGAATCCTCTTATTGAAGTGATGGCTTGGACTGGTAAAGAGATGAGTTTTGGAAAGCTTTTGTTAACATATTTTGTAACTGTCACAAGTAAACTCGTAAAGCCATGGGAGGAGACAATATGCGCTAAAAGGATCTTTGTCACAACACCCATCGTGCCGTTCACATCCCAAATGCTTACAACAATCTCCACACACCCATGTCCAGCACGTGCAACTAGGACCACACATGCCCGTACAACTGTTGTTCTTTGGATCACCTGCCAGACTGCATCGCTTGTTTCTTTTGCCGAGCTGTACAGTGGTTTCATCTTGTAAGCTGTACGCATTTCTTAGCTCGGGTGGAGTCTGAATGTTAGACGTCTTCAGGAGATTGTAGCACAGGGCATGAAACGGCTTCAAGATGTCTAGTTGAGTGGAGTTCTTGTTTAGCGCTACAGACACAAGTTCTAGAAGTTGAACTTCCTGAACGTGGTGCAGATCCCGTAGAGCCTTTTGGTAGTGTGCTTTTAGCCCCTCAAATTCTGTAGCTGTTTTTTCAGGGGTTTGAGTCCTCACCAGAAACTCACGAAGTTCGTGCGGCACTCTGGGAATGGCATCGGGAACGTAGATCATTGACGAACCGTGTCTGCAAATCAGATAATATGACGCCTTGTTAGTTTTGTGTACAGCGCGTTAGTATTAGACACTTACCGCAAAAATCCAATTGCTCGAGGCTGTAGGTCAGTGGGAACGATCGAAAAAAGTGGGCTGGTGAAGAGCGGGCACTGATCCCGCTCGTCGCCCGCCCGCTTTTTCAATCGTCCCCACTGACCGAGAGCCTGGAATATGCTACGGTTTTGAGGTTCAATTGACAGACGTTCTTTCGTTAGTAGATTTAGATTGAATCGAATAGAAATAATCCCATCGATGCATTGGAAATTTTTAAAGTTGCACCACAAAAAAGATAAAATAGTTTGTTTTCTAGCATGTGTAGCTTTCTTTAACAATTAGCAAATAAAGAAGACTAAGCCGTTTACTACGCAGTGGTAAAACAAAACAAGAGGAGCATTTGAGTGCACGAGAGACATTTCTTGCGTGTTCTCTTACGGTCCGGAGTGTTTTATTATTATTATTATTATTATTATTATTATTATTATTATTATTATTATTATTATTATTATTATTATTATTATTA
>OMLO01003601.1_pt1 | contig 12789 bp, 10 predicted proteins | sample 1674811 | NCBI WGS metagenome assembly OMLO01 (sample SAMN06265003, study PRJEB25207) | coral metagenome | isolation source: Coral host | place: Mexico:La Bocana,Puerto Morelos, Mexico | collected 2008-11-13
TGTTCTCGTTTCTCTTCCACTTCTTGCACGACAGTCCGAGGAAAAAGCCGGACTGTGCTCATTTCTGTACTAGTTCTTCATCAAAGCAGAGGTACAACAGTGCTGCAGACAACTGAACTCACTAATTAATATATAATATACTATACGGTTTTACCTCTGCCTCTATGGCTTCAGCATTCAGGTCAAGAAAGGCGCCATCCATCCATTTTTTCTCAGATCTTTGCCATTTAACGATTGTTGTGAAGAGTTTTTGATAAGGCTCAATAGCTTTGGTGATGGCCTCCACTTCAGGATATGTTGTTTGCTCCCACTTGAATAACTCTTCTTCCTATAAAGGACGACAAAGAAACTAATTGGAAGTACTTCTCAAACATCACAAAGCCAACTGGGACCACAAAAAAATAATTATGTAAATCACTGGGGATAGAGCTAACAGTAAAAAGGAATAACTAACTATGCAGCAACAAAGAAGCAAGATGACGGGGGAACTGATTTCTGTAATAAATATGTTCTTTTGAGGACCTACAGCAGCTTTTTTGTTAGAAATCAAAGGGATAACTGATGGGAAACATCTGAACATCTGCTAGGGAACTGATAATAACATATAAGGGCTTAGGTAAATGTACTAGGAAAACGGCAAACAACTGAAAAAATTAAAATTAAAAACTCGCAATTCTCAGGAAGACTATCATCACTACATGATAGTTCTCGCTCACAGCAACCTAACAGATAAAACGCAACGGCATGATATAATTGGAAAGAAAAATACATATTTTTTAACTCTGCAAAGTGTGGCTTTATTTAAAGGGAGATAAACAAACAAACACACACACAAACCTCATTAATAAAGCCAATAGCTTCAACACTGTCAGTGAGTTTCTTTTGAACTGTCTGTACTTCCTTCACATACTGCATCATCATGTCCATATCACCATACTCCTTGAACTCCTCCACGCGTCTGAAACAAACAACAATACACAAAAAAATATCTTGTAACTTGCCAGTGAAAGACTGATAAAAGGTATAGTAGAGAGCGGTTTTCACTTAGGTGTCACTTAGGTGCATTTGTCTTGGTCATCTCTAACCTTGCTTGCTGATTGCTCTTAAAAAACTCGCACCACTTCTCGTCCAGTCAGAAAGTAGAACCAAAAAGTGGTTCGCACACATTTTCCCACGCTATGCGCCGGCAACACGTATTTGCTTGCAGTTCTGATTGGTTCACTAGATTGCCTGCGTCCTTTGTGATTGGCCATAGTGATCGATAACAACACGTATTTGCTTGCACATATTACGGCAACACGTATTTGCTTGCAGTTCTGATTGGTTCAATAGATTGCCTGCGTCCTTTGTGATTGGCCATAGTGATTGATACGACAATCACTCAAAACTGCTCTATGCATTGTTATGCACAGCTAGAGTCAATACAATGTATGCATACATAAAATACATAAAAATACACCTTATGTTAGAAAATAAGGAGTCCATCTATATTGTTTGTTTTTCTTCAACGTCATGGACGTTTGATAATCTCCGCGAGAGAAACACCTATTTTCACAAAAACTCATAAATTCAGCTGTCCGATTTTGTTGTTTTCCCATTGAACATTCCAAAAAAGCCCTATATCACTTGATGAGTAAGTTTTGTACTTAACGCAAGTTTTAGCTAAAACAAACCATTTGTTAAATGTGTACAAATAAAACGGCACAATCTTTGGTGAACATAACTTAATTAAGTAAATCACTATAATCCTATCATACCTCTTGAGCTTGTCAAGCTCCAACATAACTTTCTCTCTTTTCTCCATCAGTGCACTTTCATTGCTCTTCTGAGCAGCAACCACAATCTATAATATAATACACAGTTTATATGTCGATAAAAATACCATAAAATGTCTATGTAACAAATTTCGCATTCCAATTGCGCACCACTTCCTTACTAGTAACACTGAAAATGCGTTAGGTCTACTCGAGGAAAAGGGAAGTGCCAATCCCGTTCGTTGGGTGATCTGAGGGCTTTTGCGGTTGGTGCCCCAGCCAAGATGTTTTTGCCATTTACGCGATCATTGCCATAAATACAAGACATCTTTGCACACGTGACAATTCTTACAAAGAATTAATTCTTGAATATTCACTGCTAAAACTTTAAAATTTACCTCGTCATTCTGGTCGAATATGGGAGCAATATTATTAGGCCAGTTAAGTACTGTAGAGTTGAGGCTCATGTCATCTTGTGTGAATGTGAAAACATCTAAAAGATAGGAGAGCCTATTGAATGACTCCTGCAATAAATAGACACAGGAACTTTAGCATGACTTGTAATAGACAGATATAATTTTAAGTATCCTCTGACACTTCAGTTAAGTTTGATTATCACACCTTGATGTCATTGTCAAGCTTGACCAGGGTCTTCGCCTTTGCTTCTTCAACAAATTTGAGCATGTCTATCATTTCACGAGTGTCCTCTGGTCTGGTAAGAGCGCGTTCTCTGATGGCTTCAAATTCAGAGATAATTCTGCAAAATGTCATTAATTATGTATGTACATTAATTATGTATACACAGTATACATTGTACAAATATATATTACAAAAAGTTGTCATTAATTTCTGGATATAATAACCAACAGCAACTCAAAGGATAAATTATCACCTTCTGTTTTCTGCCCTGTGTTCCTCTGCCAGCCTTTGTAGCAACTGATCAGCAAAGCGATTGGCCTTAGTAGCGAGGCCTCTCTTCAAATCATCGCAGTCCAACTGAACCATATCAAAGTGTGCCACAGTTGGAAGTGAATTGATTTCACGAGCAAGAGAACGAAATTTTTCAATCTCCTGGAACAAGAACAGTGAAAAACTGACCTTTAACAACATTACTTCTAATCAATGATTAAATAATTCATACAGCCCGGGCACAGGACCTTTTCTCAGTGATATTTAGTTGAGCGTCTTCTTATATGACTGCAGGTAAAATGGCAAAGTTTTGTTTCATTTGATTGCATAAAGCCGAGAGTTTTGAAATTATGAACAACGTCCCTATACATTTTTACCTTTACCTTAAAACGTACCCTATATTCTCTCTAATGGCGTTCATATGATCTGAAATCATTCAATCTAAAACAGTTCGTGCGACTGTTCACTGTTGTCTTTTGAAATTGTGGTCATTCAGTCACGTGAATTGAAATATGTAACATACTAGTTATGCACCGCTTTCGTGTGGTGTACCATGGTTTATTATCCAACACTGCTTCGTAGAGTACAAATAACGCTCATTCCCCCGACCGCGCTAACTATTAAAAGCCTTGGCAAGTCAGAATTTTGGGGAAACGGAAACGTTGGATAATAAATCTCTTATTAGACATTTTAGTGTGTAGTATCGCTGTAAATTTTTACTCATCATTTTGTATTTTGACTCGCCCTTCGGGGTCCCTTAAATTCGGCATGACTTGTAAAAATATACAGCGATACTACACACTAAAACGTCTAATAAGATATATATATATCCCACGCGTCAAGTGGTGTACCATGGTATATCCCACGTGTCACTTGTATTTTCACGGTATACATGCCATATAAAATACAATGGACAAAAAAACTTGCGATACGCAAGGCACGATGGGAAGGTTGAGTTTAATACCGTCAAATATACAACAGCTTTCCTGAATTCTGATTGGCTGTATTTGCTATGGCATGGTATAAATGATAGTATACTGCCACTGTGGAATATTTTAAAATCATCAAAATCTTGTAATCCAGTTTTCATGAACACTTTTTAAAATATTTACACAATATTCTTAAGTGTAAGCAAATCATTACCTGTGTGCAATCTTCAAATGAGCATCCACTTGAGATAAACTGTTTGACATGTTCTGCTGCCTCTCCGCTAACAAGGGCACCATATTTGTCTGTTACGGCAATTAGAGTGCACATTTCAAAAATAGACGTACTCGCAACATACATCTAAGAGACAAATCTACTTTCAAACCCATTATTAATTAGCAAGTAACCACTATTGTCTGCACTACTGACGACTTCATATTTTGCTCAATGTACTTGATTACGATTATTGCCATAAACAAGCTAAACAAGCATTGTTCTTGCAAGTTGGTAACAGTACAATTGCTCCCCTATTATCGGTCTCTGCACGTAACATTTGTAAGCTGCAAATTAAACTACAGTCGAACCTCCCGTAAATAAACACCCAAAATGTCAAAGCTAGGTGGTCACTTACTATAGCTTAGACCATATTGGAATAAAATTTTGCGTCATTAGAGTACAGTGTACAGTATGTGCATTTTTCTTTAAATTATTCAATGTTTTATTCAATTCAATGTTTTAGTCAATTTCGAGAAAAAATCCGATACTACTGTGGAATTCAATAGTGTTACAACATCTTCTTTATCCAATTTACGCTCTATTATCTGTCAACTGGTGGCTTTTGAGAGGTTAAAAACAAAATAAAATTTCAAACTTTTAGCTCTAAAAGTGGTCACGGTCACTTGCGAAAGGTGGTCGCCTACTGGTAAGAGATTCCAAATATAGTGATTTGACTTGGAAACGTTTTGGTATTAGGTGAACTGGCCGCTGAGGAGAGGTGGTCACAACTGCAGGTTCGACTGTCTTTAATTATTCAGAGATTGCGATGGAGGTAACTGATTTAGATTAGTACTCGTACACGGATACTTGACTGTTAGAGAACCACAAACCACCCTCCATAATGGCCACAACATTTTTTACAGCGTATATGGAAATTTTTAGAGTGGCAAGTTTAACACAGAATGTTTTTGGACAATTTAGGTTATCATTATTATTATTATTTATTATTATTAGACTCTAAAGTGGTATTCTAAGGCCAGATACACTATGAGTTTCCCGAACTCTACACTTAGATTGTTAATGTTCAAGCAAAAATTGTGCTGATTTAACTCATGTTAATTTGGCTCACCAAAAGAGTGCAGGTACTCTATAGGCTGCTGTAAGTTAGTGCTGACAGCATCTTTTAAGAACTTGGTACACCTGGACAGGACTTGTTTGTCCACGCCAGCATCCACATGTGTCACTGTGTTACCTCCACTCAACCACGACTAAAATCAAGGATCACAAATGTATGTTCAATAATACAATACAAACACTGTAAATCTAAATTGCTACATCATTACTACATCTGATTTCATGTGAACAACTATTAATTTTCAAAACAGCTTTTAAAGTTTCTGTAAAATGTTATTAAAATCTCCCCTTAGAGACAGATGGATATCACCTTGCTAGTTAGACTATCACACAATTTTAGTGCTATTGAGGAATTAGAGAGTCGATAGGTTCACTGGTACATTTGTATATCCTTCTGGAGCCCTCACCACGTCATTTAAGGTAGATAACCCTGGGAAGGTTTTTTTCGTTAGACCCTTATCCTATCTGGAGCAACAATGCAATACCGTTCAACATTCTGTTAGTATCATCCACAGTACATGTACCTGTACTGTTGGGACATTCTGCATTGTTCCGGAGACCGCAGATACAACATGTAATACTGCAGCCTCGACATCATCAAGAGCTGGATAGAACTGCATGTGATCATCATCATCTAAGATCAACTCCATCTTGAAGAGTGGAAGATGATTCTTGTTCTCCTCAAAAAATAGACTTTCCCATGCTGATATGGTTCTGTTTATCAAGTCCTTCAACTAATAGTGGTACAAAGATAAAATAAATATTTGCAATAATACAATACAATAACTTTTATGCTTTCATTCATGTTTATGTCAATTCAACTGACCAAATACCTGGTTGGATACAAGAGTGGATACACTGTTGTAGAACGAGTCAGCTTGTGAAGCGTTTAGATGCTTCAACATGTTTTTGTCAATAAAGACATTCACCACTTCTGGAAACCAACTACAGTGGAGAAAATGAAAGAACAATAAATCAAACATTCCAGTGTAGAACCATGGATATAACTAAATTATTGGAAGGAGGTCAAAGTTACAAATAATTATGGTCTACAACTGTGACTTTTGGAGCTCAGTAGAACAGACTAGAGAACTTAAGTCTTCAGAGCTTTTACTTTCATGTGACAAATCATGGAATGTACATGTATATGTACAAAATGTTTACATTAAACACGTACTGTTGATCAAGCTTAAGTTCTAATAACATTCATTACTTGCCAAAAGTTTCGCACATTATTTTTTATTTCGGATGATTAATTTTCGGACACTTTTTATCAATTTTCAGACAAATTTCGGATACTTTGCTGAGACATTTATGCCTAAAAACACGAACCAACATCTTTGAAAATAACATATAACAATATAGCACTGCAACCTCAAGGTCTTACAGATGCACCTGTAGACGAGAAAATAACACAATATCTATTGTTTTGGAGTTAATTAAAAGTTTAATACTGTAGTGCAAATATTTTGAACGCTTCAAAATTTTGGATATTTTTATTTACGGACACTTCTTTGGTTCGAATTTAAAATTGCACGAAATTTTTTTCAAGTAAAAGTGTTGATATATGTCCATTTTTGCTGTCAATAATTGGGAAATGGTGATTTTTCTTTTTCTATATTTACAATCATAAGGTAAAAGACTGGATTTTTTTTGGACAAACTTTGGGTCTCGTACACTGTAGTTTAAGCAAACAATATTTCTCAAATACGATTTTGTGTCTCTTTGCGTCTGACAAAGCGTTTAGGCGAGGGTCTTCGTTTCGTAGTTCAAGGCGGCCTTATATTCAAAACAAAAACCCCCTTGATTTCTTGTCTTTTGACATCTGACAAAAGGTTTAGTGGAGAGTATTTGACAGGCCTAAGATCAATCAAGTCTTTGGGTACCGTTCAAGTCTTTAGTATTAATGGACTTTGATCTTCGATCTTTAGTCTTCGATCTCCTTTTTCTAAGCAGCATACAAATTTAGTAAGTTAAGCTCATTAACACGAACAAACCTACCTATGCATTAGTTTTTCTTCAGTCTTTTCACAGTCCAGGGTCACATTGTTTTTGAGGTGCTCGCACTCTATAGAACCCTGAGCCCTGTGTTAAAAACATAAATTATTGTCAACACTAAACACACTATGCAACAGATTGACCAAGGTATGTAACAATTTAAACTTGTGTCAGTTGATCACCAGCAACATTGTAAACCCATTTTCATTCAACTTCTCCATGCTTACTTGGGCTTTTAAATGCTGTAATAGCCAGACATAACACTTGACTTCCCGCAAATAAGCAATCTGAGCAAGTTACACAGTTTTTTTTTTTTTGTTACATGCAAAGCTAGGCTAACAATAGAGCCATCTGTAGTCTTTATCTTCAGAACTCTTCAGGAATCATTGCAAGAGCTTGTTGAAAAGGTTTGGGTGATATTCATATCTCCACATGTTTTGTTTTTGGCTATATATCTTCAGATAGCCTGCAGCGCAGGCATTATTTCGGAGTGGAACGCTAGATAAATCGGTTTGATGCCGCCATCTTGGATTGCAACTGGATTCTTGACTGGTAGAGGGTTGGTGCAGAGGCCATTTTTTTCCAACTACTCCCTCAGCAAATACCCAATCCTCCACAGTTACCGAATCCAAGATGGCAATCAAAATACACCTACACTGCAGCTAATCTTCAGAAGACCTTGGGCTAATTTCATAGCAATAAAAATACCTCAGCTGATTCAGAAATCTTCAATGTAGTTTGCACTCATATTACAACTTTGTATTTACATGTATGATACACTTTTTGCTGTATTGTTACACAATTAACACTTGAACTACAATGCTCTTAGCCAATCAGAATTGAGTCATTAGTTTAAGTTTATTATTATTTCATGCATACTTAATTGTAGTCTGATTTATATTTAAGAAATAGAAAACATGTACTGTGTTTCTATCCAGTTATAGAAACATGAGTGGAAGTTTGGGAGAACGAGAAATGCTGTGGGAACACAAGCCATAGGCAAGTGTTTCCACAGCTTTATCAAGTTTTCCCAAACTTCCATGAGTGTTTCAGTCTATAACTTAATAGAAACAAAGAAAACATGTTTTCTACTTCTTTTAGAAAACACTGTGACGGAAAAAAGAAAACCAACTTCTTAACTTTGATTATCAAAATGTAAATTCTCTTTGCTTGTACCATCATTATGTCAACAGCTTGTGCTAGTTCTGTGTTTCTATATTTGAGTTATGGAAACACAATTTCTTTAACCAATCAGTGTGCATATATTCTTAGGACTGTTTTCTAAATACAAATGTAGAAATGTACATGTCACATAACCATTACCTCAGGTTTGATTGATCAGTTATTAGCATGGCTGAGTAGTTTTTGCTTTGGCAAATTCCCAAAATTGTTTGCATAGAGGGATGCAGGATATGAAGATTTTGCCTAATGGACTCCCGGGATGCATTGTAACTCTCTCTCCAAGGACTAGAATAATCAATGCCACTAAACAACAAAGAAAACACATCATAACAACAATTACATGTAGTTCAATAACACTCAGAACTATATATGTATACACTGTAGATCAAAATTCAGTTCAACATGATCACAGATTCTTACATTTCCTTTCTCTCAGAAAACTGTAGTTCAAAACTTAATGTATTCTTAAAGTGTCTGTTTTTCAACAAAATTGATTCACAATTATTACACATGTAGGAAAGAAGGGCTAGTGGGCTACTAATTAACTGATTCCATTTGAGCTGTAAATTTGAAGGCTGAAAAGACAAAAATATGTAACAATATGTACATACAGTATCTCATCTGGTAAATCTTCATCCCCCTCAACTCCTTTAACCTTGGGTTTAACCAGAATGTGTTGAACTACAAGAAATATAAATTCGAGCTAAATAAATTTATTTGGAATAAATCTAAGAATAAAACAATTATTACAATAGTTTAGAGCTCTGAAGCATGCACTTCGATACGGTGTATGTTGGAAGCAGTATAAAGAAACTTTAACGAGCAATTAAGCAATTTAACCAAGAAAACCATGTAAATAAGCAAACAAAGGAACAAATATACTTAGAGAGGATAGCACATAATTGATAATACTGGTAAACTATTGGCACAAATTAAAATATTATTCACAATTATTCCTAATGTTTTACATACTTTGGTTACTTGTACATGTATAAATGGGAGATGATCACGAATGAACTGGCAATTTTTACCGTGGAGTAGCTAAGTGTAGTCACGGGAAATTTTGCTGCAAGTTTTTCAAATCTTTTAACATTTTCATATCTCAGGCCAAGTGAGCTGATCACTGTGATCTGAGTATCATTGGAAAGATCTTTTGCTCCTGCAGAACTTGAGTATAGAAGATGCCAATTTGGGTCAAAGGTGATGATGACATCAGAACTGGAACAAAGGCCAACACTCAACACGGCCAATTGCAGCTGGCAAAGTAGTCAACGGCTCAATTATCGTGAAATCAATTTGAGTCTGTGTCACCAAACCAACTTTTTGACATACATGTACATACATACAATCATGTACATGTACATCATGTACTATACAAACTAAGAAGCTAGTTTACATGAATGTTGGTCAGATGCTTTGCTGGGACTTTTAAAAGTTCCAACATAAATATATACTAGCTTTTTCATAACAGGTTTCAGCAAATATACATTAATTAGTGCTGCTAACATCCTACTACATCACATACCATATACTGTACAGGAAAACCTCTCAGAGACCATAAAAATCAGTATTAACAACTCAAAAATTAATACTGCCTACAGATTTACATATACAATATATATAATTACTTATTCTTATTCTTGCACTCACCCATGGCCTTTCTGATGCTGACCTCATATTCCCCTTTGACTTCATCATACAATTCCCTGATGTGTGGTTGCAGCGCTGGAGATAAAACCAACTTTGGTGGAATCATGGTCAATATGCTATCCCACCAATCATCAGCCATCGGTGTTACAGGTCCGTCCTGAACACATTTCTTCATAAACTGGTAATTTAACTGCAGCACAAAAGTTAAAAACAATAGCTCTATAATAGTATAGCAATAAAAATGTCTTGTACACAGATACATGAATTGCCAGTAGTACATTGTTGTACATGTATGTTGATAAAATATATATATTCACCCAAGGACTAAAGCTGTGAGTTCAATACAGGATTTAAATTGAATCTTGAAAGTAATACAATTTAATACTTGTGTATTTGACATACAATATTTGATTTAACAATGTTGTTGAGGTAAAAAAAAGGGGGGGTAACAAAAATGTCAATAACAGTAACAAAACTTATTGGACTCAGCAGTCCAGGTTCAAGCTTTTGCTAGTGTCAATGTGATGTGTGCTTGGGCAAGATGCTTTACCATCACAGCACTTCTTTCCATTCTGGTGTATAAATGGGTACCACTGAATTTAATGATGGGGATAAACCTGTAATGAACTAGCATCCCATCCAGGGGGAGTAGCACATCAGGATTTCACTCCATTCAACCAGTACAACTAAATATTTTTTTTCTCTGTAATTTATTTGTCTAGATAATTTCAAAATATTCAGAAGCTTGCTTTGATTAACAAGGGACACTCGCTCATCTGCGAGAGAACACTGCTAAAAAAGGAGTTTTGATAGTGACTTATCACCTCATATGTATATCGATCAACAGCACTATTTCAACCCAGAAAACAGTTCACAAGTTAAGCTGATCAACAAAGACTACAAGTCATTTGTACTTACTCTGATTCTTCTCTCAGTGCTCATCATCTGCAGCAAAAACAACAATAAACCTATCATGTACTCTGTAATTAGGTTCAATTTAAAAATTTAATATAATTAAATAATATCAAAGTAACAACTATCGATAGTGGTTATGAGTGTTAATATGACTTAACATCACTTTATCGTAAACCTCTGCACTAAGCACAATGATGCTTTGAAGAAACAAGGGTCCCGAGGGTGCCATGCCATACCAAGTGGGATGTCTTGGTATTTATTAACTATCTTCCCACTGGTCATCGAGTACAGTACACTGTATATGTGTGTATTTATGCTATCTTGACCTATTAACCCAAATGGTTGTTGTTTGCTAAGAGAATAGTTTTGGTCAAGTTATTCTCACTGACTATATCTACTACTGCAAGACAGATGGAGGAGTTAATCCTTCAATGAGTTCTTGACTGGCTATCTGAGGACATACTGACTTCTGCTACTGCTGGATTGGGGACATCAACTGTCATAAAAAGGATGAGTAGTGTGATGCCTTGTCAAGGTACACCATACAGATTTCCAGCTTAGGTCCATCCCTCCAATAACCACTGAAATGTAGTGGGTGCATTTGACAGTCCAGAAATAGGCAGGTACACAAAAGTCGGAGCGGATCAACTCGGACCACCAGTCCGGGTCAGATCAACTTGGATCGACTCGGATCGACTTGGATCACCAGAATGTCTTAAGTAGTTTGCTCAGTAATAGGACATACAAGAGGTTCCTGCTGTTGAGGAATTTGACTGCAATACTCTTCTGTTTTACAGCTTCTTGTTGCACTAACTACAAGTCATGTATATTCCATGTTGAGTTGACAAATCATCACTCATCTAAAGCAGTCTCAAGTTTATCAAGTTATGCCACAAACAGCCACACAGAGTCCCCAACAATTAAGTGACCCCTCCCTTGGTCTCTATTAGACTAACAAGATGCAATGAAATGATTTCTGGACAGGCAGGTACAAAAGTCGGACTGGATCAACTCGGACTGCCAGTCCAGGTTGGATCAACTCGGATCGACTCAGATTGTCTCGGATCATAAAAAAAGAAACATAAAATTAAATGAAATTGAAACTTTTACCCATTTGAAGGTTAAAATTCCAGTCAAAAGTGGGCCAAATTAAGAAAGACTCGGGACGTTTCTCCTTGTCGTGCCGTTTAGTGCCAGTTCCTCTCGGACTCATCTTGTGTTCATCCATCCCTGATCCCGCCGCATCGATCTCGACGATCATGAACCCAGATGAAGGTAAAATCTAGGTCATTTTTCTCAATTAATTTGCATCCGTCCACCATTGACGCTGCTGTAGAAGCCATGTTACAGAAACTGGAGAACGAACCCAGCCTTGTGGACCACTCTAAGCTAATACCTGCTCAGATTGTGGACCTTCTGAACTACCTATTGAGATCCACATACTTTCAGTATAACAGATCTATTTCATGAACAACAGGAAGGTGCAGCCATGGGAAGCCCGGTTTCCGCTGTTATTGCTAACCTCTACATGGAGAGTTTCAAAGAACAGGCAATAGCTACTTCACCATACAAACCTAGGATCTGGAAATGCTACATGGATGAAACCTTCACCATCCTAGATCGTGGAAACGTCAACAGCTTCTTACAGCATCTTAACAACCAACGACCTTCAATCCACTTCACCATGGAGACAGAGAGTGACAGCAAGCTCATCTTCCTGGCACCGCAGTTTCAAGAGAACCAGACAGACGCCTCACCACCAGCATATACAGGAAGCCTAAGCAAACTGATCACTACTTAGCCTATGATTCACACCACCAGTAAAATCAGTATCAGTAAGATGCAGTATTGTCAAGTGTCTTTACGATTACGTAACTAAACCCTCTGTTATTTCCAAGGAGAAAAAGCATCTGTCATCTATTCTGACTTGTTTGTAATGCTTATCCTCTTTCTTTCTTGCAGAAAATTACCAAGACCAGAAAACAGAACACCAGGACAGGGCCCACATCCAAGTTCAAAACCATTTTAAGGTTTGTCTGAGCAACTTTGCCCCTGCCCACAACAACAACAAGGCATATGCACTGATTTCAAGTTGAAAACTAAG
>OMLO01003602.1_pt1 | contig 12788 bp, 4 predicted proteins | sample 1674811 | NCBI WGS metagenome assembly OMLO01 (sample SAMN06265003, study PRJEB25207) | coral metagenome | isolation source: Coral host | place: Mexico:La Bocana,Puerto Morelos, Mexico | collected 2008-11-13
ATTGACTGTAGTAACGGATACGATTAAAAGAACAGATTAACAGCGGGGGCAGCTGTAGTGGTAACTATTCCTAGTATTAGGGAGTAGGACAACAAAAAAACATTAATTACAACAGGCAACTGAAGGAGGCGAACACCATGAGTAGCTTTAAGGAGCCTTTGATCATAAATGGATTTCAATAACAAATTCCTTCGTAAATAATAGAACACGCCTTTCTAACCTCGTTTTTTGGAGTTGATAATTCGGAGGAACTTTTGCACTCAAACGAGTTTAGTGAGGGTTATGTAAATGCATACAAAAGAATTTTAAATTGGCAGCCATTTATGAAAAGGATCTTTAGCCAAGATCATATGAAATCGGCTGGGAGAGAGATATTTCAAGGAACTGCTCGTTGTGTACTTCAGTGTTATTATCGTACTGTCAACGTAGAGCTATGACTGTATGAGAGAACGAAGAGCTCCTTGGCAGCCAGTAGCAGTTCAGAATAGCTGCACAACACACATCGATGTGCTTTGTGTGGTTAAGACCATTATTAGGGCAGCTGCTGCAGGGTGGGAATTTTTTTGAGGCATGAAATGTTTTTGTTGTGCATGAGGTTTTTGTTGGGGAGTAGGTTGTTCACGTATCACTAGGTGTGTCAAATACAGGCCCTGGATAATAGCGAGAACTTGCTTGATTTTTTCCCCATGGCTCCCCTTGCATGATTCTTTTTCCACGAGGTTTTGCTTGGCAGGAATTAAAAAAAATTGCCCACCCCACCCCTCTTCCCCCTCAAAAAAGTAATGGTCCGGCCCTTACGCGTTCGTTTTTCATAGTAGCCTGATTAACTCCGTTGCCGTTCTGTGTTAGTTACCCTGAAGACGCGCAGACCAGGCACACAGAAAATTACACTTGCTATCGCAAATATTCCTCGTTGCCGACTTTCCAATACCATTCGAAAACGTCGGGTCATCCCGAACTGTTACTTGAGCACATCTGGGTATAATTCGAAATCGTCGCAACGGCGAATGGCGAATATAATTGCCCAATATGCTTCTACTGTCGAAATTAACCGGAATGTCGTAAATTTTCCCATATGTTATATTTCTACGCTACTGAAACAGTTTTACTGATTTGCAACAGATGAATGTTTCAACTCCTCTTAACCTTAAATGTCATACATCCAGCCCGCCCTCAGCCTAAGCCCCAAGCCAGGCGCGAGATTACTGACATTTCAGGCTGATCACCGCAATAGTAGGAGCGATGAGTATCCCAACAGAATGACGGCTTGTGAACTGCACAACCCGCCGCTCGTAGTAACATTACCAGACTTCAGCAACCATTCACTTGTCTTCGATTCTATGTCGGGCTTGCTAATCTAACTATCAGGAAAAAGTCTGAATGTCTAAACAAATAATTCAGTGGCCTAGCACCTAGCAGCACACACACTCTTATTCAGTTCTTGAATTTCAAATGAATTACGTCAGTAAGAATTGAATCAGGCACAGGCCTGTGCAATCATACTAGGCTCTCAGATTAATTTTTATAGGAAATTTGTTTTCCGGCCGAGGCCTATTTTCTGTTTCGATTTTACGATGAAAATATTCTTGTACTGTGAATGTTCTGAGATTAAAGCAAGTGACATATGGTTTTCGAATGTATTTGGTGTTAAAGTAATTTTGGAGCCAACCTGCAGGCATCATAACGTGATATCACGTACATCTAACTTATTGCTTTTTTGAACAGTTGTGCCGTTTAGAGAAAGGAAGAATTTTTTACTTTTTAGCCAAAAACAGATAATTATATTGCATTTACAAATTTTTAACGCATAAAAATATATTCTTATCAAAATCTCAACCTCGGGTTTAATTTCGCAAATTTCATCCTTGATATTCTTGTGAGTGTACGCCAGTTACGTTATATAATACGATCGTATGGCTTTTATTATGAACAGGCCTTTTCAATTGTTTCACGTGACGGTACACGTGAATGTTTTCGATTAGCAGCTCACGTTCGGGGACTGAAACATGACACTAATAACTTCTTCAAATGGCCATCTCAAAAGTTCAAATGGAGAATTTCGCATGACCTGAGAATCTAGCGTTCTTTTTTGGGGACGTGAGCGAAAACGAACGCCTGATCGCAGGTTTAAATTTCGCGGAAGTCAGTTGCGTGTTAAATCTCGAAAAGGTCAAAATGTTCGGACATGGCACGAACGACGTTAGCAGAGTTTGACTTGCGCTAGACCAAGGGCGTCGATAATCTTTTTAAAACGCGCAGGAATTCGTGTACCACATGTTCACCTCACCTCTTACCACGGCAGGAGCCCACGGGAAGGGTTAATTTCGCAGTGGGATAGCTGTGTGGTATCTGAGAATCTCAATGATAATTCGGATTGCGCGAATATCTCTTCGATGCAAAACCTGGAAGAAACGTTTGTTGACCTTAACGACCTACACAATTTGTTGGGTATGCCTACCTTTTCGGGAGATGGGGGTGGGTTGTTGTTTTCTTGTCGTAAATTACCAAAGCTACGAAATTCGCGGAGCGGTTTGGTTATCAAGCACCGTTTTCACGCCAACTGTGCTGGGCGCTTATTTAATTTGTGGACTTTGAGAGTGGGCGCTTATTCGAGGCTAGGCATTGGCCGTTTTTTTACATAAAACGCGTTCCCCCCCCCCCCCCCGGGGTTACCCCTCTTGACGTTTTCCCGCGCCGCCCCCTGAGCCAGGGAAATGCCCCTGGGAACGAGGTTGGAAGTTGGGCAAACATTTGTTCCCAGTCTGGTTATGCGTGTCTAGTATAACGATAGGCACAAGACGCGTTACGCGTCTGGGCGAGTTATATTTCCTAGTGCGTCATTCAAGACGAATTTCGAAGGAAAGCTCGTCTATAGACGTATAAGGCGCCGTGTGCCTGTCTTTATACTAGAGACGCATAACCAGACGGGCTACAAATGTTTTCCCAACTTCGTCCAGACGGGTAACGCATCTCTAGTATAAAAACGACCATCTTCAGTAAGTAACAATTTTATTTTGCAGCAAAACAGTAAGTAATGACAATGTAGTGTATTGCGTTACTGTAGTCACGCTATATCTTCACGATTTGTGCATGATTGTAAAAGTACATTCCTATGTAAAAGTAATATTACTGATTCCTAGTATTGCATTGTGAATATAGCTTGTTGATTCTTAAGGTTACTGTAGACCTTCAGGGGTGTCTTCCCGAAGAATCATTCATATTCGTGCCGCTTATATTATAACTATAGAAAAGTATACATTATCGTAAAGCTAATAGAATGTAGAATCAGAAGAAATAATTCTTTTTAAGATTTGATTTAATGGTAAGCGAGCGCAAGCCTTCAAACGCAAAACTGACACTATTTGTTAAACTGAATTACCTGCCTTCCTGATCGCAAGTACGACCAAACAAACTGCACAGTGTCAATCAGTAGCTGATAGACTACAAAAGGGTGTGAGGCTTTTTCGATATTCCGATTGGTTGACGAGAAAATTTATTTTGAAGTTGGCGAATTGAATATTTGCCAATCTTCGGCACATAAGAGCGCTCAAAAGGAAAAGTATTTTGAATATCAAAAAAGCCTCACACCCTTTTCCGCATTGATAGCCAAGGAACATTTTGGCCAAATTTCATAATAATCCGTCAAGTCTATATACCCTATTAATTCGCTTGAAACAAGGAAATTCACGCAAAAATAAAGCCCGAGATTTAGACTCCTAATCACACCTCATCAAAGCCGCTGTCAACCGGGACAGACCGCCGACCAATGAAACGCGAGCTTCGCACCCCCGAGCGCCGGCACCAAAATTCGCGGGAAAACGACGAGAAAAGCTTCTGGAAAAACAGTAAAGGGAAAACGCACAAATCAGCGAAAGAGAAGAAAAGTTGTGACGACCTCCAAAGAACCAAACATCCAGTCAACCGAGCGCGATCCAAAAAACATGGTCGCTGCCATGAATTCGTTCGGGTAGGCTTTATCTCCTGCTTTCATCGAACAAATATTCGCCGTTCTCCTTTTTCTTCGGCTCGTGTTTCTTACGAAATTTTGTCCAAGGCTTCTTCTCTCTTTTCGAAGAATTCATAATGTACGTTTTCACAGATTCTACATTAAAAAATTCACTGATACCAACGGCCTAAACGACTCGGAATTCAACGACGCGACACAGCACAAATTCCAATGTAAACAAATGTCTTGTAATTCAAGTCCCGGATAAGATTTGCCGCGAAAAATCCATAGGTGCTAGATGTGATTACAACGATTACAACGCCTTTAGTTATTTATTGACTATTCTCCAAAACAGTTTTCCCCCGAAATCTCGCGATCGATGACATGAATGATTGTTTTAAAAAACTTTTTTTCAACAAACTTTAAATTGATGCTTTAGCTATATCAGGAGCACAGAAAATTTTTTTCGCAAAATTCGGTCTTTTAAGGTCAACAGTAACCTTAAATAAAATTCAGTTGAGCAATAGCAATGAAAGGAGTCACTTGACTGAGTTTAGACGACACAACAGACAAAATGCACCAAAGCATAATTTTAACTATTCAGTAAAGAAATACTCAATTCTAATCAATTGTGAGCTTTATATTTTCACCAGCGGGGGGCGGTAGGGATGGGTGTGTGGGTGCATATTCAAACCTGATCGCTTACTGACTTTTCCTACCTACTGAGTGGGCGCCTACTTGAGGCCTAGGTGGGGCGTTATTTGAAGTTGGGTACTGGGAATAAATGCGATATATTGATTTAGATGTAATCATGAGCTCCTGCTGTAATGCGTTCAGTTCTGGCAATCTGGGCTAATTTTGTCTATCCTTTCAAGCAACGGAATCTTGGGTTAGTTTGAGACTGTGCAGTAGCCTCTCTAGAATCCCGAACTGATTAAGTGGTTTTCCAACCTCCTTCCCAGGGACTTTTCCCTGGCACACGAGGTTGGTGGTTTTCCCCGCTGCGGAATAAAGCGGATCGTCACACTCAACTGGGTTCCGAGTAATTAAGGAATTTTAGGCTTTTCCATCTGTCCCGTACGTGATACGACAAAGTCAAAAGTTTTCTTGGGCCTATCTCCTTTCTATTACACGTTCTATCTTTAGCAATACAGAATATGGAAAAATATTTAGGTGGATTCGACTAGCCTACGCAGAGTCCCGAAAATTGCCATCACATCTCCTGTCGTCACAATTGGCGGAAATGACGACACAACACACGTGTGACCTATGCCAAGTATCGTCGATCTTTTGTTTCACGAACCTGGCCTGCACTTCCAGTTATGAGGTGGTTTCTTTTGCTGCTGTTTATCAAGTAAGTTCTCTTCCTTGTTGATCAGCACTGACTGGATTGTTTATTGATGGTAAGGATTAATTTTTGTGTACAGTTTAACGTGTAATTTAGATCGAAATCTTAACCCGAAGTATCTCGCCCAAGCACATAAAATGCTGAGGGACTTAAAAGGTGACACAGCGCAGCGAGTCTTCTTATATCATGGTGTTACCTGAATACCAAGCGCTGGCTAGTCTAATTTAAAACATACTGCTTTTTACAATATTCGCGAGTTATTTAATCTCCTTATTGACTCTTTTAAAGTGAAAATGTGTGAAGTACTGTGGTGTAAGGCCGCGTCATTTCATGACCTTGGTTGCAATTTATAGAGAGCGTCCATTGAACTCGTTCCTATTGACGTATAAATAGGGTGAAATAACACAGATACCCAGCTAGTGTACGTAGAAGGCTATTCGGCTTAAATAGAATAGTGAAGGTGTATTGTGGTTTCAAATAGCGTACGGGATCATCATTTCCAGTTTTTCTGTAAAACGGTCAGTTTCAGAGTCGCTTTTTTGCCCTAAAATGACATTTTGTACGCCTCCTTTCACGTTTTTACAACGCATGTTATTTCTCAAGTGCCTTTCAACCATAAATCACCAGTGACCTGACGACTCTTGTAACGGTATTGTTCAACGAGAGCACCGCGGAGGGTAACGGAAGTGAATAGAACTTTCGAAAAATATCTGGAATGCTATTTTGTCAGTTTCTTCTTAAATTTAAATTCTTGCACTGGCTGGCAGCTGGTGTTCAAAAGCAATCTAGAAATGGCTTTGTCTCCATAGATTTTATGATCATGCAGCAACAAAAGAACAATGATTCAACTTTGTTGTTTGTTGTGTTGCGCGCGTTTACAGACAACCGGCGAAGACTGAACCTTTTTGAGGCTACGGGGAATTGATAGCAGTGCTGTTACCGCTCTCAACAACCACGGAGAAATTTCATTAATCCTATGCATGCGTGACAGCCGAGGAAAGATAGAGAAGGGTTGACCCCACATTAAGTCATTGTAGATTCCAAAGTTGTCTCTCGTTTTGCCGGGGAAAATGAAATCTGTGCGACAGTTGTCATCTTGAAAACCAAGGTTCTAAAATGAGAACACGTTAGTACAGTAGGATTTGGTAAGGCATTTATAGGAGAAAAAGAGGCTTTGTAATACAGTTATGCTAGAAGGACTCATAGATTAAGTTCACTCTCAAGGAATTCAATTGTACCTGTACGTGAAGTATTGTCCTCTGTCAAACGTCCCAAATAGAGTTTCATTATTTATTGATTCGTTGAATTTCACTCACAATGTATGAATCAAAAGCACGAGAAAGGAAACAAAATGCTGCGAGGAACGATTTGTTCATTTAATAAATAAGGAAATAAATCGATTGCAATACGTGTATTTAGAGAGGAGAGAAGTCACATCAACCTTAACTGGTTTTCATGCGGGACCTACTTTGTCGAGTTGGATTTTGGACTGTTGGTTTTTGTAGAGAGAAGTTAAAATCGGAGAATCCGCAGAAAAACCTTCGAAGCAAGGCAAAAACTAACAACAAACTCTATTCTCCCCAGTCGGTGAAAACGAGATTTCAACACTCTTAGACTAACAAATCCCTCTACCTATAACTGCTTTGCAAGTGCGCATCCGAACAAAACTTTTGGCCAAAAACCCCAACCAGTCTTTTATTGCTCTATTGTCTAATACTTCTAATTATTTTAGTAAAGTTCCAAAAATAAATTGCAGTAAATTAGCAGGATACGGGTTAAGTAACTGTAGTTCTGATCAGTGAAAGCAATAACTGTGTCTTTGAAATACTCTTGTTGTCGGTGAACTAACGTAAAATCTCGATCATCCATAAACCCCACACCCGTTAAGTTTATCTTAGAGACGGGAACCATAACAGCACTTTCCAGTTTTTGCGTGAGATCATTGGAGACACTGTCCAGTCCAATACTTGGAAAATATTGGACCGGTAATTGAACAATCTGATTGACTGATATTACTTGTAAGCCCCCGATATTAAGTTAGTCGTGTTATAAGTTAATCGATTTCATTACAACCGCGACTTTAATTGTAGCATCGGGAATATCTGCACGCTTCTTTAGAAACATTCATTTCTATTTCGAAACGTGACAAAGTGAAATGAAAATCTTTCATCTCTCAAGTTTTTATACTTGACGATTTCACTCACTCCAGTTGAATTTTAGTCAAACCTCTCTCGGTGGATAAATCGACACTCGTTATTTACAGGAAACAAATATTTAAGTAAAGTGCTCACTTTGTGTAGGTGGTCCCAATATATTTTATGGGCCATATTACGCATGTCAGCGAGAATTGTTTGTGTTTTCCGTATGTACTTAGGGTGGCGACAACAATTCAGTACCGCACAAATAGCTACCAGTGGACGAGATTATTCAAACTTTTGAGGGATAGTAGATTACACGATTCGGTAAGTGATGTTTGAATAACGTAACATATACATCGAAATTTAGTTTAGAAGAGGCGGTGTAGCAATGAAAGTTTTTTGCCCTTATTTGGAAACTTAATTCAATGGTATGAGTGAGTAAAACGACGCTTCTGATATTAATGGAAGTGTTTTGAAAGAACAAACAAGTTTAAGAACCATCTGTGTCGAGACATGTGTCAATACTGACTTACACGTCGATTGATTTCTCAATCAAGTCCAGTGCATATTGTCAGAATACTTACTTTATTTGGATAATAACTCATTGCAAACTTGAAGTAAGGCGACATCATTCTTGATTGCAATCTCCTTAAAGCAAAGAAACACTTAACTTACATTGACAAGTGATTTCAAAAGGCTATTCAAGAAAGTTATTGTTGTAGAATCATCTGGCGTAAGATGAGCGAACGAAGAATGCGAATTTCCACCCGAGAAATAAACCTGCTTAACCGGATTGAGAGAGAAACGAGGACCAGCTTTAAAACTAGCAAGCAACAATGCTTCCCAGAAAAACTTTTTGCGTCACGACTTACGCATGCGTGATGTGGAACAGACCATAGGAGATCGGGAAAGAACTTTGTCACATCTTTGGAGAACGGTAGTTCATGTTTTCCTGAAACAAACGCGAAAGAAGGAATTTGGCTGTAGCTGTCAAACAAATTTTACGCCAATTTAAATTGTCTATTTCAGTTAAATGAGGGAAATAAACGAACAAAAGTGAATTTTGAGTTGTTGATTAAATGATAAAACATTTTATTAGACTTTTATTGCTTAATTGATTGTACTGTAGCGATGTTAATTATGCGATATAGTCTTGGCATTGAAGATATTGCCACACGCTTAAGCTATTAACGCACGCAGAATTCATTAACTTCCTCTCTCGAAAACTCTCGGTCAGAATGACCGGACACTTTACTCAGATATTGAGCTAACATTTCACTGGAACAGTTTTCCTCAATTCATTCTTATATTGATCAATTAATTTCGCTGATTTCCTGAGTTTTCTAGCTCCAAACCGCGCCCTTAAGTCAGTGGTCGAAACAAAACTTCGCTTAAGTACTTACTTTAGCAGGTGGTTCAATATATTTGATGGTGACGCAATTCATGTGGTCACGCATTTTTGATGGTTTATGCATGCAAGTTAACATGAGGAAACGTGACTTAGTAATTTTCGATAGTTAAACGTTAAACGGTTTCCGGCCCTGGTGTAAAAGGGTGGACCCTTTTTTGTAGCAGGTAAAGGTGAAGTCTGTATACGAGCTGACCAAGTGGTCCATCAGGCCGGAGTTTATCCCGGTTTCTTTAGCCATAGACCAGAATTCAAATTTTCTGAGTTTAAATCTGCTGAGATATAAAATATGCTAAAGTGCAAGTCTGCTTAACGCCAGGAAAAACAAATTGACTATATTCCGGCGCCAAATGTGTTGCACAAGTTTTTTTGTTGTCCATCTATAACACCAAGAGACTATGCACCTCATTTTCTCTTGATAACACTGAGTGATTTTTTTTCAGTACTTCTGGCAGACGCGAGTAAGTGTCCTTATTCTATTCGGTATAGTGCTGGACTAAGGAATGAAAGAACTGTACTTGTTCAAATTTTGTCACCGTCAAGTTGATGTAATTGTTTAGAAATCTCTCATAGGCGTATGAATTAAGGTGACTCGTTCGAACAAATCAAATGCAAATGTTGACACTTAATTCTAAGGTCCACCTCCGATCATTTATCAAACTTGATAAGAACCAAGTAAACTCGGTGCAAACAATTTTAAAGCACGGTTACCCGAGGCTCAATAGTTCATAAACATCTGAAAGATTATTTAATTTTCAACTTTTCGCTATAAAACGTTGCGTTTTTTGAATTTAATTTTTAAGGTGTAGGTGGACTCTCTGCGGTTACTGATAGCGATCAGAAACTTGAGAGTGTTTACGCGAACCTGTGATAAGACTCTTCAAAAACGTGACATACTACGTACGGATTGCGTAGTTTTTAACTGTTTTATTTTCAATATTGTATAAGTGATCTTCAAATCCCTTGTGTGATCAGACAAACACAACGTTTTGTACCAAACTCTAGCTTTGTTCGAAATGTTTTGATCATTGTCTGGGCAAAATTCTGCCCGGGAATCCGCGCCCGTTCATTGGCTGCATGTTTGAAAAAAGCTTTTATGCGACTCGATGAAATAAAACAAGTATTTAATTTGCATTGTTTTCGACGCAAAATACAATATTATAATCTGTATAAGGCTCTCATTTGCTATTTTTGGCTTCAGCGTTCTTTTTTAATTAATGCAAAAGCGAACTGAAAGCGAGTTGACAACGTTTTGTTTCGCAACACGCTCGTTGAAGTCAGGAACTTCAACGCAAATTGAAACACGTCCTGAATGAAGCTTTATTGGAATACGGACAGTGTTTGAGACCTGTTGACATTAATAGGTAGGTCTGAGCTTTGATTTTTTTAATGATCTAAGGGGCAAAAGGAAATAAGGAAAATAAGCCGCGGGTAAGTCAATTGTGCTTCGCGCGAAATGTCCGACTTCACTTTAAAACGTTAGAAAATTGTATTCATCGAAGAATTTTTATCTTTTTTAAATGAATAGTCAGGTTTGTCAATATATTTAGGGAAAAAGCTTGGTAATTTTCATTCACAATGTTTTGATTTGCCTACAAAATCTCGTTTTGCCAGGAAACTTTTCAATTGCGTTATAACATTTCGAGAGAATCGGTCGGTTTCGAAAACGAACAATGCGTTGAGATACTATTTTGCCAGACTGTTTCTTTCTTCAGGAATTAAAATTATCTACACTGTCACACCATGATTCCAATCTCAGTGCATCGTGCATTTCAGATAAATCTTTATTGCTGAAAGCGCTTGCGCCAACTTGCGATTTTTATAATTTGTTATTCAACCTCGAGTCTATACTAATAATCCTTTCTGTTTCTGCTGGCACGTGCTGTGAGTTGACAGCTGTGAGGCTTCGAAGATTTGAATATTTCCTTGTTTTTCCAGGTCGACAAACCGAAGCAATAATGTTTGCCCTGCGTAGCATTAAATCCTGTTAAATACGCCATAACTTAAAATTCAATTTCTCCCAAGGATCTGTTTACGAATCTCTCTTTTAGTGCGCATGTTTCGAATAGTGTGTGTATTGAAAGATTATTCAGCATTTCTGGCTTTCCACTCGTAGAAAAGTCCTTCGCTCACTTCAAGCGATACACATCACTGACCTTGTGTTGAAGCTAAAACGGACGGTGAAGTTTTGACTTACTTGTACAGAGGCCCAGTTTTCCACGCATTAATCGGAACTTTACCTAAACAAGGAATTTCACTTGTCCAAAATTAATATATAAGTTGTTTTGCTTTTAATCGAGGTTTCGCAAGCTTCTGCAGGTTTATGTTGTCAAATAGAAACATGTTAATTTTTGTCGGTTTCTCGGTTTCTCGGTTACAACGCCTATGATAAGCGATAAATAATTTAGCCAAGCGAAATTGTTTTTAAACAGTGCCAGTTTTTCTGAAAAGCCTTGGCCGGGTGTGAACTACATAATGAAAAGCTTTGAGGTATCAGATCGTTCACAGGGGAGCTCAAATACTCCTGTATTTCTGCTTCCATAAAAGTCAATAGTTAGTTGACTTGTAACTCGTTTAAATGTTAGCACTTACATATATAGTATCGAAAACAACACCGTGCATTTGCAACGTGTCTGAATTTTAATGTGAAGAAAGCAAATTCAGTGAAATGTTGATGTTAAATTTACGAGGAGCGGACAATTTGTTTTGATAATTGCGCTATAATCGTCAATTCAAAAATCAGACATTCTACCCAAGAGCTGAATTACATTCTTGATACATTTTTAAGCCTTAGAAGTAGTTGTGGACTTTGTATTACATGAAAAACCAAAGATACTAAGAGGTTGATAAGTTTGGTGTCCAATAGTTTATGCGCTAGTGCCTTCAGACAAAGACAACTTTCAGTGAGTTGCTTTCCATACGGAAAGCGCTCAGTTTAAGACTAAATCAACTTATAATTTTATTAGCAGTACTTGAAAGAGTTTACTATTCCTGGTATTGAATTCTATCCAAGAATTTTTGGTACGAAAAACGCGCTAAAGTAAAGCAAAATTCAAAAATAAAAAATGTCGAAGCTGATGTATAAACAAAAGGCTGATCTCATTGCTATAGAATTTAACACGAAAAGCAAATAATCCGATAATTGTACTTGTGAATTACAAAGAATGTAATTAGCATTTCCTGTACATTCTCTAGAATATAAAGATATGATGTACTTGTACCCCAAACTTGAAAACATGCCGTTTACAAAAGATTGTTTTAACGCCCTCCTTAGTTTGCCCGATTAATTAGAGGATGCCATTTGCCCAAATAAAGTTTGTCTTTGATGCGATGAGCTAAGCTGAGGAGACGGCTCTATTGTTTCGTCTAGGATCGTAAACAGCTTGCAATTCCTTCGTTAGGCCTCGTCCATACCACGTCCGCAGAAATTTGATAACGGCGTTTTCGCTCTGAAAACACATCAATTATTGTTTTCAGTCCACGCTACGCCGCAGAAATTTGGAAATACAACAATCACCAGTCATTTTGGGTTCGTGTTATTCGGGCAGTAAAATCATCGTAAGGCCGGCGTTTTCAAAACCCTCCGTTTTGAAGAGCGTTTTTGAAAAGCTTCGTTTTCGTGACAGATTAGTGTGGAGTCTAACAGTAGAAAGAAAGCTGCGTTTTCAGATTTTTCCGCGGACGAAGTATGGAACGTTGTCTCAGAGAGCTTAACCACTGTGACCAATTCAGTTAGCAGTAAAACTGGCGCTTCGAGAGTTTTCCCATACTGAGTCCAAAAAATTTTTGTTCACAAGAGTGCATGTGATTCCTTATTATCATCAACATACAAGGCCAAATAACAAACTGCCCTCATAAAAACGCGCGCCTGGCGGGCGAAAATGAATTTTGGCGGGCCGCAAATCATATCGCATCAGCCCTGTTGCTGATTGGAAGCTCTGATCCGGA
>OMLO01003603.1_pt1 | contig 12788 bp, 6 predicted proteins | sample 1674811 | NCBI WGS metagenome assembly OMLO01 (sample SAMN06265003, study PRJEB25207) | coral metagenome | isolation source: Coral host | place: Mexico:La Bocana,Puerto Morelos, Mexico | collected 2008-11-13
AAAACTTGTTTTCATGTCGGCACTTGGAAATTAGTTCAGATCGTTTGTTCAGGAGATTGTTATTGCTGTGTTTGATATAATTATTATTATCCTACTACACCCCCTGTTTGTGTTGGGAATTACATGCATGTAGCTCTTGGCTGTTAAGTGACCAACAGGTTGTGACATCAAACTTGCTGTTATGAATTGCTACTCAAAGTGCTCATTAAGTCCAAGATAAATGTTATTATAGTGGTGAATGCAACAAAGTGCTTGAATCAATCCCATTGCTTTCACTGATGTTCTCAGCTTCACACATACATGCAAATTTGTTTCATTCAAGGTAACTGAAAACAGACTTGAACATCTTTATGTTGTGGTTCAATTTTATCTTTGGTTTAAAATTTTCAAAACGAGTTTGATTTGAATATATCACAATATGATGAAGCCTTCGATCCTAGTGGACCATAGCTGCCGGAGCTTATGCCCGGTTTCTGTAGCATGAAGCGTCTAGGAGTATTTCTACTCCCCCTGGACAGGATGCTAGTCCATCGCAGGTAATTCCCCCGCAATTTGTTAGGTTTCCCCAACAATTTACTGGTACCCATTTATACATTGTATTACATTATGATACAAAGAGAAGAAGATCAAACTGCTTAAAAAAGTTTCCAACAAAGGAAAAACTGAACCACAACAGATACATGTATCATCATCATCATGTATCCAAGAATATCCATATCCCCTTTCCTATTAAATTGCCTAGGAGTGTATATTGGTTTTCGAGAACAACAGCAGTATGCCTTTACCATAGTGTTGTAACTGTAATTAATACGTGCTAACCGGAGTGCTTTTTAAGCTAACCGCAGTGCTTTTTTAGGCTAACCGGACTGTTATTCAAACGTTTTGACTGTCCGTCACTTTATTAGTCTTATAAGTTATAAATCCCAATATACCGGGTGCCGGGCTCACCAAAATTAGTATTCAGCCATATACTGTAAACAAGGTTTGGCATTGTCAACTAAAAATTTGTAAAAAATAATTTTGACTCCCGGACACGGAATATTTTGGAAAACCGTCCGGCTGAGTGGACATAGAGACACAGCGATTTCCGAATCCAGTTGCAAGCAGCTCAGCGAAGACATCTTTTACATGAAACGACGTTTTTGAACAAGAATTTCCTCGGGTTTCAACTCATTTATGCCGGGGAAAATATGTACACTTCAACGAATTGTACAATTTTCAATCATGGGCGAGTTTCTTGCCGAACGATCTCCCTACCTTTTGTGCTGTGAGTGGAACTTTTTTCCTGGAGTAAACCCTCAACTGGATTCAACTGGTCCGCTAAGACCTTGTCCCCAGGGGTTTTTTCTTTCGTTCTTGACTATTTCTTCGCCCGAATTTTTTTCTCGCCCGTTTAGACTTTTTCCCGCCCCCACTAACTGCCCCTGGGTCTCCGAGGATGCCTATTTACTTCTGCCATAATACAGGTACCCTCAATCTACCTTAGAATTGTTGCTATCATCTGTACTATTCTCGTCGTGTTGTTTACCATAAACCTTGTTTAATTAGTTCATTAAAATGATAAAAACTGTTTTTGATTGTTCGAGCCATTTTGTTTCTTGATTACTTGGTACACCTGGCAACGCCCAAATGTACTAATAGGCCATTTTCGATGTATTACAATTCTAACCTCAACTCTTGGAGGAATACAACAAAAGAAGTCGCATCAAGGCTGACAGATCAATAATTGATTACTTTTGTTTTATTTTCCTAAGCCTCGTGGCCATGTTAGAATATTAATATAATATAGTATAACATTCTTTAACAATAGCTTTTAAAATGCTTCTCGTCACCGATATTCATTATCTAACCATTTGCACCATTCTTATTCACATAACTTCATACATAAGACAATTCTTTTTTTTTTTTTGCATTTCCACCCCCAGTAGTCACATGCGTCTGCATGATTATTTTTAACTGTGACGTGATAAACCTGACTCTTGTGTCATTTTAGTGAATTGTATAGCCACTAAGTCCCAAAAAACCATCCGCCAGGAAGGAGAGCTGTGAAGCAGTTGATAACAGTAGCCTGACGCATGAGGAGGAGGAGGACAGTGGATCCTTTGGCCTTTCATCCTATTTATTTGACATTTCCAGGATATTTTATGTAAGCAAGTAAACGAGTGCGATGTTTCGCAAAATGATTGAGACACTTAGTGACACTAGTCTCTTCTCCCATAATCGCTCTAAAATTTCAGCCCGACGTCGACATTGAGAGTAATTCGAGAGTAACCAGTGACGTCACAAAGTTGACATGCCCACAACGTTTGGTCTCAACCAGCCAACTTCGAAAGGAAGAGAAAGCAGTTTTCGCTTACTGTACGCGAACAAAATGGCAGAGTTTCTAAGTAGGGTTCAAACTTTATCATTAAGCAGAAATCTCAGATACGGAATTTCGTTTCAGTGGGCAAAATTTTATCGAATTAAATGGTGAACATTTTCTATACGGGACATATGAAGACCTGTCGCCTCGGTTGTTTAGAATGGCAGAGAGCAGAGAGTTTGTTTCGTCGATAAAACAATTTAGTAACTCATTGGTAGAGTACTGCACGTATTGCACAGGGGAATCCTTTTTTGTTCAATTCAGAATGTCGCGCTCTCTAAGTTGCGTGTCACGACTGCGATGACTTTTTATAGGTCTTACAGAAGTAAAATTACAAAATTGTAACTTAATATACTTAGTATATAAATCATTTATCTAAGAAGGGGATTGCGCTCTAAATTCGTGATTCCTTGGGTCTTACGCAGTCTCGAACGATGGAATTATTTCGCCACCGTCTTCGATCCAGACCACTGTCGGTGGTCACGATGCTGTCACTGAACGAACCTTCAGCTTTTGACCGAGACCCGGCAGTGCTACTAGAAGACTCGGCTCTCTGTCGGCTTAGTAAAAGCTTGTAAAGTTTACGAAACGCCCTTCTATAACTGCGATTGAGGCAACTGTAAATAATAGGATTAAGGCATGAACTCGTGTACTCCATCCACTTAATTACGTTCAATAATGAGCCAGGCACTGGGCACGAGTGATCATAAGCGTAACAGAGAATGATTGCAAAAAATGGCCCCCAGCAGAACACGAACAAACCAATCAAAATGGCGATAGTCTTGGCTGCTTTAACGTCCTTTGCATAGCTCAGGCCCGTCCGTAAGCGATGTACTTGTTGTTTGGCAACGAGATAGATTCTCGTGTACATGATAATCATTATGATCAGAGGAAGAAAGAAGCTAGCGCAAGCAATGAAATGCATATAGCCTTGTTTAGTGGGCCAGGTTGCCAATCGTAGCCCCGAGACCAATATGGCGTATGACCAAACAAAAATAATCATAGCAACAGCTCGCACAGAAGTCATAACATTAGGGTACGAAAAAGGATCTGTGATAGCAGCATGTCGGTCAACTGAAACAGCAGTGAGGTTCATTATTGAGGCGGTCCCACACAGAATGTCCATACAGTTCCAGAACGTTCTCAGTTGCTGACTGAACATCCAGCGATTAGAGGTCACCTGTAACGCGCACCAGAAGGGCATCGCTACCATTGCAACCAATACATCGGCCGCGCTGAGACTGACAACAAAGTAATGGCAGACTGTTCGGAGTTCCATAAACAAGTAAAAATTGATGCAGACAAGAGAATTTCCAATTAACGTGCAAATTACCAGAAGGCCTCCTAAAAGAGCTGCGAAGATGTGTTCAATATTGGGTTGAACGGCTGTATCTGATTGGTCGCTGGTGCCTATAGATACGTTCATTTTGTTTGGTTGTCACCTCTGTATGTTTCACCTGCAAAATACAAATTTTTAGGAAGACTGCTTTGGCTGTGATGAAAAATAAATTAACACTTGCTGTGCGCAGTGCTGAATAATTTGACCTTTTATTGATGACGAAACTACACATAAATGTGTTAAAGGTTTGTTTACTTTATGGCTTTTTTCTTAAGGTTTTTTGTTTTTTTTCCAGTTAGAATAATCCAAACGTTTCGGGCGTTGCTCTTCATCAGTGGATAAGAGTTCGTTGGTCCGAACTCTTATCCACTGATGAAGGGCAAAGCCCGAAACGTTTGGATTATTCTAACTGGACTTCAACACTTTTTTAACATTCATTTTCATAACTTATTATTAAGGAAAGAACTTGTCTGCCTTAATAAGACGCTGGCATTGCACATGTAACATGTATAACATGTATAGTCCTCACCTTAACTTTGTGTAATGGTTCTATTGAGTCTCTGCTTCTGCGTTCAGTGACAAATGGCAAAACGCAGATAGCAAACAGATTTCAATATTCAAAAACAACCAATTATTAGCATGTACAGCTGATGCTGGTGGGAGGTTAATTTGTCTTTTGACTTACTGAGATTGACGACGATTGGCAAATTGCAGCCTAAGGTGACTTTATTCTCACTTGAATATTTCATATCAGATTAATTTTTCACCAGACCTAATGAATATCATGAAAACCAGTCGAAGAGGTTTTTTTTAAAAAAAGAGACAGAAACCTCAGTGCTATACATGTGAATGTAACTGAATAGTTTGCGTTGTACTTAACCAAGACCGTCTGAAAAACTGACCCATTGAAAGCTTAACTACATGCTGTAAAACAGAAAAAGCTGCCATGGTAACCGCCTTTTAATCATATTTAGCGATACCATCTCTTTTTAAGCAAACAAAAATATTTGCTGTACAGCACTGCACGTCATAAGGCATAAAGTCCGGACAAAATTTTCGTAAGAGATCGTTTAAAGTGCTCTTCAAATTTGATATTTAGCATCTGCCGGTACAGAAAAACAATGTCTTATGAGATAGAGGTAAATATTTACTCCAGTTGGGAGCTCTTTCAGGAAGCAGTGATTTGTTCATTTGTTCTACCCTCGACCCCAGAGATTATCCCTCGCGCTTCCTGCTCAAATTTGTTACGGGACAATTTGCCGTAGTGAATGTTTCACAGTATCGGTCCAAAGAAATAATCAAGTCAAACCGAAAATAAAATCAGTAACGTGCAGTGAACACGAAAATGCCAAAGTAACGTGTGACATGAAAAGTTAGAAAAATACAAAATTCTTGTGCCATGTACTAAGAAGCTGTATCGCACAACATAAAAACAGACAGTTTTAAGTGTAAAAAGCATGCAATTCAATTTCCGATCATATGAAAGCGTTTTAAAAATATCAACAGGCCGTTTAAAAGTACTTAAATGAACGAAGAAACGTACCTTGTTCCGAGTTCAAGAAAAACAATCGAAGACGTCAACCGCTAGATCGCTATGTGTCGGGCTAAACGCGCGCTACGATTAAGTGATAGTAGGGCTCGTATTTTCCTGTAATTGACACGGAGGTCATGAGCATTGTTAATGGCCGGTTGACTCGCAAAACAGTGTGAATTGCTCACAGGGCAATCGTCGTTGACGATTTTGCGTAGTGAAGGCATCACTTAGCTGGATACAAGTTCATTCCAAACAGTTAAAGAGCTAGTGACACTAGGTACATTGTGAAATGCTCAGCGGTGCATGTTATAGTACAGGAAATATTGCCTTTTAAAATCTGCCAAATATATGGGTGGCAAAAGTGCTGATTGGCTCATACATTCTTTTCAAAATTGTGAATTATTAAGCCCGCTTTGCACAATAGATCTCATCGGGATCAAATTCCTTGGAAACGTTAATCCCTTTAATCTCTTTAATCTCTTTCAATATTCAGAAGTGATATATTTGTAGCTCGATCAGAAACTAAATCACAGTGGAGGAATGAACCATTCTGTAATCATGTGAGCTTCAGGCTCCTGAAGACATCACTGATCTAAAACAAGATTATATATTCCACCCAATCTTCCCTTGGAAAAAACGATGGCGACAGGTACAGTTACCAATATTTCTAAGCGCACGAAATCTTAACAACGACACACAACACGCAGAACTGGCACTATTTCCTCTGAAGGACAATATTTGTGACACTTATCTGTGTCTCTTTATCATGTTCGTCTGACGTTTAATTAACAATCATTAGCAAAATAGCGTAATTTGTCAGTGAAGATGATCAATTATTTTCTGAAGCCGAAGGCTGAGGCAAACATTTAATCTGCATGCCACTGACAACTCATGATGTATGGCGATAGCCGAGTTCAATAATTTATTGATCATTCGATCATCAAGTTTGCTTTCATGTTTAAATCATCCTCTGACAGCCATTTTTCAACCACGGGCGTGGTTGCAATTACGCATGAGCAGAATATTATTTGTAGCGAAAAACTTTTCAGACGGCATTACGCATGAGCAGACCATTATTTTCCATAAATTTTTTGTGGGCAGTGAAAGGGAAGAAAAATTGTACCGAATGCGTCTTATTTTTCCGCATTTACCTCTGAGACGCATAACACCCAGGTGTATAAATGGGTACCGGCAACCTTAATGCTGGGGAAACTCTACGATGAACTAGCATCCCATCCAGGGGGAGTAGAAATACTCTCACTAGCTTCATGCTACAGAAATTAGGATAAGCTTCACCCTGATGGGCCTACCTTTACTACACATCTAAGACGGTAAAGAAACATGTTATGTAAGCATGGAGTTTAGTGCTGTTTGCGTTAACTTCGCCCTCTGTTTACTTTATTATAGACCGAAATTCGCAATCGTCTAGAACTTTTCATTATGTGGCTCTTAAAACGTACTCAGCCTAAATATACAGCGATAGCTTTCAATTCCACCGGCCCTATCCCCCACCTGGGGGCAAGGAACTAAGAGAGAGCTTTCAATTCCAAATGGAAATACGAAAAATTAACCGTCGTCGTTCGCGTTCCCCAGACTACGCAGGACGCGGTGATTTCACTTCCTTATTTTGCAGAGGACAGCAAAGAAATTCACAAAGATTTATAGCCCACGTGCATAGCTATCGTTTTACTCACCGACCGTTACTTGGTGGCGTTCTCGTTGCCGTTGTCGTCGTAGTTTGCTTAATTGAAGCCCCCTAAAAGGCCGACGACCCCCTCTTTTCTTTTCATAGATTACTTACTTTACTAATTTTCTCCATTTCAGCAAAAAGCCTTTTCTCCTCTCGTGCGACCGAAATTTTCTTCGAATATGAACGAGCAAGACTAAATAATTTTATTTAAAAGGCTATTCTACCTGCAAACGTTTACTTACTAAACTTTGCCGGTGTGTAAAAGTTGTGTTGTGTTGGTTTACCTGATCTAACTTTCACTTATGTAGCCTCTTTTATTGCCGATGGTTGTAAACTGAGATCGTGTTAGAATCAGTAAAATAAAGAAAACTTCTGAAACGCAAGGTCTTCGATTCGCGTCATCTCCAAAACGAGCCGTTAGATTTGTCAAACAGCACCGTAAGTCAGTGAACGTGGAAATAAGAAATAAATAAGAAATAGCCTATCCGGCATTTCTTGCGGCATTTGTAGTTATTACAGTTTTTATCTCTAATAAGAAAAGATCATTGTAATGTAACGGTCGTGTCCACTGCACCTAACAAAGCAAGAATTGTGGTTATTCATTGTGCTTACAGTTCTAAGACCGGCTTGCGCTTTACTTGAAGAACTGCCCTTACTGAGCCTAGTACTGTACAGTATTCCAACATTTGAAGATTACAACGTTTACCGCCTCATGTACACCCGGCTGCTGTTCAACGCTTAGCATCACGAGATTAACATCGCATACTATTCTATCTTACTGTCTTAGAGCATAATTAAAACTGTGATCTACCTGATAAGGATAGGATAAGGGTGATTTCCAAAACAGATGCCGCGGTCAGTTTTCGGGTCTGCCTCTGATATTTTTAAGGCAATGTCCGAATCCAAACGGAGTCACCCATCTGACAGTGTCAGTAACGATGCGCAATAATAGCGAAGGTTCCTCTTGTCCTTCAAGTAGCACAAATGATAATGTGTTGCAATCTGGTTGTACTTCATAAGAGGTGTTAGAATAAACCAATCGAGTGCAGAGCGCATTGTGAATTGACCTCCCATTTAACACTGCTACTGTGGTTGTCCGGGAAACTAAAATGTTTCAAAAGCGTACTCTTAGCATATATCCATTAGCGGAAGTAAATTATCTTTTGCGTCGCGTAACCCTTCTGGGTCCAATTACAGTTTTGGAAGATATTGTGAAGATATTATATTAAGGACACGTAAATTCGTAAATTCGCAAAATCATGAGAACGGCATGAAGAGAGCATAGTTTTACGTCTACATCAAAGTGTTTGATTTCCACTAAAGCTGATATCCGAGGCAATAATATATGTCCGTTTAATTTTCTGATTGAGGGTGAACAACACTTCCATGTTAAAGATCCTGGTACAGGGAACAGTAGCCGTCAAGAGCCGGCTCAAGAACCCCCGGGTATTTAATGGCTCTTTTGGTGGGAATTATTGCGTGGAAAAGTTATTGATTACATGCTTAAAATACAAAGTTAAAAGGTTTATATTTTAAAATGACAAAACACCAAGGTCGAACACGATTGATGATAAAGTGCGCACGATCTAAATCACTTGCGGGTTTTGCAAGCAAAACCTGAAAAATAAAAAAGGAGGCGGGACTCACTTTTGCGGCGCGCCTCTTTTTATAAGTGGATAATTACTTTGGCAGCTTTATTTTTTCAGTCCATTGCAGCGAAAGTTTCAAGCGGTTTTCTAGCTTTTAAATGACATGTACGTCATAATACACTTAAATAATCGATTTGGGGTTTGCGTGACCTTTTATGCACAATGTTAAAATCTAAGTAATTTTATTCGTTCTCTAAATTTATTTTGTTAGATTTATTTATTAAATTTATTTTTACTTTTTGACTTTTACAGCACCCCTATGATGACAGTCCAATTTTAGCGGTTTATTTATTTAATGATCATTATCATGATCATCATCACGTTATAATTCTCACATTGTCAATGTCATTGTCAATGTCATCGTCATTGTCATTGTCATTGTCATTGTCATTGTCATTGTCATTGTCATTGTCATTGTCATTGTCATTGTCATTGTCATGGCATTAGAAATTCTACGTTGTTCCTCAAAAAAGGTTTCTCCTCGGAAAAGATGATACTTCAAACTAACTCTAATAAATCGGAACAATGGGCAAGCCCGTAGTGTAATCATTATCATTAACTCCGAAACTTGAATCGATAATCCCGATAGGCATTTATACTAATCAAGGAATAAAGGCAAAGTTTCACGTACCTCGAGACTGAAGAAAAAAAGAAAATTCAATGTTAATAAAATGAAGCAGATGAATTATCAGACTGAGCAAATAATCAAAGAAGGCCTTTTGAATGAGTTTAGAGGGACAAAGTAAGCCGGCAGGCAGCGTCAGTGTCGACAGTCAGATTCTTCTGTTTCACAAGTATGCTGCCAAGGTTTCATTTATATGAATTTTGTTATCGTTGGCAATTTAAAGCTAAAGGAATTGGTTTTTCAAGACTTTTTTAAAACATTATGTTGTTACACCATCAATTCAGTTTCTAAACAGAGAAACGGCCAGGGCTCAGTAGATATCAGTAAAACAAGACGAGCTTCTACTTGTACGACTGTGCTGTTGTCTCAACACATGCCCGATTATAAAAATTGATAAAAATATCTGTTCTGGATAGGGATAGCTGGCTTACCGTAATTTGGGGTCATTAATTTATCACATTTTATTAATGAGCAAAGAAAATTATGTAGGGGTTAGCGAAAAGCCAACGGCATTTTATAATCTGCTACAGGCTCGTCTTAATTTACACTCAATTAAGCCCATTTAGAAATCGTTCGCATGAAAATTTGTTATACAAACAAAGTTTGTATAGCAAATATGACTAAATTAAATCCATTACACATAACCCTTCTGGTTGAAATGGTCATTCTTAAAAGCGCAGATTGGCCTCGAGTCATAAAATGATTCAAATCCCCCTGATTACTACTGGTTCTAGTGAAACAATCTAAAAAACAATTATTGGTTGAGGTTTTTTCCGTGATATTCAGAATAATCAAATCAGGCTGAATGCTGCGGCTGAAAGCAGTGATAAGTCTGAAAGTCACGAAAAACCGAATTTAACAATTGCTACAAAGAACTCAGATCATGAATAAGCTGCGATAGAAAGCAACATAGTAAGAACATTTCTTTGTTTGCCTTTCTTCCATGGTGTTGGTCTTCAAATATTCCAGGTTTTTCAAAAGATGACCAAAAACTGAAACTCTGTGATCATGCGACTTCAATTTATGATAATAAGAATAATAATCCACTCTAAGGCAAACCTCTGGAACTTTCACCGATATTTTTAGCAACATCCCAAAGTAAATATTAATAGCAAAATGAACAGTTAACTTTTGAAAGAAATCAGTGATGATCGCTATCTTCCAAATAACTTTCATCCCTCCAATTCAGCTCTCCAATACCGCAGGCTGCAAAACACATACATGTATATAAATATAGACTCGTTGAGTACTCACAGGCTCTAAAGTCTCATATTCCAGAAGCCCTTGTACGTGTATGAAATAGTCAGTAATTTGTTGGTAAATAGTCCATTTGCGTCTGCTAGTCAATATTTCTGAAAGTCACTATTAAATCAAGCGCATGTTGCATATTATTTCCTTTTAGGTAAATATAACAAGTTCTAACAAACTCTTAACAGAATTCAGTAATCAATTGCCAAAAATAGCCGTTAAATATGAAGTGTCCATGGTTTGGGAACGTGTCGAAATAAAGCTCAAAACAGTGTGGAGAAAAAATACCGTATATCATCAATCACTATCAAGACGACACAAAAACTATTTTCCATTCCGGAACAACACAATGAAACGTGCATAAAATATTTACCTTTCCAAATCTGTTCCATCTCAACACCGTAAAGCAATTAAATCCGGCAAAGGAAATCAATCAGATTGATCCATACAATCGTTTTCTCCATCGCTACCGTGTTGTTGTCATTTGCGACATATGTCATGGGTATCAGCTGCGCTCCATGATATCAGTCCAGCGGACGACTGCTGCCACACGTGCCACACTCCGAATGTTATTTTCTGTATGTTTGTTGTTTCAACTGAGAATTAATTAATTTCGTACCGGAAAGCTCGAGTCTAAAGAATTGTCTTACAAATAGAAATCAAAATAGATGTTTTGCTTATTTTGCAATTTTTACATACATAGCACAACGACTGGCGGTCCTGGCGACCGATTGAGAAACGAGTTAACGTTCTTTTTTTCAGGAATATACGAATTTATCAGAACTACAGTCCTTTAAGGATAATGCAGCCGTCAACTAGAAAGAACTGTCAAAACAGTACACGACAAAATTGACTCACTCGTCCTGTTAGGCACAAGGCCGAAAAACGATAACAATTAAGTCAAAAAGTCTTAAAAGTCAGCTCAATGCCAATTCCAGAGTTGCAGAGGATTTCAGTACTTCTCAGCCATAAACCAAGTTATTTACTTACACGAACGATAGTGAAATTTTCCTTAAATATACACTATACAATTAAACCTTTTTTCCGGTAGAATTTAAATTACAGCTAAATTGATTCCACACCGTTGAAACAATAGTCGCGTCTTAGCTAAGAGCAACTCGCTGTAGTAGGCAGACATGCTAGCCAGACCCAACAGCAAAAGAGTAGCAATGATCATATGTTGGTCGATCACCCGTTGCTGCGGCAGTTATTTTATTACAGAATTGGCTAAATAGTCTGTTTTATTCCAAATGTGGACAGGAAACACAACAATGTTATAAAGTACTATACAATGGGGTGACAAATCAATGACGTTCGGTAGATCTGCGTTAAGACGCAACGTTTTGCTATGTGCAACACTACTTTGCTTCACGCCATTTCCTTTTGCTAGTTGCCTCTTACTTGTTTCCCAGTTTCTTGGTATAAATCAAGAAACGTTAAGGTTCTCCCTGATACTACAGTCAGTATGTCAAGTACTCCCAGGCAGTTGATGCTCTACAAGCAGGTCTAAAGTGTACTACACTAAAACTAATATGACTCTATTCTATTCTCTATTCTCTATTTTATTTTTTTCAAAATGTAGACGCGAAGCTCCGCGAAAGATAAAAAGATCCAGAAATAAAAAAATCTCACGGCAACTGAACCTATATAGAGACTTCTTTAGTTCTACTGAGGATGTACCCGGCAAATAATACATAACCTGGTGATATGTTCCTTAGGTTGTTACGTTTTGTGAAAAAGTGCCCGCGCTTCACGCAGGATTTTCTTGATGCCCGGCCGCTATTTTATCCACTATATTTACCTTTTGAAGCTGACAAAGTCCAAATCCTCCAGAAACGAGGAGCACTCGCTTGTATTACGAACGGTAACTTTCAATTATCTACTGCCCTCAGTCATAAACGAGGACTTCCGCTCTTTTTGAAAAATGTTGCTCACTAACAGCAAGATGTTTTACCTCGCTGCGAGTGTGAGAAAACACACTAGTGCGAGTAAGGGGAGATAACATCTTCCTGAAGTATAGCTTCAACCATATTAGTTGTATGGGCTCGTATAGACCGTATTTGACAGGTGTTGTTATGCAAAGAAGTTCTATTGTTTCCTTGAGTTTGACGTATCCATGGTAACCAGAATCCTGAAAAGGATTACCGCCTCCTTTCTGTTTCTTTCTGTTCCTCTTTTGGGAAGGTTTACCACGCTGTCTTTTCCTTGTAGACATGATCGTTAATCAACATGTACCACGAACTGTTCGTTAGCTCTTCAGGCTAGGGCAATTTACCCATAACTCTATTCGATAAGTACCAGAAAGGAAGGAGCCTCACGGTGTTCGAAGATGGCGGTTGAA
>OMLO01003604.1_pt1 | contig 12788 bp, 3 predicted proteins | sample 1674811 | NCBI WGS metagenome assembly OMLO01 (sample SAMN06265003, study PRJEB25207) | coral metagenome | isolation source: Coral host | place: Mexico:La Bocana,Puerto Morelos, Mexico | collected 2008-11-13
TCTCAAATGTAATGGCTACTTGGCTATTCTGGGTGAGCGATGGTAGATGGGGATATGTTTTGTTGTAGAGCTTGTTTGGGGAGCTTTTTGCAAGCATTAACAGCATCGCAACCATCATCATCATCATCATCATCATCATCATCATCATCATCTGGATATGCTCCCGACGATCAATGTCGGAAAGGGGGGAGGGGTGTGTTTTCTGTGGTGTTTGCTATGCAAAGAACGGGTAAGTTGTTGGCAAGAAACAGCGAGCAAAACAAAGAGCAACATATTTGAGTGCACCGTAGAAAATTCATATCGAAGCGACGTCACATGCGGCTGCACATGTATACACCCCAGTGAAGAAAAAACATGGACTCCAAAACTCCCCATATTTGAAGGGGAAATTACTCTTCCAAACCATCATTGTTAGGGTCCATGTTAGCTTTTGGCTGTGTAGAACAACTTGAAATCATGGGTCCTGTAGACGCATGTGGAGGGCTGACAGAAACTTACATGGTATTAGTACTCAAAATATCTTATGTGTTGATCTATCGCCCAGATGATTGTGTTTAATTGGAACTGTTTGTTTTCGAGGTGCCCTTTCATCGCAAAAACGCCAATTTTGCCTGACAGATGTTTGGCAGCCCCGAGGTGAGTGGAATTATTGGAACAGTTGGGCCATTGAATATGGTTCCTTGAACGGCTGGTGAGTGGGGGGGTTGATTGGAACAATGATTTCCAATGTTACCTTTTTGGAAAAATCAACTGTTCTCCGTTTGGTCTGTATATTTCAGCTTGGAGACCAAATCTGTGTGTAGCTATTCAGTGTCATCCAAAAAACTCACTGACAACGTTTATAAGTGTTGTTTTTTCAAATAGATTCCTAGGTGGTGGTTTCAAACATTTTTAATTGTAAGGTTCATGCTCAGGCGTCCTAACAGTGGGGACCTTTTGCTGGCTAAAGGCCTGAGTGGGTTAGGTTGCGGTGGATTTTGTGATGGCGACTGCTCTTTGGGGTGCGACAGGTGAGCTGCAGGATTGGTGTGTCCAATGGTCGTTGCTTAGCCCAGGTGCTCGAGTTGACATCGTTGCTCAACCTGTCTGTATGGATTGTGATGGCGGACTTGCTTGCTTGTTCCCTTGTGGTACCCGTTCCCGATTTCGTGGACTTGCTCTCCCTCCGGGGGTTGACACGTTTTCTGTTTTTGGTGCCCTTGTGGTTGAGATTGGCTCTGTCCCGGTTTTGGAGTGTGATGACGTGAGCTTGGTGTTGTCCTTTCCACCGGTTTCTGCTGATGATTGCAAGAACGTCACTGAGGTTTGTGCAGGGATGGGAATTGCCACATATGGATTTGAACACCTTGGACTTAAGGTTGTAGTGGCTAATGAGCTCAAACCCAAGCTTGCAGCTGCTTATCAATGCTTGCATGAAGGGGTGCCAGTTGTGATAGGTGACGTTTCTCAAGGTGAGACGATTCACCAAATGTGGCAGAAGCATGGTCGATCCACTCTTTTGTTTGGTGGATTTGCATGTCAACCATTCTCACGAGGAGGAGTCCAACAAGGAGTTCACGATGCCAGAACCCAAACATTTCGAGGGACGTTGAAGGCAGGTCTCATGCTTAGATCCCCAGTGATAATGCTGGAGTGTGTTCCGGAAGCATCCACGAATTCCTACATCCGCCGTGAACTAGAGCTTTTCTGCCGACAATGCCGATTCCACTGCGTTGAGACACATCTTGCTCTTGAGGATTGTTGGGTTTCTCGTAGATCTCGTTGGTGGGTCATTCTCACGGCTCAACTTCTTGGTCCAGTCCCGTTGTCGAAACCACCTCATTTCCCGTTCCCTCTTCAGGTCAAGCAAGTGTTGCCGAAATATCTTGATTTGGATCCTGAAGAACTTGATCAATTACGGTTGGGATCAGAGGAGTGTCGCCAATTCATGCGGTTTGTTCCGTCGTTGCCTGACCTTTTCCTCCATGCTTCGGGGCAAGCGCCCACAGCGTTGCATAGCTGGGGCTCTCAAGTTGTTGGTTGCAGCTGCGAATGTCGACTCACAGGTTTTAGCGAAGCTTTGCTACAACAGCGGGGGATCTACGGAGTTCTGGTGCCATGTGAAGGTGAGATTGATGTTGGCCATTGTAAGGTTCCGGCAGTACGTCACCTTCACCCCACAGAATTAGCGCTGCTAACATGTGTCCCTCTCCCGAAAAGATGGCCTGATGAGCTCAGGTTAGCACTTTGCGGCCTGGGTCAGCAGGCGACCCCTCTACAAAGCCTGTGGGTAGCAGGACACGTGACATACTGGTTGGAAAAACTCAAGTGTGGTTCGTCAACGGTTGATGTTTGGAAGGCCATGGATTCTCTTCGTGCACAGGTCCTCGATTCTAGCAAGCAATTGTTTGGAACTCCATCCAGCCCACGATTGTTTCGTTGCCCTTCGTTGCCTGTTTCGCCTGTTGAAATGTCTGGACATGGAGTTCCATCTGTTGAGTTGGATGCCGAACCACCGGTGCCTGTTCCAAAGGCAGATGAACTTCCGCCGTGGAGGTTGGTTCAACACCAAGGTGCTGCTTCTGACTTCACGATTGTTGAACGGTCAGGATTGCGTGAGATTCAAGTCGTCACACATGAGGCCCCAGTTTCTGTTGAGCAAGTTTGTCAAGCGGAGCGTGCTCTTCATTTGATGACCGAACATGTCGATGTGGTCGATTGTGCATCCGGGACATCGTTGTCTCATGATGACTTGGTGAATGGCAAAGCTGTGTTGATCCTTCGTAGTGTTCAGGTTGGTGACACGTGGCAATATGATGAACCATCTGCTGCTCCAACCCAATTGGATGGTCATGCTGAGACTGATCTGGTTCCACCGACAGAGCCTGATGAAAATCCAATGGAGGTGTGTGGGGTTGGTTGTGGAGAAAATGATGCAGTAGCTGTTGGATCCCTTGACATGTTGCAGTTGAAGCTTGAAGAACATCATAGGTTGATGGACGTCATGGATGGATTTGGGGTTTCATCTGACCCTTTGAGTAAATTGGATGAGGCTGGTTTTTTGGCCGTGGTTCCTCCTTCTCTCAGCTCGTTGCATGTAGTTGAGTGCTTGGGTCGTCGTGAAATTCCATCTACTCTTCGTTTGGAAATCCTTGACAGACAAGCCCACCTCTGGAGTGATGATGAGATTCGGTTCCACCTTCAGCAGATCCTGTTACAGGTTGAGACTGTTGATCAAGGTTTTGTCGATCCTTTGCTTGCTGCAGAAATGATTCGTAATCCACGTTCTACTCTTCTGGCGCAGTGGGTTGCTTCATGGGACGGGGAGTTGTCGTCAATTTGTGCTGTCCTATGGATTTCGGGTCATTGGATTCCCATTAAATGCACTTGGTCAGAAGATGTTATGCAGGTTGTGTCTTGGGATAACACTAGGCCTCAGCCAAGAGAACTAACTCGGTTCTGTGACTCTCTTTGTGCAGCAGTAGGAGTTGGCCGCTTTGTCTTACGAGTTGAACATCGTCACTTTGAAGTCCCAGATTGCTGTGGGGTTTGCGCAGTTCGTTACTTGGATCATTTGATCCGAGGCAAGATGTTGCCTAGTTCGTATGCTGAGGTCGTTCATTTGCACAATGTGGGCAGGTCCATCTTTGTGTCACATTTGTTGGCTAAGCAGTTTGTTCCACGACCTTGGATCTGGGGTAATGGCCTAGATGCTCAGACTAAGACTCGTCTTGGTGATCTCCTTTCCGCTCATGGAGTTCCGAATGACCAGCTTGAGACACGCATTCACCTTGTTACCCAATCCCTTGGTGTCAGTCAGTTGGTAGGAATTTTGGCAGGATCTTCGCCGTGGCGGTCCTTGAAAAGTGCGGCCAACTCAGCACGCCCAGTGGTTCAATTGGTGTTGAAAGATGAATTGCAGCAGCAGGTTGCCAAAAAGATGGAACAAGGATCGATCGGTAAGAAAGCCAAACGTCCAGCTGCTATGAAACCACCGACAGCACCAGTGGCTTTGGATCCTTTGAAGTTGGCTGTTGATGTTGGCACCTTTGAGTCTGTGACAGGTGGTGCTTTGAGGCAACTTAGTGTCTCTCAGATTGGTCCAGTCGCTGAAGGAGTCGTGGTTTGTAATATGGCCTCAGCAGGTGCATTTCTTCGTGCCGACCAACCAGTGAATAAACTTGCCTTAGCCTTGGTGATTGTTGATGCAACTGATAAAGATCTGCCATGCAAACTCAAGTGGGAACAAACCAGAGTTGCCATGCGTTGTGCCGCAAATGGTGAACCTTTGCTGGCTTTGGTTCACCTTGTTCAATTGGGAGGTGTTGAAGTTCAACAAGCACGTGGTAAGTTGGCCACTGAATTGCCTGCTGCTGATGTCACATGTGCCAAAGCATCGGTGTATCGTGATCAAATCGAGGGATCGTGGCCTGACTTTTGCAAAAGCCCAATCCGCTACTTGTTGGCTCACCTTCTTCCCCTTCGTGTTTGTGACAGCTGTGGTGACATGGTTCAATCAGAATGCCGTTGTTGGCATCCCAAGGACGATGATATCCAAGACCCAATCTTGGATGTGTGGCGACGCCAGTGGTTGACCTTGCAGTTCAAACCTACTTCGAATGAAGAAGCATCCATTTTCTTGGTCAACTTTCGATTTCTTCACTCCCTGGAAGAAGCAGTTCTCCGTTGCAGTGGTCGTGGTGGGATCTACTTGGAGCCTCGTTCAGTTGATGCTCGGAATGCCACGTTGGACTATCAGGTGATTTGGGTGCCGCGAGCAGATCATGCTGAGATTGATCGGATTTGTCAGTGTAATCCGTTGGCAGTTGGTGCAGCACGTGTTGGAAGTCGTTTGGGTGTACGAGTTCGGACTGCAGATGCTTCCACACTTGGTTCTCAATTGAAACCGGGCTCGGTCTACTTGGCATCAGGCACCCGAGTGGAGTATGAGGTGGGACCACTTCCCTACGGTTTGGATCGAGTCGCTTTGTCGAAGATGTTTGGTGCATGGGGTTGGCAGGCACGTCCGTTGCATCCCATCCGTGCCCTTCAGGGTGCAACTGGTGCAGTTTGGTTGGTCCAATCGTGTGGTGATCCTCCTTCTCAGGTTGTCTCGCTTAAGCATGGTGATGTGGTCATTTCAAAAGTGGGCCCTAAGCAGAATACAACCCATGACAAACCTGTCTCAGTGGTCACTTCTTCCACCACGTTGGAGCTTTGCCAGGTGAAAGGTGGAGACACCAAAGAAAGTGGTTCAGGTGTTGACCCTTGGTTGTTAAAAGATCCGTGGGCACAAGCTGTTGTTGCGATGCCCCATGGTGCTGACCATACTGCCGAAGCCTTGAAACAAGTTGAAGCAAGGGTAGAACAAAATGTGTTGGCCAAGCTCCCAGTACATAGCATGCAGGATGATGTTTCGATGACGGAGGCCAATGAAGATCGTTTTCAGGCTTTGGAACGGCAAGTTTCGCAGCTTACACAGAACCAGCAGTTGATGGAAGCTAAGGTGGATGCCAATGCAAGCAGGCATGATGCACAGCTGAGCCAATTTCAGCATCAGATTTCAGCCCAAATGGAAGCTCAAGGCTCCCAAATGGAGCATCTCTTTCGTCAGCAGATGGCTAGCATAGAAGATCTGTTGGCTGTCAAACATCGTTCTCGTTCTCGCCATGAGTGAAACATGGGCCAAGTCATCGTTTTGGATGATGGAGGCCATTTGGATAGTTTTAGCAATTGGGTTTGGAAATTCATTGGCCTTGTTTGTTGCATCAGCATGCTTGGACTCTGCCGTTGGATTTCGCTTTTTGGGGTCCTTATTGGATTTTGTGGTGGATGCTTGGGAGCCGTTGATCCTCACATCCTGATTCGGGGTCGGTTTTGGGGTGGGCTTTCACAGCTTTTGTCCTGTTGTGGTGAGCATCATGGGAGCATTTTGATGCTTAGGTCACTGGCTTTCGTTCGAGGTCGTCTGTGTCCCTCTTTGGCATATCGGTATCAGGCTTTCGCTGCCGCAAAAAAGCATCGTCGTTGCAATGGGTCTGTTTCTATGCCGTCAAAATGTGGTGGGGGGTTGTGGCCGATACTTCTCTTCTTGGTCGTTTGTTGTCGGATTGGAGAGGCCGCTGTTCCAGGCCCGACTGATCATGTTCGCCTTGGTGTGTGCAATCCTGGAGGTATCTCATCGAAAGCAGCTCTCTTTGCTCTTCAAGAGGCTGATGCATGGGTGGTGTCAGAAACCCATTTGACTTCCATTGGACTTCGTGCATTTCGTAAAGAGCTTGTTGCCTTGTCATCTCCTTTTAAGTGGATTGTTCACAGCAAACCAGTTGCACCACGGTCTGAAGTCAGCGCAGTCGGAAAATGGTCGGGTGTGGCTGTTATTGGGAAATGCCCTACACGACCAATCGTTAGGCAATGGACTGATGCACAACATGACTCCTGTAGGATCGTTGCTGCCTCCTCCTTTTGTCGTGGGCTTTGGATCACAGGTGTAGGGGTGTATGGTTGTCCGGTGGGGCCCACCCACCCACATGCTCGTGCTTCCACAGAGTCCCTTCTGGATTTAGCAGTGCAAAGGGTCCAGCAGTCAGTTGGTTGTCGGTACGTCGCGGGTGATTGGAATGGGAATCACACGGATTTTAAGGCAATTGAAAAGCTTCGTTCAATGGGATGGGTCGACGTCCAGGACCTTAATTTTCGTGCTTGGGGTGTTCATCCGGCTCCCACTTGTCGCGGGTGCACCCGTAGGGATTACTTGTATGTGTCGCCAGAGTTGGTGTCTCGGTTCGTCAGTTGCCGTGTTGATGACGTTGCATGGAGCGACCACTCTTCCCTAGTTGCTGAGTTTGTTGGCAGTGGGCTTCCTGATGTCCGTCGTCTGTGGCCAGTTCCTAGTCCCCTTGACTGGGATAGCACGGTGACATATCCAGTTGAGGATTTCGAATCCAGCATTGACCTTCAACATAGCTATCGAAACCTGTGGAAACTTCGTGAAGCTGGTGCTGTTCGTTTAGCACGTGGTAAGGGCATTGAGGTTTTGCCTTCTCAGCTTGGTCGTGGTTCTCGTGTTGCACCGGTGCCTTGTAAATCAGTCCCAGCTCCCCTTCGCACTGCTCGCCAAGGAGAAGTTGAACCTAAGTTCCTGGGGTATTCTTTGCTTCATGTCCACTGGTTCAAACAACTTCGTCGGCTGCAAAGCTATTGTCGTGTTGCTGGAGCCGCTGTTCCGTCACAGTCCCAACAGAGTCATGCCTATTCCTTGTGGACTTCCATCATCTCGGCTCCTGGATTTAAGCCAAATTTCTCCTCATGGTGGCGTGACAGGTTACAAGTTGTGGGTGATGTCATGACTCTACCCTGGACTCCTCCTGGCGTTGACGTTGCTTTGTCTATCTTCACGACTTTTTCATGGGAGGTTTCTCGCCTTGAAGAACACTTGCGAAAGCATAAGCAATATGCTGCTAGGCTTAAAAAGGTTTCTGATGTTCGTCAACTGTACAAGCAAGTTCGTCGTGATCCACCGGAGCAAGTTGATGTGTTGTTTCGTGAGACTGTTGGGGTTGTTGCTTCTGTCGATACTGACACTGTGGCGATGGAATTTGATCAACCGATTGCTTGGAAGCCAGATGAGCCGATTTTTCATCAGGGTCGTCAGTTGTCGACATGTCATGTTGAAGCTGACAAAATTTGGGTCGAAAATGTTGCTGATGTTTCTCCTGGGGACTCCATTGTCCAACCGAGTCATGTTGGTTCCCTTGAGGAGCTTTTTCGTGCTTTTCAGGATCAGTGGCGGTCTCGGTGGATCCGTCATTCTCAGGTTTCTGCTGACCGCTGGCAGGTCATTCTTGCCTTTGCTCGTCAACACTTGCGTCCTGTCTCTACCCCTGCTTTGGACTTGTCTCCGGCTTTGCTCAAAGCGGTTGTTCGTAGCAAGAAGGCTTCAGCCGCAACGGGTTTGGACGGTGTTTCAAGAAAAGATTTGTTGTCTTTGGATTCGAATGGGATTGCTTCTCTTCAGTCTCTTTACCGTCGTGCTTCCAACACTGGGCAGTGGCCGCCTCAGGTCTTGCATGGTGCTGTGAAAAGCTTAGCAAAATGCGATTTGCCATCGTCGCCGAATCATTTTAGACCAGTCACGGTCTTCTCAATGATATATAGAACATGGTCGTCAGCGCAAGCCAGATTTTGGTTATCCTCTCTTGGTGAAGCTCTCAACCCTTTCCTGCTGGGCAACCGTCCTGGCAAACAGGCCACTGATGTGTGGCGTGGCTTGCTTGATGTCCTGGAGTCTTCCAGACTCGATGGGACCATTGCGTCCGGCCTCATCCTGGATCTTGAAAAAGCCTTTAATACTTTACCACGTCGTCCGACGTTGGAAGCGGCTGCTCTCTTGGGTGTGTCCATGGATGTTCTTCGCGCCTGGAGTGGTGCCTTATCAAATATGGCTCGTCACTTCCACGTCAGAGGTAGCTACTCGGATGCCCTTATGAGTGATTGTGGACTTCCTGAAGGCTGCGGCCTTTCATGCCTTGGAATGGTTGCAGTGAACGAACTGTTTCATTTGTGGATTTCCAAATCACAGGAATTGGCAACTGCAGTGACGTATGTTGATAAGTGGGAAATTCTTCTTGGTGATCCCGGCCGCATCACTTCCTCCTTCCAAAGGGTTGTTGAATTCTCAGAGTTGATGGACCTTACTTTGGACAGTAAAAAGACGGTGGCGTGGGCAAATGATGCTGACACTCGTCGGTTCTTTCGTTCCCAGGGTTTCCAAGTTGCTTTGTCCGTTCGCGAGCTTGGAGCCCAAGTCACTTTCTCAGCACAAATTCGTAACAGCACCATAGTCGAGAAAATACGTGGCCTGTTGGACTTCTGGCAGAAACTCAGGATTGCTCATGGTACTTACCAGCAAAAGCTTCGTTTGATTACAACTGCTGCTTGGCCACGTGCACTTCATGGAATTTCCTCTTGTTACCTCGGTCGTAAACACTGGGTTTCTTTAAGAGCAGCTTGTGTCCGTGCCTTGAAGTTAGATAAACCAGGGAGTAACTCAGTCTTACAACTTGCTCAAGGGCGACTAGGTTTGGATCCGTTGCTGTATGCTATCATTCAGACCTTTCGTGACTTTCGCTCGTATGGCAGCACGGATGCCCATCTTGTTCGTTTGTTGGAGGTTCATCGAGGTACTGCTTGCCTTCCCTTCTGCTCAGTCTCCCAGATTGTTCTTAGCAGATTGCACATCTTGGGCTGGTCATGGACTTCTGAAAATTTGGTGCAAGATGGCCTCTCAGCTTTCTCTTTGGTTGATTGTGGATGGGCTGAGTTAGAGTTTCGGCTGTGGCGAGCTTGGACTCTTTTTGTGGCTCGTCAGGTTTGTCATCGTGATACTCTGGCTGATTTTCACTTGGTTGACCTTCGTGCTACTCATGCTGCTGTTGCTAAGTTGGATCCTCATGAACAGGCCATCCTGCGGCCGATCCTGAACGGTTGCACCTTTACCCACGAACATGCGTTCAAGTGGAGCCAGTCTGGTAGCCTTGCTTGTCCGTTGTGTGGACAGGATGATGGTTTCTATCACAGGTTGTGGGTTTGTCCTGCTGCTTCTTCGCTTCGCAACCAGGTTCCATCCAATGTGTTGTCGCTTGTCTCGTCCTTGCCTCAGAGCCTCTCGGTTCATGGGTGGGATCTTCGCTCACCTACTTGTGATGCATGGTTTTCCTACTTTGATTCTCTGCCCGAAGGTGTTCTATCGCTCGACTTGTTGCCTACGGCCCCTGTTGTGGACTTGTTCACTGATGGCTCCTGCTGGTGGCCAGCTTCCGAGCACCGCATTGCTTCTTGGTCCGTCATCGCTTCTGTTCCTCCTTGTCTTGACATGTCAACTCGTGGCACCTGGGTTCTAGCAACTGGAGCTTTGCCGAAAGTGGTTCAAACTGCTCACCGTGCTGAGCTTTACGCGTTAGTGGTTACTGCTGAAGGAGTGCGACATCGAGCATCACAGGTTTTCCGCATTTGGTCTGACTGTCAAAGCGTGGTCGATGGCTATAACCTTTTGATCAACGGTCGCAGGAGATTGCCAAGACAGCATTCGCACTATGACCTTTGGAGCCGCCTTTTGATTGCTGTGAGGGAAATTGGTGCTAATCGGTTTCTGGTGGGAAAGGTACCGGCACATCAGGAGTTGTCAGATGAACTTACTGACTTGGAACGTTGGGCTTATTTGGGGAATCATTCGGCTGACGTGGCGGCCGGTGAAGCTAACCGTCATCGTGGGCACAATTTTTGGAAGCTTTGGGAGGTTCACACGGCGGCTACACTGAACATCCGTCAAGTTGGCGTCGAGGTTCGACAACACATGGTTCGGCTCAGTGAGTTTTGGCAATCTCAGGACATCCCTGAAGTGGCTGCTGAAGAGGTTCGGGAACAGGAAGTTCGACACCGCAAGTTTTCGATGGTTTGGGAAGGCTCAGTTGACATCACGGTGGCGCAAGGTCTTTTCAGTAGACGATTTTGTTCCATCAGTGATCGTTTTCTTGAATGGTGGCGAACGGGTATTTGTGACCAAGCTCAGGTGAAGTGGGTTTCTTTTGGACAATTGCTAATTGACTGGCAGATTTTTTCAAAGCACCCAGGAATTTTACTGGTGAAGAAAGTTTGGGTCGATCCGCAATTAGAAGGAGGCTGCACTCCTGAGATATATCCTTTTCGAAAGCGATCTCGTTGGTGGAGAATGGTCGTTCAACAATTTCTTCGTGACCATGGAGTTGTGGCTGGACGTGCATCAATGTGTCGACCTGCGTCGGAGATGCTCAGGTGTTTTGTTGGCTGCATTTCAGTGCCATGGAGCACAAGTCGCTTAGAAGCTGTGGAGTCTTGGTTGCGAAGCCAATTGAAGTCTCCAGTTTTGGCAACTGGTCAGGTGCTTGATCAGTTGCCGTTAGCGGGCTAAGACCCTTCGTGCCGGTGAGAAGAAGTCCGGTTGCGCTAGACTCAGCCGGGCTGATTACATGGAGAAGGGAAAATATTTTTTATTTTCACCCCTAGTTGGGGAAGATTCCCATTTTGACTAATATTTTTCAAATGGGTTGGTTCAACCACCAACTAGAAAAATTTTGGTTGCCCTTTGAAAAAGCCTGTTAGGCAAGCACAGTTTTTGTTCACGGTTGAAACCTGAGATGGTGGTCCTAAATGGACCCATCATTTACCGTCCCATGTTACCATGTTTGGAAAGCAAGACTTGCAACTTGATGGAGAGATCTCCAAAAGTCCACCTTTCTGGTATACCCTGAACCCAACAAAAACTCGCAACATGAGTCGAACCTATCCATCCTCCAATGTCAAGGTGTTCGTTTGGTTCATGTGTACCTTGGCGCATCATTAGAATCATTAGTCATTGCGGTCTACAAGGATCAAAAGTGAGACTACCCTCCGGTAAACAAATCGCACCTGAAACACTGGTGTTGGAAGATGTAATTTTCGGAAGGCATCTTTTTAAGGGGCGAAGTGTTGGTTTCAGTTTCGGTTAATTCTATCCAAACATTCTGGTTTCAGGCACATTTTTGTATGTGCAGATCCTTCATGTTTGGGGGGGGGAGCTTTTGGAGGGAAGCATCCTCAGCTTCTGAAGATTTGGAAAACTGTCTGAAAGGAAACCCAAAAAAACATATCAATATCGGCTCAAAGAAACGCCGGCGATTGTAGGGGATATGGATTCGTGGGACCCAGGAGGCTACTCCTCTTTTGAAAGGATTTTTGGTTTGATTTTGGATGGAATGCCGGAATGCCGGAATTGATTCCATGGCTGAATAGGGTGAATTCAGGAAATGGATGATAGTCATCTTTGGTGTGGTAGACGTGTGTGAGTATGTCCTATATTTTGCCTGAAATAAAGATGGTACATTCAAGGATGGCATCTCAAGGCTCAAACCAATCAGATTTGTAGGTTTTCGAAAACAACCAATCAGGTGTTTGTTTGCCAAGAGTGTATTTTTGTGTATATGCATGTACATTGAGTTAAATATTTGCATTATATACACACACTATATATATATATACACACATTTAAACACATATTTCAATATACAAATATACAATACATAGATATAAACATACGTGCTGTGTATATATTATATACATAGATCAACCAAACCAAATTTTCATGTCTTCATCGAGGCCCCATCGACGTTTTGCACGACCCTCTGTGTCACAGCTGCGTGTAGGCGCCGGAACTCCATTTCATTATGGAATAAACATGTTTTGATTTCGTTGCTTGACACTTGTGCTTGTGATGTCTGACTTCGTTTAAGTTTGAACAAGCGGAACGCGCACGTAGCCCGTTCAGACTTGCCTTCTTTGTTTTCATTTTCACAATTGAGTCCTTTTGCGCACCAGATAAGTCCGTGAAAGGCAGAAGTTGGCAATGTCATAGCGAGCGCAACAGAGTAGCCCAAGAAAAGCAAGTCTGAGAGTTAAACGCACATCTATTATCATCTATTTGGAAGTATGCCAACATATCAGATTCCACTTGTGTCCACCTGTATCCCCTTGTAGGTTTTATTGCGCCATCGTGTAAATGTTGGTTAGCATTTTGGCATCACTGCGCACAAGTTCTCGAGCGGCGGGCTTCTGATATATGTTTTTTTTTGAACATCAAAATGATCATTTTTGCGTGAGCAGAAAATCCATGAAAATCACTGGCGATGATAGGTCACGCAAATTGGGAGACGTCCAGCTTTTGGCTCCGACCCCTCCATTTGTGGTGTGGTGTGTTTTAAGTTTGAAGCGCCATGTCGGAGCCCTTGGCGCCGGAG
>OMLO01003605.1_pt1 | contig 12787 bp, 7 predicted proteins | sample 1674811 | NCBI WGS metagenome assembly OMLO01 (sample SAMN06265003, study PRJEB25207) | coral metagenome | isolation source: Coral host | place: Mexico:La Bocana,Puerto Morelos, Mexico | collected 2008-11-13
GATCGTTAAATCCACGCAAAGTCAAAGCGATGGCCATTTGCCCTATTATTGTTCACTTTACTACTTAGCGCGCGCGCACGATGCATGACGTGGCATGTGAATTTCGTGCGCAGTAAGGATGCGCAGAAACAATTAGCGCGAACGTCCTTAATTATGTATTCACTCATGTTGTGATAATCAGCTACAGCTGAACCTTAGGATCAACTAAAACAACAATTACAAATCCTTTTTATAACAGGAACTATTGAAAGTACGTAGCACAATTGAATTTCATATAGTTAACTCAGTGTGGACGGAAATTTTGATTTTTTTCAAATGAGGTTCTTGAAAGAGAGCCAAGAAAACCTGAGTTTAACCTAATGATTCCCAACCTATCTCAAAAACTGAATTGAAGGAACAGAATTTCTATGTCTGACTTTATTCCAAACGGAAATTAGTTGAAACCCACTGAATTATTAATCAGTTTAGACCTTTCAACCAGAACGTGGTTTCGCCTTACAGTTGAGTCTGATCCGGCGGAATTTAAAGTCATCTTAAAAGTTTTTTACCATTTTATCTTTTAAAAAGAAATCCAGTTCAGATACTATCTGTGGCTTATATTGGTAACTAATAGCATTAACACGCTGTAAATTTGACAGTTATTGCAAACATCAAGTTAGTATAATGTCCTTTTCTTCGTTTTCACACTGGACTGAAAAGTCTTGGGTAACCTTGGTAGTTTTATGTTTTATGTCTCACCTTTTGAATCTTGTACGGAGTAACACAGACAAGCCAAGCGCAAAGTAGCATAAAGGAAAGCGCTAATTTCATTTTGGCGCCGCGTCTTTCACTCTCTTGTCTTCCCCTAATATAACAATAGCTTGCAAGGTGTCTGGCGTAAGTGTGCAGAGCGATATTTGTGTTTTGCCTTATATTCATTTCCCGAACCTGTGGGAGCCTAATGTACATCTGTTTCAGCTGTTGTGATCCAAGTTAGATATGATTTTTATCGTGTAATAATAAAAAATTTTACTACCATAACAAAATTGTTGACAAACCAGTTGCTGTAGCTCTTTAGGAAGAATATGAATTAGCTTTTGATACCCAGTAAGCTGTGTGAGTACAGGATAAGCATCTGCTTTGGGATCAAGGGAGAGCAACTTTAACTATAGCAGTCCTCTGTCTTCATGTGTTCGTCAAGACTTCATTCATCACGTGACAAATGCGTCGTTAAGTTCATAGAAAATTGTTACTAAAGAAAGAGAGGGATAGTTGATTGTTAATAGTTTGATACTGTTGCTATAAATAGGAAGAAGACAGTCAACTGAAGCTTGAAAATGAACTCACTGTTACTATGAATAGAAAGAGACAGTCGCTCTATTGAAAGTAAACAACTAGAAATAGTTCTTTAACAGGAACTATTCAGAGGAATAGTTTCCGCTCGCTTCCGTTCAAGATAAGTTCCAGGATGCTACCTACCCAAGAGGTAGGTAAATAATAGATACTTATTGACTGAGTGGGAGGGCAGGACGGGAAAATATATGGCTCAAGGTCAGGTCATGCGGACCAAGCGCAGCAAGGTCGATACGCCCTGACCGAGAGCTATTATATTTTTTCCGTACGGCCAGATCTCACCAAGTCAATAAGCATTTTATCAGATCGAGTCGTTTACAAACTAAAAAATACAGATATTCTACTACAATTTACAAGCAAATCCTCTCATTTCGATCTATTTCATCTAAATTTGTAACTGTGAATTTAAGGAACAATACAGAAAACGATTAATGATAAGAAAAAAAAATCGACTGGAAAAAAAAAATGCAAATTTCTAATCTTCTTTGTCTCACGACTCGGTAAAGTGGAGGCGACGTTTCTTCTGAGCTTAAATGCACCGAGCTTGATTTGAGCTTAACGCCTCAGGAAGTACTTGATGTTAGCAAGTGAATTGGAACCACGAGTTGTTTCCTAGCTGGCTTCTGATAAAGTTGTGAACTTCCCCATTTATGAGGGATAAGTCGGCAACCGTGACATAGTCGCCAAGAAAGTAAAAATTCACTGTTGTAGTAAAATAAATAGACTAAAAGGTCGTAGGTGATGCGTGACACTTGGTAGTAAAAAATAAAGTTGATTTTTCAAGTAATAATAAATTATCAGGAAGTGTCAAAATTGTCTAATAGCACATACGTTTTCACCTGAAACGTCTGGGCTATTAGACAATTTTGACACTTCTTGATAATTATTGCTCGAAATATCAACTTGATCTTACACTGTTACTAACGAACTTTTGCAGCAACAACGTTGTTTCTTTCAACTCGCATCAATCTGCGGGGTGATCCGTATCAAATGACAATCAATCAATCAAGAGCGCTTTGAGCCAGGGAAAAAGTCTCATTCCAGTTTTATGTTTGTGATTCTCATACACATTTCCCTAGATCTCATATTCGGGAAAAGAAAATTAGTAAATCCTAGTTCCAGTTTTTCTCTTTCAAGTTCCTTCATCCAGTGTATACCATCCTCGGAGCCTCAGGTGAAGGAAAAGCTGGATAGAAAGCTAGGATCTTCTGGGGATAGATTCCACCACGCCAGTTCCAAACAGCTCTGACTGCTGGATCCTGGTTGGGCAGAAAATAATCATGTGTCAGTTAGTCTGCCCAATCAACGGGCAGTGGATTCACAGTACGTTTTGTGGAGGTGCTTCACTGTTTCATTGAGGTTTTTGAAAGAGTACCGAGAGAACCTTCAACATTCTCTTTTACATTTTAACCCACGTTTAGCCTAATGATTTCGAAACTACGTACGGCATTTCATAAATTAAATGAAGAAAATTATTTTTATAGGAAAAATTTTATTTCACTCAAAAACTCACAAACTATTAACTGGTTTTACTGGTAAGTTCCATTTTGTATCCTCTGTTGTGAAATAACGTTAATTTGAAAAGAGGGAGTAGAAAATCTAACTATCATCTTTATCTGAATCATTAGATTCGTAGAAATCCCTTAGAGTATCTTTCGTCCAGTTGTCAAGTTTCCTTATAGTTCTCATTCACAAGTTTCTTGTAATGTTCCATCAGTAAATCTAGTTCGATGTCTTCATTTGTTTCAGTTTAGCTTTAAAGTTAATTCTTAAACATGGGTTTTGCTTCTTCCACTTTATCTAAGAATTTTAAGAAATTCACACTTTTGAAAAATAAATGAAGTTGAGAACGCTTGAATCGCGAAATTCAATGCCCTTTTTGCCTATTAAAATCAAGACAAAAAACCGTGAAATACTGTTTCGCCAAATTCGCGAAATTAAGTGATAATAAGGTTTTTCCTTTAAAAATCGTTTGTTCAGATGCTGCTTGTCGCTAATATCAATAACAGACAGTCAAAGTTTTCAATATCCGCGCTTTATTGCCAAGGAGCGGGCGGAAATCGGACAGTTATAAACAATTATTGGATGATGTTTTTGTAAAAACCAGAATAATCAAAGTCGAGGTATACGTAGGGGTGATCAGCCGAACACGAAGCCAATCAAAAAAAAGAGATCAGATAGTGGGTTCAATGTATAATATTTCTAAATGCCATGCTAGTATAATGAGGACCAACGAGTTTTCCTTTAAGGCTAGACACTTGATGTTTCGATATCTAACTTGATTGAAAAGTCCTTAACTTCCTTGGTTGAAGTTGCTGTTCTTGAAAGTTACTTATGTCTCACCTTTTCATTCCTGTCAGGAGTAACACAGATGAACCAAATGAAAAGTAGAATAAAGGAAAGCGTTAACTTCATTTTGGAGTTGTGTCTTTGACTTCCTTGTCTTCACTTTACATAATGATCACTTGCTATGTGTCTGGCGTGAGTGTAAAGTGCAATGTTTGAGGCTTTCCTTTTATTCATTTGCCAAACCTGGGTGTGTCAATTATACATCTGGTCTAGTTGTTGTGATCCAGGTTAGATATGTTTTTTATAGTGTAAAAGTGCTCTTTTCACATGTGTCCAATGATATCTTTGTTACTATGGATAGAGCGAGACAGACGATCGAAGCTTAAGATCTGAATCACTGTTACTATGAATAGAGGGAGACAGATCATGGAAGCTTAGAACTGAGTCACTGTTAGTGCGAATAAAGAAAGACAGACGATTGTAGCTTAAAACGTGAGAAGTTGTCACTAAGAATAGAAACAGTGGACGGAAACTTATTTTTACTATAAATAGAGATAGTAAATGATTGGACCTTACAAATTAAGCCATTGCTACCATGAAGAGAAAAAGACAGTCGATTGGAGTTAAAAAATCAATCCAGTGGATTCAATGCATACCGCTACAGTTTTGAAAGAAAAAGGCTTTAACTTAACTTTAGAGCTGGAAATGACTTTCATACTAAAGAAAGTTTGGAAAAGTTAAATTTGCCACATGCATATTTTTTTCCCTTCTCGTACTACGAGTTCCTCATGTCAAGTCCGTCGTGAAACTTACACTCTCTGCGTTGTCCTGTGTTGGTTATGTTCGGTTTAAGAAGACTTCTTTACTTTATATGGAGCTTTTCTTCGTAATAAAGCAACGTAATTTTTTTTTTATAACTACTGAGTAGTTTTGAAACTTTTTTGACCAATTTCAACTACCATTAAATTCTCCCTAAGACTGTTGAAGAGGGTCAAACAAGGAGGAATTCTGACGTTAAATAGCTTTCCAAATAATCGATACTTCCTGGATTCCAGAAACTTGGTAACACATGTAAAAGACTAGGAAACTAGAAACAGCTGTGGCGGAACCTTTCACAGCTTTTCTTGTGATGGCAAACATTTGCTTTTGTTGTTGACTTGATAAAAAATTTGTGTTTATTTTTAGTTCAGAATGCATTATTGTGGTAATAGAGAGGCAGTATCGAACGATAAGGAGTTTATGTTGGAACCTGTTTCTATAGAGAGAAGTTGTGTCAAGCCATCTTCCTTAGTACAATCATGTTTCACCAGTGGTCAGGCTGTTACTTTTATGGAGAGAACTTTATAGCTTGAACTTAGCTTGAACTTAGCTTCTTGCCATAATATTTCTGCAAGGACTTGCACACTACACCTTCCTATCCTCTGGAAATTCTTTGTAACGCTAAAAATCACATCTATCTGACACAATGCAACTGTTGCAATTTTCAATATATAAGAGAAACTAAAAGACGCTTGTAAGACAGATATAATAAACACCGTAAATCAGTCGACAAGCCTACCATGTCTTCCGAACTCTTTCTTTCTACATTTAATCATATGCTTCAATCGACTTACAACTCATTCCTCCTGAAAAACTATTTTCTTCAAGAAAGTCGCTCACCATGAAAACCAGCCAGCTACATATGTGTAACTTTATACATGTATTACTCAGCATCTATTCTTTAAAACACGTGCGTACAAGATAGATTGTAATTTTACGCTCTTTACTTGAAAAAAGGCTGGTAGTGGGCAGCCGAAATATCGTACTAAATAAAATGAAATTCCACGTTGATTTTCCGAAAATTCAGTTAAATCGCCCAACTTGTCTCGCACATGCTCTAAATGACATCGCTTGTCTTCTGTTAGGTGCTCCAAACGAATCAGTTTCGCGGCAAAAAGCGTTTGCTCGCCCCCTAGAATAACCTCACCCTGATGGCGACTGACCACCTGGCTAGGATCACCCTGGCCCCTGGTCTACTTTGCTATTCTCAAGTAAACAATTCGCTTTTAGACAAACACCGTAGACAAAGACCGTCGTTACTTTCGGAATTAGCAGCTTTTGGGGCTCGTTTCTTTCGAGGGGTCGGAAAAACGTTATCTAGATCTTCTTACAAAATAAAAAAGGAGATTCATGAACAACAGTTTTTAGAACATGAGATACAATTCTTCGTTCCAGTTTAAATCTATGTTGCTGTCACTTATATGGGCTCTTCATGTCTATACCGTGATTGGTAGAAAAGCTGGCATAGAGTTGAATGTCTCCTTACGCACACCTTTCTTATACGGATACTATTTTATTGAAGCCACTTCCTGTTCCTATATAGCCTTTGTTAGAATCCCATGGATAAGATGTTTTTCAATGTTAGGAAGTATTGTTGTGAAAATAGTGTTTCTTGTTATGTATCATTGTTGGCTTAAATTGCTAAATTAGCGAGAAAAACTGCACTGGCGGCTAAACGAGGGTCAGGGTCACGCGTGCGTATTATCATTAAGTGACTTCTAAGAAAGTCTAGGGGAACTTTTTTCGTTCCAGGGTTTATTCCCTCATAAACTGTGAACTCAGAATTTTCCCATTTTTTTTTGTAATAGTTCCTAGTGATACCATATTCCTTTGACATTAGTGCGTCTATTTATGGTCTCTTTATGAGCTACATCCCACAAACAGTCATACCGTGCAACTACCTGTCCACACGCGTGACAAAAACATGTTCTGCCGGCCAATCAAAATTCGAAGTTTTGACGATCAAACTTCAGAGTTTACCCGCCTACTTCGCCTACTTGGGAACGTTTTGGCGCCAGTTACGGACATGTAGCTGATTTATCTGCCTACTAGCAAGACATGGCGTTTACAATAAGCAAAGTTTCCTCTACGTGTTTATTCCAAGAACTATTTACATGTACTCGGTTGAAAGCCCCTACGCGTTCTTTTAAATCCAGTCTTGCTTTCGCGGGCGGCCGTTTCTAATGCCGCTATTTCCCTTTTTTTCATCCTGAAACTCCTGTTTTTCATCTGGATACCTACTAACAGTCTCCACAGAAAAACACTGATTCACAATTAGCCATTCGGCAGTTGCGAACTGTGTGATTTCTTTCATGAAAATTACTACAGTGTTGACCAATATTTCCAAGCGCAGACGCTAGGTCTTTTATGATGGGAGAGGTTTCTTCAAGTTCCTTTCTTTTAGCACTTGCTTCCTCAAACTTTAATTCTTGCCTCTTCTTCGTCGATGAACCTGTTAGATGGGCTAAGTAAATGACGCCTGCTTGTCAGAAGAGAAACGTCGCTCGTTTTCGATATACTCGTGCCCATCTCGATTTGAGCCCGACGTGGAGAGTTTTTTCGTGCAGGACATTCTAATTTGATTCAGAGATTGTAATTGCTGTTTTGATGTTGTTTCATGCTTTAAATTGCTATTTACTCTCTCAGGCGTTCTTAGCCGAGCAATCACGTTTAAGATTAGTCTTTCGTGGCCTTCAGGAGGACACTGAAGATCTTTTTCGGTCAGATACCGCGCTTATATTGTTTAGGTTAGTTCCCTGCTTGTTGTAAAAGATAACAGTAGATATCCGACAGAAATTCATCCATCGATATTCTATCGTTCATTCTGATTTGAAAACTGCAAAACAAAATACCCAATGCGTGCTGCTGACTTTGCTTCCCTTCAAGTGTTTGCTGTGAAACGCGAAAACGTTCCTTATTGGCGGATAAGATTTAGTGTTTTTTAATTGTTTTAAAAACCTGTATATATTTGAATTTTCCGAGACTCGTTTGGTATGGAACTCCAAAATTTCGATGCAGTGTATCCCCATGATCTTAAGCCGTAAGTTATTGATTTCACTTTTGGAAGGTCCACTATCGTGGTTCCCCTGAGATTATTAGTGGAGCGCCTTACTGATAGCAAATCACGCAAGCTTGGAGGCCCAGTATCGCCAGTCGTTGTTCCCGGAAACTCAGGAGGCCAATACGCTTTAAAAGTTCCGATATTAGTTATTGATAGGGCTAAATTAGAATCGACTAAAAGAGCGTTTTCTTATAAAGCGGCCGATATTTTTAATAATTGTCTATTAATCTAGTACCAGTCTTGTTATCGCTTTTTATATGTCTATTTTTAGATCTCTTATATAGATTTTTAATTTTTTGAATATTTTATTATTATTATTATTATTATTATTATTATTATTATTATTATTATAATTATTATTATTAAGGAGTGAACTTTTCCTAAAACCGGAGTGCTCGTTTGTTTACCATTTGCAACTTGTCAGCTGACTTCTTATGACAGAAATGCCACGTTTCGGAACACTAATTAAAGTGCGGTAGTATGAAGGCCTTATAAAGGTCCCTCCTAGTCTCAAAAGGAAACAGTTTCTGCATGCTTTTTAATACCGCGATTTGCTGACTGACTTTTCTACATGTTTTGGCGATGTGGTTTTCGAAATTCAATTTGTCATCAATTGTTACACCAAGGAATTCCATTGTCTGGGATATGGGGGGACTTGTGACTCGTCTCACTTGAACGCTAACTCAGTTCCTGAAGAAGACTCAAGCCGTTATCGTTGACTGGGCTTCTCAACTTTAAGAGCAAACTCAGGCAATGTCAAGCAAAAAGTTGTTCCAGCCAAAGTATAGTCACATACGATAACCTTAAATAGCTAGAGGTAACTTTTGTCTTATCTATTATAATTTACCTTTCACTTTCGTGTTTGCACCTGCATATTATTTAGCGGCCGCAAACCTTCTCGTGGCGTCTGATTCAGTTTTCTGCCCTTTTGGTAATTTTGCTATGCTTTGGTTTTCGTATTCTACTTTTAATTGTACGTTAAGTCTAGTTTTAGCGGGTTTCACCGTCTTTTTCAAGTTTATTCAAATTTCAGCCGAAGGTTTTTGCGCTCTCTGCACTACCGCGTACTCGCTTTTACTTTTTGCATATTCACAGCAGTGTCATACTCGCATTCCCGGCTTTGTGTATTGTTTGTTTTCCTCATTAGTTGGGTCTAGCTAGATATTTTGGGGCGTTTCTTTTCTTCTTCTGACTCCCCACATTTCCCTTGCACAATCCGTTCCATAATTAGTTGACCGATGTTTAGTTTTCATATTTTCCAGCACTAATGAGATCAGTTTTATAATTTGTTGCCTCATAGCCTATGTTTAGTTGTTATATTTTCTAGCGTAAGATGTTTTATAATTTGTTGCCTCACGGCCGATGTTTAGTTCGTATATTTCCCAGCATGACATATTTATAATTTGTTGCCTCATCTCCGAGGTGTTTTTGCCCCCGCAGGGTTTTGGCCCAGAGGCCAAAACCCTGGGAGGCATCATTGTAGTCCGCGCGTAAATAGAAGAAGTACTTACAGTATGAATATACAGTCCATACTCGAGTTGGCTGAAATGAGACTGCAAATAGTATCGGGAGTTGATGACGTATCAAGCTTTTGAGACCGCTAATGGCATCGGGAGTTAATGACGTATCAAGCTTTTGTGGTTGGGTTACTCTCTAGTGAGGATATTTTGTAGTTCCTTCGAGTTTTATTGATTTTACAAGGTATAGATGCCGAAACTTACGCAAATGATTTGATCAAAAACAAGAATAGTACGTATTGGTCTAGAAATTTCTCTTGTTAGCGTGTTGCGAGCAGCTAAGTTCGTGTGATGATGTTTACAGCGTTTACGCGATTATCAATCTTTCAGAATTTTTACACAAGTTCGCTTTGTTTTTCTTTTCCTCGTCCCACATTGAAGAAGAGAAGGTTAAAATCCTTGGGACAGTTTGTCAGTACAGCACGAGAGTAATTTAGAATACACGCGCCGCCATTGAGGGTCATTGTGTGTTTTCTTCGTAAAAGTCCTCCCAAAAAAATGATTTTCAATCAATTACACAAGAGCCAAAATATGAAGCGAAAGCATTGACTGTAGTAACGGATACGATTAAAAAAACTGATTAACAGCGGGGGCAGCTGTAGTGGTAACTATTTCTAGTGTAATTTGTTACGATGCTCATGGCCAATGTTTAGTTGTTATATTGTCCAACCGGCATCTGATGTTTTATAATTTTTTGCCTCATAGATGATGTTTAGTTTTTATATTGTTCAGCGTCAGATGTTATATAATTTGTTACCTCATGGCCGATGTTTATGTTTTATATTTTCCAGCATGGGGTGTTTTATACAGTGTTGCCTCATGGCTTGTTTAGTTTTTATACTATTCAGCATGAGATGTTTTATTATTTGTTGCCCTCATGGTCCATGTTTAGTTATCATATTTTTCAGCGTGAGATGTTGTATTACTTGTTTCTTCACGGCGATTGCGGTTAAGTTTGTTTTATTCTTACTTGAGGTACTTTCAGCGTTTGTTGCCTCGTAGCCGATGTCTAGCACTGTTTCAGCACTCACGCCGGGGATGGTGTTTTTATATGTTGCCTCATTGTCAGTTTTGAATCGGGAAATGGGAATGTTCTTTTTTCTTCAGTTGTTCAAGTTTTGTCTGCATTAATTTAAATGCAAATTTCTCCCTATCTGTTTCCTCATATATAACAATATATAATATAATATATAATAACAGCAGGGATGGGGCAGTTGGTGAGAGTCTCCCATCAATGTGGCCCGGTTTCGATTCCGCCCGGTGCCATTCTCCATATGTGGATTGAGTTTGTTGTTGCTTCTCGCTTTGCTAAGAGGGTTTTTCTCCCGGCTTTCCGCTTTTCCTCCCTCCACAAAAACCAACACTCTAAATTCCAATTCGACCAGGATAGACGTCCCACATGAAAACCAGCTAAGGCTGATGTGTCTTTCTCTCTAACATTGTAACTTATCCAGTTATTAAAATTCGCACATATAAGATTATTGTGGTTTCGATGGTTTTTGTTTTTCCATATACGTAGACCTTTTTGTCACGTTCCTTTTATGTTTATTTTTCCCAGCCTGACACTATCCAGCAGAAACACCAATGTATGAGTTTCTCGAGAATCAGCAAGATGGTGATATTCACGCAAAGAGCACGTCTGTCGACGTATAGCCAAAGGAAGGAGAAATGGCGTCAAAAACAACGTAAATCCTTTCGCACTGCTTGTAAGGATATTTTCTTCTCGTTAATGAGATTCATAAATCGCCAGAAATTCTTCTTCGTCAATCTCTTTATCTCCAACTAGTAAAACGGATGCTTCTAGGATAGATTTTTTGCTAAGCATGGCGAGATTGGAACTCGGATCGATAAACTTGTCTAACAGTGTCACGAAAGTGACGCATGCGCAGTAACGCTCTACTGTTTTGATTTAACTGGCAAGTTTTTTCAATTTCGTCGAGGAGTGGAATAGTTGTTGTTTTAAATCGCGTGGTTAGATCTCTCAAAAAACTTTATATTTGTCGATTTATTTGTAACATCTTGCCCGCCGGCGGCCGAATTTAAAAGCCAGTTGATGTGTAATCATGTGTAAAAAAAAAAAAAAGAGGCTGCATTTCGACAAAAAAACGAACTATCTACAAATAACGGGTAACAAGTGAGTGGCAATTTACTCATACCAATATTTTATACTGACATCGGAATCTACTGGACCTTGTTTCTGCAAGGCTTTGATGTCAAACCAAATGTGCAATGTTCGCCACAAGCAACACCTTTACCTCGATTTACTTAGTTTCTCTTGACCTCTTTGTAGAGCATGTACTCTTGCATGAACAACAGGCACGGCCTTCCTCCAAGGTATATTACATTCGCTGTGAGTTATGATTGCCTTTTACATCAAAAGCAAAACAAACTCAATAAAATTCGTCACGCTCATGAAAAACTCAAATGAAACTTGCCGTCGTGGAAACTCCTCCGACTTCACTGTCCATATTATTAAAAACACAGAAGAACTGCAGCAACATATCTTTGAGAAAAAACAAATTTGGGACCGAAAAGTAAAGAATCGCGAGTATTCGAAAGGCAAATTTTGAGTATATTACCGTGAATTACACGCCAATGCAAAATTCAAGATGGCGGACTACTCAAAAAACTCTTTTGACCTAGTGCGCACTAATACGCATGCCCAGCCGTGACACTGTTCCTTTAAGTCACAATTTCGTCAGCACGGCTACGAGTACGAGATACTAGCACCAAATCTCGCGCGGTCAAAACTAGTACTCGTACTCGTTCTCAGCTCTCTATTCTTAGGGGTTCGTCACGCGGTCCTGCCATGATTTCGTGACGAACCCGTAAGAACGTCTGCGTGGGAGGCTACAATGGAGTGCAGTTGGACCTGCCCAACTGAAGGCCGATAGCGCTCTTTCATACAAACGTTAGCTCGACAAGGAAGATCGAAGTTCGGCGAAGCAGATTTGAATGAGAAATAATTTAATTCCCAGAAAGAATTACTAGGTTTGTGCTGAAAACAGAAATCTTTATTGTTGATATATCGACGGGCTTTGATTTATGAGACTGAATCCACATTATGGCAATAAGCTTCGAAACTCGAGCGCTGGTAGCTTGTGTAATTTCCGTTTTTACGCTTATCCTGATAGTTATTCATGATTATGTCATGATTTGGTGGTTTCAATACTAGTAGCGATCAGTAGCTCGCTTTCATTTTGCGTTTTTGAAGGTGTTCTTGCGGGGAATGTAGTAATATTTTCCGAAGCTGGAGTATAACCTGTATAACGTGACATATTTAATTTTTTTAGACGGCGAGATAATTTTGCGAACCCAAGACCAGTACTTTTAGACTTTCTTCCTGCACGAAACCGAAAATTACCTCTCCAAGGCATTTCTCCTTATTGCAAGTTAGCCCTATAGTGTGTTTAACCCGCCTTTATCCAGAGAAGTCAGAGAATGCATATGTCATGTTTTGCTTCAAGTTCCCGAGAAGCTTTCGTTCGCGTCTGACGATAGTTCGTTTCTAGCGTTTGAGAAAGGAAAGAAATGCTACCTTACAAAAGATTTGTTATCTGTTTTTATCTATTGTGTACATTTATTTACTTTGTAGTTAGCAGCTAGTTTTAACGCTAATTCTTTGTAAACAGCGCCTTTGAATCTTGCAGAAAAGGCGCTATATAAATGGATTATTATTATTATTATTATTATTATTATTATTATTAATCATGTGGAGTTGTGGTTAACACTGCTAAAGAGTGCTCAATACACATTTGTGTAGAGCGGT
>OMLO01003606.1_pt1 | contig 12786 bp, 3 predicted proteins | sample 1674811 | NCBI WGS metagenome assembly OMLO01 (sample SAMN06265003, study PRJEB25207) | coral metagenome | isolation source: Coral host | place: Mexico:La Bocana,Puerto Morelos, Mexico | collected 2008-11-13
TATAACATAAACAATCAATAGGCAAAGTTTGACAAAAATCTCAGTGTAGGTTCTATTTCAGTGGAATGACCTTAACTGAGTATACTGCAAATAGATAAAAGAAGTAATTATTTTCATTTATTTTTGTTTTCCTTAGGATCTTCGAAACTCTTTCAAGAGTTCCTCGGTAGATTCCTTTGAATAAATGCTGCAGTTCTAATTTATTCATTATTGTAACTTTGTGAACTCATCGATTCAGAATTTCACTTTCGTTGAAAACTTACTTCACATCCATTTGTAGATTTTGCCCGTACAGTGAGTTTATATCGTACAGCGTTTGCCTATTGTGAGTTTTTAGCGAGTGTAATAAAGGATTTTAAAAACATTTTCTTGTTTTCCTCGCAACAATAGGAACGAGAATCAGTTTTTGGTTACTTCTTATAGCTTAGAATTAACTGGCGTTCATAACGAAATGAGATTTTAAGCTTCCTTCTTTTCTAAGAACGTGTGTGTTAACGTAATTTATACAACAACATCATGAAACACGCACTCTGAATAGCTAGCCCACTACTCAGACATTTTTTTGCTACACAAGATGCACAAAAAACGCCAAGTGTTAAGCCCCAGCCAAACGATCGCAATCTTTCCATGCAACATATGGTAACATTATCATGCGCTTAGCAAGAGGGTGGCCAAACGCGCGCAATATGTTGCGCCCAACAATGTTGCGATAGTTTGACAGGGGCGTCGCACCTTCTGAAATGAATAGGTCTTCAAACCTTTTGGTAAGTGTTGCACGAAGTAGGCTTAAGGTGGCCGAACACAGTTTTCAAGAGCCTATACCTACTTCACCATAACTTTTAAGCCATTTATACTTTGGTGCCCGTTTTTAGCAAAAGTAAAGGTAAACCACAGACGACTTTATTCTCGCATTTTGACTAAGATGTGTGCTGTTGCCATGGCAACGGGGCTGGTTAAAAACAAGGCTTTACAAATTGTTTTTGTTTATTTAAAAATAATCCAGTCGTTAGATTTTTTTCATCATTTGCCCACTACGAATTGACATTGAATCCCTTCTGTCAACACTGTTTTAATAAAATTTTGACATAGGCGATTTTCGTAATTCTTCGTAAATCGTTTTCACTATATGTTCTATATTGTTAAAAACTCCCTATGTCAAAATTCAGATTTTTTTGCGATATATCATTCACGTGGTTTCTGAACTATTGTTTTGCCAATTTTCTTAAAATTCTAACGAGTGGATCGTTAGAAATCGGCAGGTTTCTGCTAAAGCAATCGGTCTCAATTTTTCGAGCAACTGCGCATGCGGTGCGTTTAACTGGGTTCTTTCGGTAACAAAGAAAAGCCAAGAATTTCTGGGTTTTTTGCGTCGTTACCTCTCCTAACATATCTTTGTAATAACAGACTAAAGCCATCAATACACTGCGTTCAATAATAGAGAAAAATAGCGCAGATAGTGCGGCTTTTGAATAAATAAAATGATCGCTCTATTGACGACATGTTTGTTTTTGTAATCCTCCTGCGCGCGCTGAATCGCATCAGCAAAAACGCGCGTTAAAACTGTGTTTGGCCACCTTAAGTCTTACTGATAAAAAAGGTTGTAATACATGGCGCCTTAAAGGGTGACCAAAGCATAATGTTTGCACATTGATGACATTTTGAAATTATCAGAGTCTCTATATGGAATAAAGAACTGATAAAGTCGAAATCAAGTACTCGCTCCGACGAGAGACAACAAAAGAACTTGCTGTCCTCATGGGGTGGTGGGTGAGGCAAATTATGTAGTAATTTGGTACCCGGTGACGACCGCGTTTATTTGGCGGAAATTTCAAACATGTACCTGTTTCTTGTAGAGCTAATTTCGTAAGGAAACAAGGTATGCGCAAGTTCATTTTACAGAAATAGTGTTAAGCTCTATAAGGAAGACAAAGTACAATGACATCGCGAGTTTCTTTGTTCATTGACCAATCATGATGCTTGGTTTGTTACCTCTTTTTGCATTAATTACCACTTCTGCACTGTCAACTGAGAACTGCATTTCTCTTAGCCAATCAGAATGGAGAATTTTGTCATGTTTATTATTAATTGGGAAAAATCTTATCCGATCTTACATGTCAAGCAAAGCCTTTCTTCTGTTTATTTTCAAAACCAAGTCAAGATTTTTCAAAATAATTTGAGCATAATTTAAAATTGAACAAAATTGGAAGCGCTGGTTGAAATCAAATGCATGGTTTCGCACAAGATCTCGATTCGAATGCTTCAAATTTTGAATTCAAACAGACAAAGCGGAATTGTTTGATGTCTTTGAACCGAAGCGTTTCCTGAAATAATGGCACCGTTTCGAACAATTAATTTCCCGCAAAATAAATGGTTTTAATGCTGCTCGTTTTGAAGGAAAGATTTTAACATAAAGCACATCTGTTTACAGGTGTTGTAATCCAAGTGAAATAAGATTTAGAACTTGGACAGAAAACATCAATAAGCTTCTGACCTTGAGAATTGCTCTATTTTCTAAAGACTTGTATAGAAAAATAATCGTTGTTAATGCTTCTACAAAGTCCAGAACCACGGAATACGGCCCAAGTTCTTATGCCGACGACTGGAGGCCGTACATAAGAGCTAGGGCAAAGTTTTTCGCTATAATGAGACCGATCTAGACGGGCAAATAACTCGTTCGTTTTTGTTTCTTCCTTTATTTTTCAAACAAACCCTTTGTTGGTGTTGGAAGATTGATATACAAAATTTGTCTGACTCTGCTTTTGCTGGCGTTATTCATTGTTTTCAATAAAATAAAATGAAAATAAAAGCTGCACCAAAAAGAACTTTTACGTTTAGCACATAAATCAAACAAAGCTGCCGCCAGAAAATTTCAGAACTACACCTTTGTTATCTTAGGAATAACAAAAGGAAATTGAACAGCACTTTACGCGGCCGACTAATTTCCTGAGTTTGTACAATTCCATTATCACATGTAACTGCAGTTTTCGTCATTAGCGTCAATTTCCAATTTTTACTTAATGTAAGTGGCGAAACAGCAAAAAAAAAACCGATTTAATTTGTTTGAATTTGTTTTATTCAGTTTTACCTTACAGGTATTTCTTGGTTTGTTTTCATTGGCATGACTGATTGGACTTGATAATATTAATGCTTCTTAAATGGAAACGTTAGATACATTTACTTCACTGACAATAAAAACGAAAAACAAACGATTAAATCTGAATCAAGTTGTCAAAACGCGGTGGATTTGGAATCTGAAACCCGGAAGTTTAGAAGTGAGAAGATCGAAAGTGTAACAACCTACTGAAACAACAGCGTCATTGTCTGTTACCAAAGTTGCCGACGCCTTAAGTAACCATTGACGTCAATACTGTCACCGGAACATTGTTGTCATTATCAGAGACAGTAGATTCACCAAATTCATTAGCTGCTCCACGTGATTCCCATGGCAGTTCTTTTGACAAGTCTCTGCCGAAAATGTTCTATCGCGGTCACAGAATGTATGCTACAGCCAATTTGCCATCTTTCGTCCACCTTGAAAGTCGCCACTGTTTTTAACAGTGGGCTTAAGCAATGAAGTCAGCAAAACCGAAAAAAACGTCTTGTAAAAAAGTGGATATCATATTTTACCATCCAATATCGTAATAGCCTAGATCTGCTAACTCCACCAATCAGTCTAAAAACCTGGTTAGACAAAATATGAAATGTCAGCTTTCAGTCCCAAAGCAAAATACAAAGCGTTCGCAGTATATGTTCTCCAAAACACGCGGGAGTTGGTTAGTTTGCAGGGGGCGGGGACTGCAAATGCAAAGATTTATAACTCACGTGCGCAGCCATTGTCATTATACACACCACAAAGGCCTCCGCACCTCCTTGTCAATAACAAATTTGAGCGAGTTATTTTAAAAGGCTCTTTTACATAACTAGTAAGGATAGCTAGTGCTACATGGTAACTATATCTTTTAAATACCTCCAGCCTGAAAAGGAGCGGAGCCTCTCCCCGTATGGTCCACTATCCCCCAGGGAGGTTTTTTTAGGAGCAATTTGCATTGCACATCGTTGTGACGCGGCAAAACAGATGTTCACAACATGAACAACAAATTACCCTTCACAAGACAACTGCGCACTGACAAATGTCAAAAGATACATAATTAAAAACAGGAACATTTCAACATATTCCTGTAAGATTTCAAGCAATTTACGGGATAACACCACGGAATACTTAATATCGGTAAGTTGAAAATCCTTTTTTTATGTTCATCCTCAAAGAAACACTATGCATGTGATGTTTTCATTGCTGAGATAAACATAGAGATCATCGGAAAACTGGCGAATGAGTGCTGCAAAGGTCTGTTACTGCATAAATCTCTCGTGTCGCCAAATGGATCGTCTACTTTGCTGCAACTGTTTACAAAATATTCAGTCCTCATGTCGCATAGGAACCAGGTTTCATTTTCTTTGAACCGAGAAAACAAAACCCTGACATGTGCGAACGAAATTCCCAGCAAAAGAAGAGGCATTATTGTTTCAAAATTCTCGCAGCCTCTGTCCATGAATTACAGAAACATGTAGATAAATAATAGATTTTACGTTTCTGGTATTGGAAACATTTAGGATTGCCGGTAAGAAAAAGGCGCAGCCATTAGCTCCTTGATGTGTTTTTAGTATTGTTTTTTTTAGAACTGTTTAAAACAGCTTTGCTAAAGGATCCAGGTGCTACATGACTGTGAAATTAGTGTGTTATATTCAAAAAAACACATATCATCTTCGTATTCTTGGCCTGGTTAGTCGAAACTTGGGAAATGTTGGACGGGAAAATTGCTTTATTTTACCTAGCACATCTTTTCACATACCAGGTAGAGGAAAGAAATCTTGAGGGTTTTGTCGCTTATAATGATGGCTCCAAACAATATTCTAACCTTGAGATAAGGGTGCAGCCTTTGAAAACCACAACCGCCAAAAACCGGAAAGCTTAATTACATTTTACAATGAACGACGTCGACGTTAAGCAAATTCATGTTCGTTTAAAAGAAAAACTCATTTTAGTGTCAGACAAGTGTCAGAAACAGAAACACCGAGTGTATTAATTTATTGATTGGTTGTCTTCTGTTTCGTTTGTCTTTATTAAAATATACGTCACTCTCGTTTTTATAAATTTATTTATTAGCAAATTCGGAATAACAATGATTTTTGCTAGCATTTTACTTCAATTTTGGTCGTAAACCTTTAAATTGTTGATGCATTTCAGGTGGTAAGCTTTTAAAAAAAATATCTACGAAACTACCATTGCAATTATACCTCGATCGTGAAGGAAACAAAGTTCGCAGTATTTTTAAATAAATTTTTAAAATAATTTTTTTCCTCTAAGATTAAAATCTTTAAGGGAAAAAATCCCATCGATCTGTCGTGCAATATACGTAATAATCACTTTTGATTATTTACAAGACTACACATTACAGCTTTCAGGGCCAGTATATCCCAAACTGAAACACTGCCCAGCTATTTGTTAAAAAAAACCCAAAACCCCAGGAAGGTGTATATTTAAATTTGTAAGTTATTGAAAGGCACAGGGCATATAGACATTGGTGCGTTTTTTTCCGTAGAAAATTTCACTCCTAGTTTTACCAGAAACAATTATATTATGATGTTATGAGAACGCTGTTGTGGGGCTTCTTGTTACACACGATGTATACTGTTGTCTATCTGCAGTATGTGAACATCTCATTACTGTGATCAATTTGTAGGGGAGTTTTAACTCGTTTGGGGCTTGTTTGACAACCTCATGCAACCTTTCGACTTTTAAATGTCTACGATGTTGAAATGTAGCTTATCAGTATTGTTTTTTCCCCAACAAAATAGAACCGATATTGAGTTCGATTTGTTTGACTTAGTCACTTGTGCCCCATTCAAACTGAAATATACGATGTCGACGCCTGTTTCCGCCCTCTTGGACTGGACTGCTCGCGGAAAAACACTTTGTGCTTGTGCCAGTCACTGTTACTGCAGTTAAATTCATATGACAACTAAGAGACAACCTGATGTCATATCTAGACAGAGTCGTATTTCCTTCATAACTTTGTTTTAATCAATATCTGGCCTTGGAATCTTTTCTAAATAAAAAGAGATATACGGAAACATATTTGTCCTCACAACAGTTGTCAATTTAGGAGTGTACTGATAACGTATTAAAATACTTAAAAGGCATTACCGGGGATTAATCCTTTGAAACTTCGTTCATTGTTTTTTCCTTTGTGATTATTTTTCGCTTCGGAAATATCTTGATCCATTAATCCGTTAAGAGAACGCTTAAGTAGTTTTTTTTCTATTTTTCCAGCTGTAAAACTTATAGCACGCTCATTGGCTAATTTTTATTGTCAGCAAAAGTACAGACGTTTGGATGAAGCCATCACCTGTGGTTCTTGAAACTTTTACCAAATTAAAGTTCTAATAGTGTATTAGTGTTGTCAGCTCCAGCTTTAAATCATATAAATATAAATCATATAAATTGTAACTAAGTCATCAAAATCGTAGAAAAGATAGCGTTTGTCGGTTGCAACTGTACTGTGAATAACATTCAGACTGAAATTGTGATTTGGAATTCATGTTCAAAGTACTGGCTCGATTCGACTGAACTGAACTCCGTAATGGTTCCGTAATGGTTTAGCGGGTTTTCAAATATTTCCAAATAGAATAATGTTTAGTTATAAAAACTGTGTTTCTGCCTTTTAGATTTGTGTGACGTAGTTCGAAGCTTCTATCGTTTTGAGTATGGAAATAGTTTTGGTTTAAAATAGTTTAGTTTCTGTACAACTTTTTCCTACTTCCTACCAAATCCCTTGAACAAAACACGCCAACACGAAGGAAGAACCGTATTAATTTTAATAATTTAATTCGATCTAAAAACAAAAAATTGCGTTGGCACACGGCCTTACAAGTGATCAAAACAAACAGTAAAATTAACAAATCTTGAGAAACAACTTAAAACTTACTTCTTGACTGTCTCCGTAGGTGACGACCATTGTTGCAAACGTTAAGTAACACCTTAGCAAATAAGTGATTATCAGTAACTAGTTACCAGACGCACTTGACAACTCAACTACTCGGTTGCTTCTGTACAACTGGAAACTCTCAGAATTACGCGACTTTAATTAAACGCATTGCTCGATAAGTATCATTACGAAGTAATATATGGATATAGCCAAGCCTAAAAGCGGAGCTCCTGGGCCGGGCTATTGAGAGCCCGACCCAGAAGCTCCGATTTTTTGAAAAGAAAACCTCGGAAAACCTCACTTTGTGGTGAGGTTTTCTGTTTATTGTTTGGTCTTCTGTTTTGAGTTTGAATAATCTCAGTGAAAGACGTTTGTCTGGTAGAAAAATTTATATTTCAGTTAACTTTTTAATCCTAGGCCAGCTTTTACCGGCTTCCGAACAACCCGGCCCTGTTTTCAACAAGCTAACCTTACACGAACCTGCAATCCAATCAAAACCAGCATGGTTAGGATCAGCCTAAAAAAGAAAACAAATACCTTGATAAATCGCATAGCTAAAGGTAAACCCGTGGTTTGATTGGTTTTTAAGGAGAGGGCATTTAGGGTGGAATTCCACTTGTGCATGAAGGGATATTGCTGACCTGAGTCGCGAGCAAAAATCGTTGCTATCGTGAAAACAAAAATGCAACTCTTGCTAGGAGGAAAACACCTTGGAAATTGTATAATCTGCAGTTATGACGTAAAGTCACAAGTCGAAAATTCACTGTACGCTTTCGACCAATCAGAAAAGAGGTAGTGAGTTCAATGTATAATAATGACGTTAAGCGAAAGTCGGAACGTCGAAAGGAAAAAACAATATGCGCAAATATCTCTTAGGGTTATGTGCGTCCATTTCTTTTGCGATTTCATGAACTTCGAACGTTCTGACTATTTTTTTATATTACTTATATTATTTATTTACACCAGCTTTACCAAAGAACAGGCGAAAATCTCAGCAAAAATGGAAGGAATTAATAAAAGAGTCCAATTTTTGCGCATATGCTGGCGTTATGACTACACTACATCCGCTGGTCGTCGAGTACAGTCGCTGAAAATCATTGGCGTGGCGATGATAGCTGTAGTCGGGCTTCTGATTTTCGTTGTTGAAGATGTCAAGAAGGCTAAGGAAAATATCGATACAGCCAACAACCTGGAGAGTGAATTAAGAGCAAGCCTTCTAGTGGCATCGTTAATCCATCATTTGCAAATCGAGCGAGGCCTTACTGTGTTGTGTTTGGGTTCCAAAGGAAAAGAAGACGATGAAAATGTGTTTGAAAAATTGAAAAATGCTCGTCTAAAAACTGACAAAGCTCTGTTAGTAGCGGAATGGCCTTTTGATGCAAAAATTCGAAGGGAATTTCTTCTTAGCGCTGAACGTCTTCAGACTCATTTGAACAGGCACAGGGATAAAGTTGGAGAAAAATGCAAAAACGGTACGCCGGAGGAACAAATTTCTTTTTATACTTTACCAATCGACTTGATGCTTGATTGGTTTTTTGAAGCGACTAAGAGCAATTCGGACGACATTGATGTGGACTTAGTAGGGTACTACATGTTCCTCGCCGGTAAAGATAAAATAGGAATAGAGCGTGCGCTGGGGGGGTCTTTCTTCGCAAAAGGACATTTCAACAGTACGGGCCACTTAGTGTGGTTCGCTAATCAGAGCGCTCTGGGAAAAGAGTTCTTAAAGTCTAGTGGAAAACTTATGCCTGCGATCAAGGATAGTTTAAAGGAAGAACTTAACACAACGGTGCAGCAAACGATCGAGAAAAAGCGAGAAGTAATTTTCGCAAACAAACCTGGCAAGGCATCGGTTACAAACGGGGAGGACTGGTTTGACATCATGACCATATACCTTGACAACCTGTTTGATGTGCAAAAAAATGGCGGAAAATTTCTTCGTGAGCGTCTGGAAGACCAAAAGGATAAGAACAAATCAGATTTAGCCAAAAGGTTGGCATTTCTCATGTTTACTCTCCTTTTGGTGCCCTTCCTGGTTATTTCCGTGTACCGCATGACGGGTACAATACAAAACTACGCCTTCAAGCTTGGACAGACAACTTTGGAATTGCAAGAAGAGAAAAGGCGAGCCGACACCCTGCTTTACCAAATGTTTCCTCATTCTGTTGCCGAGATGCTGAAGAAAAAGCAGCAAGTTCCAGCTAAGTATTTTACAAGTGTCACGATTTTTTTCAGTGACATCGTAAACTTCACGGAGATGTGTAGTGTGATGACACCATTACAGGTAAGGACGAGTATATTTTATGCTGTATACCTAATGATAACTTTTTGGTACCCGCCTCTTTAGCTTATCAGTCTATAAATGTCAAACTGACAAGTAGGATTTAGGCATTACTACTTTATTGTCTATTCACGAATTTGCAGGTATGGTAAGACATAACATTTATGCCAAAGAACTTGCAGCATAGGGTTAATTAATACACTTCCAGTCACCAAGTAGCCTGAGATATCATTTCATGGCCAGAAACTGAAAGAAGATAAAGTTGTGTTGTCTTGATCAAGCTATCTAAATTTACTCGTGTTTATCTAAACTCATGAACGTTCTTCATTGGCTAGTCACTGTTTGATAGCAAAACATCGCAGCAATATTGTTTCTTTTTAGGTGACGGCCATGTTGGATGCGGTGTATGGTAACTTTGATGGACTGATCAACCGGTATGATGTGTACAAAGTAGAGACAATTGGTGATGCATACATGGTGGTATCAGGTCTTCCTGAAAAGAATGGCACTAGGCACGCTGATCAGATAGCTCGCATGGCGCTTGACCTGCTTAAAGCTGTCGATGAACTGAAGCTGCCTCAGTTTTACCCAGGACAGTTATCAGTCCGAATCGGTATAAATACCGGTAAGTAAGGTTTTCATTTGGAGTTAATCGCTGCCGTTACATATTTAGCTTCATTAAATTCTGAGGCAAATTGGCGCAATGAAAAGATCTAGACAATTGCGAAATTTGAGGGTAAAATATAAATTCACTTTTTACCAGGAGTTGTCCTCGGGGTCGCCGTCGTTACTGCTTACGCTCTCTAATAGCTAGCAGTGAAAGGACGCCGGTCTCTTTCATTGACACCACATTTTGTCACATTTTATAGTATATTTACTTTTAAACCAGATGTTTGGTCCTCGGGGGTCTGAAAACCTCTGTCCCAACATTGGAGTTTTCATTAGCGAATTGTTGAAGTAAAAAAGTTAATAAAAGCTCTGAAACATTTATTTCCTCTGTGGAACTGAGAGCAAAGTAACTTTTACTTTTCTTTGCTTTGGTCTTGTTGAATTCATTTTAGGACCATGTGTTGCTGGGGTAGTTGGCAACAAAATGCCACGATATTGTTTGTTTGGAGATACAGTTAACACTGCATCAAGAATGCAAACATCGGGGGAACGTAAGTAACTGAAGCAATATAGAGAATTCTAAAACAGCCTGAGAAGCTCAAAAACTGAAGACATGATATGATCTGACATGGTTTCAAGATATGATCAATCATGTCTTCATATCTTTCTCCGCAGTTCAAATATTTAATGTATGATATTTCATACATTCCCTTGTATCTCTTTTCCCAGTTACGAGTATATTACGAACTCACAACGTGACCAGCTCCCAGATGGCTTGATAGCTCAGTTGGTAGAGCACTGCACCGGTATCCCAGAGGTCATGGGTTCGACTAGAATTCCGTCCAGGCCTGAATTTTTTCAGCCTTTAATTTAACAACTGTTTAAGTTGTGTGTAACTGCGATGATCAATCGTAAATTCATATTTTCTCTGCAGTTCAAATATCTGATCTTTCATATATTCGGCTACATTCTTCTCCTTCTACGGGTATATTACGAACTTACAATGTGACCAGCTCCCAGATGGCTTGATAGTTCAGTTGATTGGGTCGTTCAGTTGGAAGAGCACTGCAACGCTAATGCAGAAGCTATTGGTTCGAATCCCGTTGCAGCCCCGAATCTATCTTAGGGCTTTATCATGAAAATTTTCTAAATTGCAATACAACTGCGGTGGCTACATTTCCATTTGAAAAAGTTTACTAACATCTGTGCGTGGCTTAACCTCTTGGCTGTAAAGTTACGAGTGCGATTGTATACAGCTAAAGGAATAATTTTGAATAACAGAACTTTCGTTTCTACTTCAGCTCAGAAAATTCAAATTACTGAAAGTACTAAAGCCATATTGGATGAGATTGGGGGCTACGAAACCGACTTCAGGGGTTATTTGGAGGTGAAGGTAAGTTTTTCTGAAGCATTTCTTTGCTAGTAACTAAGCCAGTAAACAGCCTTCTCTGTTTGTTAAATGCATTTTGAAATCACTGGTTATCCTTGCATTCTGATTGGCTCTCAGCGGTGCGATTTATCCCCGAGTCGCACTGTTTTTTTTTTACTGTAAATCGCATCTTTTAACGAGGAATAAAACACAAATAGCGGTAATAAACATATTAAACTTACGCATTTTAATAACTTGACGTTTCGTATGCCACGCAACATACATTTTCAAAAGTGGAATTAAGACCGTTACAATTTTTGAAAACTATATATGAAATGTAAATAAGGGGTCTGGAAACGAGATTAAGAGACATATGTTCCTTAACAGTAAAACAATAAAAACCTAAGCTAATTAATAAAGTATCTGATCAGCTTCTCACTTCTCGTTTACATTAAGAGCCGGCTTAAGTTCTTGGATGAGCAAAGTTTCTTTAATTTTACAATGATAATCTGTTTTACCAGAAGCTAGAATATCAAAATGATCCCACTTGATGTTGTGACCTGTCGCTCTTATATGGTCAGCAATGGCTGATGTAGGGTCATTCTTAGTGAGAGCCCTGAAATGTTCCGTTTTCCTACCATGAAGCCGTCGTTTTGTTTTGCCTATGTAAAGGTCACTGCAGTCCCAGCAACCAGCTTTACAAATGACCTTAGATTTCGGTGAACGATGTAGATGGTCCTTGTATGGAAAGCAAGATTTGATTCGGCGAGTTCTTTGAAAAATTATCTTGAGATTGACAAATGAACATCTTTTTCTCAGCCAATGAGAATGAGACAGTAAAACAAAACAACCAATAACAGGATGCAATTACATCACGTTAACGTGATGTTTCGCTTTTTGACAAACCTGTTGCTAGGTTAATAAATAATGGTTCTGGCCAAAATCTGAAAATGATTACTATTAGTTCAGTATAGTTGTTTTTTCGTTCTATTTAACAATTTCAATTTTTCATGAATTATATCAAATATTTCTTTTACAGGGTAAAGGCAGAATGCTTACGTACTGGCTGACGGGATTTATGGAACCTTTGCCAGGAAATAAGGGACATTCTGTCATACAGACGAAGGGAAACACGCCTTAAGTTTAAAGTTTTTTCATGTCATGACTCGGGTGTCTTGCTTTAGAGTAAAATCAGTAAGATATTTGACATAAAACCTGAAATGTTGAGCATGTGCCACTACAAAGGAAACAAAGGGTGAATTGTACTGTCTTAACTATTTTAAATGACCTATAGCTTGATCAAACTGTTTTTTGAAGAAAACATACACGTCAAAATTATTCTTTACGAATCACCCATTATAGATTAACTGACAAAAGCCATGTAAAAAGAGAAGCATCACACTAGGACATCAAAAGAATAAAGATCCATTATTGTATGTGCTACATATGTCAAGAGTAAATAAGATATAGGGGAATCCTTGTTTACAATATTTGCCTCATTAGCATAAGCAATTCAGTTTCTGATGGAGCTACAAATAAAT
>OMLO01003608.1_pt1 | contig 12786 bp, 4 predicted proteins | sample 1674811 | NCBI WGS metagenome assembly OMLO01 (sample SAMN06265003, study PRJEB25207) | coral metagenome | isolation source: Coral host | place: Mexico:La Bocana,Puerto Morelos, Mexico | collected 2008-11-13
TTTAATAATCTTATATTATATTGTAGTTTTGTATATTAATTATTATCTTGTGTATTGACTTGTATTATTTATTTTTTGCATAATCTTACTGTTGTGTGGCAAAATAAATAAAATAAAAAAAATAAATAAATAAAAAAATAAAAAACGTTATCGTTGTCACGTAGTCTCAGTAGATGAAAAGACAATTATGTTGGTTTTAATAACAACCACCACAGGACTTGGAAGGGAATAAAAAAATAGGATCTATGGTGTGTTTCAAGCAAGTAACTTTGTTGTAACCTGGGAATTAACAAGAACAATTATCCTTGGACACTCTTCGGACGGAACCTAAAAATAAAGAACTCAGTTACCGCCAGATCAAGACAGGGACGTGTAGCGAAACATGGCTTCAGCTTTTTTTTCCTTTTTCCTTGATAAATTCTCTAAAACCAGCCTGAAAGTGCATTGTTTGGAAGTGGAGGTCTTCACATTAACAATAAAAGAAGATAAAATTCATATGCCCATAAATAGAAACATTTCATCCATATTCAAAGATAACTGCAAATTTCTGCTGTCTTGAGTTGGAACTCGAGTGCAATTTATACCTAAAACATGTAAGCAGGACTTCGCTTATTCCATTCTTCATCAATCTGTTTGCAATTTTGTATTAAATGGACGGGCCTATGAGACCCTACAAACTCGCTTTTGTGATTTTCATACGAATGCACTGCAAAGATGACATATATGGCATCCTCTAAATAAAAACGTTATGATTTATTGTGACAGATGAACATTGATATACATTTCCTCATTCACTTATTGATATCCATTGAAAATTTACATCAGAATATGTATAAAGTAACATTTTAGATGTAGCCTGTAGGTCTAGCATTTTGGGGTAAATGAAGAACTTTCCGGCGTTCATACAGGTTTGATGTGAAAATTAAGATATGCCGAATGGACGTGTCATTACTCTATGCATGTGCTTTCTAAGAAACGCTATAGTGTTGCGATTCAGTTTTTGTTTTCCGGATGCTCTCACTTCAAAACAATAATCATTTGTCGAAAGACTTTCACCACTGTCTTCAAGGAAAAAAATGCGCCATAATTAAGTATGCGCTGTCTCTAGCTGTTTACACCTCAAAAGTGACGAAGCAAATTTACCCGTTTTCACAAAGCAAAGTGTCATCTGAGTTAGTAGGCCTAACTGACTGGAGTTTATTAAAGAATTGCGAACTTGTATTTCGTGACCGAAGATTTGTACCCAGGAACGAGGAACGAGAAACTAATTCAGCTTTTAGTGTGTTGGAGGCCTCCGGATGACAAGACGGACTGATTGCAACCCAGTGTCTCCCAACTGTGGGGAATGATACCGATAAGCTAATTTTCTCTTTTTTGTAAGTTAGTTTATACATTTTTCTCAAACTGACTAGTTTTCTTCGCCGTTCACTGATTCTTTTCCTTGATACGGACGAGTCTGACTTCTTCTCTATGTAACACCTAACGTTCCAAGGAAAGCCCATTGTCTTTATTTTGGGTTTATGAGAAGTTTAATCTGTGTTGCGGTTTATTCTCGGCATCTACTGTCTCATCAGTAAGCTGGCTGACGTTGCTTCTCTGTCCAACATGAGTGTTCAAAGTTTTAATTTTTATTTGAATAGATTCGTTAACCTTGACCTTAGTTCCTACCCTGGTCCACCATGTAAGACAAATACTGAGAGTATGAGATTCCTTGTATGCCTTATATTCGTGAAGTACAGGGATCGCACCATTCAAAGGTAATACTCCACGCGATAAATAATTTATGTAAGTTGTTCAGTATTTTGGGGAAATGATGTTTATACTGTCTTGACATGACTTCAGTGTTAAGGAATAAGCTTCAATTCCCAAGTGTGATTACAAAAAGTACCATGTAATGTAAGTTTTTATTAAGAGCTAGAGGAAAGATATAATGAATAAGAGGAAAAGGTTTCGTGAAGGTCTGGAACTGTTCCCAAAACTGTAAAAACACTAACCATATTATTTTATTTCACTTTTCCAATATTGATTGCATTTTTACAGCAATGCATTATAGACATATAAATATTCGCATACGTACTAATGAAGAAGGAGTTGAAAAGCCCGGGTTTCCTGACTATCAAAATGTCAAAACTGTATGAGTATGACATGAGATTCGAGTGAGATTCGAACCCTACCCGCTCCCAAGTATACCTCGGTCAAATTATGTAATAGTTTGCACGCTCTTATTGCTTAATAATATGATTATTTAGAGACTGTGCGAACCAACTCTATGATATCATCATCGACATCACCCACCCACCTATTCTGTAAGCGTCAAGGTGTGATTCTAAGCGTAACTGACTAGATGATTCAATATATACCGTGTATTGATTCAGTTAAGCGCCATTCTTCCAATAGGCGCTGCCCTACTTTAGTAATAAGCGCTCTCCTCGAGTGCTGCTTTTTAACAAGCGATCACATTCAAATAAGCGGCCCCATTACGAACGTACTATTCATGAAATTGACGTAGAATAGACCGTTTAGATGGATGAATTATATAGTCCGTAATGCTGATCTAAACATGACAGTATCCGCCATTTTTCATTGAAGTGTCACATTCTTATTTATATGTTAGAAATAAGAGAAAAAGAAATAAACGTCCCTTTCTTAATAGCTAGGCGCCTGCTCTCCAATAAGCGCCCTCCCTGGAGCTATCAAAAGAAAATTAGAGCCCCGTGCGCTAAATCGAATTACAGGTTACGGTGAATTGACAATTTCGCCACAAACTCTCGTACTCATAAGAGCTACAATGTAGTAGTGCAATCGCTTCAGAAGGTATTAGACTTCTATTATTATTGGTAGGTCCATGTTTTAGGTCTCGCCCTACTTTGAAAAAAGAACTGATCTCAGCAGGTAAGATATTTTAACATAGCATGAATGAATTAGACTGCTCATGCAATTTACGACTTATATTTCGAGTTTACTCGTAGTCTTTTGAAAGTTTAAAAAAATCGATCCCCGGCCTGGTCGATCAGCTGGCAGCTGAGCCGGGCGGTAGGTCAATCGATCAAACAAATCTATTGATCAGCTTGATTGATTGACTAATCATCACTAATCGAGTGAACGTGTATTCCTGCCTGTGAAATTCGTTTTTCTAGCGTGACAGGTTATAGTTACAGTGATCTCGTGAGCAATCAAAGAAAAATGTCAGTTTCCAACATTGTTGTATCTGAAATCAATCTCTATTTCCAGGAAATGTTGTATTAAGAAGAGAACTATTAAGTTAACGACTTCGTTGCTTCCAGAGCGACAATATAATTAATCATTCAATATCTTTCGGTTCTCTTTATGAAGAACCGTTAGAGTTGCTCCCTTGCAGTTCGATTTCCTCGGAAGAATGTCGATCAGTCGCACCAGTGTCGCGTGCCGAATTGGAATCCACATTCGAACTGTTATCACGATTATAGATAGCTGACTGCAAGCTTGTCCAGTAGCTCGGGCCATTTTTCTTTCGAATCGAACCAGAAGCGAGGGAAGATAATGTGGTCCTGAAACTCTCTCCAACATTTCGTGCCGTTTTGCTCGCTTGGCGACACGGACACAGTATGGCTGCAAACGCTTTACGGAAGTGCGGGAACTTGTTAGCGTACAACACTGGATTAACGGCTGAATTTCCATACTGAAGGAATTTCACAGCGCAGATCGCCTGCATTGAAGGCACTATCTCTGGTTTTATGTAAGTGACCAAGGAGAGTGTGAAAAAAGGAAGCCACCCAATTATGAATAACGCAATCATTATCATTACTGTCTTGGCAACGCGGATCTCTTTGCGTAGACTCCTTTTAAACCTGTATGAGTTCTGCATCCTGGTTTTGCGAATGGAGATAACTACGGCAGCTTGTGTTCCGCACACAATAAACAGCGGAACGAAAAAACAAAGCACTATGATAGTCACGTTGTATGCTTTTGGTGCTAATGCCATTCCCGGTTTGGAACACAGAGCAACTGGAATCGCTATCGACCAAATTACGGCCAAAATAAACAAGTAGCGTCTACTGGTGTAGATACGATGGCTCAGAGGCCACACAATGGCACAAAATCTATCCCAGCTTAAAGCAACCAGGTGTAGTATTGAGCCTACACCGCCAAGTATATCAAATATTATCCAAATGTCGTGCAAAAACGCATACCAAGTCTCTCTCTGATGGCTAACAAACAGAACAACGATCCACCAAGGAATGGAGATAACGCCAACGAACCAGTCAGTGGCTGCCAGTGAAACGATGAAATAGTTGGTATGAGTACGTAGAAACTTCCTCTTGGCAAAAGATATTATCACAAGGCCATTACCAAACAGAATGGCTGCTGCAACGACGGAGTATGCAACTGTCCATGGAACGAGAATATCATAAGTCATCTTTAAGTAGCCTCTAGTTTCACTTTCAACGGCTGATGAGTTTCTTGTGCTGTTGAACAAAGCTCCTGAAAAAAAAATACTGCATGAGAAAAAAACAAACTGAGGGTTCTTCACTACGACACGCAAGTAATCCTTGCCTTGAAAACTTAATTCGCTGTCAAGCATCATCTTCGATGAACTGCGACAGAGCAAGGCTGTAATACAGCTAGGGATTTCAGAGATGCGGAGCGTGGAGATGATTGCAATGCTGTAACCAATTTGTGTTCTGACAAATTCACTCAATAGTAAAAGTTCATTTTAATTCTAGTCGTGCACGTACGCACAGAATGTTTATTTGCACTTGATCTTTTTATCTCCGCCGCAAAAAGATCAGCTAAATCAGAATGTAGATAGGAGATCTTTTACACTCATTGAACAGACCTGGGCGACTGCATTATAGAACTGTCCAAGAACCCCTCTTTCTGATAACGAAGGTGGCGAGTTTAAATTAAATTGTCTTCTATGTACTCTTAAGTATCTCTTTCGTCTTCGCGTGCAGCAACTGTTCGCTACTGTTGCTGTTGTTGGTCTGTAATCTATGGGATAAGGTTTGTATTTTGTTCTTAAGTTTCTTTAAAACATGACGTCCTTTATCACAATAACAAGAGAAACAGTTCTCGTATGTCAAAGCTGGCTCATTTGAATCTGACAAATTCATCTGTGACATATATAAGCTTATATAATTTGACATTGATGCATTTGTGAACTATACGTTGACACGTTACAATAATCTAATTAAGAGTTTCTTCAACTACAGCTGCTGTTTTTTCGTTAGAAACAGAAGCTCGGAAATTTGATTTTTACATGAATGCAAACTGGACCATCGTTTGGGAAGCACGTACAGACGACTGAAACGTTTGATCAGGTTTCCGTTGGAGTGATTACACAGGAATTGGAATATTTTAATTGGATTGTTTTCACCAACTGACGTTTTTCAGATTGACAAGATATGTAAGAGCGCATATAGAGCGGTGGGTCTGTTACTGTTTCAAGTTAAGGAAGGCTTGAGGATAAAACGTTGACTGCAGCGGAAATATTGTAAACAGTGTTTCTTCTTAAGAATGATGGGTTGGAAACGATTGCCATTATCGATGCTGTTATCGTATCCCGATATTCAAATACGGAGTCATTTTTTTCTCAGAGAGGCCTTATCAGGATTTCCATCAAGATTGCTTCAAGTCTTAGGAAAATTGTAAATTAAAAGGCCAAAAAGGTTGCGAAGCGATCGTGATGTTTATCCATATAATCTTAATTTTTGCACGCAATACACGAACTTGTAAAGATTCCAATAATTTCAGCCAAGAGATTAATATAAATATGTTCCCTTAACTTTCGTGAGGAAAATTCCTTAAAAGGAACTGAAAGACTTTCGACTTTGTACCTTTAAAACACGCCGCATCCTCGAATCACGTGGTCTGCTTTAAGTAAATCCGAGCAATCATTGCTGGTCTGTCTGTTCAAATTGACTATCACTTCAGCATGTTGCAGCCTATTGTTAATACCAAGCAAAACTGGTAGTTTTTTTTTTTTTTTCTAGAGGCCTGTCCCACTGAGCAGTTAATTTTACATGAAAGTCGGTTTGCAGGCGTGTAAAAAAGATCAGACGAGATATAGCTCAGTGACGCAGTGGCTCATTTGAACTATTAACAAAACACAAAACAAAGAAAATCAAGATGAGAACAGAAAAGCATAAACCATTTTACGTAGAAACAACGATAAGGCGATTGCCAATTTCCAGTACAGTGCGAATCAGCTCAAAATGCGTCAAAAATCATTTCTAAACACTCTCTGGCTCGAAGTGCCAACAGCAAATAAAAATTCTCAAGCCCCGGTAATTCTTATGCAAGAAGACGACGACACGATGGGGAACATTTGAAATTGCTTAAAAATTTATAATCAAATGATTTTTTTAAGATATTTTCAGTATTTGTTAAAAAATTATGACTGGCGTTTATTATTATAAGTAAAACTGAGGATAAAAAAAATTTGAGTCCATTCAGATAATACCAATCATCATCGCTTAAAGGTATTAGATTCATCGCCACCAAGGAGAGACACTCGGACAGAATCAGTAAAAAATATGCCTTTTTCAGCAGTTGAAAGTGGTTTTGTCATTTAACTATATATGAGGAATCAGCTTGAGTCAGTGATAATGTCGTAAAACGCAAATTTTGAAAGTGTCAGTTGTATTAACAGGCAAGTCAGTGACAGAAGGAGAAGTTAACAAGTGAATTTAGTAACGGTAATGATAACGATAACTCGAAAATTGTTGTCCACGATATGGTCCCTGCCCAACACTTTCGTATCATAAACGATGAGTGAATACGTATGCGCGGTTGGAAAATTAACCAGCTCTTACAATCGTATTCGAGAATACTTCAAAAAACAAATTGGATTCGAGGAAGAAAGAAATAATATAGTTTTGAAAAAGAACAATTTGTGGATCTGTGATTTTTGTTAGAACGAGACAAGAAGCAAACTTTCAGTCTATAGTGGTTTTTAAAGTTACTGTCGATCTTCCAGGGTCAATTTTCCCTTAATGTTAACCATCCTTGCTATTTTCAAAGTACTAGATCATTTTGTCTTGGAGGTTTTCAGCATTACTAAGTTTTGATTTTGTGATTTCTGTCGGTGTCAAGACAATTTCTAACATTCAAATTAACTTATGCGCTGTCGTATATTATTGCTAGTAGTCAAATAAAATTTAGTCGAGTCAACTTACGTAGCATGATGGCAATGGGCTGTTGTTGTTGGTCATGATCGGAAAAATCTGTTTCGAATATTTTCCATAATCGCTAAGTAACGGGATATTCACACGAAGTTCACGGCTGAAGTAATGATCAATTGTGGTTTTGATTTCGTTAAGTTACGTGGAAAATATTGGATATAATATCAAATGTTCCCCGCATTGACAATTGGTTTTTCCACTCGCACACAAAAGGAGATAATCTGCATATTTACAACAGAACAAGTGCCTTTGTTCTTTAACAGCGCCTAAAACGGCAGGTCGTTTATCAAGTTTATCTAGATGAATTTAAACATCAAACCCACAATTTTAACTAAATTTCAGTACAGACACCTTTTTTATACACATGTTGATGAAATGCTCGGATAAGTAAAGAGATCCAGACGCGATGGCGTCAAAAGCGAAAGAGTTTTATGCCTTAGACGTCAAACATTTCAGAACATTTGACAAATCCCTTTTAACCGCCTCTGTAGATCATTTCCTTTCATCAGTGTTCAATATGTCCAAACACAAATCAGAATTACTAAGCATTTTCTCATCCTGGGGGTGACATAACCGCATCTTAACCTAGACGAAGCGATAATGCCCTCTTCCTATTTTGTAAGGATAATCTCTTTCTTCCTGTTCATCAAGTTCGTACATTGCTGAGTGGATTAATAAGTTCCCACCCGGAACATCTTTCACTCTTGGTTGTGTCATTTGTCAACCCCGTTTGGACAGACACGACTTGTTTTTTGACCTATTTTTTCTAAATTTAAAAATTAAAGCATTTGTATGACATAATTACAGTAGCATATTTTTGGATTTTGAATTTCGAACACAAGACTTAACAAACATTGATTAAAGTGCAACATTTTTTCTCCCAGTAACCTTCACAAATGTCTTTTGAAAGACGGTCGTAAATTTCTGCATTTGCAGTTAAGACTTATTGTTTCACAATTAATTCCAGAAACTATTTTATGAGCCAGAAGCCGCAGGACTAACAAGTCTATTTTCTAGTATAATTAGTAGGCTTTTTAACATCGAACTTAATGTAGAAACAGCTAAGGCAGAGATATCAAACTTATTTACCTGAAAACTTTCCAACAGATTCCATAACGAATACTCCTGGATTTGACTTTCGTCTATGAAATCTCCGTCGTCAAGAACAAGTCTTTATTTCATGTAAACAGAATTCGTGCGTTTGACGCCGTTTATTTAGGATGTAGGTGTCAATTGAACTTTTATTCAACTTCACAAATGAAAGTAGTCTGAATAATAACATGCAATCAGGCGAGTGCTATAATCTTATTGGTCCGCTTCTGGAAGCTTGTGTTTTGCGCCGGTTTATTTACACAGGTGAAAAAGTGAAATGAACATGCTAGTGAGTACCAGCTTATGCTGCAGGGCTTATGACAATGACTCTTTACAGTCGTATTGAACTGAATTCTAAAGAGGTTATTGGTAGATCGTGTCAAATGTTAAAAGCGAGATATAAACAAAACGCTCGCAGGTGTGTCAAAATAGTTGAAAGTTGAACGGGCTTGTTTAAGAATTTGAGAATATACTAGAAACTGTTTTTGTATGTTTGCAATGGAAGGATAAAATCAAATGTGCGGAAGCATCACAATAAACTTCTCGAACTTCAGAAGAGCATATTATACCTGAATAAATTAAGCTTTCTAGAGCAATCTCTTTTTGCCCTAGACTGGCACTATTTAAAATTGCTGTCTCAATTGCAGTAAATGAGTGGACAGATTACTGGCCGCTCAAGGCTCTGTGGAGAAACTGTCACGCCTGATGTGCACAATAGAAATGAGATCAACAAAATCAACACAGTAGATGTCTTAGACGTGAGGACATTTATCACCCGGAGGCCAAAGAATATGCTACATTTTGTAATATGGAATCTGGTTCCTATTCGGGTTTGTGCAGTGCAGGTGCAGCTACTATGGTTTCGATCCAAATGCTGACATCACTCTCTTCTACAAACATAGCTATTTTATAATGAGGTCAAATAATAAACAAGGTTGAAAAGAGAAAAAGGCAGTTTTCGATTTCAAGAAAAAGCCCCCAAAACTAACTAATGTCTAGCCACTTATACTTGAGCATTTTAAAACCAAACGCAAAAGTCAGAGTTGGCTTCAGTGTGTACCTGTAGAAGTCTTATAACCCCAATTTCATAATTGTTGTATGTAAGGTGCTTTTATTCCATTACTTGTTTGCTTGGTATCTTGTAAACCGAAGAAGAAACAATTAAATATTTTCTATCACGCTGTTTATCAGCTATAAAAACATGTAACATAACCGCCCTTTTAAGTGTAAAAAACAATTTTGATCGTAAACACTCTAATTTGCTGATGACTACTTGTTCCCAAAACAGCAAACACTCAAGTTTTCACGTTAAAAGACGCCCCGCATCTTCTAAAACGTGTTTGCAATTAAGCGTTTTTAAACATTTCTCTTTGTTCAGTTTCTAATATAACCCTGGTGAAATATCTTATCAGTAAACAATTAAGGCAAGTTTTTTTTTTGCGCGAGTAAGTTACTTATTTAGGGCACGAATGGTCGAATTTTAAAACAAGCAGTCAGACTATTAACTGGTAAACCATTAGCCTTCCACATCGATGCTTTGGCAGGATGTTCAATGACAGTCAACCTTCTTTAATTAATATCTGTTACACCTACATAGCAAGGATCAAAAGGATGCCATGATGTCTACCTCAAATTGGAATTTTATCAGTTGCAAGGTACCTTAAGATAAAAGAAACGTGCCCACTTAAAAAAATACATTCTAGTTGTTTTTCTCAAACTGACCTATTTGCTGAATTGTAAAAAGACATTTAATGTTTCAAAACAAAGACTGATTTGGTTATTGTTGTTGTTTTTTTGACGTCCCGTCATTGGCACGTGAAATCCCACTACCGCGATTTCTTTTTCTTCTTTAATTTAAAATTTCAGTCCAGTGGATTTTCCACGTGTTTTATCTGATTTTATTGCTGAATATAAAAATTTCAAATTTTCCACAGTATTGGGATGACAAAATGAAGTGCTGTAAAATAGAAAACACTTGTCGCAATAAAGTGTTTTTAACTGAAGAACTCGTTAGTCATTTAACGAATAAAAACCTTTTTTTACCAAAAATAAAAATATATCGAGTGGACTTTTTTAAAATGTTGTAGCCCACGAACAGGGCAAAATCTCTTTCTCTTTTATTGTACAACAACAGAACATTTCACAGCCGAGACTGTTACGAAACAGGTACAATTTGTGGCATACTTTTAAAAGAAACATTAAGACCTTTGATCTTTTGGACCCATTTATTAAAACAGAACGTCAATATCTAAAAATGCATCAAATAATTACTGAAAACAAATTTAATTTTTAATTTTCTGCATGGTAAATATTTTAATGTTTTTAGTTAAAATAAAATTCAAGTTTTCAGTTAGCCATTTTGAAATTCATTTAGAACAGCGACGAGGCTTCGTCTTGACAAAATTCTAGTTTGAATAACGTTCTTAATCTTTAGAACATTCCCGTTCACAATTTTTTCGTGTTTTTGGTTGGGAAAACGGCAGCCAATAACGGCAGCCAATAACGCAGGCCAAGTTCTCTGTGAACAGTTTAAGATCCACACAGCACGTGGAACTACAGCAGCTTCGACAATGCTATGACGTTTTTCGGTGTAAATAGATCCAGAAACGTAAAAATAACTTGGCCTTTATATTGTAATCTTTCCAATTTTTAGGGGGGATGTGGGGATTTGTGTATTTCCCGCTTCCTTTCCCCAGTTCGCCCCCCCTCTCCTCACTCGCACAACAAACCTACACATGAATGTCACGAGGGTCAATTTCTTTCTTCTTATCAAGAAAAGATCCAGTTGTCTCAAGCTTCACTGGCTGGTCGCTCTTGGCTGCCATGAGGATCAGCAATCATATAATATGTTAATCCTCGGAAATTGACTCGTTTTGTTCTTTCGTTTATTTTATACATATATGATAACAATTGCTGCCTTTTACAATCGGCTGATTTAAAAAAATGTATATTTATCGCGGTGTTGGAAAGATGGATGTGTGTTGTACCGTTTCTCCGGCGGAAAAAAAACAATTATGAAAAAAAATGATCAATGGTAAATCATATATCATTTTAAATGGTTTGAGCCCAGGAGTATCAGTAGTTCGTATAGTGTGATCGTCCGGGTGAAGGTAGTTCTGAGAAGAACTGTTATTGGTGACTGACGTTTCGACAACCCGAGCAGAAGTCATCTTCAGAGTCAAGTGAATAGTGTTTGTCAGGAGATGATGTCTGGTCCGTTGAAACTGATTGGTCAGTTGAGCCATGACGGTATTGGCTGAAAGACTCGTGTAAAGTTTGTCATCAGTTATAGGTCGGTTTCGATCCGTCTATTGTAGGCGGTTGGGCGTCCATGCATTGTTAGTCAGATTAAGTCGGTCTTGTCGGTTTCGTTTACGTCATGGATAAGTCGTTTGTAAGGCGCCTGTAGTGGTTGACATCTGTTAAGAGGCGTTTGTTTTAAGTTAGTGTACCAGCTTTCCAGAGTCAGTCGTTGAAAATAGTTCGTACAGTAGGTTAAGCATTGGGCAGTGTCCCAGTCAATGTTGCGGTTAGTCAGTTGATGATGTTAAGCGATGTGATTGTTAGCATCACCATTTCTCGTGGCTCGTTTGTGTACAGTTTGTCTCGTATAAAAGTTTCTGCCAGTCTCACCAATGTAGGAAGCCTGGCAGTCGTAGCATTTGATCTTGTAAACTGCTCCCTGTCTGTTGTTGGGTTCGTCCCTGTCTTTAACGTTTTGTCAGAAAGTGTCGTAATGTAGTTATAGGTTTGTGGGCTACACGGATGTTGTAGGTCTGTAGGATCCGTGATCCATTTTCTTCGATTTCTTTGGTAAACTGATGTCGGCGTTATGTGCGTTAAAGTGGCCGTGGAAAGCGTCAATTTGTCGGCAGTTAGCAAGGGCGCGTTCCTCCACGTGTTGCATCACAATTTCTGCGACAACAACAGAAAAAGGCGACCCCATGGCTGTCATGGACGTCCAACCGACTACAATAGACGGATCAACCTATGGCTGCCGGTTAGGATTAGGGTTAGGGTTAGTGCGACCTAGCCGGGTGTAGTCTATTATTTCACGCTAAACAGCTCGCTCTCGTTTGGAGCCTGTTCGAAGCCTATTGTAATACATGAGTCCATGATATTAGGGAGTTTTGACGACGTTGAAGACGAAGTCTGTAAAAAATCAGTATGGCATTAGAGTGCTATCAAAATTAATAAAAATTGATAAAACGATGAAAAATCAATAATAATACTAACGTTCAGTTCAGTCCAGCTGATTCTTTGTCAATGTCTAGGTCACTCTCTTTGCGCTTCTTCTCCTCTTTGTCCTTGAACCTCTGACGCAGAGCAAAGCACTCCGTAGAATTGCAAAAGATACTTTAGCTCTTATCCAAGAGATGGATAGATGTTGTGGAATAATAATAATAATAATAATAATAATAATAATAATAATAATAATAATAACAATAACAATAATAATTATAATATCATGGGTGACAAATTACTCCTTAATTTTGGCGCGAAATTTCAGCCGTAATTTATAATTTCACAT
>OMLO01003609.1_pt1 | contig 12786 bp, 10 predicted proteins | sample 1674811 | NCBI WGS metagenome assembly OMLO01 (sample SAMN06265003, study PRJEB25207) | coral metagenome | isolation source: Coral host | place: Mexico:La Bocana,Puerto Morelos, Mexico | collected 2008-11-13
AAAAAACAATTTTGCAACAAGGTTGATAACAACATTTAGAGCTAAATTTAAGGAATGTAAATGGCTACTTTTTGGAAACTTATTTAAGCAATGTAAACTTTTAAGCAACATTGTCTAAATAAGGCATATTGGAGCTCCAGGGCATGAGGGCTGCTTTGTCGTTACGCTGTTCGGCTGACCATCCCCATGAGCTTGTTCAAGGACCTGCTACTGCCGCCAGTGCTATGTACTCACCTCGTTTAGCCACGCTGGTCGCGAATGTGATCCGCCCTGCTTCACAATCCTCTATTTCTAAGGTAGGGGGGGGGGAAGGAGAAAACCGCCCTTTCTGGCAGGAAGGGACTCGGGTAGGCAAGGAGAACGAGGCGCGTTTCGCGCCCGAGCTCCAGCCATGGTACCAACCCCTCAAAGAATTATAGGAGGCCTCCCCCATCAATTCAAAGGATCAACTTTGGAGGAACCGCCAGGGGAGAAAGCTCAACGAGCGTGCCAAGCGTATCTGCAGTTTTTGAAGGAGGAGGCCTTTAGTCAGGCGCGTTTCAAGAAAGCTGCGGAGCTGGGGACGGAGTTCCTCCGACTGGCAGGTGGATGGGAAGAAGCGTGCAGGGTTCTCAGAAGGACCTGGGTGGAGAACCAAGGGGACCATTTCCAACAGCTGCACGGCACCTTTTTTGAAGGGTTGGTCGACGAAGGGCTACTTGAGAAAGCCAGGAGGAATGCTGTAGAGGGAATCAACGCCTATTCCACGAATGAAAGGACCGAGAGAATTAGGTGCTCCCCTCACCCCAGCCTCAAAGATCATTTGGAGGAGGCGGCAGCCCAGCTTTGGAAGGACGCGGCCAAAGGGAGAGCCTTGATCTGTTTTGACCAAGGAGATCACACCTCCTGCAGGGCGTCATTTCGGTCCCAATGGCTAGAGTCCCCAAGATGTAGCCGGACAGGACGGTGTCAGACAAAGGCCGCATCATATGGGACGCGACGCCCATCAACAAGACGTGCAACAAGGAGAGACATCCCCCAGCGCTTCAGCCGAAGCACGCGGAAGTGGCGAGAGCCATCCTATGGTGGAAACAGAAGTTTCCGGAGGTGCCTGTGCTACTGAGCAAGAAGGATGTGAGCGATGCCTTCAAATGGGTGCCTGTCCGAACCCCTGACTCCAAGCTGTTTGCGGCGGACTTACCTGGAGCGGCCTTCGGTTCCGAGTGGCCCATCACCATACTGTACAACTCGTTGACGTTCGGATGGTGTGGGGCTCCAGGAGAATACATGCTGTACGCTTGGGTGGCGAAACAAGCTTTCAGGGGGCACCGCCCTAAGCGACCGGAATGGCACAGCGAGACACCCTTCCAGTGCTTCGTGTTGATGGACGACTCGATCCTTATCGAGCCAATGCTGGGAGCGCGCCCGTGGATAGCGACCGCAACGGTGGAAGAATGCACCCGCAATACTATGGGTCCAGCCACCCTCAATGAAGAGAAAGATCTCGTTGAAGGCAAGCTCGAAGTGGAAAAGCTTATCTGGGGGCTGCACTACAATACTGAGAAAGGCACTCGCTCTCTCCCCCCGGTCAAACTTGAAAAAGCTTCTCACTTGTTACATCTGCCGGAATGTGACCATGGCAACAGAGATATACCCCTAAGACTCGTTCAAGAGCTGCGGGGGAATCAACAGTTTTGGTTGGCAGTTATGCCCTCCTTGGGTCCTTTGCTACAAGCTACCAACGCGCTGTTGGGACCTCCGGACTCCCGTGGATGCGTGGTGGTGCGAGGAGAAGAGGCGTTTCTGGGAGGCGGTCGAACTTCAGCGCTTGCTGGTGGACAACAGGGATGTTTGGGAGACGAGGTTTACCCATCCCCTCTTGGAATCCCTGTCAGTGGAGGAGGTGCTGTCGATCCCCGGTCAGAGAGAGCAGGTGATCTGGACTTCGGGTGACGCCACCCTGGACAAGGTAGCCGGCATCGACTGGAGCGCAATGAAGGCCTTCTCGTGTGATGTGGGGCCCCTCAAAGCCGCTGTGGAGCAGTTCGTGAGAGAGGCTTCCGGAACCTCGGAAGATCCAGACGAGTCAGAGGGGTCGGGCTTCATCATCTCCATCACAGAAATGCTTGCGGTCGTCACCCTAGCGTCTCTTCGAGCAAAGGACTGGGGTGGCAAGCTGGTGCTTTACGCCGGGGATAATCAGAACGTGATCCGGTGGTTAGCCAAGAGGCAGGCCAGACACCCTGTCGCGACCTACTTGCTCCAGATCTTGGCCGCTTTGGAGGCGTCCTGCAGGTTTAGATTGCACGGAGCTTTTGTGCGCACTTATCACAACGTCACTGCGGACGCGCTCACCAGAGAAGAGGCTACGGAGGTCCTGAAGGAGAAGGGGCTGACCGAGTTGAAGGGAGCTGTGGAGTCGTTGACGGTGCAACTTGACAGAGGATGGCAACGACGAGCTCTGATCTGGGCGGGGCAAGATGATGCAGACGCTCGGCAGGCGTTGAAGTTGGCTGAGAGGAGAAAAACACTCCAGGTGAAACCCCCAGATCTCTGGATACTGACAACCTTTTGGGATTCAGGGTTTTAGACATGAGCCAAGGGTTGGAGAGGTACGCCAAGGAAGGTCTCCTTCTAGGGGCGGTGGTGGTCAACAGTTTGGAAGAGTTAAAGGATTCCCCCAATCTACCCCTGGGTTATTTTCAATCTTTGGAGTTCACTAATCCTGAAGCCATCCAATCCTTCAGCCGAGGCGTGGCGCACGCCCGGCCGAAAGTGGTCTGGGTTGACGTGAGGACTGAGGACTCCGGGAAAAGGGTTGGCGCGTCCTTGAGGAGCCTCGGGTTTAAAGCAGGGGTCTTTCAAGTCAGTGGACGCACCCTAGGGGACCAAGTGTGGTGGAAGAGATGGGTAGTTCTTGGATGTATTGATGAGACCCCCCAACTCCCCTGCCAAGAAGCCAACCGGGAGCCTTCTACTCCAATCCCGAGGTTTTTCCCCGAATGGTTTGTGGGTCCGGCCGAAGATGAATGTGTTGAGGGAGTCGTGCAACTTGACCCATCTATGCCGTACTTGGGAGCTTTATCCCCGAAACCCTGCGGGACTTTTCTATTGGGCCAGCAACAGAATCAACGCAAGCTCTTGTGGGACCCCCGAAAGCCTTTACCAGGTCTGCGCCCCGGATCTTGGGACCCCCATCATAAGGAGCCTCTTTACCTTTTTTCTGGGGAAAAGCAGGGCCCGAGGGTTAAGGTTATTACCCCCCAAGAAGTTTGTCTCCTTTTGAACGGGAAGTTTGGGCCCAAAAATAGTGGGGAAGCTTCGACGGCAGCCGCACTGTCGCTTGTTGCCGCTCCGCGGAAACTCGCACATTTGGGTTTGGCTTGGCTTAGATCAAATTCTCCGAGCTCAGCTGGAAGAGTTGAAATCTCCGGCAACCTTAGGGAGTCCGAGGCGTGTACCGCGCCCGGCAACCTTAGGGATTCCGAGGCGTGTATCACGCCCGGAAGCCCCGGTCAGGATAAAGCGGGACTTTGCTCGCTCCCTTGGGAGGAGCACACTGAGGAGGTCCTGAAGAAGTGGATCCGAGAGGGTCCAGCGGGAAAAGATCCCATGAGAGTTGGAGGCCGCAGGGCGAGAGACAGCCCTGAAGAGGCGGCGTCAAAGGCACTGTCCCGAGTGCTGCGTCATGAAGCCGGGACGGTGGAATGCCCTATATCCCCAGAGGGCTGGGTCCGTTGGCGGGATCTGCTGAACCACCCCAGGTGTCGGGATCACAGAGAAGATCTGCTTGAGTGGGGGGTCACTCACAACAGCAAGGACCGATTCGTGGCGAAGCAGGACACCGACGGGGTATGGTTTGCGGCGGCCTGGAGCGGGCACACCATTGCGGGTGTGACTGGACCGTCGCGAGAAGTCGACTACTACGACACCCCGCAAATTTTGGTGCATGGCACATATCGCCAATGTGTGCCCTCTATCCAGAAGCAGGGGATTCTCTGCATGGGCAGAGACATACATCTGCAGGATCCAGAGGAGCACGCCTGCCGCTGGAGAAAGGACCTCGAGGTTAAGATCGTGGTCGACGCTCGGGCTGCACAAAGAGCGGGTTGCAAATTCAGGAAGACCGGCAATCTTGTGTGGCTTACCTCACAACCTATCCCCAATAGGGCGATATTGAGGTACGAGGCATGGGACGATTTGCCACAGCAGGCCGGAAGCTCCAGCAGTAAGGCGAAAGCGGAGGAAGGCCTGTGGGAGCGAAAGCAGGAGCTGTGGGTGAACCAGGAGGACCCCAACATGCCAGTGGAGATCACTCACACCGTGGCGGAGGTAGCGAAGACGTTGTCTGAAGCCGCGGCTGACGTCCCTGATGGCAGCCACATCAAAGTCGACCCGGCCACCTTCGAGGTCGAAGTCTGTGAAGGCCCCGGGGAGGATCCGGGCCAGGAGAGCGAAGGCGAGGCCGAGGAGTGTGACTGGGAGGCCAGCTCCAGTGATGAGGCTGAGGTCGTGCAGGCCGTTCCGGCCAAGGCGGGTGTGGAGGAGTGCTTGCCCCAGAAGATGGAGATTGAAGAGGAGGACGAGCCACGCCCCCGCAGGAAGAAGCTGCAGTTGGGGTCGGCGCAGATTTTGCTGCTACAGGGCGTTGGTGACGCTGACGCAGCAAACTGGTCGTCACTGCAACAATGCATCCAGTCTCACAACTCGAGCGGGGGCCACAAGTCGGACCTGCTGAAGCGGCTGGAGCAGTTGGCTGATTTGAGGCAGGAAAGCCGAGAAGGAGCAATCCAAGCCTTACAAGCAGAGCGGGACAGGGCTTGGAGGATCTCGAGGGCGGAAAACATGTACCGGGAGGGGTTGGATCAGGAGATGGCGAGACTCGAAAAGAACAACCCTGTAGGCCCCCGAGTAGGGGCACCTATGATCACTGATGCCAGGCTCAAGGCTGACATCGCAGCAGGGGTTGGCATTTGGAGAGCAAGAAGGGACCACCGGGCCCGGGAGAGGGCCGCGAGACATAGAAAGGCCAACCCAGCCGCGCCGCCGACAGGAGAAGGATATCTGATGGACGTGGATCCCAATGAGGGAGGCCGAGCCCTGGATGAGGCGATGACCAATCGAGCCCGGCAGGAGCTGAGGAATTTCCGGAAGGAGATGAGGATGACGGGAGCTGGGGAAGTCCAGCCCCGCACACATCAGAAGGACTCTTCTTGGCGGAAGAAGATTAAGAGGCAGAGGGCGAAAGAAAAGCGTGCCCAGAAGGCGGCCGAGAGCCGAGAAGGTCAGGGGGACAGTTCCGAGGCGCGTTTCGCGCCCGGGACGAGTTCCTCCGAACCACATCAGGTCCGTTTTGGGGAAGGACCCAAAACCACATCGCCGGAAGTGCACGTGTACGACCCAGTAGATATCAGCCACTACGCGCATTGGATCCGAGGATGGACTTAGCGGACTCCAACGGGTTGGCGTTGGGGGATGACGAGGCGGAGGAAGCTCTTAAGCAGATGCAGATGTTGGTGTCCGATGTGGACCTGCTACCGCCTCTTTACAGGAGCAGGGATGACGGGGAGCTGAAGTTGCGGACCGGCAAACCAGCGAGGATGCTTCGCACCAGGGATTTCTGTCTTATGGTGTTGGAACACGGTCACTGGTTGGGGATTACCGCACTTCGAGACAAGGACAATGACGTGTGGCATATCAGCATCCAAGGCATCGCCCGAATGGATCAGCAAGACGAGCACGAATGGCAAGCGACTCTCAACCAGCTCACGGACATACCTCCGGCCAAGATGAGGCTTAGGGAAGCGAGCACACAACCAAGGATTCCTGGTGCGTGCGGCTTCGCCGCGTTGGCAAGCATCTCCAACCAGTGCCAGCACAGTTGGGATTGGAACCCTTTGGACGCGACAGCCTACACAGCCGATCCAGTGTTAGACGCAAAGATCTTCAACCACCTCCGGAATCTTCAGAGGTGCCTGAGGCTTCATGATGCGCCAGTTTATTACAGCAACTTTATACTCCAGGTTCGAGGAGTGTTCCTGAGGACCTCACTCCACCACGTTGTCCAGCAGAAGGTTTCACTGGGAAAGGGTGCGCCTGGAACCGCGTCGCGTATCGCGACCGGATCCTTGGTGACTATTTCCTTGTTGGCGGGCGTGGGAGAGGGAAGTGAAGGGGATGAAGAGGAACCAGACTCGGCGATTGGATTCGTGGTACTCCTGGCCCTCTTCAGCCTGTTGTGCTGGAGATGTTGGTGCCTGCAGGGGCATGTCACGATTGACTTCCTGGGAGGACCCAAAACCGCGAAGAGCCTCTTCCCGAAGGGGAGCATGATGCGGTTTGCCAACGTACAAGGGCATGGAGAGTGGGACCAGGAAGGATGGGCGCTGCTGCTGGACCGGTACTCCAAGTCGACAATGGCAGTGTACCGATCCCAATGCCGATGGTGGCAGCTCTTTTGCAGGAGGAGAGGTATCGACCCGGTCCGGTATATCACTCATTATGACCGGCAGGAGGAGGACCTCTTCCTGGAGTATATGGTGCATTGCTCCGTTAATGAGCAGAAGGCCCCGGGCACGGTGAAGATCCGGATGGCAGCCATAAGGAGCGTGCACCTGTCTATGGGGCTGCCAGATCCCACGGCCCATCTCTCGAGGATTCCACTGGCGATGGCAGGGATTAAGCGGCGATGGGGTACCAAGGTCAGGAGGAAACCAGTTACCCCAGAGATGCTGCAGTGGATTGGGCATACGGTGGAGTACGGCAAGTCGAAGGAGGGGAGCCTGATGTTCGCTGCGGTGTGCTTCGGGTATTTCTTCTTACTCCGAGCCTCAGAATACCTTTGCGTAGGGTATAATCAACCCGAGAAGGGCTTGAGGGGACAAGATGTCACCCTAAAGGCCAACGGAGAGTTGTGTACCTTGCAAAACCTCCGAGCGGCAATAGCCCTATTCCTCAACTATCCACAGCGATACGACAAGGGGAACGACACGATGGGGCCCCTCTTTAGGACAGAGGACGAGAAGCTTTTACCGCGAGGGGCGGTTGATCGAAAGGTCGGCCCGGGCTTTGAATATGCCGGAGGGCGACTTGGGGACGCACTCCCTTAGATTTGGGGACGTCGCGAAAAAGATGGCCACGGTGGACTTGACTCCCGCCTGATCCCGTGGCGCGTTTCGCGCCCGGGAGTTGGGGCAGGGAACCTTCCCCTATCTAGGTCCGTGGCGCGTTTCGCGCCCGGAAGAATTTGAGGGGGGAGGGAGCTTGCAAGGGCAAGCAAAAAGTGTACAGTGATCACCAACATGGTGATCAGACTTGAGCCTTTTACGCAATCGCGCGCAAAAAGTTTGCACCTACCAACCGTGCCTTCTGAGTTGGAAACTTGGATGTTCAGGGTACCGTGCATAGGGTTTCTCACGGGGTAGGCATGTTGGTACATAGCGCTAGCGTTTTGGCTTTAGAAAGGGCAGGGGGCGGTGCAATGTGGGGTTCAAAACTGTGTCTTGTTTTGTTGACTTGCGTCTACCCGGACCCAGTGGCCGAAAGTTGGAGCTTGTTCGGTACTGCCAATGAGAGCGAGTGCGGTGTGAATGCTACCTGCGAGGAGGGTGGAGTCCGTGGCGTGTTTTCGCGCCCGGGCTTCATCGACAGTATCGCAGAAAAGGCTAGCGCCGGCCAATGGGGCTGGATGGCCAAGTTTGCCTGGAGATTTATTGGGGAAATCTTCATCCAAGGCATTGCTTGGTGCGGAACACTTTGCAATTTCGTTGGCGTAGCAGCTAGCTGGAGCTACTGGCTGATGGTGGGGGTGGTAGCTGTCTTCCTTCTCCAACTCGGAGTGTGGACTGTGACTTGGATCCTCCTCCCATTGGCTCAGCACAGCTACGCACTGGTGCAATACCTGCGTGGCAGGGCGCCATGGCATGAGGTGGCCAGCCTTCATGGCCTGTCCACCTTCAGGCCAAGTTGGGTAGGGCCGAGAGCTGGCATCGAATGGACTTCGGGCTATATCCAACAAGATGTCCGAGGAAGAGGAGAAGCCCGCGAACCTCATGACCTACTTGTAACAGACGGCCTGGCAGTTGCGAGATTGAGGCATGGGACGTTGAGAGGAAGAACTAACCGGCATGGCTTCAAGTGTGCCTGTACCGGAGTACATTCGTCGTCCCATCGGTATTTCCGCAACCAGCTGGAGTCAGCAGGGTGCACGGTCCATCTGTGCTCAGAAGACCCATGTGGGGCACCCGAAGAAGAAGGTTGGCATGTGATGGCCAGTGCAGTGATCCCCAGGTCGCAAGCATACGACCTCCAGGAAGCTGCCGGGAAAGGCCCGTGGGGGCGTTGCCTCATGGCGACTCGTTTCTGGGGGTGCAGAGGATGTTTTTGCTGCGGTTGGATCTTTAAAGCAGCTCTGTGGTTATCCCGACGAACGTTTGGGTGTTGCTGTCGCCCCAAGAGGGGTACTGGAACCCAGCAGCCCCCAGGAGCACGCCATGAAGATTCCGAAACGGAATCGGAAGCAGAGATCGGAGAGATTTGTCAGGCGGAGCGGGTAGCGCTCTTGGATAACGGTCACGTCACTCCTCTGAGCTCTAAGCCCTGTAAGGATGTGAGGAAAGGAGAAGCCATTGTGGTATTGGCCAGTGACCTTCCCTACAGCAGCAGGGAGGAACTTGAACAAAGGGGAGATCGGTATTACTTCCATGCCTGCAATCACCACCGAGCCATGTACGAGAATCATGCATCCAAGAAGACATGTGTCATCGAAGGATGCGAGAACGAGTCGAAGGTCACCAAAGGGGGCCTGCGGCTCTGTAAGCTTCATGCAACCAAAGAAGAGCGGGTCAAGAAGGATTCCAGGACGAGTCGAGATGCGGTTCCGTTGACTGATGATCCACCACGCCACACCGTTGACATGACAGATGAAGTTGTGTCTGGTCCGGGTAAACCCGAGGCGCGCTTCGCGCCCGGGGTTACCCCAAACCAGAACACAGAAGGGTTGAGCCATGGGGAAAAGACGTCCAGGCTCAAGTATGAAGAGTTAGGGCAATACCTTCGACTGCTCACGCAGGGAGCCACCCAGGAGCAAGCTCTGGAGGAAGTCACACCGGCGTCTCAGGACCGGCCTTTGCCTGCAGAGCGGCCGCTAGACCCGGTACTCGACCTGGATCACCCCGAGACGTTGCAGAGGCCTTTGAGGGCCAGGGGCAGACTTTCCTTGGATCCCCTCCGAGTGCCCGATCCGCTTCAACCAGCTATGGAAGCACCAAGGGGAGAAAGGAATCCATACGTGCATGAGGAGTATGAGACGCCTAGGCCCTCCGGGAGGCCCGTAGCAGCTATGGGAGCAGGCAGCCTGTATAGGTCCAAACACTCAAGTGGGCCGAGCGCGGCTTCGGTAAGTCCCTATGAAGTCAAAGGAACGGGTAAGTCACCACTGCAGGGTATTACCCCCCCTAGACCTCAAGATTCTTTTGCGGCTGTGGCGCGGCCTCGACATATGGGAGCCTATACGGACGCAGAGCCACCCGCCATGGACGAAGCAACAAAGGCGCTTCAGACTATCGCCAAGACTCTGACAAGCAAAGATGAGGCGGTTAACCATGAGAGAGGAAAGGTATCCTCCATCGGGAAGCTTGAAGAGAGGTTGGTGTTTCTGGTGAGAGGCTGTGATGCTCTCACGGTCAGTGTGGGGGTCGCCACGGTGGGGAAAGAACTCTACTACGCCTTGAAGTCCACGGCCACGCAGGGACGACCCCAACTGAGAGCAATTCAGTTCCCAGTCAACATCGGTAACCGTTTAGCCTTTGGCTTGGCGTCCATGTCAATCGGAGGGAGGGACATCCGCACACTCCCAGACTACTTACTGTGTGGCCGCCTCAGACTTTCCTTTGACGACTGAAGAGGACTTTGACTCTTATGGGGGGGCATCGGATTCCAAGATGGAGAAGAGGTTGAAAGCCCCATCCACGCTGTCCCACTGGTATAGGAATGCGCTGAGACAAGCCTGGGCCATAGCATGTGTTTATGGCGCCGAGCACTATGCCTGCTGGGAAGAAGCAGCGGGGTTTCTACTCAAGTTAGGTGAACACCATGGCTACGCTTGGCCCCCTCACGCGATATTTAGCGTTTGGGAGGAACTATGGGCACGATTCACGGAAGAGATGAAGGAATTGGACCGAAACCTGAGAAGAGAAATGAGGGAGGAGGCCCCGTCATTCGACCGCATCAGGTTCTTTGCAACTTCTCCGGATTTCAACGGAGACCCGTGGCTTACACTCCCCAGAACGTTTTTCCTTGAGGATGAAGGGGAGTATTTTCAGACAGATGTGGTCCCCCGCCATAACCGACTGCTGTCCCGAGCTTGTTGGCAGACGGCTCTGAGAAGGAACCTTGTTCTCCCCCTTACGGGAGGTAAAGCAGGAGCTGAAGAGCACGGCATGGACGACCCTAGGTCCGAGGCGTTGGTTTCGCGCCCGGACCCAAGGGTCGGCAAAGGAGCGGGAAAGGACGGCCCAAAGCTTCTTGGACCGGCTCTCACCGGAAAGGAAGGAGCTAGAGCCTTAGACCGTAGACCCAAGGACAAGAAAACTGGTAAGTTTCTTTGTTGGGACAACATTACCCACAGGGGGTGTAAAGCTGCGGCCTGCGTTCACTATCACGGGCCAGCTCCCAAATGGGACTCAATGGATTGGTCGGTACAACTCCAGCTTCTGAGGCGAGGGGGCCTGAAGAACAAACCGTCTCTCAGCGGGGAGCAGGTCGCCAAACAGATGGAGCAGATTCGGCAGGCCCAGAAGGACAAGATGGCCGAGAATGTTGCAGACGGCAAGAAGCAGAAAGCTTCTGGTAAAGGCAAGGACAAAGATAGAGTGGCGGGTCAGGAGCCGCAAGAAGAACAGTCCAAGGTCGGACAGGATGTACCCGAGGAATTCAGAGACTTTATGCCGACAGAGGCTGAAGAAAAGCTGGCGAATTGGACTCAAGGTGCAGGGTCCACTTTCTTCGTGGACCAAGACGCCCACCGCCCTTGTAGGGAAGTCGGAGAGGAGGTAACAGACGCCCCGGAAGCTAAGGCAAGGTTGGAGCACATGAAGTCCGTGGACGACTCAGGCCTTACAGCCATGCTCGAGGGAGACTTGGCCACCTTCGTTAACAACCGGCTACTACTGCACAAAGAGAGGGACCCAGGGGTGGAATTAGGGCAGGCCCTGGTTCGCAAGTATGTGGAAGAAGCCCGTGACTCAGGATGCCCCAAGCTGTCTGCGCACGCCGATCAAGTGCTGACCAATGGCACTGTGGGGAAGGTTGGATTCAGTCTAGACACCGCAACTCTATCCCCTATGTGGTCTGGAAGAATGGCGTGGGACGAGGAGCTTTCAGATACCACAATGCCGTTTGGGAAGTTTATGATTACGGCGACCAGCTACCAATCAGCAAAGAACTCGTCGAGCTGCTGACCTTGGACGATGTCCAGTGTCAACGCGAGGAGTCTAGACAGTGCTTGTACTTGCACTGCAGTGCAGGAGTTCTGATGGCAAGACATGGAAAACCTCCTAGCCTTCAGGATGTGCAAGAGGCTACCTCCCGGGTGAGGGCAGACGCTGTTTGGCAAGCGCAGGAAGCAGCTTATCATTTGGGACCTTGTCCGGAAGAGGTCGGCAAAGCTGAGGCCGATTTGAGGACGTTCGCCCATGACATTCTGAAATTGGATCACGATAAGGGTTATCGGTGTTTGGCCGCTTTCCCCCCATCTTTTTTCGAGGGATGCACGTTACAGATTGTCCGCATGGACCCGCACGGAGCAGTAACGATTGAGACGATCAAAATTCCCAGTGTAGAAGGCCCTGAACTCCAAGTTTGGCTGTTGGTGTCCCGAGGGCACATGAGACTTCTGGGTAAGCCAGGCGTCTGTGACGTCCCAAAAATTGTGAGAGAGGTTGAGGCTGCAGGATGGGAGGTGCATCTTGAGGCCGTGGAAGGACCTGAGGCGTGCGTCCGCGCCCGGGACTTATCCAAATGCCCGAGATGCGACGAAGCAGCTGGTGACCCCCTTCGGATTGGCGAGCGGGGTCCCACGACTTTAGGGTTGTACCCCCTCCCCAACCCCGAGCAGAAGATTGGCGGATGGACACCAGGACGTTAAGACCTGGGATCCGAGACCAAGTTCACCGACCAAGAACTTCGTGAATGGCTTGGCCCACAGGGCAGCATGTTCGATCAGGGATTGAAGCGTGGCACAGACCTCATTGAGGTGTACGCGGGAGTAGGCCGCCTTACCGACGCAGTAATTGCCAACGGTGGAGTGGCTATCAAGCTTGGGCTGGATCACGGACAGGACTTCAGGCTTGCTCGGGATCGAGCACTGGCCACGCGGCTATTTGAACGACTTCAGCCGCAACATGCTTGGTTTGCCTGGCCGTGCACGCCCTTTTGTGCGTGGATGAAGCTGGCGGTGCTCAGGAACTGCGACGTAGCGCCTCGCCTCAGAGAGGGTAGGGTGCATCTACGTTTCTCTTTGAGTTTGGCCCGGACCCAGCTCCTAGCTGATCGGCAGGCACATTGCGAGAACCCTCTTACTTCTACGGCATGGCGCGAACCCGCAGCCACGCAGGAGTTTACCAGACCTGCTTGGCTGTGGACCCGACTGGATCAATGCGCTACGGGCCTTGTGGGACCCCAAGGAGATCTTCACCTCAAGCCGACACTTATTCGGACCACTTCAGCCGCCACCCTGGAGCTCCAATATGCCTTATTTAGTACATGTACTATTTAAGCAATATTATTTAAGCAATGTTGATGCCCAAA
>OMLO01003610.1_pt1 | contig 12785 bp, 8 predicted proteins | sample 1674811 | NCBI WGS metagenome assembly OMLO01 (sample SAMN06265003, study PRJEB25207) | coral metagenome | isolation source: Coral host | place: Mexico:La Bocana,Puerto Morelos, Mexico | collected 2008-11-13
TTGGCCACCGTAACGTGTTATAAAGCTGACGTTTCGAGCGTTAGCCCTTCGTCAGAGCGAATGGCGAAGGGCTAACGCTCTGACGAAGGGCTAACGCTCGCAACGTCAGCTTTATAACACGTTACGGTGGCCAATTTACATTTTCAACTTAGTTGATATAACCAAATTACCTCACAAGTGCAGTTATGGACAAAACAAAATGCATTTAATTAGGGTCTTTTATAGTGAAACTTATAATCAAATGTTTAATTAAATATGAAAGAATTTTGATTTGCGTTTATTCGGCTTTCTTTCAGTTAATGCTACCACACCAGCTCCTTGGCCTACATACACGACTTATCCCACTTATCCAACTTATCCAACTTTTAGTAAGTATATCAAAATTGACACTACCGGTACCAGACAGCCGGTCGAACTCTCATTGAGGCAGGTTGAAAATGCAGGGGTATTCAATGACCCTCCGAGGTACTGGACGCATCATGCATTTGGGAAATGTGTTTAAACAGAGGTTTGGAACTAAAGAATTTGTCTGCCAGGCCTTTTGCAGAACGTGACCTTGTCCATGAATTCTGAAAGGTTGATGTAATACGCTCTATAACGAGCGAGACAGAAAGAACCTGATTCAGATTCATGTCACTGATTGACCCAACTATTTAAATAATTTTCACATTATTAAAATTAAATGGCCTGGTATTCCTGCCAGTGGCCAAGGTCCATGCATTAAGAGTTTGTTCTGTACTCGTGGGTCTCATTATAAAGATATAATTAGTTTGAAATAATAGAATTTAATTGAGTTCTTCAAAATGCGTCGCTGACCGATTTCTTTTTTACTTTCACTTCTACAGCTTCGTCAAGCAAACCGTTCCCTTCTTTCTATCCCAGCATGGATCCAAAGTGGTAATTCCTTTATTCATGTTTGTTATAATTTAACAGTTGTAACCTAGAAAATAATACTTTCCAAGTTGTTGGTGTGGATGGGACAATCACTCGATACTTTGCTCCTCTCCGGCTCCGTCCGGAGTCCCGTCTGGTTACGAAACGTTTTGAAAGCCCGCTGACTAATGTATAACGCTTTCGCAGTCATAGCGAAGCCACATTGTCTGTGCAGGTGAAACGATTTCCTGACGGAATCATCAATTTCAATTTTCTTGCCAATGTTTCTCAATTTTTCTGTACCTTTCTGACGCAATACTCAATCTCTTACACAGAAATAATCTTCGTTGAAAAGATTTTTACTCGAATGTTTATGTTTCTATCATTATAGAAGATAAATATACAATGAAGTATTTCCCGAAGATTGAAAATTACAAAATTGACGAGCCGTATAAATTTTCGAACAATTAAAGCCGTGATAAGACAAGAAACAGCAGAGCGAATTGTGGAGAATATTGAACGAGGTGTTTCACCATACGGTATTGTAAATAATGGCGAAATGAAATGAACGAATAGTTGATGAAAGGAAAAAAAGTACTATCACCCAGGGCTGGGAGTTCTGCAGTCGTTGACATCACTGTCACTGATATCCTTTAAGTTTGTTACATCATAACGTTGTAGTTAATGACAGTGGATCTTGTCGGCTGTTTCGGTAGACGCCGTGGCCTCATGGTTAGTCCCTGGCCGGATACACTGTGTTTTGTTCTTGGACAGGACACTTGACTCTCACAGTGCCTCTCTATGAAGATGAATAAAGGAGCCCGGCAAACTTAATACTGAGCGTAACCCTGCGATGGACTGGCGTCTCATCCAGGGGGAGTAGAAATATTACACTCGCTTTATATTACAGAAACCGGAGATAAGCTCCGACCTGGTGAACCTTTTGACTGGTACGCAGACTTTACCCGTATCTTTGTTTCTTTTAATTCCAGTAAACTTCGAACCTACATCCAGATCTTAGCGAGGCTTCTTTACGAGGTACAAGTATATCCCTCATGTTGATATCTTATCGCACAAGATCACTAACGTGCAATATCATGATCGGCTAACGTGCAATATCATGATCACTAACGTGCAATATCATGATCACTAACGTGTAATATCATGATCACTAACGTGTAATATCATGATCACTAACGTGTAATATCATGATTTAGTCTTTAACCGTGCGATATCAAGTCACTGTTCTCATATGACCAGGATATAAGGACAGTAGACACGGCCTCTGATTGGCTAATGGCATACGGTAGAACAGAATACGAAACTGAAAACGCATTTTAAGGAATCAGAAATTTAGAATCTGAAATAAATAATATTGCAAGAGACTACCGCATAAACCCAGGCCAGATATCTTTTCCTTATTGAGTTATTAGACTAAGTAGTAGTCATGAATTACGTCAGACTTACCGTGCAACACTTGACCATTTTGTCCTGCTTTTTCAGTTATGATTGAGACTTTTACCAAACGTTTTCTTGTGTACATCATTTGACCTATAGCTGTTGACACAAAGAGGTTCAGCGGCCTCCATCATATAAAAAAATGCGGTTTAAAAGGGAAATTTTCTCTGATTTGCGTAGCCAATCAGAAGCGCGAGAAGGGATACTAACCGCCGTGGTTTATGTGTTAACAAATGATATTATTCGTTTCTCGTTTCACTCTCGTAGATGGATAATATTGTGAGATACGAATTAAACAGCAACTTCTCAGCCAGGGAATACAAAGGTACAGTACGCTATAAATTCCGTTTCTCTGGAATGCAGGCAAATCTTTGCTGACGTCACTACTTACGTTTTACCTCGTTTACATGCGACTTGGCATTACGCCAGACACCAATGGACTACAAACATTTATTATATTAATATTAGTAGTTGGTGAGCACTTAAGCTTTCTGGGTGTAATATTAAAAAATCATCTTTCAAATACTGTAGAATTGCTGGCTGAAAAGCGCCAAGCAATCTTTTTAATGATCATAATGATGATGATAATGAATTTATATAGCGCATTTTCTATATTCATATATTCAAATGCGCATTACAAGCAAGTGATATATGGACAAAGACCAGCCCACAACACTGGAAACTACGTGCCCTGCTCTTTAGGATGAGTGTGTGGGTTGTTTAACGTCCCCTGCTAGCCATTACAGTGAAGATGCAGTAGACGGGGCCTACGGTTTATCGTCCTTATCCGAGAAGACTAGAATATCTGACCATTTGCAGATGTCATTGCAAAGGCAGCATATTCTCCTCAGTTATATCTTTTTGTTCTAAATTAACAGCTCGTGTCAAGAGGGCCCTCTCTGATGTGCAAACGGCCATGAGTAAGGGAGGTCGACATAGACGTGACGTCAAAAAGGTACAAATGATCGATGAACTGGAGAGGAAGGCAGCCGAGTTGTTGAAGAGACTGGACACCAAGGAAGGTTAGTCGCGTGGGAAGAATCGAATCGTGAACATTGTTAACAACCGAAAGCCGAAAGGCTTTAAAAAACAATGGCCACTGGATTTGGTAATTTTTATTTTCTAGCAGCTAGTCTAGGGCTGACTATGAACCTCCCACGGGGCTCCCTTTAAGTGCCCCTAACCTCGGTTACAGGCCTGTCGTTTTACTAACGAAGGGAAATACAGACTTGTAAAAGCAGTCACTACTGTGCTCCTGTTCATTGGGATAAGATTGTACAAAGCCTGGCATTTCGAATAAGGACAGTAATAGAAAAAGTTTGCAAGTGGAGCCTGACAGAATAAATGTAAAAACCATAGTAGCTTCCTTATATCACACAGGTCATTATAATCTTTAGAAATAATTCCTTTTCCATATCAAATGTAAATATCCCTGGAAGTATTATTCCCTTGGGAGTTGCACTTGTGTGGGGTTTATGCCCAGAATTTTAAGGAACTTAAAGATTCAGCGATTTCGTGTACTTTTGGACTTGTATCGGCATTTCAACAACAAAAATAATGACGATTTTAATGTATTTCTAGCGGGTACTAAATTAGCGATTTTTCAGCATGTAATCGCTGAATCTGAAATTTGTAACCTTAAGCTACTTTAACTTGGTTTTCCTCAGCACTCACTTTTCTCTTTGATCTTATTTCTAGCTCAATCCAAGATGCGTGTTTTGCTGAACAAGAAAATGGCCGAAAAAAACTAGATCGGTAAGTATATATTAAGTCACAACAACAACAGCAACAAATGAACCATTAGCCTACTGACGCATGATGCAGTGGTTTAATTTCCACTTTGGTTACGTTGATATTCACGCCGGAGAACTTTGAAAACAAACGTTCCACCGGGAAAAATCATAAAATGTTTTCAGTTCACACTAGGCAATCATCATCAATTATTTTGGATCTGTGTTCTTGAGGTTGTTAGCAGGACTCCAAACAACACCATGTCTGATAAAAACAACGAAATTTACTTTGCTGCCACAATATCGTAGATGATGCAGGTTGAAACTAAAAGACCAGGCAAAAACAAAAGTTACAAGACATAACAAACCACACGAGGGAAAGTGGACTGTAAAACATTTACATTGTTACGGCCGTAAGAAAGACCAAAATGATTACCGCCGAACGCGAAACTGCGTAGACACGAGAAGAAAAAAACAGACTAGGGAAACCGGCAATACTGTACAGAGCTGCGCTTGGCGCGAACAGCGAAACAGAAATATTACAGCGATATTTACCTTGATAAATTATGCAAAGAAAAGGAATAAAGTGACAAAAAGGTGCTAATGAAAGTAAAAACGTCGCTAATGACGAATTGGAAAGACTAAATCCTAAACCATAACACGCGAAGAATCTAACGCGAAAAAAACTAATGAAAAAAGACAAACGAATCCTAAAAAAAAATGTCATACTCAGGGCCTATCATGACGACATCGTTTTCGAAAAGCACCGTTTTAAAAATGTTCTCATTCAAATTCCTCCGGTTTTCGTTTTCGAAAAGCTTCGTTATTGTCAGGGATTAGTGCGCACGTTGGGTCAAAACGTACTCAAAAAGTTGCGTTTTCAAATTTCTCCAGCTTAGCCTGTGTACGGAGGCTTTAGTTAATTACAACATACATAGGCATGAAAGAACAAGACAGGAGATTTTTCTAGGGCCACTAACAGGGCGGGGGGAGGTTACTCTATAAAGCTCTATACCCTTTTGAATAACGTTAATTGAAAAAGGTACCCTTTTCACATACTTTTATAACTGGCCCTTATTATGAATAAATCACCAAAAAGAAAGTCTTCTTGTCCTTTCCAAGCAGTGCCTAATATATATTTCAATTAAAGACCCTTGAATAACTGTGACAGGGGCGGTGGACGTATGTTTAGTGAGCTCGGCTCCGGAGCCAGCGCTCGGGGTTCGAGCCCTGACCGGGGACATCGTGTTGTGTTCTTGGGCAAGAAAATTTACTCTCACAGTGCCTCTCTCTACCCAGGTGTATAAATGGGTACCGGCGAATCTAATGCTGGGGGTTAACCTGCGATGGACTAGCATCCCTTCCAGGGGGGAGTTGAAATACTCTTAGTCGCGTCATACTACTGAAACCGGGATGAGCTCCGGCCTGATGAGGCACTTGGCTCGTATACAGACCTTGCCTTTACCTTAAAATAACTAAATGACAGATTTCCTTAAATTTTTATATACCTCAACTTGTGAAATCTTTACCCCCTACTCCCTGGCCTGAAAAAGGTACCTTTCGGGAGGAGCCTCCGTTATAGGGAGTACTACCCCCGGGGTAATTACATTGTATCAATCTCATAATATAAAAAAACATCCGTCAACACTAACACCAAAAGAAATGCAAAAAAATGAGAAAAATGAGACTTTTTTCTTTGGTTCGTAGATCAGATCCAGGAAAGGCTTGCCATGGACTGGACAACAAACAAGCATAAAAGGAACAAAAGAAAAACAGTAGATCTTACCGACAAAACGAGGCAGAAAAAAAAGGAACTCTTGTTCAAAAAAAAAAAACTCGTTATAGTAAGCGTGGGGATTTAATCATATTTCGTTTACATGCGAAAAACTAAATAAAGGGATGCAAAGAACCACACGCTCTCTTCTCTTTTTCTTATTTTATCTGTTATAGTTCTTTGCATGTGTACACGAACTTTATTCTGGCAAAGTAAACGCTATCGGCAATATTGTTTCAGGTTTTAAGTTTTGCAGCATAACTACTCTGAACCAAAAAAAAATTTTCTGCAAATTTAACGAATTAAATTTTTGGAGATTAACGATAGTTTTCCGACAAATTATCCTTGTAATCAAGCTGTACATAACAAAGGCAACAGATTCGTGGTCATTTTGCCGAGGGCATCCTTTGTTGCTGCGGGTAGTGGGGTGGACGGGGGGATGTTGCCTGTTTCCACGTGACCCCCAAAGTTTTTTTGTAATTGTTCCCTGGACGTTCAAGCATGCGCCTAATTTCCTAATAATTTTCCTCCAAATTCCATTTATCCTCTCGACATCATCCAACCGTATGAAGTAAGAAAAAAAAAACGTATCCCTCGTGAAATTAATGACCATCACGTTCCCAAAATCCTCTGAGGTCCCGCATAACGCAGATGGCATCTCCTTTCAAAAGGTGTTAAGTGAATTAAACAAAATAAATTCAATTAGAAACAGCTTTTGGAAGTTGTCACGGAAAGAATATAGCATTGCCTCAGTTAAGAGCGTTGTTGCACTTTTCAAGTGCTAAAATTTACCAGTTGATTTTTTTTTTACCGTGAATCTCCTTACTCTTTTACTAAGAATTTCAAATCAATATAAAATTGGTTGTTTGTTTACTTTCCTCTTGGTTGCCATTGTTCTTTAAAGTACATTTTGACACTTCTCCCCCGCCCACATTTTACGTGGGAAATTGAGTTTCGACACCTCCACAATACGAAGATGTCGCCCTTGGCTTTTGTAGTTTTTTGCGTTCGCTTTGTTGGGTTCACGACTTTAGCTTCCCAGAGTAATGCCTCAGTGTCCAAAATGAGGAGATTCTCTAACAATTCCGAAGAGTTTGGTGGTATAAGTTTACATTCCTATATGAAACAGTTGTACAGCACACGAGCGCGAGGCAATGGAAATGGCAGTTTTACCATCTCATTACGAACACAGAAGATTGTTGCTACTTCAATTCGTGGTTTCGAGCCAGAGAGAGGCGGTAAGTCAGTACTCTTAAAAGCAAAATATAAGAGAACTTATTAATGAAGTTAGCTGATTAAATGTCAGTCTTTTATATTTTAGTCCCTACTTTCGAATCATCTGCAAAACGCTAAATACTGCGGTCGGGCGTTAAAAGCAGAATTGGCCGTTTTTGTACTAGAGACGCGTTACCCGTCTGGACAAAATTGGGCAAACATTTGTAGCCCGTCTGGTTATGCGTCTCTAGTATAAAGGTGGGCATAAGACGCGTTACGCGTCTGGACGAGTTAAAATTCGTAGTGCGTCGTTCAAGACAAATTTCGAAGGATAGCACGTCTAGAGGTATAACACGTCTTGTGCCCGTCTTTATACTAGAGACACATAACCAGACGGACTACAAATGTTTGCCCAACTTCCTCCAGACGGGTAACGCGTCTGTAGTATAAAAACGGCCAATACGGGTGCGCAAAAGAGCTGCAAGTACATTTCAATCTACATGCTTTAAAATAGGGCCTTTTACGTGAAGTGTAAACAGATATATACAACGACAATGCGTTCACAGAAACATTTTCTTGTAGGAATCAAGTGGAAAGGTTCGACCATCGAAATGCAGTTTCAGTTAGGAAGCGCCTTCAAAGATGACTCTTTGGTTGAAGCAGAACTGATTGTAACATCTAAACAGGGAAGTTTGTGGATGAGCCGTAAATTTATCGTCAGTGTTTACAACCAAGCCATTTTGGCGCCAAATGACACGAAGCCTTTGGATTCCCAATCTTTCCCGCGCAGGGCACATGTTGAGTTTGGAATGAACGTGACACGTGCTGTGAAGGTTTGGAGTCTTGCGGCAGCGAAGACCTACACACTACAGGTGTGAATTTTATTATATTATAAATTAAATTCAATATTTCTACAGCAATCGGGTTTCAAGTGATCAATTCATATCTTATGACTTGTTAGGACGATCTTTTCTTTAAGAAGGTTTTTCATTTGTTTGAACTGTTAAGAGGATTTCATGCTGGTCACTCTTGAGATTTACTTCCTTGCCCTATATTACGGTCCCATGCACTGCTACCAATGAATGACTAAACACCTTCACATCCTCCTCCCCTTTCCGTCTCCTGGCCCCTCCTTTTTGCTTGTCCTCTCTTCCCTGCTTTCCCCCTCCCTCCCTCACTACCTTCCTACTTCTTTCCTTCCTGTCTGCCTGCCTCCTTCCCTTTGTTCTTGCCTCCTTCCTCCCCCCCTCGTTCTCAGCCACACTTTGTTAATATATTCCTTTATTCTTGTAGTTGAAGATAGAAGATTTGGCCCAACATAATAGCACAGAAGCTTCTGTGTTACATGCATGGAGGGCCATCAAGCACGGCCACCTACATGGACCTTTCCTGGTATTGTACACTCATTCCAAACATGCAAATGCCAAGGATGACATTTGGAAGTTGGTTACACTCAACCAGCATGCTCCATCTCCCATACCAGACAACACAACTGTCGGGAATCAAAAGAACGGCATTGCTCAGAGTGATAACCGAGCTCCAAGACACCCATCCTTGACTTGCAACCAGGTGTCCTTTGCCATCAAAATGATAAACTTTTACAGTAACATTATCATGCCGCAGATTGGATATATAAACTACTGTGATGGCTATTGCTATTTTCCAATCCAGAATCACTTGACACCCACCACACATGCTATCATTTGGGCATTGTGGTGGAAGAGACATAGTTCTGATACCTATACACCCAAGAGACCGTTATGTATTCCATCTAAGCTAGGTGCCGTAACTGTCATCCTCTCTGATCCTGAAACAGGACAGCCAGTACAGAAAGAGTGGCAGGAGTTTTCAGCCAAAGAGTGCGGCTGTCGTTAGTGTTTTTATCCACAGTTTAGTTAAATTATTGTGTTATCCAGTTTAAAATTACGTGTTACGGTGGGGAAGGGGGGAGGGAGTGAGTGTTGGTGGGGGAAGAGGGGAGGGAGGGTGAGCTGAGCAATGCGGTGAAGTTATCTTAGAGTGAGTGAGTGGGTGAGGTGAGATAGTCTCCATGGGAAAAAGGGAGCTTGTTGTAGGGGAGGGAAATGTCACCCATTTACCCTAAAGGTTTTTTTTTTTCAGGGAATTTTGTGTTTAGCGTTTCCACAGTTCTTTCTTTCTTTCTTTGTAAAAATATAACATCATGGTTGACAGCCTTGTCTGTATTATTCAAGGTAGTAATATTGGGTTGATTTGCTTTAATGAGAGACTCCTCAACTAGCATGGTGTACTGTATACTTAAAAGCTTATCACAGTTTCATAGCATAGCGTGCATCAAGAAATATTGCAAGGATCATTAATACAAAATGTGTTTGAAGTGTTTTAAGTTCTTTATTTTACAAGAACTTCATATGTAAATTTAACTTACAGGACATGGCTCACGTGCTAAATACACTAGTAGCGTGTTTTAACCAGTTTCATGGACACTGTCTTTCCTGTGCTGCATTATAAGCACCATTCACCCAAGTTTAATATACGCGTTATGCTTTGGAGTTCGACTTACACACACTTATCTTGAAAATATCATACACGGCTATTTCTTTGTTTGCTGTGATTAAGCGCTTGTTTGGTTAGTTGTCAGATTGCCACAAAGTAACGAAATGTAGAAAAAAAAGCTGTAGAAAAAAAAAAAAAAAATGGATATCCTAGAAATAGCCATAAACCATTCAGAACGCGCGATTCGCAAAGACTGGAAATGTCACGTGAGTCAAATAGCGATTGGTAATTGGTTGACAGCTGCATGACGTCGGTTATATCGAGTTATAGAAAACACTCTCTCGTCGATCGTTTGGTAGCCAAGTTGGAGTCCGTTGGGTTGAAGACATTAACCCACTGTTTAGATTAGAGCACCATAGGCTATTAAGTTCTCCTCTTTGTAACAACAAACTGTAAACCGGAGAACTATGTCGACGGGCGTTTTTATTTAACAGGACTAGACAGTAAGGCAAAATAAATACGTGCAAAAATAACAATACTCAAGAAAGTATATGCAAAAAGTGCGAGTAATAAAGTTTCGTTTATCACAAGAAAATCTATTCCCTGTAGAAACCGATATTGTTCAGTGCCATTTACGCGGAGAAGGCGTATAAAAAACGGTTTGTACAAATGGTAAGCAAAATGCCTGATGGTGTTTAAGTGCCGTACGTGTTTAAGTGTCCATTTACCATTTACTTAAGAACTCATAATGTACCGAGAGAACCTGCGATGAGTTCCACCAGATCGTAATTCCAAGATGGCGGCTCAGTGGAACCAATGGTAAGCCAATTTTCCATTCGGCTATTTCGCAGTCAGACATTTCGAACTACCTTTCAAGACCTTCCGTTTATTCGGAAATTTGCGGGTTGGTTCTGACAAAATTATCTTGCTATTTACATACTGAGCAAAATTTCCTGGAAGTGGGATGAATGGTTCACAGTTCAATTAAGTTTATTTTAGATGGTTGTACGCTAGTTTTTCTATGGATTACAGAAAGGTATTGCTGACTGAAAACCACGCAAGATTGTATCTGTTAAGAGTTAATCATCTTAAAACTCTTCAAGCTCCAATCAAGGCTAAAATTCTTTCTTTCTTAAGCATATCAATAGTACACATCTAAATTCTCATACAAGCTTTAAACAGAATGTAAAATAACCAGTTGGGAGAGTTGATAAATGAAGCTTAGTGCTGTAAGTGTTAAACACCAGTAACGCCGACAATGGAGAAGGCAGCCCAGTGCTGAGGACTTCGTGTGTTCTCCTTTGCTTGAAGAGTTTTCATTGCTAGTTGTAACGATACCGCAGCATCACGGGAAGCCATGTATTCTCGATAAAAGGATGTCATGAGTTCACAAGCGGATCGGTCGTCAATCTTCCACAGCGTGACAATGACGCAGGCCGCGCCAGCCGCCAGAAATGCGCGTGACAGACCTGTATAAACAGAATCAGAGGTAATTATTGAACTGTGTTTACGCGGCGGGACTGCGTACACAATCAAAACATGCGCTTCGCGACCCAGCACTTCTCGGCGTCCTATATCATGAGTCTCTGCGCATGACAGAGGATAGTCCAGTCCTTGTTATCACCCTTCCCCGCCGTTAATAGGTGTCCAATGCATTCACGAGAATTTAACAAAAACAGGTCAATCAACTAGTAAAGAAGGGCGCGCTAAGATTTAGATGTTCAACTAGATGTTCAACTACGTCCAAATCTAATCTAATTAAAACGAACAACTGAACTCGGCTGATATCAACTAGGCCTAGAGTTGTTCGTGCTTTAGCTGAATGGATTTTTTCAATAATTCAAAAACTCACCCAGTACTCCATCTCCTGTTACTTTACCAAGTCCCGTATCACAGCAACTCAATACCACGAGTTCAGCGTTCAGTTCCATACCTCTGACCTCCTCGGCCGTCAGAATACCGTTACACTCGAGCCCAGACTTCGCCAGAACAATGAGGCCCTTCATGCTAAAATCGCCGTGGGAGTCTATGTCGTCAATAATAGCGTGGGTGGCAAAATGTAGAATTTTATGCTTTGGCATGGCTGTCATCACATCCTTCTTCTTGGCACGTGAACCTGTAAACACTTGTGACTCCGACGAGTTAATGATCTCTTTGATCATGCGCACTTCGCGTTGGGCAGAGGGAAGCTGGGGTAGCTCTTCGAAAGGCATTGTGGGATTCCCAACCGCGAGAAGACTCAGTTCGAAGGGCGCTGTGGTGTGTTCGGGGCTTTCACGGGAGGCACAGGCTAGTTCGAGAAAGTGAATGGCTGGACTGGTCGAGATAACAAAGTCTTCCATGATGTAATTATCTCTCGCGTCGCCTTGCAGCGCAGCAAAGGGAATTTTGAGCAAGAAATCTTGAGGAATGAAAGTAACTCGTGGATTCCCCTCCCTAGGGGGCAGGAATTGCACAATGGGCTCTATGAGGACCTTGTGAAGCTGGCTTAGCATTGGCCTCCACGGGTCCAGTTCAGGGTCTTTCTCACGTTTATCGTGTTCTCTTGAATGTGTACCTGACTCAGACACGACGTCATTAAAAGGACCTGGCACAATTGCCAATTCATCTTTCTCAACTTCACTAGAGTTTTCGTTGCATGCTGTTTCAGAGAAGTCACAACTTGATGTTACAGAATTCTTCTCTACTTCAGTCTGAATTTCACCTTGTAGTGGAGTTGCAGACGTTTCGCTGTTTGCTGTTTCCAGCTGCGTGACAATGCCTTCCGAGTGTTTAGGCCGGGTTTTCTGCTGAGTTTCGGAGAGCTGTGGAGACTCGTTAGTTTTAGCTTTGGAGATTGCACTTTCCTCTTTTAATTCGCTTTGGTTCAGTGACTCACTGATGGAGGCTCCCGACAAGTCTTTGTCCTGGTCTTCTCGCGTTTCTGTTAGTGAATTCTTTTCGTTATTTTCCAAGTTGGTCTCTTCAGTGGTTGCGCCCGATTTTTCTGTGGTTGTTTCTCTCAGCGGACATGTTGCTGACGTCTGGTTTGTTGATTCGGGCTCAAGATTGAACCTCTTGTCAACGTGGGTATTACTTTCTTCTGAAGTTAAGTCGCTCTGACGAGAAGGTTGATCACATAACCCATTTTCCTTGGTTTTGTATAGAATATCGAAACTGATATTATTTCCATTCTCGGCGTTAGTTAGAATCAGGCCTGATGCAAACATGTGTTCCAGGCCTTTCAGCGAGTTCATTACGTCCTCGCTTTGGAGTGTTTC
>OMLO01003611.1_pt1 | contig 12785 bp, 6 predicted proteins | sample 1674811 | NCBI WGS metagenome assembly OMLO01 (sample SAMN06265003, study PRJEB25207) | coral metagenome | isolation source: Coral host | place: Mexico:La Bocana,Puerto Morelos, Mexico | collected 2008-11-13
CCATAAATTGTTCCCTTGGTGTTTTTGAAACCTAACCTGCACATCTAAATAAACCTGTTGAGGTTCGGTATTTGGACCCCCCCAAAAAAAAACACACCTAAAACTGCACAGAAACAGAGGACATGCTTGGACGCCTAGGGTTACATGAATGCCTCACGATTATTTTTGGTAAAAAAACATCCAATGGTTGGTTTACCTCAGGAGTTACACACCCCGGAAATCCAACAGCTGGACATCAACAAATCACCAATCGAGGCAAAGAAATCCTTTTGCAAAACACTCTTGCTGGGTTCCATTTGTCAGTCTTCGGGAGTGGTACATATTTGTTTTTGCAAAAAAAATAGGAATCTTGGTGCAGGACTTCGTTTTTTGAACGGTAGTTACTCCGCTGAAAACCAACATTTCGTTTGAGAATTGACTGTTGCAAAATGATTCATGTCCTTTATAGAATCCCTTTTCAGGGACATTTCTTCCATTTTCGGGTGTGCATATTGCATTTTACTCATCAACACAACCGGTTGGAGGGTCCTTGATGATTCTTCTTTGATTGGATGGTCTGAAATGTTAGTGTTTTGATAGTCTGGAGTGTTTATGGGTCAGACTTTAAGGCATGTTTTGCGCTGGTCTTTGTCTCTTGGAGTCTCTTCGAACACTTGATGGCACATGGCGTTGATGGTTTTGGAACGATGCTGCAACAACTTCCGATTCTCGGGCAAAACTCGGAGATAAAACGAACACGACCCATGGTTTCAAGGCAAGCAATGGAACAAATCACGCGCTGTTCTTTTGGATTAAACAGAGGGGGTGGATCCCTACAACTATATAGGTTAGATACCCTTGGTTCTTAGGATAGTTTTTGCGCACTGGAACAGAGCCCAACTGGTCTGATCATGGTGGTTCGGACTACCATCCAGGTTGCATACACGGATGATTTTTTTTGGCATTCACTACTTTGACCCCACATTTTTGTAAAATTATATATGCTCCAAGTATGCATAATTTATTAGGTGAACATTTGCCACATTCAAGGGGAAATGTAGGTAAATATTCCCTACATGGAGTATCTGGGGTACAATCACATATTTCCACGCAAGCCAGGAGCCAGAAGTTTCAAAAGGAAAGCCCTCCCCTATAAGTGAAAGAAGAAACATTGGCCTATCGGGTGGTAGTACTGGTGGTACGCATGGCGTAAGTTGAACAAATGTATCCCAGGCAACCTCGGATCACCAAAAAATGCATCCATCATTGACTATTGCGAGTGAGTGTTGTTGACAGTGCAAGCATATATGAAAGGATAGGGTCCATTTGGACTTGCGTTTGGTAGTTTAGCCACCCATTTCAAAAATATCAGTTGACATCTAAAATAATTCATCTTCCAGAAGAAGAACAGGTGAAAACAAGGACTGTTGAAAACGGGCACCTAGGTAATTTTCTAGTCAATTTTGAGGGGAAAACTTGATAAGCTATTCAAACACTTTCAACTTTTCAATATCTCACGGCCCTAAACCAATCCAGATTCTTCCAAGTGACCTGTTTTCATCAAAACCTCAGGGTACCCCCAAATGTCACACTTCCCTCCAATTAACCAGCAAGAATCCCTTAATAGCCCGTTAATCAGGCCTTTTTTCCAAGTTAGATCATAAAGGTCACTTGGAAGAAGCTAGACATTGAAGCCGGTGATATAATTTCATTAATTTGGATCTACCATTCAACCAGGACGTTAGCGGAAAGTGAAAGTTTGGGTCGGGTTCTTCAATCCTTTTGGTGACTGGTACTGGGTGGGGGGTGAATTTGAATGTAATATAACCAACATTATACCAACATTGAAACATGATTATGTTTTTTGTTAACTCCATTTTGAACCCCAAGCCACTTCAACCGCCAGTGAACCCAAAAAAGATCGCCATGAATCCCGATCCCAAGGAGTTTATTGGAAGTTCCGAATCTGTTGCCTGCATTGATCTTTTCAGCTTTCTTAGGAAATACAGTGACGTGGCCTTGGTGTTTCTTGAGGGTGGACAATTTGTTGTGATTTCGTACTCGCTAGGTTAAGGAGACCTAACCCTTAAAACTTTTCTTAAAACTTTTTGGGCCATGACATCAATCTATAGTAAGAAACATCCAGTTTATTTTCTATTTTATGGTGTTTATATGGTGTTTTGGCTGACTGAGAGATGTAGAAGAGCCGTTTTTGGGGGGTGGAAATTGCAGAAGAAAGACGCCAAATCCTGCTAACAGGATATAGCAGGAAACCCATATTAACCATGACCATTCAGGCTATAATTGAAGTACGTGGTGAAAGTTTAAAAACAATTCATTAGAAACTCCACACAGTTTGGAATCAGAAAATTGACACCAACAAAAAAATCGTATTATGCATCTATACATAATATATATATATATTATATTTTGCTGGAGGTGGATGAAGCTATTGGTTCATTGGATTCGCAGTGTTAGCCTTTTGTTCCCTTCAGCGGAGTTGAGAAAAACAAACACAAACGGCTTCTCGGTGACTCAGCCTGAACCAATTCAACTATAACTAGGTGGTGGTTTTAGATGTCTTTTATTTTCACCCCTACCTGGGGAATTGATCCAACTTGACGAGCGTATTTTTCAAATGGGTCGAAACTTGAAACCACCGCCTAGTTACTTTGTTTTTTACTTCAACCAACAAGTAGATAAGTGTTGTTTTAGTTTTAATGTTATGATTTGTGAGTATTATTAAGGGAGATTTCATATTGACCTTACACGTCCTGGCCGCAAAAGGGTATTTGAGTATTCAATACCTCCTCTCAACACCGGACTTTCTAAAAAGTTTTTTCTTAGTTGGTGTTATGATTCTATACGACATTTCCAGATACCAGGAAGAAACCATGGGTTTGCAAAAAACAACACCCAGTGGTGTATCTTTTCAGGATCCAAGATTAATTATGCTTCAGATCCTATGATGAATGAGGATGAAAGTCCAGACATTTAAGCTTTCCTCCCATAACTCATGGCTCAGGGGAAAATGACCCCGTTGTAAAAACAACAAGGCTTCATGGGGAAACCAATTCCCAACTTTTCATGATTGTGGGAGGAAGAGTAGCTTTTGATATTCATTGATGTGATGGGATTATTACAGAAGCCAATATAAGAATCCCCATCAACCAACCAGTATCAACAATGTAACTAATGTCCTCAGAAATAAGGTTTTTTTGATAAGGCCCTTATTAATTAAGGGAAAAACCTATATGGGTAATAAGCCCTGCTTATAAGGCCGGCTATGCAACTTAGGGGTGTTCACCTTTTGCCCTTGCCCTTCCAGGTGACCTTTCTTCTCTGCAACTGCGCCATGCGCAAGTTGAAGGCTGCCGAGGCGGATGTGATACCAGTGATAAAAGCATAGGGTTATGGCTCCACCTATAGGGATTATCACCTATAACTTATAACCCTAGGGAAGCCCCCTTTTTTATAGCCATGTATTTATAGGGGGAAGTTACAACTCCATTTTATAACTTATACCACATCTTGTGGAAGTCCAAGTTGGACTATCCCTAAGGATCTGTTTGTATGTTTTAAGAAAGGGATTTCGCCCTACAATCCTACCCAGAATTGACACCATCAATCCTACTCGATCGGGTGGGGTCTGGATGTTTCTGTAAAGACGGCATTGCTTTAGTTAAGGGCTTTAGTAAGGGACCTACAAGAGTCTTGATTTGCGTGCTTTCGTTGGATCAGGTGACTTTTTTCAAACAGTTGGTTTGTTGCCCATGCATGGTGTAGGTAAATTGAATTCATGATCGAAGTCAATCTCACCATAGGTTTTATTGATATGTTTTTAGGGGCCAACATATTATCTAAGTTTATTTTTGTTGTGTTTTTTGTTTCCCAAAGCTATCCATGGTCCCCCAAATTTAGATGGCTAAGCTGCGAAGTTTGCTCCCACTGGCCCCCACAAACCTTGCTTGAACTCCCAACCAACCAACCCAACAAATCAACCAAACCACCTTTCTAAGCACCTCCCCCCACCCCTCTCAAAAAAGTCATACAAACATCTCTTTTTGCCTGAAAAAAAGGTCTCCCTATTGTCGGCCTCCGAACCGCTCTGGGCGGCCTTGTGTGCTTCGTTGATATTACATGAATCCTTAGCGCCACGAGAACTCCTTGGAGGTGACGGATATTCACGGATTCGGATGGACGGGGATGCATGTGGTTCTGGACCCCTGGAGTTTAACAGTGATTTTGCCCATTAAAAGTGACTGTATCACTGTATCCCATAAGCAAAGAAGAATCCATCCATTCCCAACCATCATTTTTCAGGTGCGAGCTGTTTATGGTGTTTTAGGGTAGAACTTTAGGCAATCCTTTTTTCCAGGTGACGTACTTGGGTGTGATGTGGGTGGGTGGTGTCGGTGGTTGCGGTTTGTCTTCTTTTTTTTTAAGGGTATTTGTTGTGGGTTGGGTGTTGTGTTTTTTGGTTAAAAGCCAAAAAGCCAGGAGGAAAGACAAGTAAACTGCTGATACAAGAAGGATTGTAAGCTCATGTTCTAGAGAACACCTGATCATTGAATGGAAGTTTTTTATATAAGGATGTGAAAAAACATACATTTTTCTAGACTGAACATGTGTAGCATCTAATTAGCAGAAATACACGCACAAAACCGTTATCTCTTAGTTTCACTTAATCAGTGAAAAAAAACTAGTTGTTGTTCCGGGTTATCTTTGGAGGTGTTTTTTCTGCCCGTGATCATACGGATGAAATGAAATCAGGAAAGGAAAATCCCGGAACCTGATTACCAACTATATAGGATGTATCATAGAGATGTACTGTAAAATTGAAATTGTTTGTCCACCCTGAACCCCGGAAATCCCAACGGAATCCATCGAATCTTTGTCAATTTTGGACTTTATGGGATGAGCCGATCAGAGCCGTGTTTCTTCGTAGTCTTCATGAGCCAAGTGTCAATCTAGGTGGTGGTTTCACCCCTATTTTTATTTTCACCCCTATTTTGGGGAAGACTTGTCCAAATTTGACTAATATCTTTCAAAGGGGTCGAAAACACCAGCTAACAATTTTTTTGAAGTTGGCAACTTGTTGTTTGACCCAAAACCATGGGGAAGAAAAAACGGGAATATCCTTAGCCCTTGCATGCTGCCCGAAGATGTTCCCATCCTTGAAATGTTTTTATGGTGAATTTCAATGTTGATATGCTGATATGGGCCAAGGGAATTCCTATTTTTGACATCATTTTGATCATTTCTATTTAACATTGAGGCCATTTGGCCTGCTATATCATGAAAACGTCAGATCAACCCATCCAACCCCTCTTCCAAGTAGGCCAACCTTTCAACCTGTCGGGGGCGATTACATCCATGGTCCGACATGGCCTGACAAGTCGGAAAATCAGTTTGTATGACTTTAAAAAAACTGGGTGTATGTATAATATAGATATTGCAGGGTACATCTGTTATTTATAGAGAGAGGTTGCCTTCTTTTCGAAATTTTATGAAATCCCTACCCACCGGAAAAATGCTACCAAAATAGCTGAGTGATCACCATGGAATTTCAATAGGTGCTTTGGTGGTCGCCGCCATCATTGCTGCAGAGTGGCTTGGAAAATTCAATCTCGGGTGTCATGATTCCCTGGAAGTCCTTGGCCATGATTTTTTTAAAAAAGGTTGGTGGTAAAGGTTTTATCATCATCCAAAAGGAGCTATATACATGTTTTGTTAATGGTGGTTGACTTCCAGGGATTCTTATGTCATTGCTGTATATATATTCTTCAAATTCACCGTTTTGTTCCAAAAATTGATATATTTTGACCAACAAAAAATCTAAAAACGACCAAAGTATACAGGTTCCCTCACGCAACGGTGAAGTCGGAGAGGGAAAAACCGGACGAAAATTGGATCATCCGTACTGGGGATGTCCTGCTGGTACTTAGCAAATGGATTATTTCGTCCCAAGAGAAGTAGGTTGTTTGCATTTCATAAACAGATTATTATAAACCAACTTACTAACTAGTTCCTAACTTCTATGGACACCCTAGTAGAGCCTTCGTCTCTACAAGATGCTCTTGCCAGACCCCATGTAATAAAAGCTCGGCACCGAATTGAAAACTAGATATTCCAATTCCAAGTGTCCAGTGGCTGTTTAGGCCATTTCATAAAGAATGTCAGCCATGCTGGTCAGGCATTTTGTAAACAGCTGCTATTTGTAAACATTTCTGTGGAGCTTTCAAAAGCTCCCTCAGTCACATGAGGTTTCCTTTGCGTAGGACTTTGGGTATGTAATGAATAGTCTCGGCTAAAGTTTTGTTTTCTGAAATGGCGAAAGATTTCTTTGATCCGGTAGATCGGTAGATCATTCTATTAGAAAAAATAAATCAGTTTTTCCCATAACGGCACCAAATCAATCATTGAGATGAAAGGTATGATTGGCAAATACCATTCCATAAGCACATGATGATGGGCAATTTTGATAAACTGAATAACCATGTTCTTCCTGACAGTAGCCTAAGGCCTGGTTTGGTTGAAAATAGAGGCTAAAAGACCACAGACATTAGAGACTTAAGCATCGTAGGGCACTTACTCTCCTTAAAAGCAACAGCCTGCCTCTAAAGGAAAGCGCAGAACCCATACAATCACCATTTTTTGAGGGGTTATCTAAACTGTAAGGCTGACGGCTGAGGAAATCCCCTCAAAATTGCTGATTCCAATTCCCACATTTTTTTCCAGGGAGGGTATGGGATGTGAATATTGGACACTTTTTGATTTGATCCAAAATCATGAGTGGAAAATTGCGGGATGTTTGAAACTGCAACTCTTAGACTAGGTGGCTGTGTCAAATGTTTTTTTATTTTCACCCCTACTTGGGGAAATGATCCAATTTGACTAATATTTTTCCAAGGAGTTGAAACCACCAAGTAGTAGAGAAACCCCGACCCATTTTTCACTGAACCTTTTCATGATGGGGGGAAGGGTAGTAAAAAAAGATGGATCAACAAACCTTAGAGGTTTGAAGGTTTTGTTTTTCCTGGAAGCTGATGGCGGTCCATTGAAATAAATGATTGGAAATCGATAGGATACTGAATCAAACCTTTACATAGGAAATTGTTGTTGAAGCCTTTCCACCCCCTTTTTTAAACTGGTTGCCTTTCAAGTTCCAAGTGGAAGATAGAACTGGCCTGTTAAATCCGTGTCTTTTGTGCGTTTTGAACATGAGTTTCTTGGTTACGTAAAAGATATTTATATAACTTCACCCAAAAATTGTTCCACCAGTAAAGGTTCTGTTACATGTGAAGCATCTGGGATTGTTCTACAAAGTCGGCCCAATAAAGCAGTCATAAGCTAGGGTTATCCCGTGCATGTATAGGTGTTGTAACTTTAGTTACTCATTTATAAGGCGCCATTTATAGGGGCCCCAATGTCACTCCAGTTATAACGATCGGCGATTTATCGAAACGGGGCCCATCTTGTAGGTTGCCATTGCCATTGCCTCCCAAGTTGCCTCCCTAAATCACTTCAGGTGCTGGACAGACGAGACGGAAAAAGCTCCGAAACGGCAACGCTTTGAGTCCGAAACGCCAGCGTTCTGACGTTCCGTTCAACGAGGCAAAAAGTGCAAAGGTCCTTGCGACCATATTGGCGAAGTACAACAAGCATGGTTGATCAGCTGGATATATGATATATGTAAACGAAATATTTGGGACATAATCAAGGGATGCATTGCCATGGATAGGATGATTGAATCGCCCATGGATAGGATGATTATTAAAATCACACATGTTTTTTTAACACCCCGGTTCTGTGAATACTCAACCAGTACTGTATTCCAGAAAGGAACCTGGGCTTTTGGGCTTTTAAGCACTGGATTGGGTGTTTGGCTTTTGAAATAATCCCTGGTTGTTTAGGGTATAGGGGATGACATCTGATGACATCCTACCCAGCTTTTTTGGGATTATTTCATAAAGCATGAAATACGGATCCCTATTAAACAACCAGTATTCAATAGAAAGTAAGAGGGTTTTTTTCGTGGCTCATATGTATTTCAGTCAGAGGTCAGAAACTACACTCAAAAGCAGCGAGCATACTAAGTACGCCCTGGAAATTTAGTATGGATACTGGATACCTAAGATAGCCACATTACCTTTCACAAACCATCATTTTTGCTTATCCAAGGTAGATTTCCACAGTGTAAACCATTGGTGAACAAGCAGTGTATCATCGGAAAATCTTAAGATGTCTGAAAAGCCGGAGCCCGAAACCACCAATGAAACATCTACTTTACTACTTTTCTATAGATCTTATAGATATAGAATGATATAAATATTCCCATAGATTGACAGTCTTGGATTTGCACTTGGATATCTTTGTGCCAAACATCACTGTACAGCCCCAAAAGCGCCCCCCTTCAAGGGCGAAAATCCTTTGGTGCTGTCGCATGTAAACAATGCGCGCACTCCCTTCAATATGGGACACCAGAAAACACGTTCCTTTAATGGGACCAAAAGTGAGTAGATGCATGATTTTTCAGTTAAGAAACAAGATTTGATCTTGTTTCAGCAATGACGACTGGTAGCAACTTTGTGTAATTTGTGCTAAGGGTTGAAAGGAATATAGAAGCGTCCACCCCAAAAGGATTTTGTTGGTTTGTTGGGCCAGTATTTTTCTTATCAAAAAATGAGTTGAAGCGGATGTGTCCCTGACATTTTGCTTTTTCGATTGGGTTAATCTGGTGTACCTATATTGTCCGCAAAGAAATTCATTTGTACAGTTCTCTTGATCCAGTTTGACCGTAGGGCCAGCCTGACGAAAAAAAGGAAAAGAAACATGACGGTGAACGATGGAAGAAATCGAATCAAGACGGGCCCCCAAGGTTTTAAATGCTGGATGTTATAACTACCCTTCTTGGCGTGGGTTTTTGCGCCGGTAAAAACCCCCCCTTCATCAGCGGAGTTATCATGCTTATAATATCCCATACGATCCATGGGACTGGTATATTTACCCACATGAATGGATGATTTGTATGGTTTTCATGTAGCTTTAATATACCAGGCAACCCATGGATTCCTATGGATTCCTATGGTTTTTGGACCCCACCTTTGGGTGGTAAAACAGTGAAACATCCCCAACTTTTGAGGCTTGACCTTGACACCAAGTCGACCATTGGGAAAGAAAGGAGTGAAAAATAACCAAGTCGACGGGGTGATCTTGAAAAAAGTAGGTAACTAGGTGGTGGCAATTCAATTTTTTTAATTTTCACCCCGAAGCTTGGGGAAATGATTCCCATTTTGACGAGCATATTTTTCAAATGGGTGTCAAAAAGCCACCAACTAGGCAATCGTAATCATCCAAAATTGAGGGATTTTATTATTCTAATAGTCGACTTGACTTCCAGGACACATAGTCTTCCAAATTCCTCCGGTCATACCTGGTGTTAATCAGGGTGTCCATGGAAGTTAGTAACTAGTTAGTAAGTAGATTTATTTCACTCATTTACGGGACTTACAACCTACTTTTATAGAGGTGAAATAATCCATTTACGAAGTACCACGCTGCTGGAAATTCGTCACAGAAGACTCACCTAAGCCAATTTCCCCCTTTGGTAGGTGGCCATGGTAACCAGTGACCCGAACTCAAAGGATGTTGTTAAAGCGACCTCCACACCTTTGAATCAAGGGGAATTGAATCCCCTAAAAAAATCCCAATGTTGTTATATTTTGACCTCCACCCAAACTAACCTGATTTACTACCTATCAACCAGTTGATATGATAATCATCGCATTATTTGCAGGGTTTTATAAATCCCAGGTGGTTGCGAATGGGATTTCTGAACCATCAACCGTAGGAAATCATGGGATAAAGTTTGGTCAGGTATTGAATCACCTGGTAAAAAACGATAACACCTTCACCGTTTTGGTTGCATCGTTCACCCGATCGGGTGAGTGTTCCACGACTCCACTCGATGAATCCTTGCATGATGGGAGAAAGGCAAGGTTCAACAAAACCGGAAACACTTGGGGAAGAAGATCCAATGACTTGCGACATGTTGTTTTTCAAAATATAATATGTAGCAAAAACAACACCTAGGCTACTAGGGTGTCCATGCAAGTTAGTAACTATAGTTAGTAAGGTGGGTTTAGGACTTACAACAACCATGGTTACTAAGTACCAGCAGGACATCCCAGTAGCTTTTTGGCTCCCCGCGTGGTATCTCAAACGCTGCATGGGGCCCATGCTGTGCGGAAATTTTCGTACCCAAAATTTTCGCGGACCAAGTTGGACGAAGAAGGTTCCAGAGACACAAATGTCCCGCAATTTTCGGTCCCCCGCGTTGCGCTTCAAACGCCGCGTGGCGCCCATGTTTCGCGAAAATTTCTGTTCCAAAATTTGCGCAAACACCCTTTGAAGAAGAAGGTTCCGAAGACAACCTTGCAACAAAGTTCCCAGGACAAACCGCGAATCCGGCGCACGCCCCACAAGTTTTGGCCCCCCGCGTTGTACCTCCGACGCTGCGTGCGCCACAGCTTCGTAAAAATTTCCGTGGCCAAAATTTTCGCGGACCAAGTTGGCGAAACAAGCTTCCAAAGACACACCGCGAACCCGTCTAAATAAGTCAAAACAAAGACCTGGCTCGCTTGGTTTTTGTTGTTTCTGACAGACACGTGCTCTATATAGTAAGTATCATAAAGAGATACAAATATATACAGACACCGACATAACGGATATAGAAATATGGATACGAATACGTACTGTGGTGGTTCGAACATCTCTGCAGCTCCTGTCACATCTTCGAAGGTGACACAATGGCCGACGACGCGAAGGTTGAACCAAATTTCACAGTTGCATACATTTTGAATTCTTGTTGACGTCACGGTATTGCCGTTGCCTACAGGCAGACGCGACAAAGGTTGCCGTCTCAGCAGCTACTGCAGAATGTGGCCATGACAGAAAAGTCAAGGAAAGAACTGTTGATGTCAGGTGGACGCCACCGTGCACGTGCCCGCTCCACACTCAGATGACGTCTCAAAAAAGGCGATCATGGTTGAAAATGATCATCTCCAGGTGAAAGCGGCACCACCGCCGAAGGCACGGTTGCAGCCGTTGGTCGTTCATGTCAGGTGTGCAATTGCTTCCATTCGCACAGGACTTGCCGGCCGTAAGCACCACAGTTCCTCAGGCCACCCACCGTGATTTTTCTGGAAATAGCCAATGTAGCCTGTTTTTTGAGTGACATGGTTGCTGGAGGCTAAAGCGCCGCCCGTCTGTCTCGTCCAGGTTGGAAAAAGGGTTATATTGATCGAACAGGAAAACTCCAGTCATGCGGCATCCCTCGTGTGGGTCAGCTGATTTTTTTTGCATTTACCAATCGGTCAGGCCGTCAACGTTACTAGCACGGCCATGCTACAGGCCACCCACTCAGACAACACCACAAGAAACTGTTGTTCACTAATGGTTCCACAAGGTAGAAGCTTTGCCTATCCATGGCAGCCTGCAAAAAAAAACAAAGTTGTTCAAAATTGATTATTCCACGGCAGATCGGGCCCTTTAATAATTCGAAGTTTCCTTCGATTTTGAATTTGGCTTCATTCTCTGGTAATTGTACTTCCAAATGGAAAGACATATATATTTTCTCAAACCAAAGAGAGAATTTCTCAGCAAAACACACGGCATTCCAACTGCGTTTGTTTGTTTTTAAACCAATTTCTGAACAACAAATCTACAACTGCACAACAAAAACGTCGGCTCTTCCAGGCGTTTGCATTATCAAAGCTCCCAGCCTGAGAGCGATGGTACTTGGAGTTTTCTAGTCGGGGACTCTTTCTTGGGAGGGACCAGGAAATGGATCCAATCTCAAAGGAAACCTTGGAACATGTTTGTTTAATATGTCCTTTTTAAGGTTGAAATGCATCCAAATACATCAAAACGGATCATCCACCGGGTGAGTTGTTTCAACATGATCTCATTGCCCTGGTTTCTCAACGATACAAATTGGGGGGTATTTTCCTGGAAAGTTTGGGGGGATTGGACTTGGAGCTTCTTGTTGGATTGCCATTTCTGGAGTCAAATGGCCACGTCTTCGACGTCTTCCAGTTTATTGAAATCAAGTTTGGTGGCTCCTTAAAAGGGGAGAGTTTGGATAGGCTTAACAGATTTATATATACATATATAATATAATAAATATACATATAGATAGATAGATCTAGTGTTTTGTTAGTGCTAGCACTGCTTGGCCAAGAGAATATGGCAAGCCTCGTTGATTGAAAGATCATTCTTCAATTCAGTATCATTTTTATGCACCAAAAAACATGCTGATGCTGAGGGTTCAAAGATCAAATCTCCATGCTGATTGATTTGCTTGCTGTTTTATGATTCATTTGTACAGGTGCTTACTACTTTGCAAGTTGACTCAAGTCAACAAGTCTAAGAACTTCTTGTACGTATATGTCCAAAAAAACCTTGCAGGAGTATTTTGATTCGAGTTCGTCAATTTATTTTCCTTCGAAGAGATTTGCCAGGAAAATGTTCATTGCGACCAAACTGCCGATCGAAAACTCCAGAGAATGATGTTTTAGGATCGGGGAAGTTTTGTCAAAATCGCATATATTTTTTGTATTGAATGTAAAAACGTACATACAACTACACTCCTGGAAACAACAAGTTATCAAAGGCCAGAATTCATGAGATTCTGGCGCTATTCCCATTAAAACAATTATACATAAATAATATTCTTTCATGGAAGAACAAAAAGGAGGTAGTTCGGCGATTCATGGTTCTGGAGGATATGTAGATCATGTTAT
>OMLO01003612.1_pt1 | contig 12783 bp, 6 predicted proteins | sample 1674811 | NCBI WGS metagenome assembly OMLO01 (sample SAMN06265003, study PRJEB25207) | coral metagenome | isolation source: Coral host | place: Mexico:La Bocana,Puerto Morelos, Mexico | collected 2008-11-13
TGTTGCCAGACGACTCTTCGTTGAGGCCTTCGAAGGCGACAGCACCCAGCCGCCATCTTCCAGAAGTTTCTTGATACAATCAAGGCAAGGCAAAGTATAAGAACGGCTGGTGCAAACATGAACAGCAAACTATAAAGTTGGTAGTGTCGTCCCGGACAATTAAACACGAGCTTTTTTACTGATTCCTTTAAACCCAGAACAGCTCCGGTTAGGCCGACGCTTTGTAACGGAACGGCCGCCTTCTTCAGTCCTTCTTTGAGACTTACAATGCCACTGGAAGCGAGCTGGGCGAGTTTTGGCAGCTTAGCGGGGTCTCCTTCCGTCATGTTTACCAGCAATAAAAAACACCGCAGTGCGGAACGAAGACTGATTGAACAAAAGCAATCTACCTGTGATTCTATGCCGGCCCCTCTGACCCGTTACGTTACGGTACGTCGCGGGAGTTCTTTGCCACCCGATTTACCACCCGTTGTTACCTGCGGGAATAAGGAGATGTGAACAGATTCTTGACTGTGTGGCCTCTAAATACTATTCTAACTTTCTAACCTTGTGGAAGAAACGTTATAACTGACAATGCAAGCAAAACCTGTCCGACAACAGTATCTGTTTTAGACCTTTATAAATAATTAATTGCTTTTGACGATGGTATTGTCAATCCGGCAAGAAAATTGCGGCTTTTGTAATTGTAAGGAGATTTTAAAGTCGTAGTACCGTACCAAATAATTCAATGTAGCATGGCTGGTTAAAGATTCAGATAACTCACTCTTATTTATGGTTTAACCTGGCTCATCTCGTCCCCGAACGAATATTTTGTAATTTTGCTCCTAGGAAACAGATTTCTAAGAAAGTAATGCAAACAGCAGTTTTGACACCTGTTTACTCAAGTAAGACCAAGTAGTATTGCTTTCGCCTTTTCCAACTTAACCCAGTCTCTGGCAGCTTCTTTCTTTGAATTACCCCCTCTTCTATCGTTTTTAACCAATCGTAAAGTAGAAAGCCTAAGTAGAAAAACAAACACGCCTTGCTAAAAGCCCTTCGTCTGTGACTTGATAGAAACACAAGACTAGAATGAGCTATTGATATGATAGCGCGAGCAAAGGAAAATTCGCATTTTGATAATCAAAATAAACGACTAATTTCTTTTCTCTTTCTCGCAGTGTTCGAAGGGAAATTGAAACACTTTCTGCATGTTTCTATCGAGTTAGGGTTGCACCATTTGAATTTTGAGAGGGGCAGGTGGGTGATTTTGGAAGAAAAATAACCTGCAGTCAAATTTGTACCCCAAAAATTCATAAACACGACCTCTCCTGACAAAAAATTCAAGCACGTTCAGCTAGCCGAAGAAGTTAAAGTTAATGTTTTGAACTATAAAAGCGGAGAAACTCGTCTGCTGTCCGCGTTACCAGCGTATTTCTCTTTCTCTTAATTCTATAAAATGTGAAAAAGTACACGGAAAATTCTATTCCTTAGTCTTAATTATTACACTTTGTTTTAGGAAAAACGGGCCTAAACCAATCACTTAACGTGATAATGCAAAGTCAAGTCAAATACGAATTACTTTTTGACACTCGTTGTGAAATTACTTTCGACACCGCTCTATGAGACTGATTTGTATTGCTTATATAAGGACAAAACACTTTTAAAAACGCAAGGACGATGATCCTGTATTCTAACGAACTAAATTAGGTAACCGCGCCTTCCTAGTCCACCCTCTCGTGGGTGGCAGTTCTCGTAGGGTCGACTCACATGAATGGCTTGATTTGAGAGGACAATGCAACAAATAACGGAATTAATGCGTCTAGTGCAGAAACAAAAACAGCTGTAACACCATGACGACAAGCAAAAAATGATATGGTTACGGGCAAGAGCTGCTATTGATTTTCGTGCCTGCCGTGTCTCGCACGACAACAGCAATAACAATTTTAATACTGCTTTGATTAAGCAACCGTGCTATGACGCAAAACATTAAGAAGATGTTGGAGTACGTCGTCATGCATTCAGTCGACCGTACAAAGCGGAAATAAATAATAAGTGATAAGTCAATTTATTGTTATTATCCCCCAGCGACAATAACCACAACAAATGCTTGCGTTACATGACAATGCATAAACCGTGGGAAAGGCGGGAAAATATAATGCTGTCGATTCATCTGGAACTGTAGATGTAGAAGTGAGCATAAGCGTATCAGAGAGGCTTCCTCGCAAAAATGAGATCGAGGGGAATATTGGCAAGCTAGAAACATTCGAGAGTGTTAATATTCGGTAGGGAGTGCGTTCTTATCCAAAGATTTGCCCTTCATCTATACTTGTAAGTACACCACAAGTATTAGTTAGAAATTAAAGTTTTATCATTTCATCGAACTCATTTCAAGAAAATGTTTTAAGGCTTTCTTTGAGGCTTTGGTTCGTGGGAGGTGATCCGTTAAACGCACTTCAGTGTCAGAATGAAGTTTACTAGAAAACAAATAACCTATTACACGGCAACTTAGTAACTAAAGTTTTCGTTGAAATGTCTTCCTGTCGTTACGGCTGATTATTTTTAGCATGCATAAATTATGATAAGGCATTTATTAGGAAATAGTAGCGAAATCGATTGACCTCTTGGTTTTGTAAAGTTCTAATAAAAGTTTTAATTTTATAGGCTTTGCATACATAATTTCACAGAAAATTTAGGCCAGAAAAGTAAAGAAGCTACATTCAAATAAAATGTCGGTGTTTTATCTTAGACTCCCAGCTTCTAAGATAATGTCGTGATCAATTTAAGTGATACCAGCCATTGCGTCTGTGAATGAAAGCCTGGCGTAACTATTCCAATTAATACTCCTATGTGAGGATTCCTCTCATATGACACTCTTCTATGGAGCTCGAGGTATTTTAATAAACCCTAAGGAATTCCTTCACAAGCATTCAAATAAAAGCTGGTGAACAACAATTTCATGTGGTGGCTATATCTGAAAGTGAATGCTAACGCAAATAGAATATTAGTGAATCGTAGAGTTACTATAATGTCACGAGAACTTCGGTTATGTTAGGCGAACCATGTTAGTTGAACCTTAGGCGATGGAAGCTTTGCACAGTTATTGGAGAGCTAGGACACACTTTCATCAGACTTAATACAAACATCGCTCCATTAATGTTTACTAAAAGCTACCGTGACTGTAAGCGGATAAAAGCGATACTGTTGAGATAAAATATCAAATATTGTATTTATGGAAACAAAATACGTAATATTTAAGATTAATTAAAACATGGATGTTCCTTGTACTTATAAAAACAAATCCGAATGACATAGCATTAATTATTTGCATCTTAGCAATGACGTCTGTGGCAATACAAATCTTGAAGCACCAATGATAAACATACAACATGATATAACTGTAATTTCTCCTTAACATATCGATACATTGGTTAGCAGTCAAGTAAAAAGAATAAGGAAAAGCATCAACTACAAATATCGCCTTGGTGTACCACTGAATTCTTACAACCACCATTAACAGGCATGTATGGGAGTCGTTGAGGAGAGTTTGGCACTGAATCAAAACTGTTTAAGGTTCACTGGTTCAGAACGACTTCCCCCACGCGTGGTTACTGCGGTGATATAAGGAAATTTGTAAACACGAAAACAGCCCAATGGAAGGTTCACGAATTTATTGATTTCTCATATCACTGAAATAGCAAACAATCAATACTTGCTTTTATTATGTACATCATATTTGTATCACTTGTTCAGTTATTTAACTATATTACAGGATAGTTGTCTTCGAGCTCTATTAATATACAAATAAAATTATCTTGCCCATGCGTGGCAAGCTGTTTAAATGCTTCTCTCTTCTCCCCTCTCGGGGGAGTTTTGTTTTATGCGTCATCTATTTAGTTCATAACAATCTTTGGCAATCCGCCAAAACTATTAATACATTTTCAGAAAAGTTTTAATTTAACACTCACATCCTCTGTAAAACTTGTACTTTTATGGCATTCTTTGTCAGATATATGTTAATACCTTAGGTATACACGTGTTCCAATATTGATCCTAAATACGACCTCATTCCTGTTTCTAAAAAAATATGTTTCGTTGTCTGATTCGACTGTGTGTTTATTTGCTATTCTTCCTGCAGGTGAACAATATGTTTACTCCAAAAATGTTAACCACCGCAGGTTCTTATTCAACGGAAGTACTTTATGTTCAAATCGGTCATAAAGAAACTCTATTGTCGTTTTATTTCTTCCTTCCGCTAAGGAAGTGAAAGCCTACATACATTTTTAATCGAACTTAAACTCTCCGATTCCAGATTCACACTTTGAATCTCGATGGAAAGAACTTATGGCGGCTAAACTTATAAAGATTACATATGAAGCTCCTAGTTTTGACAATTTAATCGAAGCATATTCATTGTGATGTTGTGGTCACTATTTTCGTAGAGGCGAAGAGTTAAATACTGAACTACGTAAAGAAAGTATCCGGAACTGACTTGAATAATTCTTAAACATGATCATAATGTATATATATATTTAGTAATTAGAGCTTTTTCTATATGTGCTTAAGTTAAGGCCGCTCGCCGATTCTTTTAATGCCTGTACTTCTAGTTGTTATTTGAGAACTAAATATCGTCCTTTTACCTCCTTAGAATACTCAACTGCAAATATAAATTATCTCATCCGAGCGCACGGTATTTACATTGTCCCTTCTTGAAAGTCATGCTTCCTGAGCAAACATTCTGAAACGCCTGTTACCCACTGTTAGCAGAGACAGTGCTTGCACCATTTTTTTATCTTTGTTGTCCTTTGCAATCTCTACAGGTGTAAGTCCTTCTTTGGTGTAAGCTTGTAAGCTGGCTCCGTTCTTTATTAGAAAAATCACAGCTCTGATATCGCCTCCACAGACAGCGGCGTGTAGGGGAGTCCATCCCTCTTTGTCTCTTATGTCAACCGAAGTACCGAACTTTAAAAACACTTCTAAGCATCGAACTTTGCCTTGAAAGGCAGCCTCGTGCATGGCTGTTCCACCGCTTGCGTTTAAAGTATCTAACATGACGTTCCCACCGCTTAAAATGCCATGGAGCAAACGGGAATCGTTGCTCGCAACAGCAGCGTCTAAGGCATAGGATGGATTCAAAAGGCCTTCATCGTATATGTGATTGTTATTTATATCCAGTTTATCGTGTTCGTCTTTAACACAATCTATGACAATTGCTGGCGGGGCCGAGTGTTCTGCGGGTGTTGTGTGTCGTCTTTTGTAATGATAGCCAAGGTTGTATAAGTTCGGAATCGAAAGATCACTCGCGGAACCACATCTTCGAGGCTTTTCTTTTTTTCTTTTGTCGGCGTATCGTCGCTTGCCTGTAGCTAGCTTGCTTGTGGCAATTTCCATTTCTGCTTTCGACACGAACTAAATGAACACGTTGACGAGATTCGGTGTGTTTTCAACTCCGCGTCCTTCAGATGTTACAAATTTACTTAAGGGTGACCCAAGTTAATGGCGCGAGAAAGCAAGTCGAGAGAAGTGCTTTCTTCCCTCGCTGCAAGTCATAAATGACAAACGAATCGCAGTGCAATCTCTTGTAACGTGTCGTGAGCTAAATATATACTCTTCAAGTGCCAAGTGCCGTCGGATGACGAACAACCAACCTCGAGGGTCACAACGCAACATTAATGGTAATCCATCTAAATACAGCATTTAACGCTCATGGCTTAATGACCCCTTCAGGGAGTGATTATGGTATTAGCATTTTTACAAAGGAATTGGTCGGCCCCTTCTTTTGTTTAATATTCACGTCATATCAACAGTCGTTTATAAGAGAGATTAACGAGCGAACGCCAAAGACAAAGAAACTCCAGGGTACGATATTGTACTTTGAAATTGCCTTTGTAATTGCTAATGGCGCCTCGTGTGGTAGCGTGTTTGAATAAACTACAGACGAACAACATCGCTAAAATTGTTGTTACTTAGGGCGGCAGTCCTGACTAAATTTTGCTTTGTTTTCTCGTTCGCCAGTCTCCAGTTCGCTTGAAAGTGCAAATAAACTTTCAAAGTTGTTTGTTTTTAGTCTCACTAGTGGCGTGCGCTTTCTGATGCCCTTTCTTAAATTTCCATTCCATTACGCCGAATTTGCTTTCCCAGGAATGCAATTAACATCTTCTTGCAAATACGGCTTTGGTTATCTTGCGCTACATAGCAGATAAGTAAAGAATTCATAGTTTCTTTTGTTATGCCACTGTGTTGTTTGCGGATCGTAAAAAGACAAACAGAGAAAGTAAACAGCTATGCGATGGCACTGTATTATTTTAAAAGAAATTATACAAACTGCAGTCAAGTACTTGGCTCGAATTGTAAAAGAAACTACATTATCCAGGGAGTCGAGACATCTTGACAGAAGTAGTTACTCCTCAGACAAAACAATAAATCAGTTTCAATAAGGTCACGTATGAAATCTCTCTTCTGGGGAAAAAAATGTAATGAAAAAAATCCCTTCTTAAGATAGCATTTATGCCGCACTTTTTTCAGCGTAATATTTACATGCAGCCATCTCAGCTTGTAAAGAAAAACACTCGTTTACGTAAAAGAAAAGATCCCTCTTCCTGGATAAATCTCATGTGCAAATCTCTTGCTAAAAATAGCACTTTACTGTGCTTATTTCAGTACCGTGTTTGCACATCAGTCAGTTTGGTTTGCTGAAGAAAACAGCCATGTACGTCAAAAGAAAACTCTCTCTTTCCGTTGTACAAATCCCTTGCTAAAAATAGCTTTTCGCTGTGGCTCTTTTTAGTACCTATATGTTGCTTGACACGTCAGACATTTTGGCTTACTAACGTACAACATACAGGTACACCAATTTTCACTGATCTTAACTAATCGCAGAACATGACATTTTCACACGTTTTCCGCCGATTTTTTGTTGACCTTAACTAAAGGTCTCGGCCTGTTAACAGAGAACCAATTTACCTTGTCAATATGACAAGTAAGAATAAAAACGTTTCAGAAAAGAGAATATATTTTCCTCCTGTGAGCACTGACACACAAAAGTAGATCGCACACGCCTCGCACAATTTTTGCGCGCCACTCTTTTTTTACCGCTCCATTTTTGGTTTCTCTGCTGACGAGTTGACAAAATTAAGAAAGGTTTGAGCAGTTTACAGGTGATACAGGTTTCAATATAAATCGGATTGATTAAAAAAAGCATCAGATATAAAAGAACTCGTCAGTTGATTACGAATATCCATTGACAGCCGCGAAAAAAAGCAGCGATAGATTTTAGACGCCTTATCAGCTTGAAATGTCAGACCGTCAGCTAAATATTGTGCGGTCCAGCTTTACAGGCAGCAATCACGAACCAGCGTTAAGTAATACCGAAATAGGATATGACTGAACGGCAACAGCCTGTTGAGGAAATGAACGACAAAGGTCTTTGTCTTTCACAGTATTTTTAGTTCACACAGTTTAGTTGCGTTAGTACATGTATATGGGACAGTGTATGTCTGTTTCAGTAGAAATCTGCTGCACATAAGAGGCGAACTGGGTCTAGAATGTGTAGTTTATCGTCGATTAACAATTTTCCCTTAAGATACAAATACTTCGTTATATAGGTTCACTATCGAACTAATAATCTGTGGGATATAATTTTTCTCTTCCTCCGATCTCTAAACAGGAGTGAACTCCTGTCAACAGACAGTGTTTCATCCGGTCGATTACAGGGTGAGGGACAGATTCATGGACAAATAATGCATTTTCCCTCCACTTTGTTGTGTTTACTCTGGTGGCTATTGCTTTACATTTAACTCTGAATTAAACTAACTGCTTCTACTAACTAAATCTTAACTAATTACTGAATTTAACGAGGTGATTTTACGGAGACGCGGGAAACTTCATCTCGTTGTTCAGAAATTTGCAAGAGCCAAAGACGCAGCAAGTAGACTACTGGGAGCTAAGCAAGTATTTTTAAAGCCATATCTATACTGGATCGAGACATCAAAGATGGCGGAGACATCTGAAAGGCGTGCTAGGCGTCTAGTATTGAACGTGAACAATGCAGCCAAATTTATCGTCGGACAAGCTAAGAGCATCCAAGGGACAGTAACAGTCGTCTCAGAAATTAATCTGAAAAGACGTCTAGAACAGTCACAGGACGCATCCATTATATATTAGCTAAAACGATTAAAGCTTTTTTCCCACCATTTCCTACTAAAAAATAAACGACTACCTGTTATAAGATAAGACAAACGCTTGGCTTAGCATGCGCACGCAGTGATGTCGTTATCAGTGCCTGCGCGTGCGCCATGCTAATAGCATAATAATAATAATAATAATGATAATGATAATGATAATGATAATGATAATGATAATGATAATATTAATAATAATAATAATAATAATAATAATAAGTTGTATGGATAAGAAGCACTAAAATATTTTACTTTAGTCGGAGCTCGTTTCCCAGGTAAATCTATAAGACCAATTTTTTTGGCAGCGGTAAAAGACATAAATTTGAAAAAATAGAAAAAGCTGCCTTTACAAACCCTACTTTTTTTCGTGTTTAAAATTTGTATCCCGCTGGGTGCGGTGTGCTGTGAAAATTTTGGAAGATTTCACCGAAGTAAATTTAAGAAAATCACAAATAAAGCCATAAAAACGGCAAAAAACACATTGATTTTGGACATTTATAATTTAAGACTAAAACCCTAAATTTTAACATAGATGATACTAAAACACTATTTAATCATTGCTTATTATATTTGACAAGTTTGAAAGGACTGGGTGAAAACACGAATGCAAAAACAGCATTCAAAACATAACGTTTGCACGCGCAACGCCATAAATGATTACACTATGGAGCCACCTTAATGTAATACGTTTGCCATATATATCACACATGATATAACAAATTGCATTAATGGACTACTCAGATCTTGAGTACATATGGAGTTTAATACAGGTCTGTTTCGTAGGCTAGCATAAAGCTAGCCCACTCATCAGTTAATTTCCATATAAACTAAAGCCTACTAAGAAACACACATCAACAATATGCTTGCGCAAGACGCGATAAACCGTTACAACAGGCCGTTAAAAAAAACCTCATAAAAGACGGTTACAATCAAATCTTCTTAAATTTTGAAACTTTGCGCGAGCTATGAACATGTCAATGCGCGCGCTAGGAAAACGAGATGTGATTAGTTAACTATATCTTAGAATGAACTTTCGCCGGTGCCGGCATGTAGAAATCAGCTCGTTTCGTTTGTTTAGTACACATGATATATATATGGTGTGGTAAATACTGGGTCACAAAGTTTTAAATGTATTGTACATATATGATTAGATTATATAAAGGTCTATAAATCACATATTTGGCCTCCCTGGTTGACTGAACTGAATGGACCAACCAATCCTCAGTTGTTTGAAGGCTAGAAACGCTATCCCCCGGATAAATCGCTATCCAGTTTATAATTGTAGCAAAACAAATCACGGTGGATAGCGTTATCCACGTTTCGAACAACCCGCGCCAGATGGATAGCGTTATCTGGCCTTCGAACAACTGGGACCAGGTCTGTTACAGAGGCAAGAGGTGCTTTTTTGTGAATTCCTGCAATTAATTAATTACAGTTGCTAAAATGTTTTTAAAGTAAATATTTCTAATTACTGGATAGAAAATTATGTCCGTGAATTGAAAGATGGGAAAGAATTTAAAACTTGAAATTAAAAATGAACCTTTTAGTTTCTTCAAAAATCTAAATGCGGGTCTCAATTTGATTGCTGGTGAGAAAACTGGAAAAGACATCGAAAGTCTGGTAAAGAAACAATATAATGGCATACCACTGAGTTTATTTTCAAATTAGACAAACTATGTTTTAGAGTTAAAGAAAAAATGTCTTGAAAACAACTACTTAATTCCAACACAATCTCCAGGACGTTAGGTACGCCAACCATATTTCAATCTTCGTTTTTTCTTTTACTGTGAGGGAGGTTTCGTGCAACGGCGCAATTTTTATCATCAAAGTTCAGATGTCGTCAGTCTGTCGTCAGTCTGTTTGTAAAACAATTCGGGTAGAGTGCACATGTAGTAATTTATTAAAACATTGTTTTTTTTCTTTAAGTGTATTTCTTAGCCGGTAGGCTCAATTAGGTAGTGTCTTTCACCAGTTTAAAATGGTGTGTCCACGAGATCGTCTTTAGACAAGCGATGGGTTGGATTCGAGCACTTGCTTTCTCGATAGTTATTCTTCAATTGTAAGTACCCTATTCTTTGATACTCTGCTGGGCTGTTGCCTAGACTTTGGTGAAATAATTCTAGAAATTTAACCAGGAATTATTTGATCCGTACCCAGAGTTACTGAAAAAATAATAATTAGCGTTTATTAGTCATGGTATCCAAAACGGCGATGAAATGTGGGAAGTACCATATAACATGTATGGTTTAGAGGTGTTTTACGTAATAATGACGGTAAGGTTTGAAAATTCCGTCTATTAAGGGTTTCTGGTTCGTGACAATTTCAACTCGATACGCCTCCCGCACGGTAGTCTTTGGAATCATACAAAGGGCAACCGTTAAGATATTTGCCAATCTTTTAATATCAAGAAATGTAAAAGGTTCTTAGCGAAGTTTAAAAGCCAACGATAGGTTTCAAAGAAAATTCGGAAAAAAACGCAAAGGTTTTTAAAAAAGCGAGATTTAGACCTGTCAGACTCCGGTCAATACGATGCGCTGCCAACCAAACTACCAAACGTGTCTTAGGAACATGAAATGTTCATGTACGCTACATAAAGCTCATTTAACACATTTAAAGCTCGTTAACTACGTTGGAAATCACTTCACTTAATTCAATTAGTTTCCACTTTCCATCTAAAAGAAATTTTTCATTGTTCGTTCGTATATATTATTTATTGATTATGTTATACATTATTGTTACCTGTCCTTATTGTCCTTATTGTCGTGTAAGTAAGAGCTGGGAATATCCTTGAAATTGAAAGATTTTACGTAATCAGCTCCTTTGCTGAACGAACACGCGCATCCAGTAAAGGGAGAGCACAATGTACTTGTTGTAGACTCGTTTTACATGAATTAAGACAATAGTTTCATTTGAGAAGGTACCTTGTTTCAAACAGGTCGTACCTTTGCAAGTTTGTAAACAGCAGGGAGAAAATTTGCTTGAACTGTGGCGTAATCGCAAAACAAACCTGATCTTTTTCATCAAAACTGTCTTATAATGGGAAAAGCTAAAAACATTAGACCATTCTTGCACCGACTATTGTAAGGCTTGGAATATAAAATATTGTGTTCCTACCCTGGAAACATGCTTAAAATATAAAATAATTTCCTGTACTAGAGCGCAATTAAAAAAGAAACTTAGTGAAAATGGAATATTTCGCTCGGTTCTACCAAACTTCATCAGCCAAAATAAAATGGTAAATTGTTAAGAAGGATCATATGGTGTATACTGAGGTCTTGAGGGGGCTAAACAAACTATTCCACCTGCACTTTTAATAAGATTTTTTAATTGCGCTCTGAGTGCAGGACGGTATGTTATATTTTAATTGTAAGACTTTTTGTGATTCACAGATGAGGATTTGGTTCTGAGCAGGAACATTTCACTTCATGAATCAAAACTATGTATCCCTAGGTGACAAGCTTTTCTCGTCTTCTGTCATCCACGTTGACCCTTTTCTTTGACTTTTGAATGTTGTAATTGAATTTAACGTTTCGACAGATTCAGTTTTAGCAGGAGTCCATCACCTGGAGCCTCAATTCGTACTATGACCTAGAGTCAACACTTTCCCGTATAATTCTATTTTTAGAACTGTAATTAGCACGGAGGTCTCGGAGGTCTCGGAGGTCTCGTCTCGGAGGTCTCCCGAAGTTCTTTCTAAAAATAGAAAAATACAGGGTAAGCATAGGAGATGGAGGCTCTGGGTAATGGTCCTAGTTTTAGATCTTTCTCTCCTAAAGTCCTCTACATTGATTGTGTTAATTATCAACTGAGGGTATGTCTAGTGATGAAACCTAATCAAATGAAAGCCACTGAGTAGTACTTTCGTTTGGTATTGTTTATAATGCTATGCAAGGTGGTTCTAGTTTTTCAGTCTGCGGATGAAATCCTAGTGTGTGACCATTCAAACGAAAGCTACTGAGCAGTACTTTCATGTGGTACTGTTTATTATGCTGTACAAGGTGCTTCTAATGTTTATGCTTGTGGATGAAACCCTAGTGTGTGACCATTCAAACGAAAGCTACTGAGCAATATCTCATCAAAAAAGAAAAGCAATTTGATTTGCACTAGGTTCTACATTCTCGAAATACTTTATGAAAATAGACTGTCGTTGTCTAATAAAAGTTGTTTATACTTTTATAATCAGGTACCAGTCATGGGAAGTGAATGGTAAGTGAGTCGTGTCATTGTGATTGAAAACTTTTGTTTACAGGAGAAGTAATGGCCGTGTTCACACTAGTATCGTTGTTAAGTAGTGCAAGTTAACAGCCATTTGCCGAATATATTTCTGGGTGAATATAAACAAAAACATTTGCCATTTGAGTTTAAATACAGAAAAGTGCCATTTTGCCCGGATAGTTCCTTTCTTTTTTTTTTAGCAACCATTGATTTTTTTTAAATTGGTTTTAATTTTCTTGCTTACAGGAAGATCGATTGTCCGACCGCGAGGTAAGGTCTGAAATAGTTGAACTTAGTGAATAAATCTCTTCAGGAGATATTTTATTACTTACGCCTCGTCCACCGCTCGCCGAAGGAATTTGAAAACAGAGGTTTCACTCAGAAGACGCATCAAATGTTTCCCGTCCACACT
>OMLO01003613.1_pt1 | contig 12782 bp, 6 predicted proteins | sample 1674811 | NCBI WGS metagenome assembly OMLO01 (sample SAMN06265003, study PRJEB25207) | coral metagenome | isolation source: Coral host | place: Mexico:La Bocana,Puerto Morelos, Mexico | collected 2008-11-13
AAATTCAGATGCAGCGAAAAAATGTCAAAGTTTCCTTTGGGACAGCTTCAATTTTACATTTTTGCGGAAATAGTGTTCGGGGTTAGGTGCACTTTAAATGAAATACATGTACTTGACTTGACAAATTGAAAGCAAGAAGTCTTTTGAACATTTGTTGAAGCAGTGACCTTTTGAAATTATGTTGCTTTGTCTCATAAGTCTGCAATCATGTGGGCTGGCATTCTTCTTTACATTGGGATTAACTATTCTCCTAGAAACTTTGTGGAAGTGCAGTGGCCTAGTAGTTAGTGCACTCACCTCCAGGTAGTCTGGGGATTGAGCCCTGGCCAGGGATATTGTGTAGTGTTCTTAGGCAAGAGGCTTTACTTTCACAGCACCTCTCTCCACCCAAGGTGTATATTAAATGGACACTGGCAAATTTAATGCTGGGGGTAACTCTGTGATAGACTAGCATAATACATCTATGGGAGAATAGAAATATGTCTAGTTGGTTCATGCCACAGGCACCATAGATAAATGCCAGCCTGATGGGCCACTTGGCTCATAGGCAGACTTAATACCTACCAGTCACACTGAGCTTAAGTGGTAACTTAAAAGGTTAAGTATCCATTCAAGCCTAGTGTGGCCCATCAAGATAGTATATATATCTCCAATCTCATAGCATGGCACAACTAGTGGTATTTGTACCCGGTAACTCCTAGACGGGATGTTAACTAGTGTATTTCAGAACTACCTGGCAAGAATTTCATTTGCATTTTCAAGTGTGGAGAGTGGAACTTGGGGCCAGAGACTGGAGTACTTGATCTAGAGTCCAGTGCCGTCACTGTGCTTTCTGCAATCAAGGTGAAAAGAATAGAGTTAGTTACTCCACTGTGGAGACATGGTGGCAAAATGGTTAGTATGCTCAACTAAATATTGGGCAGTTGGAATTGGAGCCCTGGCCAGGGATATTGTCTTCTTGGGCAAGGCACTTTTCAAGACTTAAAACTCTAACAGTGCCTCTCTCCAGGTGTATAAAAAAAATTCTGGCAAATTAAGAATTTCATCCAGGAGGGACTAAAAATACTCCTAGTCTCTTCATGCTACAGTAACTGGCCAGATGCAGCCGCCTGTTGAACCATTTGGCTTCTATGCAGACTTTACCTTTAACTTTACCATGCAATGAATCGTTTAGCTTCTGCAATATCTAGGTTGGGAATGTTAAGCCAGCTAATGAGATACCTTTTGCTGTGATTGTCACATTAAATGTTCTCTTTTCATCGTTGTTGGCAGCTCTGATGGTAAAACTGTAGAAATTGATGCTCAATTGATTATTGGAGCTGATGGAGCTCGTTCATCAATCAGAAATGAGATGATGAGACGACCAAGGTATCAATCAATAGTTACTGTATCAAGTATTATTCCTATACATTGTGCACATAGAGCTATTTATAATTTTAGCATTACCAAGTTATTAACAACCAGGTAAACATGCTATCCAATTGTCCACTCGGTAGCTTTCTAATTATTGTTAGCATACCTCAGTGACCGACTATCATGTAAATGCGCAATCTGATTGGCTACACAGGTGCCGTCTATCGATCGATAGATGGCAGTTTGTCAGATGTATCAAACTTTACGAAATAAAAAAATATTTTTTTGCTTGATACATCGATCACTGAGGTATGCTAAAACAATTAGACAGCCGATAGAAACCTCGAGCTTGCCGTCTAATTGTTAAATAGACTGCACCATTTTTTCTAAACAGTTTCTCAAGCTCATTAATAATTCTTAATTCATTAGGTTTAAACAAAGAAAATCAATACTGTGACAGTGTTTGGATATCTGATCTTAATTAGCATGAGTTTTTCAGTTTTATTTCTCAATTTTCTTCCTAGGTTTAGTCATTGGTGTACCGGCACCTTCAGACTTGGGGGGACAGTGACCTTTTTGCCCAAAAATTTACCTACAGTAATTCCAGAATGTAATTCCAAAATGGTTTTATTGAAAGCTTGCATACTCAGTGACTCTATCATCAGTTTAATTCTAGTAAAATCTAAAACTTATTAAAATAAAAAAGTTCTAAAAAAGTAACCAACTGGAAACTCTAATTACAAGATTTGGAAATCACACTAAGCGGTACTATTTTGTAATGTTTTCTCTTAAATGTCGCTGCCCAAATCATGAGCATTTTTGCCAAAAAAATCCATAATTTCCATAGCTGAGGGGGCTGCCGCCCCCCTCGACCCCCTCCCCCACCCCACCCCAGCTTGTATGCCTATGGTTTTAGTTTCAAATGTAATTGGTCTATCAAACACTCAAGACAGTCTGACCACATTACAAAGCTCCTCAAATTTTGTCCAAGATACTTTCCTATGTGACATATTCTCAACACTCTTTTTGACTGTGTTAAAATTTTACTGAATTCTTGCAGCAGATTCCTAATGCATACATTATTGATTTTCATGTCAGGTTTGACTTCAGTCAAGAATATATCCCACATGGGTACAAAGAGTTCCAGCTCTTACCAACTCAAAGTGGAGAGTATGCTATTGAAGAAAATTATCTACATGTTTGGCCCAGAGATTCATTTATGCTCATTGCAATACCAAACAAGGTATTTACTTTTAAGGAAATGCTCTAAGATGCTCCCTCAAGGGTGGAGAATTATTTGTCTCAACAGTATTTGAGTGAGGGCCGGCTTACCTTAACAGAATCAAGGGCCTACTGGTAATACAGATGGGGCCTGTTAACAACCCAGTTTCTTGTACAATATTTTCATTTGTAAAATATCTTCTTACTTCTTTTTGAGTACACTGCTATAGTCCCAAAAGCTCAAATTAGAATAGAAATACAGCAATGAAAATTGCCCTTATGTTTCAGTTTAGGTAATGATTCTTTGCTACCTATGTATTATAGGTCAAAATTAAATTCAGGTCAAAATTATTTTAACCTAGTTTGATTCTCAATTTCCTTTGTCTTCCAATCCTAATTATGCATAATCAATGAATTAGTAAGGTTAAGAGACAAAGGAATTTAATTTTGACCTGAATTTAATTTTGACCTGTAACATATATGTTGTAGTTAAAAATTAAATTCAGGTAAAAATAATTTTAACCTAGTTTGATTCTCAATTTTCTTTGTTTTCTGACCCTAATTATTCATAATCAATGAATAAGTAGGGTTAAGAGACAAAGGAATTTAATTTTTACCTGAATTTAATTTTTAACTACAACATATACATTGTACATGTATGCTTTATGTATTCCCATTCTAAGACTCCCCTTTCATGAAGTAAATACAGAAGCAATAAATTGTATTATTACCTTGTTTGAGGTGATATGCTTCAGGTAAATACCGAAGTATTTACTATAAAATAAATAAATAATTAATAAATTAATTAATTGGTTTATTTATTATCAAATAAACAAACAAATAAATAAATAAATTGTTTCATTTATTATAAAATAAATAAATATGAAGTTAATTAATTAATTAATTGATTTATTTATTATAAAATAAATAAATAAATTAATTATTAATTGATTTGGTGAAACAAATTTACAAAAAAGAATTGATAACAATATAATAACTAAAGTGAATTTCATTGTTTGCGACTTTCTTTGCAGGAGCAGTCTTTTACTTGTACACTTATCATGGCTTTTGAAAATTTTGATGCTTTAGAGACAAAGGTTATTATCATCTTTTGTTATAAGTTAGTAAATTTTACTATTATATAATATTTTTTTTGTTCCAAACTTTATTTGCTTTTTATTACATATTTTGTTAATAATTATCATTGTGGTTAATAGAATATTAATTATATTAATTAATTATTATACATTATATTAATTATTATATTACTCACTTTCACTGACACATTTTTTTGTCCAAACAGGAGGATATTATGAGCTTTTTTAATGCTACTTTTCCTGATTTTGTTCAAGTTATGGGAGAGTAAGTAATCATTCTAATTTATTTTGTAGCCTTTTTGTACTCTACTGTGTCAGGTCTAATTAACAATTGGATTATTCACTCTTACTTTCTATGAGGTAATAGTAGTTGATGTGGCCATCAGCCTCATCAACTATCACCTCATAGAAATCAGGAGCTAATTATCTAATATTGTTTTAGTAGAAATTTCCTTCAAATAACTATTTCCAGTTTTTTCTTAATGTAGTGTTTAACTTCCCACTTCAACAACATTGTACAGACTGAATTAGTACTTTAGTGATCGGCAGTTGTGCACATGCTTTCATTGGTTCATTGAACAATGTTTTAAGTTTTTGAATTCATAATGGTCTTTTTTTTTACTTTAAGTTACCTGACTTTAATGTTCTTGAGAAGAAATATTGTTGCAATTTAAATCTTCCTCAAAACATAACAGACACCAGAAAATGTTGCCATTTACTTGGAGACCTCCATTCACTGCACACTAATTAAACAATAATGTGTTTCTGTTGGGGTTTTGCTAAAAGCAGTCCCCCCGGCCCACGACCTCCATTCACTGCACACTAATTAAACAATAATGTGTTTCTGTTGGGGTTTTGCTAAAAGCAGTCCCCCGGCCCATGACAGCCCAGCAGCCAGTGGCCCGGAGGCCCAGTGGCCCAGTTCTAATTTTCGACAGTTTTTTTTGTCCAGCCCTAAATCTACACACATGCACCGATCTGCATCAGGTTTGGGCATGCAAAAGGAAGAATGGTGAGTTTGAATTCATTTACCATTCAATCATTAATTTTGAATCCTTGTTTCTGTTTGTTGCATGTTGTTCAGATAAAAACATTTTCATTCTCTGTTCATTTACGGAAACCGATAGCACAATAGAGGACTTTAATTATTGAACAACGTAAGTTATTTTCAAACCATACTTTGAAAGTCAAGATATCATAAATAATGAGATATGTGATTAACTGATAAACTGACAAATGCAACTTAGTGACAATTCGCAGTTCACTATCTCATTATTTAGCTTATGAAATTTTCAATCTCACTGTGGTTTGAAAATAACTTACCGGTACATCATTTGAGGATGGACTTCCTCTCTATCAGGTTCTGTAAACAGACAGATCAACAGAGAATGACATTTTCCACTTAGCAACATGAAACAAAAGAAAGGATCGATTGAAACTCACCATCTTCTATTTTGCTCGCCCAAACCCAATGCTGATCTGAGCATGCAAGTGGATTTAGAGTTGATCATGACTGGGCCATCAGGCCTCTGGGCTGCTGGGCTGCCAGGCCAGCAGGCCATAGGGTCCTCACTGACCCTGGGCCATGGGCCTCCTGGCCTTCAGTCCACTGGGCCACCATGGGCCGTTGGCTGCGGGCCACTTAGCCGCAGGCCTGGTTTTAGCAAAACCCCTTCTGTCGAGGTACTATCAGTCTTAATTACCCCCTTGGAAATTTCAAATTCTTACAACTATCATCAAATCTCCAAGGGGCAACTATCAGACCAATAGTTCTGATACATAAACATTGTCTTTATAGTTCATCACTAAATTTTCTTCCACACACCAGTTCAAAAATCATATCAAATTATTTCCAACTTTTTAAGATGAAAGTCCAGACAGCCAAGTGTAAAATTTGATAAAGAAAACAGTCAAAAACTCACTTAATACAATTTCATTTGTTTATTTTCAATATGCCCACTAATTAACAGGAAAATTTTCACAGATGAGTACTACCGGTATCCTGGGTATTTTTGCAGGTGAATGCTAAGCGCTTACAGTGTCTCTCTGCAGATGAACACTAGTACTATTGCTTCAGGTGGTCAATTTAAACCAATGAGAAGAAAATCAAAGAAAATTTAGTTTTCAACTGTAATGGCTGATATTGTATAAGAGTAGCTCAACCAATCAGATTGCAGCATTTATATTAGTGTACTCATAGAATTCTACACTTAAGTTACATATTTTTGGAAAATATTTTTATGTTGGCATTTTTGGTATTTTTATGATTTGAAGGGAAAGGATTTTAGAAGATTTCTTCAAAAATCCTGTGCTTCCTATGGTATCGATTAAGGTAATGTATGCTACATCACTGAGCTTTGTTGTCATTACCATGGAAACAAATAGCACCTAAGGACAAATATCCCAGGGGGGGGTGGTGCTTTCAGATATAAGCTGTACGGGTAAGTGCGGATGCGAAGGGTATGTTTTTCAGGCAGTTTATTTTAGGATAGGTTATAGAAATCAGACAGCTTTTGTCTAGAACAGGATGCAGTTTACCTGAAAATTGGCCAGTGACTGAATAATTTTGTCTGCAACAGGCTTCTTTACCCTGGGTTTTATAACAGAAATTGAAACTCGGCATGTACCTTTTTAGCCCAGATACATTTTATATCCCAACATTCGCCCTGTTCAATAATTTGAACCATCGTTGGTTACAACTCTACAGAGGCTGACCCAAGATGAAGCAACTTTGTCCAATTCATTACTGTGAATTTTATCTGCGTGATTATTTTAACCTGCTGTTGTATCTCCCTGTGTTGGTATCAACAGTGTAAACCGTACCATGTGTCAGATAAAGCGCTTATTATTGGTGACGCCGCCCATGCCATGGTTCCCTTCTTCGCACAAGGAATGAACAGTGTTGGTACCATTTTGTAGCCTTGCATTATAGTAATATCCCCAAAGGATTCTAGTCTCACTTACGGTGTTCAAGACGAAACGCCACTATTTTTAACCATCAAAGTGTGTTTTAGGATGCACTAGATGAAATTATAATAAAAAGCGTTCTCGTATTTGTTTTTAGGCCCTTTTTACACTAGTCTGTAAAGTCCAGTCTTCTAGCACCGGCTCCTTTCGTTAGCATTGCTATGTCTATTTCGTTTTAAGTGGTATCTTTTAGGGGTCAAATAAAGCTTGAGCCACGCCCAGATTGGTCTAACTAAAAATATAGCTAAAATACTACGCGCGTTCTCATTGGTCGATAGGTGTGTTTTATAAAATAACTGAAATACTACGCGCGTTCTCATTGGTCGATAGGTGTGTTTTATAATAGAGCTAAAATACTACGTGCGTTCTCATTGGTCGATAGGTGTGTTTGGATGCGAGTATGTCATCGCGGTTGTGACGCTTTAGATAAGCATGTATTTTTTAGGAATGTTCTTTAAAGCAGTAGTCAGAGTACTTTTTCATAGCCTCATCTAAAAGTTTCGGGGAATTGGGAGAGCTCTCGAAAGTTATGCAAGTCTTCGAGTGCGTTTCGCGTTTGCATAGTTGTCTCAAATTCTGCCGATTCCCTCGTGTTTAGATGAGGCTATGTAACACCGAAAAGGTACTGTGTTGCTTTAATGATACAATTTCACGTACATTGAGTTAGATAGCTATGATATAATTAGTAACATTTTTTCTGTTACAATACTTCTTTTTAGGGCTTTGAAGATTGTCTTATTCTAGACCGACTCCTGGAGAAGCATGATACCAACTTCGGTAAATGTCAATCAATTATTCTCACTAGACAATCACAAATGCGGAGACAAACCAACGAACCAATCAAACCTCATAGCAAATACGTGAAGGGAAAACTTACATAGGAGAGTCGCTATTGGTTATGGTTCTACTTTTGATTGGTCGAGAAAGTGGTGTACGTTTTTATAAAAGACCAATCACTAACTAAACGAAACTGGGTTCGAATCTTGTTCAGGCCTGAATTTTTTTCAGGCTTTAATTTCACAACTGCTTAAGTTGTGTGTGTGTAACGGCGATGATCAATCATAAATTAAGAGCTAAGTGGACGCTTATAACCGGAATGTTGTTTTCGCTAGAAGGGACAAATCGACTAATTATCAGGGAGTGGACAAGTCCTAGATTTGTCAATATTTAATGTCAAAACTAAGAAATTCTGTGCTGTGCATTTGACAGGAGCTGTCTTAGAGGAATACTCCAGAACGAGAAACAAGGACGCCGAGGCTATCTGTGATTTATCTATGTACAATTACTTAGAGGTATTTGTGATATCCTATTCATTTTAGTCAACTATGATTTTTTTAATCATGAAATAGAAGTGAGAACTGATCCACGTTGTAGTCTTAATCCAGAACATGACATGTGGGGAGGGGGGTAATCAGTTACTTGTGAGTGGTGGTGTGGAGGTCATGGGTGGAATCCCGTTCAGGCCTGAATTTTTTTCAGGCTTGAATTTTATAACTGCTTAAGGTGTGTGTATAACTGCGATGATTCAATCATGTGTTCAAAATTACCAAAGTGTTACAGGTTCTTGTAACAATTAACGTGCGGTATCTTTTTAACTCGCAGATGAGATCACTGGTTAATTCCTGGTCTTTCCTTCTGGAGAGAAAAATATTAAGTGTTTTGCACTGGCTGATGCCTAAAACATTCATTCCCCTTCACACCATGGTAAGATACGTTCTCACTTCGTAATAGTAGTTTCCTTGTCTACTGCCCTGATATCCAGCCATATCAAGTCAGTGACTTGATATCACTGGAGTTGTTACAGAAACTGAGTGAGGTTAATACCTAACGGTATGTTTGTTTTCGCTTCGGTGGCCATCATGTTAGGCCAGGTTCGTTGAGCGTCGGAAATGTTGGAGCAGTGTTTGTGTAGCCGCGTTTTTTTCTCGTCCTTATCACTGCTATACTAACATGCGACTAATCCCGCTAGAACTTATCCACTTCTCACGTCATTCAATCAGAAAAGCCAAAGAGTTATTTAACCTACGTAGAACTGTTTTATCCTTAATCTATTTAGCTTGTTTAATTCGCCACTCTTTTTACTTTCGAAATATGTGTTACGGCATCCACCATTATATAAATTGTACTTTCATTTGTATAATTTAGTAACATCTAAACCTGAAGAAGACCGAAGAAGGCTGGTCTGGCCAGCCAAATATTGTTTCTAATGTAAGACGTTGTGTCAGCCTTGCGGTAGTCTCTGACTTCTCATCCATTTTCTTTTCAAGTTTGGCTGATCTTGTTTGAGATCCAACGTTCTATCAAGCAGGATCTTCGTTAACGGTTTTTGCAGTTTATTTAGTTTGTGTATCCATATACGTCGTATATCACGCACGGTTGAGACTGTTAGCTCGCCACCAATATTGATCAATCGTTTCATTAATTAATATCGGACCAGTGCTGTGTTAGTACGTCCAATAATAGTGTGCCAATGTTGTTGGGTATGTGATTTCAAAGCATGGGACCAATACTATTGCTTATGCCACCAACATTGGAACAATATTGACCACCGCTGGGCCAACACTGTTTAAGTTAAGCTTCTGTTGTTTTAGGTAACATTTACGCAAATACCTTACCAGGAAGTGGTTGAGAGAACTAAATGGCAAGAAAAGGTGAGCTATGTTTTTTTGTTTACAATATGAAGAAAATATCCCAGGCTAGCTGGCTACAGAGACGTTTGAAAAAACGAAAAATATTGTGGGAATACGAACCGTAGAGAAATATTTCCACAATTAATTCTTTTTAAGTTCTACCAAACTTTCACGAGTGTTTCTATTCAACAATTAGATTATGAGCTCTTGATACTCTCACTGATATAAATCGAGAGCAAATAATCTAATTATTTTAGTTTAAATCCACTAGCCGTTCAAAACTGTATCTAAATCCTCTTTTCAGACACACTGAAAACGTAAAGAAGCGGTCGCCAGTCTGATAACAACCGCACACTACTTAGTCTCCTTTGCAGCCGTTTTTTTGGGGCGTCACGCAACGGGGGAGCGTTGCGTGACACCCAAAAAACGGCTGCAAAGGAGGCTACACACTACTGGGCCGACTCGCTATCTTTAACAGAACAGATAGAGTGTAGCGTGACCAATAGACAACGGGGTTCATGATAGAACTCTAGTGGATTTTATACTAAAACTAAATGAGATAGAAACGGAGAAAATTTCTTCATTTCTCTGAAAAAAAAACGAAAAATGAACAAATGTCTTTGCTCGCGCCATCATTACCTCAACAGCTAGTGTTAATTCAGTGTTTCTGTCGAGTTAGAGAGGTCCAGCTCATAATCTAACTGTTACTAGAGGTACGGATTTTAGCTCGCGCCTTCTTACAGGGTGTTTTCTAAATATTTTTTTTTCAGACGGTGCGAAATTTACTCGTGATGGGAACGCTTGGCGGTTTAGCTGGACTTCTAGTGCTCGTCAGAACTTTTAGATCGCGACTAAGCTGATAGGAATTATCCTGTTATATGGAAAACAAAACAACTCTTGAAAATTAGGCCCGTCAGTTTCTTTACGAAAGCGCTGTACAAAGCCGTCTTTGTTCAAATCCAGCAGCAGACGAAGGTAAAGCTTTTTTAAAGGCATTTGCCTTTCGTTAGCTCCCGTCCATACTGCGCTGGAGGAATTTGAAAACGCCACTTAATTTCTACAGCTTGGTCTATCGTCCACACTATTCCGTCAAGAAAACAGAGCTTCTCCAAAACTGTTTTCAAACCGCAGGAATTTGAAAACGCTAACTTTGCGTTTTAGTGTACGTCAAGGGTTATAACCTTAGGAGAAGGAGCTCTGTCACTCTTCATGCTCTCTTGTTGACGACATTTGCACCCAGCTGACTGAAACAGTTTTGGACTGGGGACACCTCAAAGCAAATCGGTTGTGGTCTTGAATTTTCTTTTTACTAGTTCTTTAGGGAAAGAAAAGACAAATATCCTTGTTGATTATTGTACAAAGTTAGTCGTAGAAGGAAGTCGAAAAGCTAGTAAAACGTTCGTCTCAGTAAATAAAAAAAGTACTCTTGTTTTCCATGTTGTTACCGATTAAATATAATGTACGAAATGAAATATGAAGCACAAGTACTCGTGGGAACAGGCCAGGTAATATTGCGGAGAATCGGGTGAGCCCGCTGTATTTTGTGGCCAAAGTTGCTAAGCAACTTGACGTCATACTCGCGAATTATGTGCTGGCTCTGTTTTCTCGCAAATCCATGTAAAAGGAATCGAAAACTCCCGATGATTTTGGCAGCAAGAGAACACATGGCAATGCTTCTAAGAGTGTTAAAGAGAACTCCTCGAGGAAAGAGCCTTTATGATTTTAGATGTACGATAAATTATGAAGTACACCTCACCGATCTGGCAGCCAAACTGCTGGAAGTTAGAAAGCAAACATTTTCACCAAAAGTGAATGTGTTAATGATCACTGTTGGAGAAACATTTCTATGCGAAGTTTCTGTGAATTAATTTTTCGAAGCCTGCCTTGCTCACAGCCAAACCGAAAACCTGTGACGTCAACGTAGTCATGGGAACGAGCAAAAACCACTGAATTTTACGTTTGTAACGAAAACAAGTGCAATTTCAGGTGAAATTTTCTGTACTGATGTTTTTGGTCAAAAAGAATTTTGAGTTTTGACCGTAGTAGAAGGTTTTTCTTTGTCGCGTTGGGCTTTAGAATCTGCCTTTTCGTTGCGACATCTGCCAACGGGCACGACTCCCATCAGCCCAGCTATGATAAGGAAGTAAAAATCGGTGTATTGCCCCCTATGTCGTCGGCCATAACTATTGCGGTTGATCCTCTCCTACCTGGCTACAACATGACCTTCTGTGGAACGACTCCATGTGTTTGGCTCCGGAAGGGCTGAATCAAGCGGTAGAGTTCCGAATTTCTGGGCTGGACGCTATCATCGGCGATGGCTGCGATATCATTTCGTGAGCCGGCGCTATTTTAGCCACTTCTTGGAACTTGCCGATGGTTTCGTGGGGTTGTGAGTCGTCCAAAATCTCCCAGAAAAGCATGTACCAAACCTTCGCTCGCACAGTGGGGTCGTTCTCGAAAATGGGCGGTCTCTTCTTGTCAGTGTTTCGCTACTTCAAGTGGGAGAGTATCGGTATTTTGGCATCGACTGAAAGTATATGGCAGCTGGCTATGACGGGTTTAATGAAAGTCTTTTTGGAGAACGACATCGATATCCGGTATCTGCACACGCTCAGTCCTGGACATGTGCTGGTAACAACGGGAGGAGTTTAAAAGTACGTTGTTTCTCGCCAAAGAAACCGCACGCAGAAAGTAATATGGATGTTTGATATATTCTGTTCGGTGCTGATATTGATATTTATTAACCGTTTGAAAGAAACTTATTAACGCTGTTGTTCGTCAAAGAAACTGCACGCAATAAGTGATATTGGTATTAAATATCTTCGTGTATCGTGCTGATATCGAAAATTATTAACCGTTTGCAGACTAATCATTCAAATCGACCCCTTACAAAATGCTTCGCTTTGCGACCCCTGATTGCTTTAAAAGCTCCCCCTGATAAGTGATTTATTAAAAAAATCCTTCGTGAAAATAACAGAGCTCGAGCAAAAAAGAAAGAGAAGGCTTACGCCGATTAAAAAATTACTTTTTTTCAACGTACGAATTCTTTACAAGATCTTGTCTTGCAAGAATCTTCACGCTTTCAGTTGCCTGTCCTTGTCAAAGCTACCCCGAAACTGAATATGTAATTGTAAGTTGCGTTAAAATTCCCGAAAATGAAATTTTAAAAACTGGTTACACAGAATTCGGTCATTTCACGTGACCGGACTAACATCCACGTGAATTATCTTCTTCTCCAAACTTTCAGTTCAGATCCCGTTTGTAATTATGGATTTTTTTCTTAGCATTGTCGTTCATGATTTATCACGATATCACTTGAATCTTTTTACTTTAATTCGTTGATTGCATAACTAAACATACGGGGCTTTGAGTAACTGCGACGGCGACGCGAGGACAATGTATAAATGTTTTCTTTATTTTACCTACGAATCTCTCGAACACACTAGTAAAGTGGGGGTTCTGGCGCAGCTTGTCATTGGGAAGTGAGAACGGTCAAAACAAAGCTCCCAAGCTC
>OMLO01003614.1_pt1 | contig 12781 bp, 6 predicted proteins | sample 1674811 | NCBI WGS metagenome assembly OMLO01 (sample SAMN06265003, study PRJEB25207) | coral metagenome | isolation source: Coral host | place: Mexico:La Bocana,Puerto Morelos, Mexico | collected 2008-11-13
CCGCAGATTTTTATTTCAACAATTTTACAAAGCGGAAAATTTTTAAACTTGGCGCACTATTTTCCATATTAGGTAAACTCCGACTAATGCCTCATAGTCGGAGTTTTTGAGCCAATCAGAGAGCTAGAAATGCAATAGTCGGAGCTGAGAATATACTAATATTTATTATACCAAAAATCTTACTTTATATAAATTGCAGTCCACACGAAAAGTTGACGATACTGAATCTATACGTCTTATACCATACACTCTGTGTGTAACAAAAACGTGTGTAAGAAAAATAACTTCATTTCCATGGAAACCACAAAAGTTAACTTTTTTTTACATAAAAAAGTATAAATAGAGGATGATTTTAAAACAAATCTATCATTAAACGCATTATGTATGGTTATTTGCATTAAAAATACGTTAAAAGGCCCACTATTAGACAGGAAAGTGCTACGTTCGACGCAAGCAACTTGATGAATCACCATGCATATTAGCTGAAGACGGTGGATCGCTGTATTTACAAGTTGATCTGATCCTGAGTAACTGGGGATCCTCAATCAGTTCATCATATCAGTCAAACAGCTCTTTAGGCTTGCACTGCAAGAATTTATGCAAATAAGCATCTTTGACAGACTGATATTGTTTCCAGCCTTCGTGTGGCGACTCTTGGTGGTAATAGACAGCTGAGCAGTTATGATTCACAGCAAATATAATCGGCCCGCATACTTCTTTGTGGCTGGGAATACTTTCTACATAGCCGGACAGCTTGACGTTCCCGCCAAATGCACAGCGATCCACGTTTAAGTAATAGTGAGTCTTTCCAGATACTGAAACAAGCCAACAAAAGGCGTTATTTTTGAGGTAAGCGATAAGCGCGTTTTATTGTGATTGGCATAAGGGCGAGTGTACTTTGAGAGAATTTCCAAATATCATTTGTAGTGTATCCTTTATTGCACTCGTGTTCATATTACCCTTCTGCCTAATAAGCTTCAAGTCATATGTTGTTATTTAAAGTCCTCTAAGTACAATTTAAGCTCAACGTATCGCTTCTCCTTATCGATCGATTGTTATACGTGTCTTTCAGTGTTTGAATGTGAGAATTTGCTGTCACAGCGAGATAACAGTCGATCAATAGATCTCGGTTGTTTGCAAGGTAAGCGTAAATATTAATTTTAGTTTTAAACTTCTCAGCGAGGTTTCCTATCTTATTTTTGGTCCTGCAGTTTTGACGTATGCTATCCACGAACTTCACACAGACAGAGAAACAGAAAGACAGAAGGTCACGACTTAAAAAAAGGAATTAAAACCTCGATCAAGATTTTTAATCCTGGGTGAACGGCTTTCGAACATCCCAGCCTTGTCAGTGTTCATGCAATAATGTTAAATGTGTGTAGATAAAAGTGAAATGATCTTCACTGATTTGGAAAATTCTAAAACCATTCTAACTCTGGTATGTACGATATTTATATATGCTGGAAAAAAAGGCAGGTTCTGTGGACAACGTTTCAAACTAAAAATTACGTTACTTACTTGAAGAATTCATTGGCGGAACATCATCTATATTCGGCGACAACTTTTGTTTTAGTTCATCCCACGTAAATTCAACTCCTTTTGTCAAGCAACGCTGCGATGGAAATGATGATGATAATAATTATGGTCGAGCAAATAGGAGTGGTCCCTTTTCCCGAGTTTAATTGGAAAATTCAATATCGTCAGCCATATTAAAAGATTTTCTTTGTTATCAACTCAACGATGGTTACCTGGTTTCACTAGTTATGCGAATATTTTAGGTGAATCTTTGCTGATGCCGATGTTAAAATGCTACCTCATTAGCCTACGACTCTGTATAACTTTAAAGCTCTTGACTATCATGGAGTGAAGCGCTATGTTAATCACGCTATTCCTGTAAACAAAGATTCGCTTTACTTGAAAGATGTAGAACGTTTATTGGTTGAATGTTCCTGCTGTTGAAGGAAATTTCGTTTTCTTTTTTGATTTACTTATACGCTTGATGTACTTTATAAAGGTGCATTTATGACTTTCACTCATGAGCTATGTCCACCGTATAGAGTGAGTATGAAGGAATTAAAAGCATATATTCGAGCTTCTGATGAACAAATGTGTTCGAAAGCAAACTGTACTGATCTTCTATGCGGTTCCAAATGGTTTGGTATTTTTGCTTTTTCATCTGCATGTTTCCATGCCTCTTTTATACCTCGGGCAGTTTCTGATCACGACCAGAAATTTAATTACAATTGAACTTCATAAGCACGAGTTCATTGATACCAGCATAATAGTCAATCGTTTACTCATTTTAATCTCATTTAAATATTAAACATACTTGTGCTTTGTCCCCAAGAGGAATAAATTTAAAAGAACTTGTGTGGCCAGCTAGGGAGCCCTGTCTACACATCCAGTATCTTAAGGCACTTCCCGGATAGAGGAATTGGTACATACAGATCGCGATCAAACAAACCACGATAACAAGACCAACTGCCGTTGAGCACAATACTGCATAGGAAAAAAAATTATAGGATGAACGAATCAATCAATGATACAAAAATCAGCAAGTCAGTCTGTCAAGTCGGTCAGTCAGTCAGTCAGTCAGTCGTCAGCCTGTCAAGTCAGTCAGTCAGCCAGCCTGTCCAGTTATTCAGTTAGACATTCAGTCCGTCAGTCTGTCAAGTCAGTCAGTCACCCAGCCCGCCAGCCAGCCAGCCAGTCAGCCAGCCAGCCAGCCAGCCAGCCAGTCATGTCAGTACGTGCCCGTTCTTTCCCCGGTTTGGTGGGTAGGACGTCACAATACTCACGTCTTCTCATTTTAGTCCTCTCTCTCCGGAGTTTGACAGCTAGATCCATCTCAAAGTGATCGTACATAGTTTCTATTTCGGCTGTGATTTCTTTATCGGTGACTCCGAGCACAATACAGACAAAACACTGAACCAAATTGACATCATCCAGCTTAGATGCTTTCTTTTCCTCCATTGACATGCCCAACAGTATGCTGGTTCTGCCATAGACTACACTAGGTGGCAGGTGGGATTCTGGGATGGCTGTTCCGGGATTTTCTAGGTCGACAGTGGCGTAAATTCGTTCACCTGCTCGGACAGAACCCATGCACTTCACGTTGATTACTCCAATGACACAAACAGTATCTGTAGGATCTAAAACATAACAAATTTGAAGATAAAAACTCGTGCACAGTTGAGAACAAAAAATAGGAATGATCCCCACGGACTCCACTAGAGGCTACGACAGTCACTCGAGAAAATTACAAAGTCCAATTTGATCACGTGCAGACTAATTCTCAATTGTCTCTCGAACAGACCGCGACCAGCCTTTCACCGTCTAGGAAAACCTTTTTTTTCTACCAAATGATCTGTTTGTAGAAGATAACTTTTCAAAACAGACAATGCGCGTGGAGTAATTGTATAAACAAACCATCTTTATCCATGGGCGGTGTGGCTTCTAGGTATGCCGATCGGCTAATGACACCAGCCATGAAAGCCTCTTTTCCATTCTTGTTATCTAGCAGCTGTATGCTTGAGGTCCCATTGTCATCCTTGTAAAAACCAACAACGTCTCCTTCTTCAAAGTCCCCGCAAACATCGGGATCTTTCAGCTTAAAGTGATATCCAATATCAGCCTTCCTGGCGCCTGCATTAGAAACCACGAACGACAAATGTTCGATGTGTGCACGTTTGGCCTCCAGATGTTCAACTACGCGGAGGTTTTGGAATTCAACGGATGCTAAGGATGACATACAAGAAAAAATCAGCTTAATGTGCAAGTGAATATCTAAACAAGAAGTAGTTGATTTGCGGGAGAAACATATACGATATGAAACCGATAGTCACAGTTTTGAACACAATTTGGACACTTGCCCTCGAAAGGGACTTGGACCCATAACCCCTGAGATATCGATGCAAGACTCTACCAACAGAGCTATCAAGCTAACGGGGAGCTGATGATATATACCCGTATATATGATGAAGATATTTAAGTGAACTTATGAAACGTTATATATTTAAAGTTCGGGAGAAATAAAGACAACAGGTTGCCTGAACTAAACTCGTTCAGAATAGATGATGCCGGTATCTTGATAGACACAACGCAAAGTAGAGATGAGTAGGCCAATTTCGATTTAACAAAATTCTAACTTGGCGCCATCGCTACGGGGACTTAAACAAATTAAATCGCATTATCATCATCATCATTTTATTTATTTAGTAATGCAAGTTACAAAATTGGCAGCCTATGAGGCAGATGTGGATTCTGCAATTAATTTATCAAGTGTAATATAATAAATTAACTAAGTTCACCAATGTTATTGAAATATACAGTTGATCAAAACGAAAATAGTTTCATATCAAAAAAGAGTACATTGACTAAATAAAATGTCATGTTGACCTAGGAACTTTGCCGGTACAATTTAATTAGTAAATGCTCGAAAGCAGTGTGTGATTATTGATGTTGAGGCAAGAATAAGCAATTTCTTTTGTTTTAGTTCCTTCAGCCGCGGGGTCGTGTTATTTTGTTTTATTGGTCTTTTTCGTTACATAACAGTTTTATAGCTGATGTGATCACCCCGTATAAGGAAGAATTTCATTATTTTTACTACAGAATTTATTTTACCTATCAAATATATCAAAATTGACTTATTAACCCACCTGCCATACTGCCGATTGAGCTGTCTGGACTATTGCTCTGCTCCGTGGAATCTACAAAATTAGAGAAAAGGTTTACTTCTAGTCATTCTCAAGATATTAAATGCTAAGATAATATATACTTGTGTAGACCACTAATTTGGTTAGACCAAATAAGTGTTTAGACCTTCTATTTCTACTGGAAGAATTTCTCACATGTCGTCTCCTCCGTCGTCTTACTAATATCTCCGATTTCTGTAGGATGAAGCGACTAGAAATACCTCTACTCCCCCTCCCTCAGTCTGGATGGGATGCTAGTCTATAGCAGGGTAGTCCCCAGCATTGAATTCTCTGATACCCATTTATGCACCTGGCTGAAGGGTGGCACTGTGAGAATAAAATTTCTTACTGAAGAGCACAGCACAATGTCCTAAGGGCTCGAATACGGAGTAGAGCGCACTAACCATGCATGAGATCACTGCGCCTCCCAAACTAAACTATTTAAAGATTATAGAAACAAACCTTCTTCTCCTTCGTTGCTAACTGAAAAAAAATGATATATGTTAGAAAAAAGCAACTGATTGTACGGAGAAAGAACTGAGGTATAGGATTAAAAGCTTCGTCTATGCAAAAAGGTAAGTAAAAATGTTGTTGCTGTGTTAATTCTATACAAGAAATTGATAAAAACATCTTGTTTACATATGCAGAGCCCGATAAGTTTGGAAGAATTCTCGTTATTCGTTACAGTAGAGTGCGATTTGCGTAGAGTGGGAATTGCGTAGAGTGGGAATTGAAATCATGATGGACATGAAGATGTAAAAAAGGTAACAGCAGGAATCTGCTAACTGGGATTTGCCTCTTTTCACTGGGAAAATGAGATTTGGGGCTAGGGCTAGGGCGTTTCCCTAGGATTTGGGAAAAAATAGTTCAGAAAGTGGGATTTTGGAAACATTGGGCTGCGAAATTCATTTTTACCCCAAATCCCAACCCTTCCCATTCAGGACCTTCAGGTCACATATACCAAGGTTTTAGTTAGTTCTTACCGACGCGACTGAACCAGATATTTTACCAACTCATGAAATTCCCCCGCAGATAAATAAACTTGGCGTGCCTACCTTCAGTGATTTTCCTCTTCTTGTTCCTGGGCTTGCTTCTTATCAAAAACGGCTTGCTATAAAACTGCTGAATCTCTTCCTCCGCTCCATTGCCAGGAAAATAGAGCTGAACCAAGAGTTGAAAAAGATTCCTCTTGTCCATTTCTACTTTGGCCAGTTCGTACACTGGAGCGATACGGCCGTCATAAACAGAGTCAAGGTCAACCGAAAACAATTGCTGTTTAAACAAAAAGAGAAAAACAATTAACACGAGGTATTTTGATCTTGCGATTAACTTAGCTAGTTATTTAACAAATAATGCAAAAGCGCGCGTTGGATATGTGATGATAGATGGCCAACTCGGCGCTACGCGTCTCGTTGGCTAATTCATCTCACATCCAACAAGCGCGAGTGGAATAACTGTTGTATTAAAAACGCCCTCAAAATTTGGAAAACTAATACCATATTTGTAGAGCATGGTATAATGTCTCATATACCATGATGGCTAAGCCAACGAAAACTCTTGGACTGCATTTTCCAATGCCAATTTTAATAATGGATTTCTGCGACACTCATGTATTCCTGACTAAGATTCTGAATTATGTCCATTCTCTCTTTTTGGGGTATTCCAATGTTTAAAGACTAAAATCTTTCTTTTTGTTTATTTTCCTTCACTTTGATCTACATTGGTTTTATTCGCGTTATCTCATTGGCTAGTATATACTGCTTGCTGAAATAAGAAACCGTATGACCAAAGTCAGGACAAAGGGTAATAATGGTAATTCCTAATATAGGTCTTTTTTTCCCAAGATTGTTTTTCCTTTTTTTCATGTCGGGTTATTTTTAGACATGGTACATAGTTCACCCACGTGGCAAGAGTGATCTAAAAATAGCTTGAGAGGGATTACCTTAAGAAGAAGGTTTACATGGAGGATTAACTCTGTCACCCTTCATCCCCTCTTAGAATGAACCACAACGACTCGAAAAGACGATACCAGAGAAACAAACAGAAGGAATAACAAAAACAGACCTTGTCTAGATCTGGCTGTCCATACTCGACTTTCAGTTCCACCGGACCGTTTCCATCTCTTTGGAGCTCCGCAGCTTCTCTCTCTCGGAATATCCACACCCGTATTTTGAGGATCTGACTCACAGGTGAACGCGCTTCCATTTGCACTATCCCATCACATACACGCTGTTTCGCTTTTCCTCCACTCCGGGATTGCACTTTGTAAAATATTGCTTTTTCCTCCAAGGTTACAAAGCGGACATCTGCTCCTCCATTGAAATCATCACTTCCAATGGATCCGAAGCTGAACGGGGGCAAGGAATCTATGGAAGTGTTCGGAAAAAGGTAAATGACAATATGAAACTATACTTCTGCCAGGAAAGTTAAGCACTACCTGTCATTAAACGGGCACTAAGGCAGCAAGCCTAAAAAATCGTCAAACATCAGTGTTATTGATTTTCTGTGTTTTCTGTGGCGAGCGGGTAAGACTCATTTCATTCGAAATTTCATTTAATGCGAAAAGCAAAGCCTACATGACATGTTTCTTTACCGCAAGGACTATGATTCCTCGGTTAAGGTTAAGAAGAATTGGCAATGAGGTGCTCTGTGATGTCTTTGAAGAAGGGTAAGGTCCATTGTGCTCTCCGTTGAACCAAATACCCGATATAAAAGGCGTTTATATTCGGTTTATCGAGCCGGTTCAGTCTTGGAGCTGCTGCGGTCTGTGTGAATGAATAGAAAACAAGAAACACAGCCTAAGAGTTCAGTAGCCTTCACCAGGACAGAAAAAAGGCACGAGTCAATGAAATGGCACCTAAAAACCTTTCGATCTATTGTTTAGGTACTGGCTGGTCATCCATGATAAATCAACAGATATTCACTTGTACATGCAATATTCATTTCACAATGCTGCTTTGACAACTACCAACTCAAACTGTTCAAACACCTATGTAACTAAACACACTACGAAAAATATTTGTACTAAATTTCAAAGAAGTGATTGTTACCATAACATTAAATTCTGAAATGCCAAAAGTTTCTACGTTTAAATCTTTTAAAACAGAGCACCTTAAAAGAATTAAGGTGCAATACCTGAACACAACCAACTGTAATAAGTAACCATACGACAAACATGTGTTTCCATATCAATGTTGTAATAATAGGAAACTGTGAATCGGAGGGATTTACTGTAATGCACTAATCAATGGTTTCCCTCTGAGGGAACAGGTGGAAACATCACTATCATACCGAGGGCTTAACCTTATGAAACCTATATTTGTAATACATAGATTAAAGATTATTTAGAATCAGGCCCAGCTGTTCAATACGGGATTATGTTAATCGTGGGTTAACCTAAACTTTGATTCAAGATTAATTACTAATCAGTAAAAATTCCTGGACAAGATTTTTGTTGCTCAGCTTTGACTTGGACTTTTTTCTACCACTACTAGCGGTAGAACTTAAAATTATGTTGTAAATTGTGTTTCAATTACAGGGCTAGGTTTACAACCTAGGAGGTGAAACTACATGTAGCAATTGTGTAAACTAATGAAATTGTTGATGGCTGTAGTTTGACAGATTTCCAGTTGAAAATAAAACCTCTTCGTCTTTCATTAATTTCTTGGATACTATATTTCAGGGTCACTGAAAGAGATGATACCCACTGCCTTGCATGTCTAGTATCATAAGCTCCTTCTCAGAGCGCTCGAAGGAAAAATAAGACTTTCTGCTTTCTTCAATATTTCTGAATCATTTCTGCTCAATTTCCCATTGTTGTTTATATGCTTAGTTAACTCTCCCTCAATAAATTCTTCGATGGTTACAAATTCTCTCTCTTCCATTTTACCCATTCATCATTTTTTTTGTACTTAAGACTTTCTCCTTACAACTCCAAAAGTTCATTCTGTAATTTAGCAGCAACGTTTTTAGCCAATATGTGCATTTGAACGACTTTTTAGTAAATTGCTATAGAGTCTGCTTGATAGCTTCAATATTCTCAAAAGCAGCTTGCATATACTTCTTTACAACCCATTTAGAATTTTGAAAAAACTGGTGTTTTGCTGGTAGCTTAAAATGCTTTCCTGAATTCCCCAATGCAAAAGTGCTCCTTTTGGATGGAAAATTCCGCTTCTTGTGGATTCCTACTAAGACTAGCTCATTTGGTTGACGTTAAAAGCGTACAAGTGAATATCTGTTGATTTGTCATGGATGACTTTCTCCAGCTTAAAACAGATAGGCGTTTAGGTACCATTTCACTGACAACAACGACTTTTATATCGGGTATTTGGTCCAGCGAAGAGTACGATGGACCTTGCCCTCCTGCAAAGACATCACACAGCACATAATCGCCAATTCTTGAGGCGAAGTGTTTTTGCAGTCAATCTTGATGTTAGCCAACGTCACCTCGTCATAATCATAAGGTGCAAACTTTCTCGGTCCTATTCGTGAATACTTCTGCGCTTGGCCTGACACTTCCGTACTAAGTCGTTGAATTACAACCTCTTCTTTTGTCAGTATATGCTCATACGACCGCCACCTTCTAACCGGTTCTTTTTTCCTTCATTGTTGCTTTGAGATTCTTCCACGCGGTGGCCATCTTGCTTCTAGAAAAGCTTAAATCCTTGTGAGCTATGGCAGCGATAGGCCATGAAGATTTTAAATTGCCGACTTTCGGTTTACTCTTTATTTTGCTTTTGTTTTAAAAATCATTTCACAAATGTGTTTCATTTTGCTTTCATTTTTAAAACAGAAGAGAGTTTTTGTTTTCATTCGCTTCAGTCAATTATTTTCAACACCAATCAACTTTACATTTTGTTTACACTTTGTTATTTAAGTTGCTTTGCTTAACAAATCGTTTTTGGATGCATTTCTATTTTCAATCTAATTTAATTTTAAATTTACTTCGAGTTGCCAATTTGATTTCTCATTGATTTAATTTTGATTTTATTCCAAATATTTCATGAAAAATCTTGCAAAACAAAAAATATGGATGGCAAACATCGGCCACCATACATGTTTACATGTCTATTGGTTTTATTTCTTTTAAAGAGAAAGGAATAGAGTTTTTGAAACGAAGTTTCGAAACAAGTTGAGACCAATCAGTTAAAGGCATTGTTTAAGTGCTTTTACAAGATAGGATGGCTTCCTACAAAATTATACCCAAGGTAAGAGTAGAGTGCAAGGATTATACCCGATAGACTAAAATGGCCAAAGTTGATACCTTCTTTCTGACCAAAAGAGCTAAAAAAGCCATACCCTTTCATGTGGGGCCGCACAAAACTATATAACAAGGGAGTACCCCCGAGGGATTACCGTGTGATATTTCCTGAGTACAATGTAGTCCATTATAATAATATTAAGAGTTGCTTTGGGATGAAATACGGCGGAAATACGTACTTCTCATCGAGAATTTACGTCTGTTGCAGTTCTTGATAAGCAGAATTTTAAAGATATGGTTTCCACGAGAAATTCAAACACACAACCAACCATACATCAGTTGGAAATGAATGAGCGATTCGATTGAGCGAGTGATTAAGTATTTTCCGTAGACTGAGATTTTTCTAGATCTAATTTTCACTATGTTCATTCAGTGCTCTTTATTGGAAATTCCGAAACCATGCTTTCCTCCACGACTTGTATCTTATCGAACTTCAGTACAACTGGAATTAAATTATAAATGCTCCGAAATTTTTTGCCGGCCAAAACGTTAAATCGGGTCATCACGATCGATCGCGTTGGCGACCCTTCCGAAGCAAAATACAATGAGGTAAAATATAATAATAAACTTATTATTTTCCTTCGACTAACTAGAGGTATATTTTATACACTGAAGATGAACACCATGAAAGATGAAGCTGTACCTGGTCGAAAAGGAAGCCTCCGGTAACCCGACCTTGCCGCCATAATTAATTTGATCAAAACTTACAAACTGAGCCAGCTCTGCTTGGTACTTGTCTGATGTCAGCCGAGTATTACTTCATCGATAACAAGGCGTGGAATTATTCGCACCTTAAGTTATTTCGCTTTCTAACGAATGCAATATAATACGCACTTGACTTGGTTAGTATTGCTGGTTTCCACTGTCACGCAATCAAAAGTACAAATCGTAACCATTCACTACATCAAGTCAAGAATCTGGGTTATGATCGGTGATTGATATATAAATATCCTTGCCAAGATGTGGGTCTATGCGGTTTCTCATGAGTGCGTTATTCGGAAAAGTGTTTCAACCAAATTTATAGAACTTTGTATCGAGACGCCATCTTAGTGCAATAACAGAAACATCTGTTATTGAGTTTGCTATTGAAACTAAAACGTATTACTCTGGAGTTTAGAAGACACGTTGAAAGTAATCATTCTTCTAGTGCAATGACTGTTCATGTACCAAGAACGTGAGCGAAAACTCCTTTTTATTCCATGAGTATAGGAGGCAGCCTAGAGGCTGTCCTATCGCACTCACTCGATTCTGAAATCGTGTATTTTAATTTCTGCATAATTGTATACAGCTGTTTCAAGTTATTTGAGTAAGGACCATAACCAATTTACCTTGACCGAAAATGCACTGCCGACTCACTAATACTAAAACTATACATATATTATAACCAACACCAGTGGCTAGGTGTCAATTTTAGTAATTTTGGACTGACTGGTAAATATGGTGAACTCTGATTTTTGATTTCATTGTACACTGACAGACTGTTGTTATTCTTTGACACTACCTCATGTACAAGTGAATAAAATAACAATGTTCCAGCTCCAATAAAAATTAATTATAATCAGGATGCTTTGCGGCCAACCTGTTTCAGTTCCAGATTCTAAAATCAGAGCTGGATTACTTCCATTTTGTAGCTTTCTGGATGATCTAGAAAACTACAAAATGGAAGTAATCCAGCTCTGATTTCCAATTAATAAATATAGAATATCTGATTTTCAGACTATAGTTAACCCGATATTTGAAATCAGAAATCAGAAATCAGAATTCCGAAACCAGAATTCAGAATTCACAAGTTAGAAACCAGAAATCGTAAATCAGAAATCAGAAATCAGAAGTCGAAATTTCTGAAAATGCGAAATTTAAGATTGAGAAATCGGCAATCAGAAATCAGAAATTCCACCTGTAATATCCAATTCCGTTATTCTCGGTTTATCTCAGTTTGCGATGTCAATATTGTAAAAATGAATCGGAAAACTCTTCAAAATTTCCATGCCGGGGGTGGGTATAAATACGTGTTTAATTCCGGTGGTAACTTTTAGCCTGAAAAACAGGAACCTGGAAAACAGGTTGGCCGCAAAGCATCCTGATTGAAATACTCCTAGCCGCTTCATTCCACATAAACCGGGATAAGCGCCGGCCTGATGGGCCACTTGGCTCATATGCAGACTGTACTTCCACTTCCGAGTTGCTGTGTGCCTCTTTGTCAGATCGAGTGCTCGTGCAAAACGTTTTAAATGAAAATGACTTGATTTTCATGAGAATGAATGAACAAGTGACATACATTTAGTTTTGCACAAAGACTCTTGCCACAGTGGCAAAAGTCAACTTGGAATTGGCCTACTGATTCATCCATGAGCTGCCACAGGGAGCCTTTGACTTTGAAATACGCGGGAGCCTTGTCGGGCCGCTATTTAATGACATGTAACGCACGAACTTGGACTGAGAATTCAAACGTCCTCCATAACAAAACCAAGACCCTTTCGAACTTAAACGTTGTGAAACGTCAAGTTCTTTGAGGCTCTTATATCTCAGTGAAACTAAAACTTCAAAAGAATTAATCATTTTTAATTTTGAAAATGATGTCGCATGAAAAAGTGACAGTAGTCTTGCTCTGAAATTTGTTTCCCTGAAATGATGTTTGTTATTTTGTTTGTGAGTTTAGTATAGTAGCACAGCAATTTCGTATTCCGTTGATGAGATATTTATAACTCAATGACGTCAGTTATTCGAAACTAAGATCAAATCAAAGGCAAATGAAATACATGCATCAGTATAAGCAGAAAAGATGAAAATATTTTGGCCTTGTTGCAAAAATAAATTTCTTTCTTCT
>OMLO01003615.1_pt1 | contig 12779 bp, 5 predicted proteins | sample 1674811 | NCBI WGS metagenome assembly OMLO01 (sample SAMN06265003, study PRJEB25207) | coral metagenome | isolation source: Coral host | place: Mexico:La Bocana,Puerto Morelos, Mexico | collected 2008-11-13
CTTGGCTAGTCAGAATCCGAAACTACTCCAAAAGCTCTTGACAACCTTGTCCCCACCCTCCTCACTTGACCCTTTGAATTTATGGATATTACCTCGACCTGAACATTTCATTAGCAGTATTTTGTCAGAGGAACAGACAACAGCCTGTTGCTGTTTACACATACAGCCAGCCGAACCAAACACTTGATTACATAACTTTTTTTCAATTCTCCTTAACCCTCATATAAGGCCATGCAAACACGACTCTACCATGAAATTTTAATTGAACTTAGTTGCTCATTTTTCTGTTTACACTAAAGTCTTTTCCAAGCTTTCTTCTGTAGGGTATGCTATTCATATGGTTGAGCTATCAGAGGTGATCACAGTAGTTGGCCATCTGCTAATAAAAACATCTGAAAAAAATTCAAGACACTCGGTATATTGCTGTTTTTCTTCAAATAGCTGTCAAATCAAGGACACCAGTTGTCTTCTAATGAAACAACGTTTTGTAGGGAAGACACCAGTCGCCTTCTAATGAAATAACTGCTTTTCAGGGAAGTGTCAATAACTCCTTTAATATAAATTATGCCATTGCTGTTTTTCAGCTGCAGAAAGAGTAAACATTTACAGCATCTTTTATGAGTTTACTCCAAAGGGGTAATTACAAACTTACTTAAACTTTGAGTAAATTACAATTTTTGGCTGGTTTCCCACAAATAGCATCTATTTGAAGAATTATGAGCCCCTCTATAGTGGCAAAAACTTGAACTTGTTGTTAACCAAACTGAACCAAGAGAAGCAATATTGCCTAAATCCTCTTTTATTCTGGGCAATTTTGAGTTTTCATAGCTCTCAAAATATATTTGTACAGCTTAGTTAGCATCAAAAGTCACTCAAGAAAATGACGTGTTATGAAAGGAAGGTAAAATTCAGGTTTGTCTTTAGTTTATTAAGAAATAGTTTCGCATTATTCCCGATAAAGTGAACAGATCAACTGAACGTTCAAAAGTTATCGGTTCTATTTTTATAGCTTAGATGCACTTCTAAGCTAGCTAGTGTCATAAAAACGAGAGAGAACTCATAATGACAGGGAAATTTGTAAATTTAACCAGTCTGACCAGTGAAGAGTCAATATCGAATTGCCCGTTAAAATAACTTAAGCTTACAGCTTGGCCGGTTATGCGTTTTTTTTTACAAGAAGTTCATGTGACAATTTCGTTATCGGAAGCTTGCTGTCGTTAAACTAACTCTGCCATCTGCGGTTTCAAATGTAATTTACTGATGAAAAATGGACTGAAATCAATGGATGTGAAAGCGAATGGCTTCGTTTCAATACATCGAAAATTAAAGAAATCTGCTATTATTAATCGCCGAGTTAAGCACAATGAAAGCCCATATGCAACAGTTCCCATATAGCTTAAAAGCCACTAAAAGGCGCAAATGGTCAAACTTGCAAATTCTTAACCCTTCTTAATGAGAGGCAAAACAGCAGATGATATCTTCTCGTTTCAAAATAGGTGTTTTGGTGATTTTTCAATTAACCCCTTAACACTCTCTTCTCTTGCAGGTCCAATTGAGTGGAAAAGTGCTCAACCTCTTTCAACGGAAGTTCGCGCAAAATTGTTCATTCCATGTGTAATTTTCCCCACTTCTTTTCGAAAGAAATAAGAATCGCTATTTTATTAATAAACAGAAGGGCAACAAGTTTTTCATGTTCCAAATTCGCTCTCTGAGATGCCCCAAAACATTTTCTAATAGCTTAACCGGAAATGCGATTTGAAAGTGCTTTTGGCACTGTGTTTACACGAACGCGCGCGAGCGAAAACAGCACTATCCAAAGTTTTTTCCCGCGAAATCAAACGCTCTCGAGTTTAAAATCTCCCTTGGCCGAGTCACGTCAACAAACGATTCATATCATTCTCCAATTTTCCACACCACTGAATCAAGTCAATCACTGTCTAAATGGTTCAAACGACAAGAGAAAAACGTACGTCCAAATTGTAAACCTCGACAAGGGCTGCTCTCTTTTCAAGCACAACCTGCAGCCACTTTGCCAGCAAAATGCGTGCGGCAACATCTATGCTTCGCCTACACTTTCACTGCGATTTCGCTATCTTTAGCTGCGTTGAAAATAACCAGAAAACACCTAAGCTACAATATGGACAATGATTGAAAGGATAACCAAACCAAGGGGGGAAATTAGAATTAAACCCCATACTGAAACTTGCTCCAAACAAAAAATAGCTCTGCTCTCCATCACTTAAAGCTGGTCGGCGAACTTTGCTTCGAATACCTATGACAGTGAAATCGGATCCCAAGATATAATTACAAGTGTTAAAAAGCCTTTACTTACTATCTATCCCTCCGGTTTACCACTAAGGCAACTGGAGAACAGTGGCCAAGGGAAAAACCATGAAATTCACCAACTTTGGAGAGACTTGCGCGCAATTTTCACCTAACTATTCCTAGCTACTTCCATGAAACTGTCGACATCAAAACAAGTTTTGATGCCGCAATTTCTCTAAAACCTAGACAATGTATATATTTTTCAAGGCCACTTGGGGTTAGTGGCGGCACCCTTTGATTATTTATACCGCGAAGCGAGAAATTTTGAAAACGGAACAAATAACATACTCCGGCGAGATACACGTTAGCGAAACCAGGACAAATTTTCTATGAAGTGTTCTAAACTGCTGGCTGCTGGCGGGAAGCGACACCAAAAATTAGGTTGGCATATTCGTTTCGGTAAAAAAATAGGAGTTTATTTACTATTTTCCCAAACAATATGATTCTGTATTCGACACTTTGAGCTCGCCGCTTTCAAACAGTCCGACCCAACGACCAAGTCGCTTGCTCCAAGACCGAAGCGCGAACCACAATAGAAGTCCACCAACTTGGGCGAAACAATTACATCTGACTCAAAATGGATTGGCAGGAGAGTTAAAAAATAGGAAGGGTTACTCACCTCCGAATTTTCGGTCTCTTTTTTGATCAGGTCTGACTTGATATCGTTCACGAGGTCCAAATGCGCACCATTCTCCGAATCTTCCCCGTCTTCCTGCTTGTATTCCTTCACTTCGTCATCGGCGCCGAGATCTTCCGTAGAGCTATTTGGTAGTTGAGGCATTTTAGCCTCGCTGGTCGTGGAAAAACCCTCAAGTTTTACTGTCTCGAATTTATTTCGCCTCGCTGTGTTGTGCTGGTATATGAGCTTGAAGAGTCGGCGGCAACTCTAAAGGGATAACTTCAAAGGACGCCGACACCATGATTGACAGTGATTAATCAGGCGATCAGTCAAAGAGACCAATGAAAATTGAGAAGGGCGCCGACGTCATCATAATTATATTTCCCTACATTCTTGACGCCAGGCCAGCCCATGACCGAGTTAGCGGCTTTTCTCTGCAGCGATTCACACCTTCGGCCCTTAAAAAATTACGAGTGTTTCACACGATATAGGCCAAGTGGCGCAGATTTTTGTTAAAAGATAAGGAACACTTTCTTGCAGACCCCTCGGCCTCGTGATGAACGTAAAACTCTTTGTGCTTTCATTGAGAATGTAATCGCATTTTCTACTTATGGACGTGGCTAATGACCTTACTTTTTTTAAACGTTCACGGGCGTTATAAATGAGCCGGTGCTAAATGAATTTTCGCCTCATAAAGGGACAACACTGATTTTATTCCTTGCACAGACAATGAGTCATTTCCAGGGAAGGGAAATGGTTCGCCTTGAGAAAAAATATCGATTTCTAACATACACAACACACACCTTATAAGACCGGAACTATTTCACTATATTTACTCGATAGCTTGTGTGTTGCAGAGCTCTAATAAACAGGAAATACAAAGCATCGCTAAGACGTAGGTCGTAGAAAATTCATACACTCATGCAGTGTTAGGAGAGGAACCTCAGTGACAACTCCATAGCTGGGGAGGAGAAAACTTGCTGTCCGTACACCTCAGACAAAGTTTTCAAAATAAGTAATTATTTTTGATTTACTGCAAAAGAAAAGATTTCGTCAGCAATAGATACGTAAAGGAAGCCAGAACTAAAAGTGTTAGCCAGGAAATTTCGTAGCTATAAATGAGAAACCCACACGGAAGGACTCATTCACAATATTGTACTGTTCCTTGCCCAGCCCGCCATTTTCTCTAGCTCCTTGTGCACAATATTATTTATTAAACCAACTGTAAAACACTGAGTTTCGCGTAACTCGCTGTTTGGGAGAGCTATTGGGAGCAATTATAATTGAATCACAGATATGTTTACGTCTGCGAAAGATGTCTCGACTTTTGCCTCTCATAACAAGCACCGAAATATCTGAACCGGCCAAAAGCACGCCGCTTAACTTGTTCTTTAAATTACCATTTGAACACAAGTATTAAGTTTACTCTACTGTAAATTCCTGTTTGAATAAATCAAACTATTTTTAAAGACTTTTGGAACACCCAGATGTTTTCTGCACCAAGTTATTCAAAGAGTTATTCGCAAAGTGAGTTCTTTCTGCGTTTGGTTTACCCTCCCCTCCCCCGTCAAGTGCGCATCTTGTTTGAAAGGAGCGTCCTTTTGTCGTTTCAATGATGTTAGATGGGCCTTGAAAACATCAAAGGGACCGACACGTCTCGTAAAAATGTAATTATGCCAAGTGTCAGCTTTATTTTAAGTGGGATGCAATCGGTCAGCTGAAGCAATGCTAAATAAACACTTACATTACCGTCGACAATACCTCGTACGTGTTTTTTGCACTGAAAAATGGTCTATGAAATTCAAGACAGCTTGACTCGCGATCGCGCTCCGCGCAATTTTACGCATCACGCGCGGCACGCGAAAGCACGTACAACGTGACGTTGCGTGGGTGTGCGTAAAATTACGTGTTCAAGGGTACCACCCTTTTGCCTTCCGTACGTCTACTTAACTTTCGCCTCGCAGCATGGCGCTACGTGCTGTTTTTCAAGTTATTTGTTTTAAAATATGACCATTTATGAATGGGGCTATTTTCCAAGCCTAAATATACTAAAGAGCTTGAGTTGCAGAACAGGAAGTGAAGTAAACCACATCTTTCGTCACCGACGTTCGCGCTTCGCTGGTCCACCGAGCCAAAATCAAAGTGGCCGAATATTTCTTACGCACACAAGTCAATGGATAAATGTTTCAACTCTTTGAAAAAAAATACCATATTCACATCTAAAGCTATCTGATTTAAAGGAAACAGTTAAACAACGGATGTAATCGACAAAACGGTGTAGGAACCTTGTCAAAAGATTTTTATGGCCCGGTCAAATGTGATCTTCCTTTCTCGTTTAAATTATTCAAAAAACTGTTTTGCTTATCACTTTTCGTTAAGTTGTATTTATCTGTTTACTTTTTAGGTCAAGGGCAAGCAAATTTTGGCCGAGAACGATCTTTCTCTCCATCCATACGCGGCTAATTGCGTTCGGAAGCCATATCAGTTTTTCTAAAATAACACATATTATCAATTTCATTTTCTATTATCCCCAAATAAAGCCGACAACCTGTTGTCGGTAAATTTGCGAGCGGTACACCAAAAGACAACCTTACTTTTCCGGTTCCACAATCCAAGACAAACAAAAAAAACAGAAAATACAGTGTAGTGAGGGACATATAAGTCAACCGGAAAAAAAACCATAGCACTAATCTTTAATCAAAAACTCGGTTTATCTACGCAAATGGATGGATTAGAATATTCTCTACACTATATTAGCACTTATTCTACGCGCACGTGGGTTCTTTTGTCATTACGTAATTACAGAATGTTCTTTTACCTATGCGTGAATATGATTCACTGTTTTCAGACAGCAGACATACTATATTTTTAATTGATTTCTGGGTGGTTGGATGAATTCAAAGTACACGCAGTATTTCGTAAAAAGAAAAAAGAAAAAAAAACACAGATGGTGTCGGTAAAAAAGTAGTTTGCCTTTTTTCTGATTGCCGCGATCTGTTTTCTTTTTTTTTTTTTCGCTATGTTATTTTAGGAAACTGATTGCATTTGGTAAGCCATAAAGTGATCACCAAACGCTCGTGGGAGGAAAGTGTTTCTTTATTATGCGTTCGAATTAAAGCGTAAATGGCTATTTTAATGAACTGTAATCTTAGTCATTGCAAATGAGACGAACAATTGGCCTAGAGTTTTCGTGCCTTTCTCCTGCTCAGCATCAAATTATGTAGCTAACGTACTTTCTTGGCTTTTTCTTTGGCTCAGTCAGTAAAATTTTGGTCTCATCCAAGATAGCTAATCTGCCTGTTTTGTTGAGAACAACGCTATTTTGGGCTTGAAACTAAACGTTTAAGGTTTTAAGGCGATTCGAACCAACAAAACAGTACTTTTTCTTTTCTATTTAGAAAACAAGATGGCATTGACTTGTTATAATTTTGGCAAGTTACTCGATCTGAAAATGTACACTGTCCACATTAGTGTCACAGGAAATATAATAATGTTAGCTGCAAGTTGAGTTGGAAATGAACAAAGTGGATTCATATTGCACATGTCTGTTTCATTTTTGGCAATGGGAAAAACAAAGCGTTTTTTCTAAACCTAATTTTCGCTCTGGTCAGAATCAGCGTTCTTATATGAAAACCTAGATCTTGTAAAAAGGGCCACAGAACAGATTGAAATGCCAAAGAGGAATATGCCTTAATTCAGCTAGCAACTTCTTTGATGATATTGAGAGAGCGATATTTTGCGACACCTGCCTTGAGTTTCGCAAATGAAGACAATTTGTTTAAAACATTTCCTTTACCAATTTATACTTTTCACTTTTTTCCCTACATCAAGAAATAGCAATAAGATGTGAATGAATCACTATAAGAAAATTTAAATCCATGCCACACCGTATTTTTTTGTTAAATGAAAACTGAACAGCTGAGCCTCGTGACAAAGATGCGGAAAAAGTTCATGTTTGCATTTGTCTATTTTGCGCGAGGAACGATAGAAAATGCTGTAGTGGATGCGATCTTTTTCCAGCCTCTTCCAGCTCAATTTCAGACACCGTTTTTATCTGATTCACTCATTATCTCTATTCTGCCGGAAAAGGCGGGTATACTATGATTTATCTTACTAAGGATACTGTTTTATCGCCCAAATTCAGTTACTCTTAGTACAGTTAATTTCCAGGAATAATGATAATAATAATAATAATTTTACTTTAAGGTTATTATGTTTTTTTATTGCCTAGATTTTTTCAGTTGAAAAGCAGTAGAAAAACTGATTTAGGGCCCAGCCTCCAGCGTTCTCTCTGATAAATTCAATTAATAATAGTTCTACTGAATGTTGCGCGTTTTCTTGCAACGAAACTTAGTTGAAAGTTTGTTATTTAGAACCCTTTTAAAAGGCCATAGTTTAATTGCCCAAGGGTGAATCTCCCCTAGAAAGTCTCGGTTCAGAGAAGAAGCCACATCAACCTTAATTCGTTTTCATGCGAGCCCTCTATTAGAATTTAGAGGTGTTAGGTTTTGAGGAGGAAGAAAAATTGGCGACACAAGAGAAAAACCCTCACAGCAAGACGAGAACCAACAACAAACTCAACGCACATATGATAACGGTAAAAAATCAAACCCGAGCCACATTGCTGGGAGGCGAGCGATCTCTCCCCAAACCTGACTATCAACAACGCTGCATTTCACGAAAAGTACTCTGACTTCTTCTTGGAAGAACAACAACGGCTTCACAGTTTTGCATTACTCCTCGCCACCTCTTAATGTGAGTGTACAAAATCTTTCGCAATGGTCGTGCGAAGTGTAAACTTCATCGGCTTGACAGCTGTAAAACTGGTTACAAAATCACTGACAACAGATACCTGCAATTAACCAATATAAATAATGAAAACAAACTTTAATTAACCGCTAGACATTACGCAATCGGTGCTATTAAAACTCTCAACAATAAAAAAGACACAAAGCACAATTCTTCTTTAATTCGAATTGACAATCGGTCAAGAGAAATTTGAAAACGCAACTACGGTTAGGCGTATCGTCCACGCTAATTAATCCGCCACGAATCGAACACGGAGCTCTTCGAAAACGCTGGCCGGAGAATTTGAAAACGTCAGCTTTTCAGTTTGTGTTGGCGGAAAAGATTTTCAAAACAGAGCTTCTTGAAAACGATGGCGCCACGATCAGATGATTTTTCTGATCGAGTTTTAATCAAACGCAAATTCAAAATTTTTTGACCGGTGATGCGTTTTCAGTTTCCGTTTTGAAATTTCTCCCGCGAAGTTTGAACGGGGTCTGATTCTGCGGTTCGTTACGTTTATAGGGCAAAAAATAAAGAAAATTAACTCAAACTCCAGACTACCAATCTCAATATATTACTCAGCTGTAAAAATAATAAAGTATTATCGTTTGTCTCACGATTTATAGTCACTTATGATGTATATCGCGACGTTTCGACTGCATACTGCTGGTCTTCATCAGGCGATGAGGTCGACTGGTTACGCGAAACCAGTTAGTTGACGAAAATAATTAGAGAAAATTATTTTGATGTACCACGTAATTTTCATAACTAATCTGGGAGTCTGTACAGTATATGGCTGGGCGAGCGAAATTGTACCTGTCAGGCTAACTAAGAAGGTGCTAGGCACTTGACGAATTTTAAAAATACACAGATGCTTTGATTCAGAAACTTAATTACATGAGTGATAAGTTGGTCGATCTTTGTAAAGCTGAAATATAGCGTTAAGTAAGTATCTTGTTTATAGCGGTAGTTGCTGTGGCAAGGCCAAAGCTGAGTACAACATTGGCTTGCTATATTGTGTCGCAATAGAAATAATAAACGCCAAAAAAGGCAACTGCGAAAAAATATCAACTTAGAGGAAAAGTAATGACCGGAATGTAATTCAGAGTGTTGGCATTTTTCGCAAAATCAGATTTGATGAACAATACGTAATTCACTAGCGTCTTTCGTCTTGTACTTCTTTCCCAAATTACTTGTTATATAATTTTCTGTAGAATCATATTATCCAATTTGATATTTTGTGCCCTTGGCAATTTCCTGCCTGAGGAAAAAACGAAAGAAATTGTTCAATAATTATTCGTAGGTTGTCAGTGATTTCCTGTATTTCATGGTGTGACGCACACTACATTTATTCTTTTCCAGTGTCTATAAGCCTTGTCTGTTAGCTTTGCTTAATTTATTTTACGTGTTGTAACGCGCGGTTTTTCCTTTATACTTTTTGTAAAAGTGTTCGAGTTTCCTTACGCCTTGCGCTCATTTCAGCGTCAACCAAAACCGTCACCGGATGCTGATTAACCGTTATTTGATTTTCCGGAAAATCCCTGTGTAATCCTTGGTGTAATTATTTCTTTGCGTGCATGTCCTGGATATGTCTTGTTAGTTACCTAATAAATAGTTTTTCTAATTGAAAGCGATTGATATTGTTTTCAAAATAAACGCTGGATAGAAGGGTCTAGATACGGTAAAGATACTGGACGATATTGGCCCCGTTCCTTTTCTTAAAAACAGTTCCTTTTTTGCGTGATTATGGATCTCGACTCCGCAGTCTCGATCCATAAACACGCAAGAAAAGAACTTGACCAATATCCAGCAATCTTGACCTTCCGCCTGGTCAATAACCCATATTTCCAATTGAAACAATATAAAAAAACGAAACTGCAAACAGATTGACGTTTTCTTTGGAAGGAAACTGAGTTATACAGAGTGTACACCTTTTTCTTGCGCTTACAGCTGAAAAACAACCATTTGAATTTTTTCAATTGGATAGAATTGGAGGAGGGGCTAACTCGCCCTTTACTACCACAGTAACTCCTGCTTTTTTCCATCCTTAAAGCAGCGCTTTCCCTCCCTGCTAATCAACTGCCTGCATTTTCTTTATATATTTATTATATAACCTGGTGTAATAAATTTCGTGCAGCGTAATTCTCGCGAAAACCTTTTTTGGCGGGTCATCAACGTTTTTTTTTTTAAAATCGCAAACATTAAGTCTCGTGAAAATAAGTTAAAAAAAGTAGATCAAGACGGTCAATGCCAGTAAAATTGTTTCCAACCACGTAAATATTTTTAAAAACCGTCCGCCTTTTCGCTCAACTTTCAAAATCAGCGGCTTAATTGGTTTGTTGGTTGTTTCAGTAACTGACGACGGTTAATTAGCTATTTTTGCATTCTGGCCGCAGACTACCCCCAGCACTTACTGCGGTTTTCCCTAACTCAAAGTTAATAAATTGGCCGGAACATTCTAACCCACATCCTCAAGTACTTCTCGATTAGTACAAGAGCTCCGGGAAATTGGACCCCCCCCCCAAAAAAAAAAGCATAAACGTACATGATTTATCATAATTAACGATATTTAATTTTAGGGTAAATGTGCTTTAATTCAAAATAATCCCGACAAATGAAGACACCCAATCAACTAATTACACATTAGCCGTAAACTTCCAAAAAAACGACACTCGGTACTTTCGGAATTAGCAGCCTTCGGGGCTCGTTACTTCCGAGGACTCGCCGGTTACTTTAATTTCGAAGGGTCGTTATTTTAGACTAAATGGTCGTTACTTTCGATGGGATCGTTACTTTCAGGGGATTGTTACTTTCGAGAGTTCGTTAATTTCGAGGGAAAGTAGGACCTGTTCTAAAAGAACTGTTTTTTTAAGAATTTTTTCAAAAATGAGATCTATGTTACTGCCATATGCTGGGCTCTTCATGTCTACACCGTGTTGGCAGTGGACTGTAGGAAAGCTAGTCAGACACCGTTAACTGTTTCTACTTCATGACGCACTGCTATGTTAGTCAGATGTAACAATATCTCAGTGCGATGGTCGCTACGTTTGGGATTTATTAGCAGCCATAATTTTTTGACGTTACTTTCGTGGAGTCACTACTGTTTGTGTAGGTTAAGCATCGAACATTTTACCAGCATAACAGCGCCATTTTGCCATAAAACAATTACATTTGCTGTCCATTTATGTAAAATCTCAAGCCATTTTTAAGTCCTTTGCAGTTTTCGTTTTTAGTATCTATAAAACGCATTTGATTTGTTGTTGATGTTCTCGTCTCAACACGAGTGTTGAATCCGTTTTTGAGTTACCATTACGTTTATTTTGCGGAAGCAAGAGGACTAGAAAAAAAGATTTTACTTAGCAATTAGGAGCAAAAACGTCCACTTTCATTTTGGGAGCAGTAGAGTATAATACTTGATTTTAGAAGCTCTGGGTGACAACTCTTCGTTGGAAAACCATGGTGGGGCATTCCTGATGATCGGCATTAAATGTGGTTTTCTACGTGAATGGTAAAAAGAGGCAATATATGCTTTCGCGGATGAATTATTTTTGACAAAACTTTAAATCCTGGCAAAACAGACTCCGCTTCGCCAGGCCATTCGGTTTTGTGTCAGTGCCTGTGTACAAAATTTGTTGCAAATCTTCGCGTGATTCACTTTGCAATACGTCGTTAGTCACGCGTTCATAACATTTTTTCCATATCTACATTGAGAAGGAATCCTTCTCGATGCTATCCTCCCAATAGAATATACCTTTGAAAATTCAAAAAAGTAGAAAATGGCGTTTTATTGCTTTGTTCTTAGAGCGGAAGGGACCACGCACTTAAACAAAGCTTGTGATGCTGCATTTAAGGAATAATTTTTGGATTTCAAATCACAAACTATTTTTTTTGTGATCGATCTGAAAAAAATTGGGGAGCGGGAATTTAATATTCAATGTGAATATTCTATAAATTAAAAGAAATGGTTTCATTCTAGACGGAAATGGCATGGATGAAACTATAACAGATTTATTTCACTGAACATTTAGAGGTCGTAAAAATTCGTTTTATTTCAAACGTCTTGGCATAGCTTAATAGCAATCTCTACAGGTTTAATTGGATATAGGGGTTAAGGTTATCTACAGTTTAAACCGGACGCGTCACGTCGTTTGGACGCGACACACCTTTTAAGGTACACGGTAACCGTAATTCACAAACTGAGGTTGATTTTGAATTTTAGTGGGAAATCCCCAAAATAAATAGTTTACTTGGCCGTTTTTACTAGAGACGTGTTATTCGTTTTGGACGAAGTTGGGCAAACATTTGTTGCTCGTCTGGTTATACGTCTCTAGTATAGAGACGGGCACAAGACGCGTTACGCGTCTGGACGAGTTATATTTCGTAGTGCGTCGTTCAAGACGAATTTCGAAGAATAGCTCATCTAGACGTATAACGCGTCTTGTGCCAGTCTTTATACTAGAGACGCATAACCAGACGGGCTACAAATGTTTGCCCAACTTCGTCCAGACGGGTAACGCGTCTCTAGTATAAAAGCGGCCCATGACTAGCTCCGTGAGCGGGCAAGACGAACCGAATCTCGAGCTGTGATTGGCTACCCGAGCGGGGCCCGCTCGGGATACGGACTTATCATATTTTGGTGTTTTATCCCATATAATAACCATATAACTAGAAGTAATCAGAGATTAAAAGTGCGTTCGAGGAGCTTGCTGCGAGTGACATGCAGAGTCGTGTTTTTCATCCGCAATCCACCACAATGCGCACTAGAAGCCGTGCACAGTTCCGTCAGATTTCGATATAAACGACCTGCAAAACGTGTGAAAAACATATCGCCTGAAAGCAATATTTACATTTACTTACCGACACTTGAACTATTCACACGAACCAAAGGAACCAAGTAAACCAAGCGAACTAAAAGCGAAACCGAAGCGCACGAAGCACGTGCCACATCTTGATGTCAGCCGCGTCAACGTTATAAGTCATAAGTTTTCTGACCGAGACACGCCCCTGCGAAAACATCATGTGGGGGGGGGGGGCTGCATTTTGCTGC
>OMLO01003616.1_pt1 | contig 12778 bp, 7 predicted proteins | sample 1674811 | NCBI WGS metagenome assembly OMLO01 (sample SAMN06265003, study PRJEB25207) | coral metagenome | isolation source: Coral host | place: Mexico:La Bocana,Puerto Morelos, Mexico | collected 2008-11-13
GGCTAATGTTCCTTTGTTCCCTTCGATATTTTGCCAATGTTCCCTTGTTCCCCAAAACCCCTGGGAGACCCTCATTAAAGTAGCTGCAATGCAAATACCTCTTTATACCAAACACCTTTTCTGCTACCTACTAGAAAATTTCGCCAATCCGTTTAATTTTAGCCGCTTATTTATCGCTAGGGGCACATTGAAGCTCCAGGAAAGTTGCTGATAAACGCCAGTCGATCGATGGAATATCCACCGACACTTGCAATAATTTCGCTTAAGAACCGTACATAATTCACGCATTCGATATCAATAGACTAGTGGAATCCAAGTAATCAAAGTCAGCATCGTTATAATAAACAAGGTTTTAGCAAGCTTCTTGTTCTGTTCGTGTATTTTCCGAGGTAGGCGAGGATTTTCCTTTCTAGAATACACATATATTACTGTGTACAAAAAACACTTACCAATCAGACAAATGACGGTAAACGAGGCGAAAATCAAACGAGAAACACTTGCAAAAACCGAATTGCTAAGAAACTCTGTCATTGTTGTTATCACTGTGATAAGTACAACATAATATGCGTACATACGTTTAGTTAACACCCTGTGACCAAATGGGAAAAAAACAATAGCGAAGAATCGTTGTACAGCGATGAGTAACAAGGATATTATTGAAAAGGTTCCAGAGAATACATCCACAGCAATACATCTGGCCCATTTTGTTTTCTTCATTGGTTATCAGTATTAAAATGTTTCTGCTCAAAAGTTCAATAACGCGCCTAAACCAACAGTAATATCAGCTATTGGTAGGTATATCAAAAGGTAATAACTTTTTTTTAAAAGAACTTAATTTCCAGAATGCAATGATGGTGATAATATTCCCGATAATGATAAAAAAAGGAACTCAACAGAAAAGACAGCTATCCAGGGAAATAATTCTGCAGTTGTACACATTGTAGGATACTTCCTAAAAGTGATAGGGAATATAAAGTTTAAACTTCCTATAGATAATTTTATTGATTCCTTCATTTAACCTATAAATTAACTCGCGTTGGATCTCTCGAGAGGTTTTGCAATACTATAAAGTTTGAGAAAGTGTGTGTGACATAATTGTTAAAATCGTAATGTTACTTCTGTGGGTATACCAATCATGAAATCACATAGGCACCATTGTTTGGAAAAGAACATTCCTTAGTACATTGAATTTTAAATTTGCTAAAAAAAAAAAAAAAACCTAAGCATTATCCACATGCTCGTTCAAAAGAAGACGATCAAATCAACTTTTTCTTGCCTTTAATTCTTTCGGTTCTCATCGGAGGCACGAAAGTCAGCAGCTGCACATTTGAATTCTTAATTCTGTCATATTTTATGTCTGTCCTAGTAAAGACGCCTTGAATAACTTGCGTAATGTTATTCGGTTCACGTCACGAAATCCTTTCTCCTATCTTAATTTTTTTCATAAATATGATAAGAGATGAAACCCCATAGTATAATTAAAAATGGATTATTGGACAATGCAAGAGAGCTTTCAAGAGCTTTCCTTTGTTTAGCCATCATGATATATCAGCAATTATGCCATGCTCTAAAATATAGTTTGCGTATACTTATTTTTTTGGGCCGTTTCTCTTTTTATTTTATTTCAACTTCCTTATATTTTAGGGGCGTTTTTAATAAAACAGTTATTATACTCACGCTTGTTCGATATAAGAAGATTACAGCCAAAACGTGTTTGTGGAGTAGTTGCTAAATATTGCACAAATACAACAGCAGGAATAATGTTATTTGTTCTTTATATGGTCTAAGAAAAGTGAGAGCGGAACATCATGTCAAACTAACACCTCTTTCTTTGTTGACATATTCTTAAATATAAACGGAAAAAAAATAAAATAATAATACCAAAATCAATGACTGTCAATCCCAGAAGTCTTCCTTCCGGCTTTTCCAAGACCTTGAGGCTGGTATAAAGCGCTCATTTCTTTATTTCGCTCTTTTTTATATAAAGTATTTTACAAGCTTTCCAAATCGGAGTGGAGGCCTTTTTGTTGTTATTCATAAGAACAATAGTGGCAATAAATTCTTGTATTAAGCAAAGTCAAAACTCTTGAACAGTTGTAATTATCAGTTGCCCAAAAAATGATCAAAAAACTTTTTGTCTTCCTGTTGCTTTTCCATAAGGCAGGCAGATGACAAACATTAATTACTGGCTTTTATTAAAGCACCGGATGATCGCAAATAAATTGAAAATCCTAGATTCGGATATGTCAACATGCATTTATCGGAAAGTCATCATGACTTTGCCAAGAATTAATTGGCATAGAAGAGAGGTTACAAAACTCTGCAATATTTCACCTTTTACGACTGTCACAAGAACAATAAACCTGCGTGGGGAGATGGTCTTTAAAATTATACACCCTGATCAGCTCTTTTGAGTTATTAACACATTATGGTTTTGGCCTCTCAACTCTGGATAAGCCTTTCTGGATGAGCAAAATAGTTTCCCCTCAGTTTCGAGACGAACTGAACAAAAGAAGCCTTTACTAAAGAAACAAGTATTTTGTTATATGGCTGTAAATTAGTGTAAACGTTTAATTCATAGGTGCCTATGATAAGTGGAAGAGCGAATGACAATTGCTTATTTGTTGCCCGCCAGGCAAGATTTAAATGTAGCCCTTGTCACAGCAACAAAACAACAACAATAATACACTTTATTACCTATTTAGAAATGTACAATTTAATAAAAAAAAAAAAATGATTTTGAAAAGTTGAAAGGGTTACTAGCTCCCTGAAATAACAAAAAATCTAAAAGTGTCAGGGAGCTGGTTTAAATAATGTAAGTTAAATATTTACAGCCGAGTTTAGAAAACATTACCTTTTGTATAAATCAACCAATGAGAGCGCCCCTTTTATTCAACTAAACTTCAGCTATATCACAATAATAGTTTTTTTTTTTTATTAGTAGTTGACGGAAATATGTTGCACTTCCTTCACTTAATATCACGGTTTTACGTGGCACCAAATCTCGCCGTAGAATCAGTGATGAGCGTGACCAAAATTTTAGCCATTTCATCTGGCTGGTTTACAAAAGAGCGGCAGTTGATTTCCAAGGAAAAAATATATAGTCTTTTGCACCGTGAAGTATAATTGTTATGTACACACCAATCGGCGATTGGTTTCGATAAGTTGAATTGAATAGCTATTGTAAAAGCATTAGAGTTTAGAGGGGAGAATGTAAGGTTGGTAATCTCGAAATCAGCGGCAGGAAATAGAGGTAGAGCTGGGAGGAGTAACCGTGCAAAATGAAGGATCGGTAAGGTAAGAGTCGCCACGTAAATCTCAGGAAAATACAAAACAGCAAATCATCCCCAGGGAAAGGTCCCCGGGAAGGAGGTTGCTCCAATTTGTTTATTGATGTAAATCTTACCTTCAGAACGTGATAACAGTACTCACACGAGGATTAAAACTCATCTACACATTCTACCTTTTTGTTCTGAAGATATGGTTTGCACTGAAGACGAAAGCCTTCTTGTGCATTTTTTTCTTTCTAACGTGCGTTTTTTTCTTTCTAACTCTGGAAAAGTACAGCCCGCCGTTTTTATTTTTCATATTGCTTTTCTCGACGTACACATAGAAAGGAGAAGTAATAAAGACAATCCGATTAACGCATTGATATCATCCATAATGATAAGCAGGAACTCGACAGCTATCCACTTTCTTTGCTATCTTTACAACATAGACTTGTCATTATCGGCCTAACTAACTGCTTGCATACACACAGATAAACCATTACTTGCAAAGGTGTTATTCAGTTTAGACAGGCTGCTTAAGCAGCTTTCGACGTCTTTCATAACACTAAGCTAAGGTCATATGTCATTTTCAAGTTGGCTGTCTTCTCCGATCCAAAATAACAGTATCTTGATGTTTCTTCAGACGCAGCGACTGGCATGTTCGTCAATGAAAATGTGCCACCAGACCGAATATTTCTTATATTTGCCCTTCTACGCCTAAACAAATCTTGCCTAAGAATCTTTCTAAATTCTGGCATACGAAAACAATAAATCATTGGATTTAGTAACGAGTTAGCCAACTGGGAAAAACGTCCTACGTGACGAGCACTGCCTACGACGCAGTCGTAGTGAGTTCTTATATGATGTGGTAAAACGAACGTAACAGTAAATGGAAGCCATGTGACCACGGAAGTTGCTGTTACAATAAACAAGGTTCTGGCAAGTCTCTTGTTCTGCTCGCGTTTGTCTCGCGATATTTGCGGATCCTCCTTCTTGGATAACCTCCAAATCACTATGTACAAACAGCAAATAGTGAACACGCCGAGTGCAGCCAAACATGTCAAAATCCAAGGAGAAACGAAGATAACTACTGAATTGGTGAAAACATTCGGTAACATTCTTATAAATGACATCAAGAAAGACATAAGCCACGCACCGACAACCCCATATATGTAAATTCGTGTTCTTAATGCCCTCTGGCGAAACGGGTAAGCAATGGCGTAACATCTTTCTGCTGCAACTAGCAGCAAAGTGGCTAACGAGGCAGTCCCAGAGAAGGCATTGAGGGCTAGAAATCCTCTCCAACGCAGTTCTTCAGAGTATTTGAGGGTGTAAATGTTACTATTCACAATCAGTTCGATGGCAGAAAAACCAACAATTAAATCAGCCACTGCTAGGTTTATCAAAAGGCAAAAGGTCTTCTTTAAAACAGATCTCAATTTCCAGAATACAGCAATAGTGATCGTATTAACCACAATGATTATAAAGGATTCTAGAGCGAAGATAACGGTCCAGAAAATTAACTCTTCAGTATTGCACGTCATAGTTTAAATGACATCTCCTGTCAAAGAGAAGTTTCAGTTTTTTATCATAGAGCAAAAAAAAATTCAATACTCCAAGTTCCTTAACCGAACACTTGATCTATCAGCTTCATATTGAGTACGCATGTGATTTTATTTTGTCATCTGATATTTTCACTTCGTTTTAACATTGCTTGTACCTCTATTTTCCGTTTAAAAGCCATTCAATGACTAACTTCAGAACAGTTATTCTAGGTGTTGCACAAATAGATTTCTCCATTAAACTGTGGCTTTTAACTTCAAATTGAAAGCAGACTTTTCTTCTTGTTTTTATTTTCAAAGTAAAATTAGCATACCTTCCTTTTTTCGATTCCCTGCTCTGTCGTAAGTCTACAAGGCTCTTATTTGTATTCACGCCGATATATTAACAGTTGAAATTAACCAACCCTTCGCTTTGCTGAGATTCTCTGCAGCGATAACAGGATGACTGTTTTGAGACAAAGTTAATAATTCGATGGTCATTTCTATTAATTCACTGCATGACTGAAAAAAAAAAAATTTAGTTGTTTCATTGCTCTTTTCAAGCAACAAAGAATAGTGTCTCGTACTGAAAAAGGTCTTGTCAACTTTTACAAACATAATCAGCACTCGACCTTCAGCGTACGTATTTTAATAACGATGATCGAGAGTTAAAACTGTATAATAAAACTGTGAATACTAATAAAACATTAAGGGTAAACATCTGACGTCCTATTCCTTTGATCAAGCAGACAGTCTTTTCAAGTTTTTCAAAAACTAAGAGTGGTAGATTTGCTCTTTTAATTACGTCCGCAATTTTGTCAGATTTATCAAGGTCGATATTTCTGCGAAGGTTCTCGGTAACCTAACTTTTAAGCGAAGTTTAAGTTATCTTTTTTAATTCTTAATGCTTTGGATATGACAGACATGGATGATTCCTTCAAAATAACCCAATGTTATATTCGTTCAAAAAACAGCTGCCATGTTAAGGCTTCTATTATTGTCGATCATAATAACACTGTTTATAATTAGAACGAACGGGAGGTTGAAGTAATAAAGTTCCAACTACTTTTTAATTATTTCTTACTCTTTCGATTGCTATTATTAACAGAAAAATCACTTTGATGGTATTTGTTTAGAACTTGTTATGTCATTGAATTTATATTAATATAGTTTTCATAACATTATCATCACAATAAAAGTGAGTAAAATTAAACCTGGAAAATTTAATTTAATAAAAAATCAAATTCTCCATCTCATCGCCAACGGAGCAAACAGTTTTGGATTTGCATTTTTCACTTTTTCTGCGGATGTATAACGTACTCACAATGTGTCCAACTTCCAGCTGGCTTGATAGCTAAGTCGGTATCGCAGAGGTCATGGATTCGAATCCCATTCAGGTCTGAATTTTTTCAGGCTTTAATTTCACAACTACTTAAGTTGCAATTGTGTGAATAACTGCGATGATCAATCATGACCACATCTTTCTCTCTCAGTTTAAATATATGATCTTTTAGATATTTATTTGCATGATTCTCCTTTTGCAGCTATATTACCAACTCACAATATGACCAGCTTCCAGTTTGTTTGATAGCTCAGTTGGTAAAGCACTGCACCGGTATCGAAGAGGTTATGAATTGGAATCTCGTTCAGGCCTGAATGTTTTTAGGCTTTAACTTCACAACTGCTTAAGTTGTGTGCATAACTGCGTTAATCAATAACGACTTCATAACTTTCGGCTTTTTATGGCATCAACTTCTCCGTCTTGGTTTTCGTTCTTACCTTATTACATACATAATTTGAGGCTTTCGTCGACTGAAATTCTATCACGACGATGACTTTTTTGTGATTATAACGCAAAGAATAAATTGCAATCAACTCTAAAGCATTATGACAAGTTGCGTTGTAACACGAAATAGCTTCAATACCTTACTCTGAAGGACAATGTTTTTTTTTGCTTATGACGAGTATCAATATATTCATAGCGCTTTTTACTATACGCCAGCAGGCAGTTCCTGCGGCATTAATATCGTAGTATGCGCACGCATGTTTTCGCGCCAAAATATCGTATTGTATTGTTTTGTCGGCCATCTTGGTTGCAGTAAAACGCTGTTGAAGTTCTTTCGTTGTAACGTTCTTTCGTGTCTCCTTAACATTGGCGATAGACAGTCTTTCTATATCTTAAAGTCAAATCACCACAGCCCGTTTTTACCAAACTTTATTTCACAGATGCATTTGGACTTCTCTTATTCATTTACATGCCCAGTAAGTAAAAGCAAGCCATATTTTCATTTTCCATATTCGATCAAAGCTAGCTAGAAGACTCGTTTGTTTAGAAAACTCTTAAACAAGGAAACAAAAAAAAAACACTTTATTGACTCAGAAAACTAGTTGAGATAGTCAGCTAACCATGTCATGATATCGTGCCAATTTATTATAACTGGAAGGATGAGAAAAAAAAGTGTACAATTACGGCGACTACCTGAACGTGTTGCTGATCAAATAGTCCTGTTAAGAGTAGATACAGATAAAAGGACGGGTACGGAAACATCTCCTCGCATCGTCGAAAGCTGACGGCCTCTCTGCTCTTTATGGATTTTTGTTTCAGAATCATGTTCCTGAGCTGTTTTCTAAACTCGGGCATCCTGGCCTAGTAAACTATGGGATTTATCGATGAGTTGGCCAGCTGAAGTAATCTTCCAATGTTATAAAGCGAATTCTTAACCCCACCCATTTCAGGCACCGCGATTATGATTACAATACCCACTATGAATGGCAACCATGTCAGAACTGATAAGAAGGTTACAATGGACAACGTCAGGGCAAGCTTCTTGTTTTGTTGGCGTCTGTCTCTTGGCATCCCCGGAACCTCATTTCTTTTGAACTTCCATATTGCTAAGTACGAACATGAAATAACAACCAAACAGAAACCTAAAGCAGACGCTGAGGACAGCATAGGAATGATCAAGTTGATGATTTCTAGTATAAGACTGCAAAGGAAAATGGAAGTTATTGCAGTTGCCAAAGTCCATGTGACTGCAATTAAGTAAAAGTAAACTCTCGTATTTGTCGCTCTGTGATGGAAAGGCCGAGCAATGGCGTATAACCTTTCCACGGAGATGACAGTCAAGAACAATAAAGAAGCGGAACCAGCAAAAGCATCGGGCAAAAGCACAGTGTTTTCCCAGATTGCTGATTTAGAATTTTTAACATAGAAGAAAATGTTATTAAATAGGTGTACGATTTCTCCAATACCAACCAAAAGATCAGCAACTGCAAGGTTTATTAGGAGATAACAAGTTCGCTTGAGGGTTGATCTTTGCTTCCAGAACACAGCGATGGCTATAGCATTCCCTATGAGAGTGATAAGCATCTCCAAAGCAAATATTGCAGTCCACACAAGTCTTCCCTTGTCGATCCCCATTTTAATATGCACATGACCTTGCTGGGATCGGTTACAGCACAGGAGATATAGCTTAAGCCTGTGGCAATGAAAGAATGTGGTAAAAAAATGTTTGAGACCGGCACCCATTTTAAGTTGACAGTAAAACCAATGTGCGCATGTTACAGTAATTCTTATACTTCGAGATTTAGAAGAATTACCTAATTTTTTTATGGGTATATTTTTAGTAAGAATTAAGGTTTCCATTCAAGGCGTTATCAGAAGCGCTCCGAAACGTTTGCATGTATTTTGAGAAGCATGGCTAAGACCTGATTTATTCAATTTAGTAGCACTAACCTAAAATGTTTCACTTCCAGCAGTGGACATTTGACGTGCTCGAAGATATTCTCTTCTTACAGTTACAGTCCGGGTGCAATATATATTTCTCCTATAGTGACCCAACCTTTTATCAGCTTAATATTCCGCTTCAGATTGAAGAAAAGAAGGGCTCTTCCTTTCCTTTCTTGATCCTAAATCAATGTTTATCAATGGTTATTAGACGCTGTCATCAATTTTTAATAGCAGTTAGACCTTACCTTATTTATCAGAAAGATAGAGGGTTCTTTATGATGTTTTTTTTTGTTTTTATCATAGCATTGTAGTAAGTCATAAGTCACAGCAAGCGCTTTATGGATTATTGGTTTTGTTTTTTCTTCGTGAAAACATCAAAGCCCCAAGTGGTCAAATCACTGATAATACTGTTAGATTAGGGAAGGCCGATTCCCGCTGCCTTTTTGATATAAAAATCAAAATGTCAGTGCTTTTCTGAGTACAATTTATATAGACAATTTAAAAACAAACTGATTCGCATTATCGTATATTAAATCATACGAGTTGTTTTCTTCACAACTGACTTTTAAAAAACTTTCATAACACTAGTAAAAACAAAAGGCCTTATGCTGCAAGACTAAATGTTATTACCTTTTCATTTCTTTGAGTAATTTAAAATGTATTTGTTTTATTAACATCTTTAAAAGTGGTCGCTGTGACAATGAAAGCTCTATTTCACACAATAGGAAGAGAAATCAAGTAAACTAGTGATTTTAAGATTAATATCCCCGTACATCATATAGTACAATGTACTAGGAATTATGGTTGGTTATTTTCTTAAAGGCGACTGCAATCCAAACCTGCATAAGTTGATGTACTGTACTGTACGGAACATACAGTACAACATCTGCGTATATATAATTTTCTCGATGTTCTTCTACACGAATAAATTCTTGCCAATCATAATTGTAGGTGTTTTATTTTACTTCCATCTTGTTGACCGGCAGTGAAATGCTTCCTGGAGCTTAGACAACTCAGTAGCCGTTTTCCTATACGGTAGAAAACAATAAAGCCGTACCTCTTACATAATCATTCAGTCAAAAAGCACACGGTTTCAGTAACGCGTCCTCAACAACCAGGTTATTCAGATCCACGAGTATGGTCTCCTGAAATTTCATCCAGCTATTCGGTGGAATCGTAAAAAGAGGTAAACCCCATAGTAAGAGTGTTGTCTTTGCACTTTCTGCGTTCTAAAATGTTTGTACACCATGGCACATGATATAAAAGAATATCAAACAAACCATCATGCAAATGAAAATATGAAAGATCATATAATTGAAGTGCGGAGAAAGATATGAAGACGTGATTGATCATCGTAGCTATAGGGGGGGATCCTTGCTGACGTCATTGTTTACATTTTTGCTCATTTGCATAGGGCTTTACGTACAGAAGGAAAAGTGTTAGATATAAATTGACTCCAGGCAGCTAAAGAGCTAGTGGAATTTAATACATGGTAGAAGTTTTAGCTCTTTGTGTATAATATTCAGGGAGAAATTGTCTTTCAAAAACTGCAAAATCTCTGGGTGGCAAAAACGCTAATGAGCTCGTACATTCTTTGTAAAGTTTTGAGTTTTTTAACCCGTGTTGCGCAAAAAGTATTCAATAGACCTGGCTCATATTCACAGGTAGAGTTAATCATACCATGAACTTTCAATATTCAGAACTGATTTATTTGTAGCTCCATCACAAACGGAAACGTTTATGCTAATGAGGCAAATATTGTAAACAAGGATTCCCCTATATACACAACTTAAGCAGTTGTAAAAGCCCGGAAAAAAGTCAGGCCTGAAGGGAATTTGAACCACTGACCTATGCGATACCTGTGCAGTGCTCTACCAACTGAGCTATCAAGTTATCTGGGAGCTGGTCACAATCTTGTGTTCCCAAGCTCTCTCTCCTCTACCTTCATTTGTCGTTAGGAGTTAGTTGCCGTTAGTTGTCGTTAGTTGAAGTTGGTTGCGGCTGGTCATGTGGTCACCTGTGACACAAACTTTTCCACCGGGGTAGAGTCGACAAATAATTTTTGTCGATCTCATCTGAAGCGAAAGAAACGTGATCGCCGGTCGCTACATTAAACCACACACTTGCAAATACGCCGTTCAAATTCTTCACCCCTTTCTAAGCTTCATACAGCACAAACGAAATATACTTGTTTGTGTCCAGCGTAATGAAGTATCGCTGCTTCATAGCATTTTGCTTGAATTAACTTCACGACATATTGTTCGCTATTAAAACGATGTTTTACTTACTATTTTGCAAAATGTAATTCATGACTATGTCAAAAACCGTGTTTAAACATCTTCCCAGAAAAAAACTTACATAAACCTTGTGCAGATGAAATATGACTGCAGGCTTAGTTCAACAAAACTGGAAATAATTTGTCTTACTGTAACAGAATTACTTTTTAAATTCAAAATACCGCACATAGAAGAAGATAAATTACCTCCGAACGCAAAGATTCAAGAGACTAATCAAATGGTTTCACTTCGATTCGAAACAATACGTTTTACGCGTTAACCGTCGAAAATTTTGTGCTCCATTTGGCTGTCGAATTTTCTATATTTTGGAGACGGCAGAAATACAGTGGCATTCATCAATCGTGTTTTTTGGTTGTTTGCCTTTAAATGCCTTGATCATGCGAGATCAAACCGGCGTGAAACTAAACGATTTGCAGGTCAGCTTTGTAATGGTTTAGAATACTGAGTCACTGAGCGAGATTGAAATTAAAGATGTCAAGCAATCGAAGTATGCAATAATTTATGGCCACTCGGGCATTTGTTGGAAAAGTAATGAATTATCGAGGTTTAGTGAGACGTAATATCAGAGCTGATGAAGCACATCTCGTTGTAGAATGGCAAGTATTTAATATCAGTCTTGATTAATCCCCATTTACTAAACTTTTATATAAGGCTTTATAAGTGGACTAATTTTGCTTAGCAAATATGCTTTGGGGCCAAACAATGTGACAATGATCTTTTCTACCTTTTTTGAAATAGTCAACATGACTACTTGCAGATGTTTTTTGTATACATGAAATGTATTTTATTCAGTTTTCTCCAATGGAGTGTGTAATTTTCTAAATAGTTTATATATCATTCCAGTGAGCGGCAGCATTGTTTGGGTGATTATCATTTCTGTTTTATTGAGGCTTTCAAACTGCAAAGTCAGTCTGCGACAATTTAATCTACTAGTGCATACGATTGCAAAACGTGGAAATCTAATTAGCTGAGCTACTTTTATGTAATCAATGCTCAAAGATTACTTATGATCATTGTCAAAATGTTTCATTCATAATATTTACAGGAAGAGTTTTTGGCCGGCATATGTTCAACTAGGTATGCTAGGTACCATATTTGCAAAAATGCCTGTAGTCAAAGTAACTGCAACAATAACAGAGCAAACAAAAAGTTACATAGCAAGTTTCCTTACAAATCATTGCAGTGAATCTCATAAGGCAGAACATTTTCTACACATGTTTAACATGACCACATACTGTTGATGACGACTTCTTCACCGTCCTAAATCGTAGAAGTGTCTACAGCTTCTTACAGCATCTTAACAATAAACAACCTTCAATCCGCTCCACCATGGAGACGGAGAGTGAGAACCAGCAGATACAGGAAACTTACGCACACAGATTAATACTTAGCATATGATTAACACCACCCTCAATCAGTAAAACGCGGTATTGTCAAGTGTCTTTACGATCGCGCTAAGCGCATCGTAACTAAACCCTCTGTTATTTCCAAGGAGAAAAAGTATCTGTCTGGTTATCCTCTTTCTTTCTTGCAGAAAATTACCAAGATCAGAAAACGGAACAACAGCGAAGAGCCCACGACCGAGTTCAAAACCACCGGGATTTTACTTTACGTCGAAGGTTTGTCCGAGCAACTACGCCGCTGCCTAAAACAAGGTGTGCGCGCTGTTTTCAAGTAAGAAACTACGCTAAGATCACACCTAGTACGACCAAAAGACCCTGCCGACCCGACGTAAGAAGACGGCGTTGTTTACAGAATGCCCTGTGAATGCGGCAAAGCTTACTTCTATGAAACTATGCATCTATGAGAAAAAGTCAGTCTCAGCTCCAATTCAGGCTGGTTTTCACTAGCGCATAAGCACAATCATAAGCAAAATTAAGAAGCAGGTGAGAACACCAGAACATAAGCATAAGAGCATACGCAGGCGCAGTATTAACAAAA
>OMLO01003617.1_pt1 | contig 12775 bp, 6 predicted proteins | sample 1674811 | NCBI WGS metagenome assembly OMLO01 (sample SAMN06265003, study PRJEB25207) | coral metagenome | isolation source: Coral host | place: Mexico:La Bocana,Puerto Morelos, Mexico | collected 2008-11-13
GAAGTGGGAGATGTTGGCTCGTTACTTACCTTTGATCTTACCGTGTCACTACCACAAACTGCTTGTGGTGGTCTGTGCCCGGTATTGAATGACTATCTACCAAAATCCTTCAGGGTCACAGTAAGTCTTGTGTGAATACTTAAAAGACATCTCTGAAAACGGCTACCTAACTTATCTCCGTTTCCGGAAACTTTTCGAAGAAAAGCCCATACCATTTGCTCTTGCTTGGAAAGTTCCAGAATTTTTGGTTGAAAAGAGGGCGCCCGAGCTTCCTCTGGTGTTTAACTTCTTAAATAGAAACATTAACAGAAATTGTCCTCAAGATGGAGACTGGTGTATTTACCCATAATTCTTAGAGCACGGACACCTTAACAACGCTCATAAAAAGGTACAGAAAAATTCCGACGTCTCGGCTTTCCATTCATAATAAACTGTGGTAGGTTCGCAAGGTACTGTAGTGAAATGTACAACCTCTCCTTTTAGCTATCAGCATTACTGGGCCTAAATTTCAAAAAGCTATAATCACTTGAGATCATATCTTTTTCTTGCCATCTCGATATGTGGTAAATCTCTCTTTGACAGGTCCCTTTTAAGAAGAAGTGCAAGAATGAACTCGCTTGTGTCCCAGACTTAGCAGTTAATGGCAGCTTGGTCTATTCACCTGGGTAAGATCACTGCATCTACAATGGAGTCCAAAAGTTCTTGGAACACTTCCTGAAAACATATTCTGTTTCAAAATATCTTACAAAAGACCACTTTTTTCCCAGTGTAAACGGATATAAACACCCTCCCCCTCCCCCCTCCTACAATCTTGGTAAAACCATCATCACGTGGTATTGTTTACAAAGCGCACAAACTTCAACATTGTTTGGGGGAGAAGGGGAGAGAGAATCGATTTTAGCGAATATCGCGTCAGTTGTCACAAGAGTTTTGACCTTTATTGTGGTGTTCACCGCTTACCAAGGGTTTCACGTTTTCCCACGCCTACCATCCTTTGCATATTTTCCCGCGCTTTCTATCCGCTACTTGTTTTCCCCCGCTTACCATCGATAACTCAGTTTAAGCTTACCATCGATAACTCAGTTTAAGCAAATTTAAAGCATAGAGTGACTTTGCTTTCATTTGAAAAATGTCGTAAATAAGTAAAAAATAATAAATGTTAAGAACGAGCGAGAGAGAAGAGAGAGAGAACGAGCGTGTTGATTTTTTTAATATTTTTTGCCACAGTAACCTCCAAGAATTGAGAATTGGCGTTGTTCAGGATTTCACACTGATGCTTACCGTTACAAACAAAGCTGAAGACTCCGCATACTATTCCCAGATTAGTTTGAAGCACCCGGCAGATCTGGACTACATAGGCCCTATCCAGGTAAGGTCAACGGCTGTTTAGGCCAATTGTGCTCTTTACAAAGCACAGTGTAACGGGTAAATAACTAGGGTAACTTTTGTAAGCTTTTATTTCTATGTACCAAGGACTCTTCAAAGGTGGAACAGATTGCCCAGTCATGTAGCATTGGCAGAATCTCTTGCGTTTTTTAGAGAAGTTGTTTTTACGATTGCGATTTGTTAGATTTATTCAGCATTGAATTTGGACTTACATGGTATATAAACAAATAGTATTTTCCAAGTTATAGATATTGGGGGAATTTCATTTCCTTACTCCTTCGATTCCTCGCTCAGTTCCAGTAAAACAACTAACCCTAATGGGTATTTCCAAGTTCTGACGTCCACAGGCTATAAATGCATAGCCTGCAAATTTCTTTCAAACTTCGCTCAACGTTAGCAGACTCGACTCGTTAAATATGTTCATGATAGTAATATAACTGACGCCTTGTTCTTCAGCCTATAGAGTGTGAGAGGAGTGATCCTGACAATGGCACAGTGACGGTGACTTGCATCGTGGGAAATCCTCTTCTAGGAAAATCCAGTGTAAGCAACAGACCAATTTCGATATAGTAAAATTCATCCGAAGACCTTAGCATGAGGCTCTGGGGAATAAACCCAACAAACTCTGTAGTTATTCTCCAGAGCCTCGTGCTGAGGTCCATTGTTTAAGGCTGAATTTAAATATACCGAAATTTTTTTATTTCACAGTTGCAATTTAAAATACGTCAGAAGATTGAGTTCTCTTTATGGAACTTGGGAGTTGCGGTGTTGCCTTGAAACATTATGTATTTTAATGATGTCATTTGGAGTGGTAGTTTTCAGACAGCGCTAGCTGTTTTGACTATACTAATTTCAGGAAATAAAAGAATGTGTTTTTTTCCTTGCTGTAGAACACATTTGGAATCAAATTTTCACCAGGATCTGTTAAAGAAAGCTTCACTATGGAAGTCCTTGCATCAAGGTACCTATTTTATATTGATTTTGTCGCCACTATTTTCTTTATTTGTGTGTGTTTTTCTGTCAAAGTGCACCCAACATAACAAACATGTTCGTTTTCATTGAAAAGTTATTTTTTCGAACGTGAGGTGGCGTGATCTGTCCGAAATCATGTCTACAAATGGAAAACTGCATTTAAATGAAAATAGTGTTTCGTTCAATGGGTCAAATATGACATGTCGAAAGTTTTAATTTTGCCTTAATGCATACCTGCATTGTGGACATGCACACCAACCTGTCGTGGAAATATATTTTTGAACTGTACTGATCAAGGCATTTTTCTCTGTAGCCAAGACAAAGATGCTAACGACAAGGACGACAAGAAAGTCTTCTCCGTTCCTGTGAAGTTTGAAGCGGATGTTGAAATCAGAGGGTATATTTCCGTTTATGTGTTATAGATTTTCTGTACAGCACTCTTTGACAGACGTCCTCATAATGAGCTTGTTGCTGTACGGGTCCTAACCTGGCTGGGAACAATGTTTAATCGATTCATCAATGAACACGTTGCTCATGAGAGCTGAGTAAGCTTGATCAATCACGAATATGTATGGAACAAATAGCAAAAAAAACGGTGCGATAAAAAAAGTTTATAATATTCGGACCAACTAGTTACCTTGTTAATGTCTTTTTTCTGTAGTATCTCAAAACACGGACAGGTTGTGTATCAAGGTGCAGTAAGGGAATTAGAAGAAGTTACAAAGTCTTTGGACTCTATAGGACCAGAAGTGATTCAGACGTTGTCTGTAAGTACAATTCACAGTTCACTCCATCACGATTTTAAGTCGCACTCAATAATAATATACGTTTGCTTAAGTTTTTGGCAATGTGTTTTGTAACTTGATGAGTCAATTAGAGAAGATGAGTTAGTGCTTGATAGAGTGAAACATTTTACCCGCGCTTTTCGACGATTGCAATTTCTCCCCCCTTTAGAACCAGTTCCACGTTTTCCCGCGCTTGCTTTCAATTGCATGCTTCATCGTAATGTAATACAATTAAATATTTATCGTTTCAGGTTCGTAATAAAGGTCCCAGTGCTGTGGACGCCTCAGTGGTGACAGTGAATTTTCCTGCTCGTTATCAATCATCGAAGCCTGAAAGTTATCTGCTCTACCTGCTGCAGGTTGAAGTAAGTGAAAAATCCAAATGGTACAGATTGTTACCTTGTGCTTTCTTACATCACGCAATCTTTGGTAGCGTTATCTTGTGTCACGCATTCTTAAGTAACAGTGTTATTTTATCGTGTTTTAACCTTAGCTCGAGGGTGCTTCAGGGAGCTGTAATGCCAAAGTTAACCCGCTGGATATTAAGGTAAGACAAGAATAAATTGAGAACGGTATCTAGCACTCTCAGACACAGGAACTGTTCAAAAAAATGGCGGGTATTGTACGATTCACGTGTTGCTATCTTTTTTGTTTCCACAAAACAATCCGGTCTATTCAGTTTTATATTTGAGGAAACCCGGCTAAACGTTCTTACTAACGTTTTTTTTTTTCTTACTAACATGTGTGAATTAATCGTTCAACTTTGCTGGTTTCGCATTTCATACTTTATTCTTGAAAAAATTGTCGAAAAAATTTCGCTTGATAGGCATTTCACCAAGAAAGATATGGCTTGAGGGATATTCTCGGCTCTCGGATATATGGTACATTTTGTGAGGTGAATATTGTGTTCGCTTCTAAAATATTAGCTGAATAAGGAAGCAGTTTATGCTTGTGACAGGTAAAAACGACTTGCCGCTGCACAAGTTCAAATGTTACGGTTTTTGTAACTGAAAAATATATTTTTTTTATTCTTTCTAATCAGGCTTCGAATGACACAGCTGAACCAAACAACCAGCAGTCACGCAAGCGCCGTGACGCTAACAAGATGTTGGTAAGTGGCAAGAAGTTCAGTCACGATACTCTGGCCATTTACAAAGTAACCTTTAAATTGAAGAAAACCTGAAAAAATAGAAAAACACCCAAGAGACAATAATAATAAACCATAAAGTAACAAGCATGGTTAAGGATGAAGAAGATTAACAAGGATTAAAAGACAAAATTTAAAAATTTAGGCTAGACTTTTCAGGATGCGCAAACCCTTACGTGGCGCTTTTGAGGCTCAAACCAAGTTTAATTCCCTTGAATTTCCCTTTTAATTCCCTTTTAATTCGCTTGAATCATGGGAAATCCTAGGTACACAACAGTGGTCCGCAAAGCGTGTATACTACGGCACGCCCTTGGTTTCCCTTAACCTTTCCTTGGGATCGCAAGAATTATGTCTGAACGGTGTGATCACGGATTTTATAGCATGCGAGGGTTAGGCTGAGGGCGGGAAACACTTGGAACTCGATTAATGACAGATGTTTGTTTGCAGGATTGTCGTACAGCGGGATGTAATTCGTTCTCATGTAACCTCGGTCAGTTGAAGACGAGTGACAAAGTGGACATCAGGATGACATTTCGATTGTGGGAAAACACACTTCTCAAGGTTTGACTTCCCTTGTTTCATTAACATTTAATTTATCCCTACAGTATCCATACATTATCATGAAGCAGGTGATGAGAATAAAGAAAATAATCAGGCAGAGACCTTATTTTGATGTAATACCAAATGCCCAGAATCAGCGTTATACTAAAAAAAATGTTGGACAGTATAATCTGTCACGAGCTACGTTTTGCGTAACAGTTTCAAACGAAACTATCGTTGAATGTGTGGAAATAGAAAACAGGAAATATATCCGACAACCTCATTTCTGACCAGTTATCCCAGCCTATGTTGTCGTTTTCTGTTGAGATTCCCGTTCTCCCCCCCCCCTCCCACCTCCCCCCATCCCTGGTTGAGGATGTAAATCTTACACGGACAGATTTCTCTTGACAGGAACTTGATCCTCCTGAAGCAGTAGACCTGGAGACTACTGCTAAGATTAAAGTTCCCAGTCGAATCACGCAGCCTGATGAAGACAACGACCAGACAACGGTAGGTGTAACAGTTATCTAGCCTGCGTAGGTAGCGTTTCAGTGGACTCCCATCGTCTCAAGCTGACAGGGTAATACGATGATTGGCTATTATCATGGTATCAAAGGAACTTCAGTCTTGGACAGAATAAAAAGGGACAGTTAACCCCCTTCCTCTCCCCCCAAAGCAGTTATGAAGGCGCGAAGGAGCAAAAACGCGCAATTTTGGCATCATTGAAATGGGGGGGGTGGTCCAGATGTTCCATTTATTTTGTCCAAGGTTGTAGGTCTTTGCGGATCTTAAAAAGTTTAGCCTAACTCTTTTCAGTTCTTGTTTGTAATCCATTTCACTATCGTTAACCATCCTTGTTTCTTCATAGTTTATTATTATCTCCATAGTGCTTTTCTATCTTAGTAAACCATCATTTTCAGGTTTCTTTCAATTTCAAGGTGGTTTTGTATCTGGCCTAAATAACTCAAAGTACTGTCACTGTGCTTCTTTACGAGATTCAACTGAAAAATAATTCAACTCTCAATTATGTGTTATTGCATTACTTTTTACTGGGCTCTGGGATTGGTTTAAGTCGCTCAGCCAATCAGACATAAAATTAAAATTAAGCGCAGCATGTCAAACGTTTTTCCACACCTGAAGAGTATTTGCTTCGATTTTGCTTTTGATATGCTAGTATGATTGTGACACATATTCGAAGACGCCACGAAATAGATAAGAACAAATTTCAGTCGAAACTGCCGCAAGTACAACTATTCAATTAAATAGTTTAAGTTCGATGCTAGAAGCACGTGTAATCGTTTTCTCGCAGATCATAACCACGGCCAAACCAGCTCAAACAGAACCTCAGAAGAAAAAGACTCCTTGGTGGGTGATATTCTTGTCTGTTCTCGGTGGAGTTCTTTTGTTGGGTGGTGCAGCAGCTGTCCTCTGGAAGGTAAGACCGTCATTGCTGACAACAAAGTCAACGTATAGTGGTTTTTTTTTTTTTTTTATTAAGTTGTTGTTATACGGCTTATGTTTGTAGCCGAAAAAACCCCGCTCTCTGATTGGCTAATACTAGGGCATTTTTCTCCCGTAATACCCAAGGGCCCACGGGCCTGCAAATACAAGTCACAAAACCAAATGATAAACAACAAAATGTAGAGCTAGTGTCACTGGATCACAGAGCTAAAGTTAAGGAACATTAGTAAATCAGTAAAATATATCAAGTAAAGAAAAAGATAAATAAAAAATAACACAGGCTAGCCTTGTTAGTGTAAACAGAGCTTATTAGTGGTGAAGAGCTTGTGTAAACAGACGTGTTAATTATTCTTGGCTAGCCTTGTTAGTGTAAACAGAATTTATCAGTGGTGAAGGGCTCGTGTGAACAGAAAACTAAATCACATGTGGCATAAGCGGTGAAGGGTTCATGTAAGGGGAAAAATAAATCACATTTAACACAGCGGTGAAGGGCTCATATGAACGGACATGTTAAAATGTTAATCATTCTTGGCTAGCCTTGTAATGTAAACAGAGCTTATCAGTGGTGAAGGGTTCGTGTAACCAGAAAGCTAAATAACTCCTCTTGTTATTGTGAACTGGACTGCGGCGATATATACATGGCATCAACATCATCCTTCGCTATACGTTGCCGTAAATTCGATCATCTCTCTCTTTGTCATGGATTACATCTTCATCAACTATTCTTCAGAACTTCGTCTCGTCATCACGTTATTCCTTTCATCACAGATATCAACCTCCGACAGGCTTGTGATTTATTTTTGACTCTTTTCTTTAGCTTGGATTTTTCAAAAGGAAACGAGTAAAAGACATATCGGCTCCAATGGATGAAAGCGCACCAATGGCTGCTACAAGCTAACGTGATGCGTGACAGAGGAACAAGTATCAAATGTAACGCGTTCTTACCGTGACTGTATTCATCGACTAGTCACTACGTTATCAGTGCATTTTGCATGAACATACTTGTAGTTCTTAGCCTTATCAGAAATTTGTCGCTCGCTTAGAAACTGCTGTTTTCGTTCTTTATACTTCTCTGCGTCGTCAAGGGAACCAGAAGAAACGCTGTACAAGAACTCAAAAACGTAAAGTACAATTTAAAGATTTGCCGTAGAAAAGCATGGGACCGCTCAAAACATTTAAAGTTCAACCTAACTGTATATCGAAACTAAGAGTTAATTTTTGAATTGTTGAATTAACAAAATTAGAAAAATGCATAGAGAATAGGGCGGTTTTCATGTCGAAAAGTAATTGGTTTTGCATCAAACCCGCGCCACTTTTTCATTCAATCAGAAGTAAAACTAAGACCAACTTTTCGCTCGCACGCGTGTTTTCCCGCGGTTTTCGTCTGCTACATGTACTTTGGGTTTTGATTGGTTCACTGGCTTGTCCGTGTCCTTTGTGATTGGTCAGACAGAGTGATAACGTAGGTGCTTGTTTTGCGACTCTCAGTTGGGAACCACTCTATTACTTGCTAAAGTAAAGTTATGAGCTCTCGTAGCGTTGTTGAATGTCACTAATTTCTACCGTTCATGTGTTAGGTGGGATTTTTCAAACGCAAAAGAATAAAAGACATATCTGGCCCGGACACCACGGAAATGACTGTTAAGTGAAGCATGTCTCATCTTGGCGAGACGGACGAGGATGTATTGGTTTCTGTAGCTAGCGACTGCGATTTTGAAATTTAAACAAGAGATAATCGTGCAACCTTTAATCAGAACTTCAGTTGTGCTGGAGTGCGACGTCACTAACCAGTGATTTTCACTCGTTAAAGTTATGATTAAGTTTTAAGTTTTTTAATCTTGTCTAGGAATCAAAGTGCCACCGAGCAGACGTGCCACCGTCCAAGCAAAAATTAATTGAAATCTCATGTCTAGTTTAACAGTCTGAAGCTTAGCCGCCTCCTTTCAATTGGTTCTTTTAACCCAGGATTAAGCATCACTCGACTTTTCTTTGTTCACGTAAGTTAAAGTCAGAACTGAACTTTTGCAAGAACGTATAAGCAAAAAATATCCATCCAAAGCTGAGCTAACATTTCTGTTAATTCTCGAGAACTTAAGCGTGCTTGAACAATCAAATTCTGGTCGCTTACCAAAGAGGAAAATCTCTCTTTCGGACTAAGCTCGGGGAGGAGGTGGCTAAATTTCAACCCTCCTCTGCATGGAGAAAGTCTGGTAAAAGGTCAAAACTTTGATCGGTGGCTTTTAGAGTTAATGTAATAGGGAGGGTTTGGTATAGATCATTCGATCAGAACCTTAATTACTTTGCTCGCAAATCGATATTATTGGGAGAAATTAGGTTTTGCGAGTTGCAGAATTTTTATCACTTAAAATGCTAGAAGTAAAGCAAGTCACTAGTATTTTTACAGAATGATACGTGGTTATGAAAAGACGTGCGTGAATAATGGTCGTGAACGCGTGAATGTAGAATTATACCATTCTCATTTTTACCAGTTTGCCATTTTTTATATTCTGTATAATTCATACGAAGATATAGATAGATATAGATATGACAAAACGTTTCAATTTTGATTAATCTTGAGAAAGGGTTTGTGCTAGTTCAGTTACACCTTGTGGAGTGCGACCCGAAATAATAAATAAAACTTCGTGTTAGTTTAACGTACTCGAAAAAGACCGGTTCCGCAATAATGAATCATTTGAATATCGAAAGGTACTTAACGTAATAGGACAAGCTCCACTTTCTATATTTTTCCTGTGTTTACTGTGTGACAAAATACCAAAAAAAATTGTTAATTTTACATATATTTGTACTCAATAATAAAAAGGGAACTGAATTTTTCTAGCAGTTTTTTTTGGTAGGAAATCAGTGATATTTTTATACAAGTATTTTATACCAAATGCAACAACAGCTATTTTTGTCAACGCGTTTATTTAATGGTAATTTTTGTAATAAATCATACCATATATTTTGCTACGAATCAAATAAATACTTTGTATAAAGTTCCAAGTTTGTCTTCTCAGTTGCTCTACAACAGTTGTCCTTGCACTCGATTTCGTGCAAGGTACGAAGACACGTCTCGAGAGACTTGCACAAATCGAGCCTGTGATCCTTACTACCAGTTTTCTGTGCGCTAATTCCTTGGTTTACAGCGGATGTTCAATTTCGATGAACAATAAATTCGGTTATGGGTGAGGCCAAGCACAAAGAGTGACGCAAATAAAGAAAGAATTCATTTAAATCGATTTGTGAATTTTAAGTTAGATTTCAAATCTTTTCTCTAGATTATTGCTTGCACTCTCGGCACACTCGAGGGGACCAGTCCTAGGAACAAGTCCACCTTTAAGGGAAAAGCCCTGGGAACGAGGTTGGGGGAACCCACTAGCCATGTTTACCACAAACTCTAGTCGTGGGTACTAAATTAGGGTACTAATTTTGGGCCCTGCCACTAGTCCCACGAATATTTCTCCCAATAATATAATAATCTAATAGTTTTGTCCCTCAAAACGCTTCGTGTGAACTGTTCGTGGGACAAGTCGCTGCGACCAGTCCAGTATGAACACTTCAGTTGCAAGGACTAGTCGCAGGCCCCTCGTGTGTGCCGACCTTTAAAATTGTTGTTGTTGTTGTATCGGTAACGTTAGTAAAACTGCGGTCGTCTGTAAGTGATCGTAAGTGTAGGGTTTATATTACAAAATTATCACTCACTTGGAAACATTTTCCAAAGTTATTTTGGCCATCAGAAACTGCTGTTGTTCGGTGTAAGTATTTGTTCTTTTGTTTTATGTGACAGATGAACATAACACCAAGAAAAGCTATGTCACAAGGGTCCCAGGATTCCTATGTGACCCGAATGCTGCTGACTCAAAAGAGCACGGCCTCGGGGAATGAGGGCCTACGCGTTACAGTGCGTTTGACGATAACGGAAGTGACGTGTAGGGCAAAGCCGGAAGCTGTTTTTATTTGACTTGTGCTAGGCTTGGCATGACTTGCAAACTTTTCCTTTTAGACGGAGAAAATATTTCTCGTGGCATATGTTAGTAAAATATCTTACATGTGATAAACTATTCGCGAACACGTGCCAGTAAATCAAATTTCAGTTAAAAATGCAATTGTTATCAAGTCAAACCCAATCAATGCCTTGTGTGCCAGATGGTTTTTCCTTTTTAACGCTGAAGCCGTTCTGTGAGGAGTGCTCGCCTAGTATCAAGCTTTAGCGGCCGGTTCGGTTCACCGCTGCTTGCGGAAAACCTATGCTTCACTAAGTGAGATATGTACTCTTCCCCAAGTTTGAACAAGGTGATGATGTGACTTCCGCTTCCGGTGGCAAGTCATTGGTATTCACGTCGACGGGCAATATACATATACATAAACTTGCGAGTGAAAATATTCCTTATCATATAAAAGCTAACGTTACCACGCTGGTCGCTCAAATCGAACACTTTATTTCCACGTTTTTTTAGCTCGGGTATTGAGCAGTTTCCATCAGGAACAGAAGCGATGATTCGCAGTTGTTCTACTGTATTGGCATTTGTTGCGTGTTTTGCAGCAGTTTTATCATTCAATTTGGATGTTAAAAATCCTTTCATCTATGAAGGAAGCTCAGGGGAATATTTTGGATATACAGTTGCCTTACACGCGCAGCAGAATGGTGGCAACTGGTAAGTCAGAAAATTTAACATATATATTCACATACTGAGTTTCATCAAGGAGAACTGTTCAGTGGGAGAAGGTGTAATGGGTTTAGAAGTCAGCGCTTTTGCTCGGACTCTTCAACGAGACTCTCAACAAGAATTCAAAGGAGATGGACAATGTTGGCTCACGATTTAAGATGTAGACAACCATTGTTATATTCTAAATTTATATTTACAAGTCAGCAAATGCGAGTGGCGTGATGTGATAAATGTATCTACATACCTTTTCGAATTATCACAAATTTGATCTCGTCTATATTAAGTTGATTACATGTGATTAACTGTGGCGGCGTAGCCTGCATGCAATGATGGAAACAATTAATCGATTGAATTGTACCTACCCTTTGGTTTTGATGTTTCTTTTGTGCACTTTATGCGTAAATTTGTAGGCAGGTTAAGATTACATGCAGGATTCGGCAGTGAAATCGTTAGCAGTTTTTTTACAGTGTGTCAAATCTGTCAAATAAATGACCTTGACAGCCCCATTTGAAGTATTGGGAAAATGTGCCATATCTGTAGTCGCAAACACAGATAAAGGCAAAAGAAAACCATATATATAAGTAGTTCTTTATTTATTTCTCTCGTTGTATGTAACGATTGGACTGTTTTCTGTAGTGATAGTAACTTGAAATTTTAACTTTGCATAATTCCACCGTCACGCTCTGTTTGCTTTCACGGAATGAATGAAACGCGGGTAAGGTTATTTTCAATTACGTGCCAATATTTATACCTCCCTCGTGTTTCCTTGATCTTCAGACCACCAACCTCAAATATAGAATTACTATGACTTATTACTGCGGAATTATGTCTTAGCGGAAGTGAATGCCGTGAAATTTAAAAAAAAGACGAATGTATAAAGGATTTTAAAACGCCCATATTAAATATAAACGTCAAGGTATTGTTTTGATTTCTAGGGTCGTGGTTGGAGCGCCTTTAGGAAACAGGACCTCGCCCACTCGTGAAAGAGAGAGATACGGAAGTGTTTATAAATGTACTACCGATTCAACCAAAAGGTGTGAAGTCATCAAGATTGACGATAGAGGTAAGGGAAATTTTGTAGGATAAACAAATTAATACGCCCACCAGAATTACACGTGAAGCGAGTTTGCCATAGGTCGGCATTCCTCAAATATATCAAACCAGCAACTAAACATATTTTGAGTGGCCTGAAGTGTAGGCACAAGTGCTTAAAGCGCGAATAAGACAGACTGATAAGAGCGTGCATAAGCGCCGCGCGAACGCAAAATGAAAGCGAGACTGTCCCCGGGGATCCCCGCGGAGAGATTACTAGTCTGCGATGAGGCTCTCATTTGTCTCATTTTTCGTTCTCAAAGGAGAGGCGAGAAATTGTTCAGGAAAGAAAAACGCAAGAAGTGAAGAAAAAATAGTATTGCGATAGGAGGGCGTGAATGAACGGCATATAATGAAGGTCCGAAAAGGGACTGCGCAGATCGTGGTCTTCTCTCGTACTCATCTACACCCATCGTCCTTTTTATTTCTGTGCCTGCCACCTATTTTGACAGAACCCGCAAAAACCTCTTGGCAAGGAAAAGAAGTGAATAGAGAAGAGAAATCTGGACAATGGCTTGGAGCAACTGTGATTAGTACAAGTAGACCTCCACATTTTGGGAAATTACTGGTAAGCAGATTTTGATTAGTAATGGTAATAGGACTGAGTGGAGTACAATTCAGGGAGTAATCGGCGAGTCATTTCAAATTGGCCGAGCGCGTAGCGCGAGGCTGATTTGAAATTACGAGCACGATTACTCCTGAATTGTACGACACGAAGTCCTATT
>OMLO01003619.1_pt1 | contig 12766 bp, 8 predicted proteins | sample 1674811 | NCBI WGS metagenome assembly OMLO01 (sample SAMN06265003, study PRJEB25207) | coral metagenome | isolation source: Coral host | place: Mexico:La Bocana,Puerto Morelos, Mexico | collected 2008-11-13
GCCTGCGTCTTTTCATATATTTTGCCAGTTTGCTGTGCATGCCCAGCGCATGCCACAAAGCTCTCTCACGATGCTTTGCACATGGCTCTGCTTTAGCCCAAGTGCTGCATGTCATGCATTTAGGCAGAGAAATCATCCATGGTCTCGATGACCAAAACGGAGAGAGGTCCGTTGCCTTTACGTCCATGGGGGCCCTATGTTGCCTTTCAACCTGTGTTGGGTGATTGTTTCAAAGGGAAACCTGAGTCAGGACCAGCATAGAGATGTACCGTTGTACCTCAGAGAGGTGGAGTGTCATCCTCATAGCATCTGCTTCCAGCAATGAAGGTTTCACTGCAACAACCTCTTACAATTCGTTGATCTCAACTTCTTGACACCTTGTGGTCAACGTCTTCAACATTTGACATGTTATTTGCTTCCAGCGGCCTCCCGAATCGTTGAATTTTCTGAAATCCAATCCTGCAGGATTCTTCTGTCCAACAACTTTACTGGCGTTGGCTGGTCGATGGGTAGATCCACATTCATCATATTTGATATTGATATACGTATATTCAATGCTATTCAATAATATAATGTGACTGAACCAATACACAGAGCAACAAAAGACATGTAAATTCTTATGAAAAGATGAGCTGCACAAGAAATGAGGTTTTACAAGCTTCCATGGTTTTCAAGTTTTGGCGTTCTTTGGGATACAGACCAGGATCTAAGAGATTTGAAACAAACAACTATACGTAGCTATCAACTAAACTCACAAAACGTATACAAATATTCGACAACAATACGCAAGCGGCTTAAGCGTATGACCAAGGTACTGGTGTGCAGCCCAGTAGTGATACCCGCTTTATACTTCACAGCATTATCTCTATAGAAACCAAATAGCAGTCGTTAATAAACAAGAAGCCAGACATTGAAAAAAACCAGTGGCAGCGCTTTGTGCTCTCCCTTTTCCGACGTATCTTTCAACGGATGCCCCAACCGATACCAAGACCCAAGATCCTGCCGGAGCTCTGAAGGATAAATCGTGGACTTGTCTTGGCGTAGTGGTATGACGTGATCCGTTGGTTTGTAGTTTGGGACAAAGACTGGAAAGCGCCAAATCTGAATGTGCAACCGCACAAATGTATTCTGACAGTCGCTGGAATGACCCTTCTCAAGGATTATCCTAATATCATAAACTATCACACTTACGATGCCGGAAGAATTCACAAAGGAGTTCGCTAAACTCGATTTTTTTTTCAGTGAAGATGCTGGTTTCCACGAACAAAAAATTTGATCAAGGCCTCATAAATATATGTGTAAATATATATATATACATACATATAGAAGAAGTGTATATAGTCATTTATATATATATATATAAATAAATGATAATATTGGCCTCACCATTTTGTAAAGCAATTTTTAAACAAAGCAAGTGGTAACCCCAAAACCGCAGTCCCTCCACTGCAACTTCCCCTTTCTTTGCATCTTTTTCGCGAGAGCAGAGGGGTTGGCGGATTAGATCACAAGATTCCCCTTGTTGACGGCGGGGATTTTATCACTCCTGTTTTTTTTCCAGGTATCGCCTTTGACACCTTCGGGACATCCGAAAGCTTGGCTCGACAAGCCACTTCAACATGCCTCTCAGTCTATACCTTTGGGTTGGCAAGCTCCAGCACCTTTGGAGGAATTGTCTATGACCATGCCGGTTGGACGGGAGTTGCTGTGTATCACGTGAGTTGTACCGCACTCCTCACTCTCCTCTTTGTGCTTCAGCCAGGCTGCAGGCGTTCATTTGTGGCTACATTCTGTGGCAAGGCTGAGACTGAAGAGACAGAGGATTCTATGACTGATGTAGTGCCATCACAGCCACTCAACTCCATTGCAGAGCAAGACGGTGAACCAAAATGCCAGTTGCCTGGAGCTGTTGAAGACATGCAACTTGTTGAAGTTGCTGCTGGGCAGGAACAGAGCTCAGCAAACCCAAGAGGAACCCAAATGTCAGATGTTGGCCGAACAGGACGAGGAACCCAAATGACCCAAGCGTCAGGTGTTGGTAAAGGAGCAAGAGAAACCCAAATGACCCAAATGTCACAATACAGCCGATCAGACCACTTGACAGGAAGAGGAACCCATTGGTCAGGCTCCAGAAGAGGAACCCAAAGGTCCCAAAGACCAAGGGGAACAGAAGTGACAAATAGTACACTTGGTACAGGATGGACAATGCGCTCAAGAGCCAGAGCTAATTCTGGCCGCTCGGGCAATACTAAGGGTACGGCCCTGACAGCACTTTCTCGACTCACCACCTTGTCAGAAGCAGGTGAAACCCTTCGGTTTCTCACTGGCACCAACAGCGCCTTGCAACCAACAGTAGCAACAGCAACAGGAGAAGGAGGCATGTTGAGAGATGTGCTTCTAGGTCAGGCAGCGCAAGAACTTGTACCAGAGGATGAGTTGGGACCAGTACATTCATTCATCCCCAAAGATTTGAGGCTCCCAGCCTTCTTGCTCTTTTGCAACTCATTTTGCAGCTACGTTTCCTATGTTGTTGAATTTGCAACATATTCAATCTTCTTCAAGGAGGTGCACAATTGGGACCAAGCAACCTTTGCCAGCATGGCACAGACTTCTGGTGACCTGGTTGCCGCTATTGCGATTCAGGTTCTTCCATTTGTCATGCCTGCAATTGATCCTGAGGAAGCAGGTTTCTTTGGTCGCAACTTCCACTACCTGTCCTCTCCTCCATATGGCTTGGGAGTCACCTTGTTTGTTTGGGTTCTTTGCAACTTGGGCATGATGAGTCCACTCTTGCCAATCACAATCGCCGCGCAGGTCTTGATGGGTACCAACAGTGTCTTCAATGCGAAGATGTCAACGGAAATGAACCTCTTCTATTCTTTGGGGGATCCAGATATCTTCATGAAACTTCAAGTGTTCTGCAGGACCGCTGAAGCCATTGGTGGGATTGCCGTGGGTCTCATAGTCACCGGACTTTATGCTGTGGATCCGTTCGCACCTTACTATGTCACTACTGCATTAGCCACTGTGGTTTTCCTTCTCTACATTGGTGGTTTCTACAAGCGGGTGGGCTATGGTGATGATATTGAAATCGCAGAAGAAAAACGAAGTCGCCGTTTGGGTTTGAAGAGAGTAAGCAGCTGGGCAGTGGTAATTCCAAAGGATACGGATACAGGTGCTAAGGAGTCGTAATTCGAAGAGGGGGGCAATGTGGTTGCACTTGTTTCCATCCATTGGCATGTCTGAGGCACATGAATGCACAAAGTGCACTCATGTTTCAATGCTTTTACCTCGAACATGCGGAATGCGGGGATGGAATCGATCCAGAAGCGCTGAATCTTTCAAGATTCTTGGGGACCAACAACATCATAAGTCTTCCAAGCGTTAAGGGTGTTTGTTGGGAGAAGTGAAGTGTACTCATTTTTTTTGCAACACTGCAGTCTTTAATTTGTGGTATTTTTTCAGATATTTAACGCACATCAGCGCAGTGCTTTCAAGATGCCCCAGACAATGCTAGGCCAGAGTTCAAGCTTTTCTTTTCAATTTGAAGAGGTTTGAAGATGATCCAGATTTGCTGAGGAGGAATTTCAAACATTGGAAGGCACATTGTTGCCTTCTGCGTTCATTTTTCAAAAAGACACTGCAGATACTGCTACTGCAGATGTTGCTCGATTCATTGCATTAAGTATTTACAGTATTTGCAAGATCGATGCCTCATGTTTTTTGGGTCACATTTTTGGGCAGCAAAATCGGAAAGACGGGGAAGGAACTATACTTCCAAACGTGGAAGTGTTGAAGTTGGTTGTTGTTTCATGCACCTTTTGTATGATATAGAGTGCTGTCAAAAGATGCCCTTGATGCTGCGGGAAACTTTGAGTTTAACAAAATCTGTTGTTTGGTTCTTTTCTCCAGAAACAAGTGCTGGCACTTTTGGGAGGCAGTGCTGCATCTGGAGATTAACAGCCCCTGTTTCGGTCAAAGACATGTGGCCAGGGGATTTTCCTCCAAACAATTTCTGGATCTGCAAGACTTGCAGCATGAGATGGATTCCTATGTCGGGAGTCTCTTGTCCGCGAGTCACGAATTGTGAAAGGCCGAAGACCTGGGAAGGCCTAAGCTGAGGGCTCCAGGCAGACGAAAAAAAGTGGAGCGAGTCTTGAACGAGTGTGGTATGGACAATGGCGAAAGCATCCATCATCTCCTGTGTTGCATGAAAATGATGGTCATGATTGCAAAAGTCCGCAAGTTTTTTGCAGGGAATGATTGCAAAGCTCCGATGAAAGCATCACGAAGCGGTATCGAAATTCCATCTGAACATCGCATTGAAATGTGTTTTCTCAACGTACTGGTATCAAGTCCTTTGGAAGTGTCTGTTTGCCGCACTGACTCTTCAGGAAGTGCTGCAGACAAAGATGACACCCTGTGATGACCCCAGCACTACTCAGTGGAACTGGAATTGTTGAATTCAAAGAATGTAAAAGCGAACTGCTACTGAAGTTTACCACAATATAATATCTTACATTATCACTACAATGATTAGTAGTGTAAGATATACTAGATACATCAGGATGGCTTCCCATGGTTACAGCATTACGTTCTTACAGCCTGCCGTCAGTTCAGCTTAGTTGTGTCAGGCACGTGCAGTCGCATAGCATTGCATACCGCCGTTGGGGTTCAAGCGTTTGTGCTGTCAGCATCAGACTTTGGTCAGGACGTTGACGTGATTGCAGGAGACACTGTGTCGGAATGGTTGGAGCCCTTGCAATGAGTGTACTCTTTGCGGCCCTTCTTGTGCCGGCAGTTGCAGAGCATGCTAATGGTCTCCCAAATGGGACATGTTTCTCCAATGCAATCCCGGAAGCAGATCGCAAAAATTTGACCACGGCGCAGCAAGAGTCCATTCCATTCACTTTCCTACTGGCTTCATGGACTTCAGCACAAGTGACCAGTTCTGTGATCGAGATTTTGGCCTCGGAAATCATGGGCTACAATGTTGCTGTTGATCCCCAAGTTCCAGCATCTTCAGTGGATGGAATCTACGCTTTGTTGGGCTGCTCTACATGGTGGAATGGCACCAGTCGCGGATGTGAAGATCGCAAGATCAAAGCGCATGTCATGGTTGACAGTTGGTATCGTCTTTGCTGTACACACAACTTGCAGGAAGTGCAGGAAAAATACAAAGAAGAAGCACCCAGACACGGAGGAAACATGGGATACTTGGGTGATGCTGGTGCATACGTCAGTGAAGCACCTCGTGTTTCAGCAAAGAACACATCAGGCCTCGCTCTCGAGTACTATCAGAGCCATGATGCAAACTGGTTCACCCCTTCACAGTACTTTTCGAGCTTGTCCACTGCAACTTGGCATGAAACATGATACGATTTCATGACTTCTCTAGCAAAATGTTTGATTCCACCGTCTTACATCATTTTGGATCATCTTACATCACTCTTCTCCGAATGGACATGATAAGTATTGAACTGTTGTTCCATGTTTTTTCACGGTGTTTTCTGCCCTCCATGATCCACTTAACTCGGCCAGTCTCGAGTCGTTTTATTGGTGAGAAAGGTGGATCATTTTCATTCATTTTCAATAAACCATGTCGTTGAAAATTGAAAACAATCATGGCCACGGTGAGGTCAATACTTCAGACTTCATGGGTTGCGACGCAAGCTTGCTGTCAGACAACCAGAGCATCTACAACTACTTGATGTTCAGTGGTGATTCTGATGGAGTCAACATCACCACAACTGGTAATGTCACAAGCTACAAGGCATATTGTCCGGACAACATCTTTTGGAGATCAACTAGCTGCAGAACTGATGTGACAAAGTGCGTTCCTTTCGTGACAGGCGGTGATGGTTGGGATACACTGCCAATGCTCCAAAGGAGTGCAGCATACAACATGCCAATTGCGTTCGGAGTGGCAGCAAACTACGGCAAGTATTTGTCTGCCCCAAAGGAGTATACGAGCTTGTTTCTCACTTAGTGTTAAACTTGTGATATGCTTATTGTTGGCGGGGAATCGATGTTGTTGCAAAGAGTCTATCCCCAAATGATCGGATCTGAAAGATGAAAAAAAAATAATGATGCAATATACAATCGACCTTTTGTATATAATATATACAATTGAATATAATCTCTGGGAGTGTTTTCACGTGAAGATGAGAAGTTGTGAATGGAAGCATGACGTGGTGTGTTGCTCAAGTGAAAAGGTGACAGGATAGGACTGCCATGAAGGTGGAGACGCTTCTGTTGGCCCTTGTGTCTCAATTGATACAGGTTGGTCATCGAAGTGTCCCATCTTTGTTTGATTCATCTCGCCCTCAGATATCTCCCGCACTTCATCAGAACGTGACTTTTGATTGCCACTGCTATTGCATCACTGGAAACCAGGACTTTGGTGAATCTGCTTTCATTCTAGCATTGGTGAGCGTTGGGAGTTTTTGCTTGGGTCGATTTTTTCTGAGTCGGCCATCTGGGCCTTCTGGCAGTCCATCTCCTAGGCGCCGAGGAAATGGCGTCTTGGTCGAACATAGTACCTGGGTCAATCCTGGCTGTGTATTACTCTGATGACACGGTCTGGCATGAAAGGATTGCTCTGTGGAAGTCCTCTGACAGTAGTTGGATGATACTGACTCCTGACAATGATCGATACATTGAAGACTTGAGAGGAGACGCTGTGGATGGACCTCAGCGAGTGAAGGTGAAAGGACATGACTTTCGCTACTGGAGCAGAGTGGGGGGTCCAGCCTACAAGTTTGCTGAGTATCCCTCCGAGGAGACTTTCAAGAAGCTGATCAAGGACAGCTATAAGGAGCTGTGCGATGATGGTCTCTTTGACCGTGCATGGCGCCCCGATGTTGTCTTGGACATGGCTGGGAATACCCACTCCGCTGTCGAGTACCTGAAGAGTGTCCTGGTGACTCACCGTTTGCCTGCTCGAGGTGGAGGAGTTGTAGCTCATCTGGATGACGTTTCAGCACAGTCCAAGCAGCGTATCCTCATTGAGAGCATTGGGCCGATTCAGCCGGCATCTTCAGGTTTTCTCTGGGTAGCATGTGAGGCCAAGGACGGCCATTCAGCTGGGGAAGTCATTGCAGTAGACCCATCTCGAGATGTGATGATGGGTGACATTGGCCTCTTCCAGTGTGATTCAGGCTGGTTGAGATTGGAGCGCATGACCGAGGCACAAAGGGTCAAGATGATTCCATTTGAAGTCTCTCCCACACCGGCAGAGCTTTCTCCTCACAAACCTGTGACTTCAGATGAGGCCCAGGAAGAAGAGAGTGGCGACGCCCGGACCCTGTTTGTCGACTTTGATGAGCAGGGGTCTCGTTTCAAGCTGTGGAGGAACGTGGTTTTGGAAAGCAAGGACTACTCCTATGCTGACTGGCCCTTCGAGGGCCCGTCTACGGTGATGCACCTTCTCAAGCAGATGCACCGCAATGGTGGGGATGCTCGGCTCTGGTTGCAGCTATGGGCTCGTCAGAAGAACGTGGTTGACACAGATCGAGTGATGCATGAGATGCGATGCCTCATCGATATCCTATATCATGGTGCCACTTTTGATCAGCTGAATTTGCCAGTACTTGCATCCATGGAGACAGCCCCCAGACGCATTCAATGCATCGTTGAAGCCTACGCATCTGGGACTGGCACACCGGACTGGTCAAATGCTAAACTGTATACCTGCCACACCGGCCCTGATGACTTGGTGTCACCTCAGCTGCGATCATGGGCAGCGAGAAAAGGAAAGGAGGAGGTCGAGCTTGCTACTGCACGTGCTCGGATGAAGGAATTGAAGAAGCTCCCAGCAGCTATTGAGGAGAGTGCTGCAGCAGCAGCAGATGGTGCCCTTCCTGGCGCTCAACCATCCCAAAGGCCACGTGGACGAGGCCGTGGGTTGGAGGCGCCTAAGACATCATGAGAGATGACCTCCCTGACTCTGTGCCCCGGGAGTCAGGAGTTGCACGTGATCGTGGGGTATTGCCTTCTGGTTCATCGATGTTTCCACTGCCTGTGAATGATATTGGGGTGGTGAAGAAACATTCTGCTAGACGGCAAGCACAGCGCCGCCAACGGCGATTCAAATCAGAATTCGAGCTATGTGAGACGGTGCAGGCTCTCAATTGGTTGCATGGTTTTGATTTCACAAGCCAGTCCTGCAAAGGTTCTATGAATCCACTTCAGAGTCAGGTGGTTGAACGAATTCGTGGGCTGGTTGAACGTGCCGGAGACCTTGGTGGCCTTCAGCATCCTTTCACTCCGGAGGCAGCTTTGAAGAGTTTGCTCCAAGGGAGGTCGGATTATCATGAACCGGCCACCCCGATTGCACTCGCGCCTTTCAACTTAGAGCTCATTTCACTGCCAGCTTCTCTCAAGGAGGCTCCTCACGCTGAGGATTTGCTGCCAGAGAATGACCGTCTTTACCTGAAGGAGCAAGAGCGCATGTTTCGACCCGATCATGTTAGTCATGAGTTTTTTAAGCCATATTGGGATCCTGCTTTGAAGCATAGCCCTCATAAGTATCGGTCTTTCATCAAGAAATTGCATAGCATTGATTATCTTAGGTATACTTTGCATCCTGTTGAAATGGCCGGGATCTTTTTCGTTAAGAAGAGTGATGGTCGTCGCATTCGGATGATTGTTGATGGTCGTGGGGCCAATTTGCGATTGAAAGATCCACCATCTGTCCCTTTGAGTACCGCTGAAACTTTTAGCCGAATTGAGATGACAGTCCCTGAGGACTTGGTGCATGACCCGGATGGTCGTAAGCAGTTCTTCTCTGACATTCATGTTTACGCAGCCTTGTCAGACGTGAAGGACTGTTTCCACCGCATTCGTCAGCCAGATTGGATGTGTAAGTTGTTTTGTCTCCTACCGATTGAAGCCAGACATGTCGGTCTCACAGGACATACTTTGGAAGGGGTTACGCTTCTTTCAAATGATTTGGTTTACCCAATGCCCGGTTCCTTAGCCATGGGATGTTCTTGGAGTTTGTATTTTGCCCAGAAGATAAACGAACACCAATTTAGTATCTCCCCATCGTTAGGTGACTCGGGACTCATTCATGATCGTGGACCTCCTTTAGTCATTGATCCCCAGGATCCCCATAAGTTGAATCATTACGTTTATGTTGATAACTTGGGCATCATAGGGCAGAGCCGTGAGCTTGTAACAGAGGGGTTGAATTCAGTCGAAAACCATTTCAATTCAAGTCAGCTGCTCCTCCATCCGGGGGAGGTCCACTCAGAATCGGTCAAAGCATTGGGCATCCAACTTGACGGATCACGCAAGACTACTCGGATCACGCCGGATCGATTGCATAAGGTCCGGAGTGGCATTCGTGGTTTGATCTCCCGAGGCCGGTGCTCTGGCAGGGTACTGGAGATTGTCATAGGCCACGCCACCTTTTGTGGCCTAGCATGTCGCTTGGTTCTCTCCGTTTTCCATTCATCGTATAAATTCATCGAGAAAAACTATGAGCACGTTGCTCCTCTTTGGTCGTCCGTTCGTGATGAATTGAGGGCCTTTGCAGGGTTGATGGTGTTTTTAGAAAGTGATTGGACTCGAGGATGGAACACACTTGTGACAGCATCAGACGCTTCAGAGAAAGGGTTTGGAGTTTGCACATCACACTGGACGTCCATGCAGGTTGCTGCAGCGGGCCGTGTGCCAGAGAAGAGTCGTTTCAGAAGGACAGAATCCGACAGGGCACGGGAGTCGGCACAAACTGCAGCGGGGTTTCATCAAGAATCTTCAACAGGTAAGTGGCTAGCCGGGGAAATTGATTCACAAGAATATCTTGATGACATTGGTTGGGAGTGTTCCCCTTCTTTCAAAGAAATTGATGCACAGCTTCTTCATAAAGAACTTTGGACCCCTAAACTTTGGGGCACTTGGAATCATGAAGAACACATCTTGGTTTTGGAAGCTAGGGCCCTTAACAAAGCTCTTAACCGTATCGCCGTCACCAAGTTTGGCCAAGATATCCGCCAGCTGCTTTTAGTTGATTCAATGTCAGTGGCCCTAAGTTTTGATAGATGCCGCAGTCGTAGTTTCAAGCTCCTTAGACAAATACGTAAGTATGCAGCAGTTTGTCTAGCAAGGAACATTGACCCACACGTTTGTTGGATTCCCAGCGAGTTCAATTCAGCAGACGAACCAAGTAGAGCAGACGGTGCTGAGCCTTCTAAGACACTTGTTGATCAGATCCCTAGACGCTATGCCTCCTCCGCAGAGAAAGAGAACTTTGGAAATCCCGGAGACCAGTTCAAACCCGGGGGTCAAGAGGCTTCGTGGTCTGCCTCCAGGCCAACTTGCAGAGAAAGTGTCAACTCCAAAACAGACACCGACTTTGCAGAAGAGTTCTCATCAGAAGCGGTTGGAGACCCAGCCTCACGGGTTGCCAGCAATGGATTTGACCAAAGTGAACTTGGAGACAAAGAGTTCAAAACGTCCTGCTCCTCGCCAACAGTCATCGGGAAGTTCGAGCTCTTCAACGGAGCCAGTGGCCAGGAAGAGGGAAAAGACCCTCGTGGCTCGAAGCAAACATCGGGTGAAGAAGTATGTGGACGACGCCATGGAAGCGGCAAGCCAAGGGCTCTCCTTGCTGGAGAAGAAGGCCATTGGGAAGGATGCAGAACGCTACTACACCACAGAATACAGCCTGTTCCAGTCCTATGCCTGCAAGAATGCCTTGAGTTTGCAGAACCCATCATCGGTGGATGTAGCCATGACCAAGTACATGAACCATCTGTTCTTGCAGGGTCACCCATCTCATCGTGGGGACAAGCTGATGGCGGCCTACATGCACCGGCACCCGGAGTTCAACCGGTCTGGATCCAGCCGTCTTCCTCACTCATTTCGAGCGTTGAAAGGTTGGAGAAAGTTAGCCCCAGGTTCGTCACGCAAAGCCTTCCCTCTGGCTGTTTGGTCAGCCATAGCCGTAGAGATGGTTCGTATGAATCTTGTTCGGATGGCGGTGTTCACAATGACCTGTCTTTCAGCATACACCAGGCCCAGCGAGCTTTACCGGTGCAGGACCATGTCGTTGATTCCACCAACACAACAGGTCACAGACCATTGGTCCCTTTTGCTGAATCCAGAAGAGTTTGTGGATCGCTCAAAGACGGGGGAGTACGACGACAGCATTCTGTTAGACTCTCGCTTTTTGAAACCTTGGGCTTCAGTGCTTTATCGGGAGCTGAAGAAACAGCCTGCACAACAGCTCCTGTGGGACTTCGATTATCAGAGCTATTACCAGGCCTTTGTCACTGCGGCCAAGAAAATGCAAATAGAGATCACGCCATACAACATGAGACATTCGGGCCCGTCAATAGACCGAAGTCAAAACACCAGACCACTACTGGAAGTGCAAAAGAGAGGACGTTGGAGAAGTCACAAGAGTGTCACTCGATACGAGAAGTCGGCTCGCTTAGCAGCCAATTTCAACCAGTTGCCTCTCAAGACTCAGCGTCATTGCCTTCACGTAGAATCACTTCTAGGGGATGTGATGCTGGGCCGTACCAAGCCCCCAGCGCCACCTTGAAACGTGGTAATCGGCCTGGCAAGTATGTTGCAGATCTTTTTGCTGGAGAAGGTGGGGTTGCTCACCAGTGTCGTAGACTAGGATACAAGGCCAAGGAGTGGGAACTAGATAGAGGTTTGCAGTTTGATCTAACCAATAGAAAGGTTCTCAGGAAACTCATTGGTGATGTCAAGAAAGGTCGTGTTTTAGCCGCAATGCTGGCCCCTCCTTGCACCACGTTCTCGATAGCCAGAGATCGAACCAAAGTTATTCGTTCCCGAGAATATCCTTGGGGGTTGCCTGCAGATCAATTGACACCCGCCGAGTTAGAAAAAGTGGTTGAAGGCAACAAGTGTTTTGAAGCAGCATTTGAGTTAATTTACCATTTCAATAAACATCGCGTGCCATGGTTGTTAGAAAATCCAGCAACCTCAAAATGCTGGCATTTGCCACCCATTCATGACCTCTTGGATAATCATGGCTGTTTGTGTGTCACATTAGATTTTTGTGTCTTTGGGGCACCATGGAAAAAGGCGACAACCTTCCTCGCCGGTCAGCTTGACGCGCAGGACCTTGGCAGACTGCAACATCGGTGTCAAGGCCGGGGCGGTTTTTGCTCACGCACACAGAAAAAGCACTGGCAATTAACAGGCACATACCGTGGGAAAAATTTGACCAAGTTGGCTCAACCATACCCAACTAAATTGTGCCGACAAATAGCATATGTGTTAACAGCACCCTCCCATTACAATTAATTTCCCACCCTAGATAACACTCATTTGACTTGGGTCGTGTCTTGGGATGAGGCTTCAGCATATGGCTTCATGGTTTTTATCACTGGCAGCTGCAGAGATTGATGTTTTTATTCTTCACCACTTGGAACGATGGTCAGTGTTGAGTTTGTTTTCTGGTCGTTGCTTCGCCCAGTGAAGCATTTGTATGTTTCTTGAGCAAACCAATGACAAGATCCTTTCGTTTGATGCAGTGGCCAGTTGGGACGAAATGCTACGACTGTGCGAGACGCAACATGAGAAAAAGAGACCGCAGCGAGAATGTCAACTGTCCATCTGGGAGTGTTTTCACGTGAAGATGAGAAGTTGTGAATGGAAGCATGACGTGGTGTGTTGCTCAAGTGCCCACCCACCCTCCACATTGGGGGATGAGGCTTCAGCATATGGCTTCATGGTTTTTATCACTGGCAGCTGCAGAGATTGATGTTTTTATTCTTCACCA
>OMLO01003620.1_pt1 | contig 12762 bp, 8 predicted proteins | sample 1674811 | NCBI WGS metagenome assembly OMLO01 (sample SAMN06265003, study PRJEB25207) | coral metagenome | isolation source: Coral host | place: Mexico:La Bocana,Puerto Morelos, Mexico | collected 2008-11-13
GGTGAAATTACTCAAAGGAAAGTCTTCGCCCATGGAAGATGCTCTGCTGGAGACATGGGAAGGACAATTTGAAAATGTGGCTGATCACACAGATGATGCGAAGACATTGTTCTTTGTGGAACTGATGCATGCTGATTTCAAAATTGATTTGAAGATAGGCGAGGAGAACGAGAAGATTGAAGTGATTCGCTGGCAATTTCCACTTTTGCATGGCATGCTGCGCACTGCTTACAGTGCGCAAGGCTTGACTTTGGATGGAGGTATGCTGGTTGATTTGCGTCGTGCTGGTGGCTTGGAGGATGATGACTTAGATGGGCTGGGGTGTTGCTAAGTGGTTAACATAGTTAAGATAGTTAGGGTGCATAGTTATAAGCAGTTATTAACTAGTTTTGCTGGAGTTAACTAACTAGTTAATAAAAGTTAGTAACTAGTTAGTAACTAGTTAGCTAGACAGTTATGACCTTTAGAAAATGTACAAAAAACAAAAAAAGCACGTTGACATAGGAGAGCCTGCACAGGCTGAAGTGCATAGATTGGAGCCTCCACAGGCTGAATTGCATATATTGGAGCCTCCACAGGCTGAATTGCATATATTGGAGCCTCCAAGGCTGAATTGGACTGAAGCCTCATATAGGCTGAACCCAGTTGCAAAACTCAAGCAAGTGCCAACTCTTTTTCCTTGTTTTTCAACAACACAGTTGGGCTGGTAGTAGAATGGTCACCTCATTAGTTGCTGACTTGCGCCATATGACAGGGCGCAATACATGAGAAGCAAAAGCCAATTCAAGGGTCAATGGCTTATCCTCCCATGTGGAACTTTTCTTCTCAGGAGAATGTGTCAGGAGCTGACATGTTGACGCCACCACATAGACAATGTCAATGAGCATCAAAGCTGTAACCACACAACACAGCTTGTGCCCTTGTCCTTGTTGGATCAAGACATAGTCACCTTTTGTGAACATGGAGCCATTGACTAATTTGCAAGCATTGCTGGTGTAGCAAATAGAGCCTGGCAAAATCATTCCTTCACTGACCAAAAGCTCCTTCAGCTTTTTGGTAGGTGTGCGGGGGGAAGCCAAATGGATGTCATTCCTGAAAGTGCCTGGTGTCAGCAATGTATCCATGTGGTCTGCCAAACATTCTTCCAAAACAGATCTTTCATAAACAGTAGTGTTCATAACATTGGCTCCAGACTGCCTAATGTACTTGTGTTTTCTTTCCAAGGCCCAACAGCTAGGCAAAAGCTTAAACCTGTAGTATGCATCGCTGAAATGTAGAACCCAATGATACTTGGGTTTGAAATGATTTCCCCAATCTGCTTTAATAGTGGCGTCCAAAGCTGCCTCACAGGCATTTTGCAACATCCCAGGCAAGGGTTTCAATTCAGGGATGGACACCAAAATGTCCAGCACATGGCACCATTTCCTGAAGGCTTCACATGCAGGCAGCTGAATGCCTGAACAATAAAATTCGACAATTCTGTAGAGGCACATTTCACTTGCAATGCTTTTGATTTTTGCAGCCTTTTTATGGGCTTCAACTTTTTTGGGGGTAAACACACCCTTGGCATTGGCTGGCTTCAAGAAAGCTGGCATATTCCACAATTGAACAAAGTCATGCAAAGTTTCCCAAATCCTTGCAAACCCAGCTTGGCTCAAGGCAGTGATGGTCAGAAAAAGCACTGAGGCCATGATGCCACTGCTACACATTGCATGCATCCAGTCGTGACAATAAGAACTGGTAGGTTTTAAAAGGCCCATGTGTCTTAACTTTGTAGACATCAAAAGGGCATTGGGTGAAAAACTTATTCCACAGGCCTGTTGCCAATCTTCCCAAGCCTTTTTTGTCACACTGTCTTGTCTAGCAGCCATTCGATCCCAGGATTGCAAGATTTCCATGTCTGAGGTGAGCTGCAATCGAGAGTGCTTGATGGCTTTAGATACCAGTGGCTCCTCTTCATCCTTGCCTATACAAAATATGTTCTTGCAGAGCATGCACACCCTGCTGCCACCATCCTGCCGGTTGCAGAATGTCATCTTCTGTGCACTGCCATCCTGCAAAAACATTTTCAATGTAAAGTGCAACCTCATTGCCTTGTCGCCAGCTTTCAAATACAAACCACCCAAAGGTGATCCATTGTCAGAACAAAAAATTTGCTCCAAAATGATTCTGATACACTGGCTGATGCCAGAGTCTAAGGAGCTTACCTCTGAACTCCTTTTCAACATGACAACAAGCCAAGCTGATTCACTTGAAAGGACATTTTGGAACTCAAGAAATGACAGGTAAATGCACCACACTTTTCTGCTGGAGCTTGCCAGCTGGTTTCCTGGATGGACCTCGTCAGCATAAATGATTGCCCCCCAGGGGCACTGGTATGAAGATGGTACTTCCTGGTGGACTCTGTCCATCAAAGAGGTCCAGCCACCATTTTCACTGTAAGCTCCTGCAATGTAGCTCAAAACATTGGTATGCAGAATGTGGGTTTTGGCACCATTTGACAAAACTGCTGGTGAAGACATGATCAGGGGACCATATTGGTCCCAAGCACTGATTTTTTGTCTGCAAGCCTCTCTTTGGTGCTTTCTGGAATGTAGCTCTGGGATACCTTCTCTTGCAGCAAAGTCTAATATCTTTTCAAGACATGCCCTGCTGCAGAAGGGTACACTTCTTCTCAGGTCTTCAACTTTCCTCAATTTTTGAAACCTCTCCATACATGTCTTCAGAAAAGGTGGAAGTAAGAAAGCTATAAAATTTTGAAATGGAACTTTTCCTGTTTGCTTTAAGACAGCTGAATTTACATTGCCAGTTGCTTTCATTCTTCCAGTTCTTTTTCTCTTTGGTCCCTGCCTTGATTTTTGAAAGTTGCAGCAGCTTTTCAATGTCCACCATGCCACATGCATGCCAATACATCAAGGGTGCAATGCCAAAATGAGCCATACTAGATGAATTCTAAAAACAGGAGCTTGAAATGCTGAGGTTTATGAGGAGTAGTTCCAAAAGCTGGAAGAGCTTGTGAAATGAAAACTTAACTCAAAGGGCCAATGGTGTAAACATGAGCCTGACAGGCTGAAGGATGAGAACATGAGCCTGACAGGCTGAAGGATGAAAACATGAGCCTGAAAGGCTGAAGTTGGAATACATGAGCCTCAAGAGGCTGAATTGTATGCAATTGAATGGCAACAATGAGCCTCACAGGCTGAAGTGTAAGGAAAAGAGTCAAAAGCAGACTGAAATCGTTCTACACAAAGAGGGTGGTAACTCAGTGAGCCTCATAGGGCTGAAATTGGAAGCTTGAGACACATCAATTCACAAACATTTTTTCCCACTGCCAGCATTGCAACTTTCTGTTGCTGTCACCTTTTGCGCAGCTAGGATATAACAAGGGAAGCATCCACCTTGGTCCTTATAGAGCTTAGCCTTTCTTCTTTTTTTTCTCCTTGTCCCACCACTTCTGCCACGCTGTCCTGCCATTCAATCTTCTGCCAGCAAAATCCTTTTTGGCGCATGCTGAACATCCAAATGGATCTCCTCGACATCGGCTACAGCCATAACAATCCAAACCATCTGGATTATATGGTCTGTACTCTCCTGGTCCTTTCTTTGCTTTGCTAACTTCAGCTTTCTTGCTTTGCTCCTTTGTCTTGCTGGGAATTCCTGTTGTTCTTGACTGCAGAGGCTCCTTTTTAGGAACTTTGCTTGCAGCAGGCCTTTTCAAGGAATCTTTCCTTTTCTTTGAATCCTTTGCATCCTTTGCAGCTGCAGCCCTTCCTTCCAATTGCTCAAAAGCTTCAGCTTCAAACTGTTCTAGAGTCTTTTGGCCTGGCTTCTTCTCTAGCACTGCTTCTGTCTCATTTTCTTTTCTTTCCTCTTGAGAGTCTACAGGGGCAGGCAAGCAGGGCAAAGCTAGAGTAGTGCAGCTGCTGGAAGGATTCTCTGGAGCTGGAGCTTCCAAAGCCTTTGTGGATGTTTGGGCAACACCCTTTTTCAGCAAGTGCACTGTAGGCTCAGCAACATGATCCAGGTGTCTGGCTCTGACCATCATAGTTTGCATCATGTCCATGCAGGTGGCCATCATCTTTCCTGGGCTCCAGCTTGGTTTCTCTTCTTGTCTTGGTGCTTTTGGTTGAGGTGCATTGATTTCGGCACTGCTAGACCTCACTTTGATGCTTTTCATCAAACTGGTTACTCCACATGCTACCTGATCATTTACTTGTGCAGGGCCATCTTCAGGCTGGTAAATAGCCTTGACAAAGTGCTCTCCAATGTCAGCAGGCTTGTCAGGGTATGTGGCCAGTCCACCAAACAAAGCTTCTTGAGTGCAAGCATGGAAGCTATCTGCAAAATACATGGAGAGTTTGTAAATCTCCTGTGCAGGTGGCTTTGCTTCACCTCTCTGCAGGGCCAAGTGCACCACCAAAGCTACACCAGACTTCTTTGTAGATTCTTTAAGGCTTTTGAGGCCACATGCCTTAAGCCTCCTCACCAGAATCTGAACAGCATCTGTGTTGTTGCAGCCTTTAAGCTGTTTCCATTCACTTGCACTGACATAGTTCCAAACTGTGTTGAGTGCTTGTGGTTGAATCTGCAACTTCAAAGCTGACTGCCCTTGGCCAGCTACTTGCTGCTCCAAAAGCTCTGAAATCTCCTCATTCACTCTGGCACTGAGGACTGTGTTGTCCAAGGCTGAAGTGATTGAAACCAAATTGGATGCAGTCAAGCCTCCCATGCCTTGGATCTTTTGCTTCAGTGATGAAACTAGTTGTTGCACCACTGTAGAAGCAGGCCTCAACCTGGCCATCTTATCTATATCCTCCAGCTCCTTCAAAACATCCTGAACTCCACATTTTGCCATTGCAACAAGTTCAGGAAACTAGCCAACAAGCTGTGCCTTTTGCACTTCAAGTATTGCTTTGTTCTGAAGTTTTCCTTTCATTCTTAGGTTTGAGTACTTAAGAATGAATCATCTCTAGTGGTTGACTTGACCAATTTGTGGCAGCAAAATGCTACCATGAACCTTGAACAGAAAATGCAGCATGTCGGCAATCTCTGTCAACAAAAACTTGGAGTCTGCAGCTTTTGCAGGTTTTCCATGAATGAGCCACAAATGGCTGAATAGCATTGTAACTAATGTACCCTGCATGAGCCATACAAGGCTGAAAGTTAGAAAAGAGAAACCAACAGGAGCACCACAAGGCACATGAGTCTCAAAGGGCTGAAGGCATTTCAATTTATTTTTCATTTATATGGGAACCAATCTAATGTAGAAGCCATGCAAGGCTGCAGAAGTTGAAAAATCACAAAATGATTTGAGGACATGAGCCAGACATGGCTGAAGTTGAATTTGATTGGAAGGATTACCATTTTCAAGCCATACAGGGCTGAATGTAATTGGTGCCGACATGGCTGACACCAATGGGTTGAGCCATGCATGGCTGAAATGTGCAGCATCTACTGTGACTCTGTTAGTCTACCTTTTTTTCCTTTTTCTCCTTCCACCATTGTCAAGATTCCAAGCGCTTGCTAGTTCAGCTCTGTCTTCCAAGAGCAGGGGTGCCCAGGTGGTGCAGCATCCACCCCAAACAGCTTGTGCATGACCTCCTCGAACCAGCTGTAGTGCTCCATTCTGTCATGGGCATCATATGCAATCTTGCTGCACACCTCCATATTCCACCTTGATATTAATGCTCAAATGACATGAGTGCCTTTGGATTTTTTTCATTAGCCTACCAAGCTGAAAAAATGCAAAGGGTAAAGGAAATGAAGCCCACACTTGGCTGGAGTAAGCAAAAGCCATTATGGCTGAAGACTCTGAAATAAGAACATGAGCCATTTATGGCTGAAGACTTTGGAGGTACATGAGCCAAGTCATGGCTGAATAAATCATGAAGTGTCATTTTATCAAGACAGGAGCCATTTGTGGCTGAAGGATTCGTAGACACTGGAGCCAGTAGTGGCTGGAAAAACTATTTGTAGTAGTGGATCCATGTACCTTTGTACCTTTGTATGCTGGTATGTGTGTATATGTATGTAACATTGCAAGTATGCATGTATTTTTTTAATTATAGCACTGTTTGAAGTAGATAGTGTTTCTAGAAAAAAAAATCTTTTTTGTGCAAGATTATCTCCAAGAATCTTCTCTTCGGAACCATCTTGAAATGTGATGATTCGACACCACTCATCATCAATCTTCTCCCATTTTGATGTTGGTGTCCAGGTACTCTGGCTTGTTCAAAAACCTCACTGTTGGAAAAGAAAATATATTGGGTATATTTTCACACATGTAAACATTTAAGATTGACCAAGTGACCATGTTTTCCATCCAGACTTGTATTCAAAGACCAAAAACCACACATCTAGCTCATTGGCATCAACCATTTTTGTTGTAGAAATAAGGTGGTCATCCATGCGGCCCTGTCGATGTACCTCATTCACTAGAGCAGGGTGCATTGGTGGCATGATTGGCAACCTACTGGGCTTGAGATACACAAGCTGCTCAAAATTTTCCAAATTTCAACAAAACATTTCACTGACAATTGGATTTGTATTGATAAAGGGAAATTTCAACAATTTATTTTCAATTCAGATTTCTGAATTGAAATTTCAAGATTTCACTTTTCAATTCAGAGTTCTGAATTGAAAATACAATATTTCAGTTTTCAATTCAGAAATCTGAATTGAAAATACAATATTTGAAATTTCAATTCAGAAATCTGAATTGAAAATACAATATTTGAGATTTCAATTCAGAAATCTGAATTGAAAATATAATATTTGAATTTTGAATTCAGAAATCTGAATTGGATTTTGGATCTATACTTTATCATATTGAGCCAAATTGTGACCGAATGTTTTTCAAAAGCCTTGCAGGCTGAAGTGTTTGGGCCTTGACCATTGAAGGCTGAAACCATCCATGGAATGAAATTCACTATATGAGCTCATACAACTGAAATGTATAAACATGAGCCTTGTGGCTGGAGAGATTTCTTTTGTGAACAGGAGCCTTGTAGGCTGAAAATATTTATTTCAATAACATGAGCCTTACAGGCTGGAAAGATTTCTTTTGTGAACAGGAGCCTTGTAGGCTGGAAAATGTTTGTTGATACCAACATGAGCCTTCTAGGCTGAAAAAGGGAATGTTTTGGAAACATAAGCCTGAATGGCTGAAAAAAAACACGTTTATTGTCATTGCTTTGCAACAGTTTTTTTTCCCTCAAACTCATACATCCGACCAGGAGCACATAGTGCTAGCTCAGTTTTCAGAGCCACCATGGCTGAAGTTCTTTCATAGCTACATCACTGTGGGGGTGGACTACAGCTTCCAAACAGTTGTTTTGAGACCTTCTAGATTCTATATATTTTTTTTCTATATATATCTATTTCTATTTTTTTTCCACCCTACCACTTGTAGCCCAGCATTTTTGGGCCTCTGTCCCCATATCGCTGTATTGCTGATCTGAGAAACACCAGCTGTTGTTGGATATTCTGGTGCTCCCCAAACTTTGTCAAGAGCCGATCCAGCTCATTGTACCGCTCCATCTGGGCTAAGGCAATCAGCAGGGCAGTTCGGTTTTGCCATTCAGTTTTTTCTGTCCTGTCAGCATACTCCCACAGATGGGAGTCATCCACAGGACCTGCAGCACCTGGATCTCCTCCTTCTGCATCTTCTGCAGGAACTGGATCTTCTTCTGGCTCAGCATCTTGCGCTTTGAGCTCAGAGAGTAGCTGGACATTCAAGTCCTCTGCTCCCATCAGAACCAGCTCTTCCTGCTCCATCTGAAGGAAGAAATCATAGTCTTCTGCGCCCATAAGGATGGTCTCCTCCATCTCTTGCATTGCAGTGTCCATGGAGTCCTGGACCTCACCATCCTGAAGAGAAGAAACATTGGGTGTGTGGATTCATTGACATGAGCCAGTGAGGCTGAAAAGTACAATACACACAAAGGAGAATGAGCCATCAATGGCTGAAATGTACATATAATATATTAAATGAGCCATACATGGCTGAAATAATTAAAAAAAACTCAAGACAACACATGCCTGTTGAGGAAACAGAAGCCAATGGAGGCTGAATAGTGCAATAGTTTTCAAAAAAAAATCAAATGAAATCACTTCAAGGTGCTTCCCTTGCAGCTGTTTCTTCATTTTGCTGAAGAAACCTGGTGAAGCTCTCTATTTCTTCTTTCTCTTCTGCCACCAACTCTTCTACTAAGTCTTCTGCAGTGTCTTCTTCTGGAATCTCTTCCCAGGGGTCTCCCCACTGCTCTTCTTCTTCATCTCTTGGAGCTTCTTGTTGCTCCTGCCATGGCTCCTCCCACCGCCCTGCTCCTTCTGTTCTCTCTCTCCATCCCTGGTGCCAGTCTTCCCAGGTACGGTCTTCTTCTACATCTCTTTGTTGCCACTCCCACCTTCGCCACTGGTGCCAGTCTTCCTCAGGATCTTGCCATGAGGTCTCCTGCAGCAGCATCACCCAATATAAAACATAACAAATCTAGTAGGTAGTCTGACAGAAAAAAACATCACTACAAAAAAGAAACAATTCAAGCAAAACCATCATGGGCCTGGTAGGTTGTTCTAGCCCGGACCCTTCTGTCCCAGTGGTCCGAGCTGGACATTTTGAGCCACAGCGCTTCCTGGTAAAGCAGAACTGATGGCACAAACAACAGGCATAGGTGAATAGACTGCAAAACAATCCTGACATGAGCCTCTTGGGCTGAAGGCAACCATGAATGAGCCACATAGGACTGAAGAGTTTGATGGTGAACAATTTCAAAATGAGCCAGACAAGGCTGAAGTGATTCAAAAACAGAACGACCTACACAAGGCTCACAGGCTGGAAAGATTTTCTTTGTGAACAGGAGCCTTAAAAGCTGGAAAGATTTCCTCTATGAACAGGAGCCTTAAAGGCTGAAAAGAACTGCTGTGTGAACATGAGCCGTAAAGGCTGAAAAGAGTTGCTGTGTGAACATGAGCCTTAAAGGCTGAAAAACAAATGTTTTGGGAACATGAGCCACCAATGCACCCTGCTCTAGTGAATGAGGTACATCGACAGGGCCGCATGGATGACCACCTTATTTCTACAACAAAAATGGTTGATGCCAGGCTTTAACCAAACATGAGCCCTATAGTGGCTTTGGAGCAACAAGGTTGAGCTGCTATTTTGTTTTTTGTGCCAAGTACAGTGCAGACTGGTCTGGAACCAAAGTGTCATGCCTTCACCTACCTCTTCTGTTTCTTTTTGGCCTGGGCCTCCACCTTATCCTTGTTCTCCAGCTCCACCTGACCCCTATATAAATAAATCTCTTCACCCAGGCCATCTGGATTTTCCAAAATGGGCAGGCGCAAGCCTTCGTACTGCACCCAAGTGATATGCATGTTGACCTTGGCAGACTCATCAATGCTTTTGATTGCAAAATAAGGGCAAAGCATGCCAGGATCTTCAGACTTCAGGGTAGGGTTCCAAGTCTTCAGAGGAGTAATGCTGAACTTGCTGCCTTTGAAGACAACATATGTAGCCTTGCTGCCCTCTTTGAATTTCCCCAACAAGCCAATGGGGTAAAGTTGCAGGCCTTTCTTTTTGACTTTTTTCAAGCAAACCAGGCCATGTGGATTATAAGCAAATCCAAGCTGATCCTCTGAAGGCTTGCTGGAATGTGCGTAAGCTTGGAAAAGCAAATGTTGGGCTTCAGCCTTGAGAGCTTCCTCTGCAACTACAGGAGCATTGTGAGGAAGCCTTTTCTTCACAATGTTTGACTCCAGCAAGACCTGAGACTCTTTTTTGGTCTTTTTCCATTCATTCAAAGCATCCAAGCCAGCTTTCACTTCTACAGGCATTCCAAAGATTGGAGCATGCAGAAAGAAAGCACCATCATCTTCAACATTCTTTAGCTCAAAGATCTTATCCCCATGGTCCTTGTGCACATACCTGTCACCCACTGCAATGTTTGGATGTGCAAGCAAGGCCTTTTCTTTTGGTTTTGCAGTGAGCAAATCAGTGACTACACCACTGCTGCCTTCCTCATGTGCACTAGGTGAAGAACTGTGGGTCTTTCCCTTCAAGTCCTCAGCAAATTGCCCCACACAGGCAGAAAAAGATTCATAGCCTTCCTCCCTCCCCCATTTCTCTTTGCCCAAGAGATGGAGGACCAGCCTGACAGCCAGGTGCCCAAAAGCAGTGGTCTTCACAGGCTCAGGAGAAGTGCTTGTTTGGCATTGTTGCCAACCTTCCAGCAGCAACTTTTCAACAGACAAACACTTCTCTTTCAGTGGACCCTTCATCTTGTCCAAATCTGCTTTCACAATCAGGCGGGCAAGGCCATCAGCATGCTTCTTGGTTGTAAGCATGGCCACCATCAGAGCAAATCTACACATGGGAAGCTTTTCATTCCCCATCCTGAAATCATAGTAGGCCAAGTGGTTCATCAGCTCTTCTCCAATGCGTAGGCTGGAGCCATGATTGCTACCTGAGAAAATTGCTTGCATTAAAGCATTTAAAGAAAAGATATGACAAAGGAGCAAAATAAAGCCAAGGTGCAATAATCTTTCATTTGCATGAGGAGAGGAAAGCTGGTGCCACCGCAGAAGATTTTCACAAAATAGGCGACATCTCTGAGGTAGCCAGCCACTGCAGGCTGCCCTTCTTTCACCAGCTTGACTGCCATGTCCAAGCTTTTGCCTTGCTGGACATGGTTGGCTATCTCCATCATTGCTTCTACTTCATTGGTGCTTTTGGCCACAGCATTGGTTGAATTGAGGGTTGAAGCAACCCAGGAAGGGAAGCCTGGGCAGCTTTCCTTCACTTCACTTTTAACTATGAGCCACTTCCATCCTTGCTGAACAATTTCAGCCATACATTGGGGCACCACACATTCTTCCCCTTCAGGGTTTTTGGAACCAGCTTCCAAAGCTCTCAGGTAACCAATGAAATGTGAATTCCCCACTGTCAGAAATCTTTCAGTGTTTCTCACTGGTCCCAGCATACCATTGCTGCTATTCACCAGTTTTTGGTTGGCCTCTATTTGCTTGGCCTTCTGACTTGGAATCCTGCTCATCTCAATGGCTATGCTGCTGGGAGGTAGAAGGGCAACATTGAGACCACTGGCCACCACCATGCCTCCTTTTCTGTGATCAACCCTTGCCCCTCCCCTGTTTCCAGGGTGGCGCAGCAAATCACCACAAGTCACCATGGTGCTATATGCTAGGCCATGGCCTTGCAAGAAATTCAGAATCTTGCCAAGGCGAGCATTGACACCTTGAGTGTCATCAGCCAACAGCTTTTCCAATTCCTCTTTCAGAGTGGCTTCCATGGCAGCTGAAAGTTGCTTTTGCTAAGTCCTGGGCTGCTGACTATTCTTGAACATCAATTTATTTGCTTTGGTTGCCATGCTATTTGGGTACATATGCTGACAGTTACCACCAAGCTACTGTGGCCTTGGTATCCTTGCAAGCCGCTTGAACATTCTAGACAGGCACAGGAAGGGGCAAAGTCAAGCCAATGCATGTGTCATCTGCCAACACATGCAGCTTTTGTCCCATAAAAAGCGATGCCAAGAATACAGCCACCCATGGCTGAATGCAAGACATTTCACATGAGCCAAATATGGCTGCAAACAGAAGCTGTCATGAGCCATTGCAGGCTGAAGCAGAACATGAGCCATGCAGGCTGAAGGTTTTGACCATGAGCTATGCAGGCTGAAGGCTTCTCATTGAAGTAGCTGAAAAGCAAGCATGAGCCATTGCAGGCTGAAGAATTGATTGGGAAAAGAATGGCCTTTTTCATTTTCACAGGAAAGCCTTCCATTCTCTCCATCTTCTAGCTGCCCATGTTTACAGCTTTAAGGTTCTAATCTTCTTCACCTTCTTCATCTTGCTCGGGCAAAAGCAAACTATGGTCACCAACTGGATTTTGACGGGCGTTTCACTCCCCAAAGGCCTAAAATCGCTAGCCTCTCGTATTTTGACAGGACCAGAACTCTTCGCAAAAAACAAGGCTTGTTTGGATTGTCATTTGTTGTTTATCATTCAAAAGGCCGTTCTGATTGCGGATTTGGAGGGACTGATAATTTTCACACAGGTACCGGCCATTGTGAGTTTTTGTCTCTGATGCCAATTACCCTGGTTTCTTTGTGAGTGGGGGCCCGTGGTCTAATTTACTACTGGGCAAGAAAATGATTGAAAAGTCAGGTCCCTTTTCAATACGCCATGAAATTAATGGTACCTTGCATGCAGTACCCAGGGACCTTCCCCCGAAAGGGCTCGCTGACATTAGTAATCCTGATTTTTGTTTTTTAAAATGTAGAATTTTGATAATCAAAAACCTGTATTTTCATTTTTAAAAACAGTAGATAAAATGTTAGCTAAACCTGCTAACTAGTTAGCAAAGTTGAACATAACTGTTATTAATTCCAAACTAACTCAGTAGTTTTTTTAACATGATTAACATAATTACATAACAATTATGAAAAATTAACAACTCATATAACATAGATATGAACATTATACATGTTATAAAGAGTTAGCATGCACTTAGCATACACTAGCAATGGGTTAACAAGACTTGACAAGTCTTGCAAAGACTTTAACTACTTAGCAACACCCAAGCCCATCTAAGGACTGGTGGCTCACCATATGTTATGCTGACGCGTGCCCGCAAACTGGAAAATCTCATTCTACTGGGCATGACTGCCCAAGTGGAAGATCTTTTACGCAGAGGGCCCCCTGCTTATCTTCGAGAATTGACTGACAAGTTGGAAGCCAAAGGTG
>OMLO01003621.1_pt1 | contig 12758 bp, 7 predicted proteins | sample 1674811 | NCBI WGS metagenome assembly OMLO01 (sample SAMN06265003, study PRJEB25207) | coral metagenome | isolation source: Coral host | place: Mexico:La Bocana,Puerto Morelos, Mexico | collected 2008-11-13
GAGTAAAACAATCGTTGATTTTTGCAACTTAATTAACAGAATAAAGGATATTTAGACACATCCCTCGCCTTCCCCTACTGGGGCCTGAAGTTGATGTCGGCAAGTTGTTATGCTCCGTTCCTCTTTCTACCTTTCGAAAACTTCAATCTCATACCCCTCCCATATTAAAAACGTAAATAGTACTTCAGCCTACTGACAGTTCTTGGTGCAGAAATGAGAACAAGCTCGCAGGTTGATGATGCTTAAGAATTATATATTCAATCAAAGCCTTGTTTACACAAGGAATGACGCTTTAAAATCTTGTGTACATAAAATGTGACAAGCATGATGGCAACTGGGTCTTGATACAAGCATTCATAAGTTTTGGTTAATATTCCTTCAAGCCTGTCGTTGAACGGAGCAAACTATTGATGTTCTTCTCGGGCATAGTTTAATTTCAACTTTTACACTGAATTGGTTTTTGACTTGGCTCCACCGAATTACAAAGTTAAATCACTGCCAAGAGAGAAGATTGGTCGGGTACGAAGTACACAGAAAGGTGAAAATAAGCAATAATCAAGTACTGAGCTTGGAGATTATTTTGTTGTTCGATATATGTTTATTTAGTTTTCATTTTCATGTTCTGAGATTTGTACATCACCGAACTATCGACGCTTTTTGAGTCTCCCTGGCTAATATGACTAATGTTTACAACTAGGCCGATTTGTTTCGCAGCTTTTAAACAGACTTTGCTTGGGTAAAAATTTTGCAATATTTTCAAATTATTTGCACTGACAGCCATTTTGGAGTTCTACATAAGAATCATATTTCAATGAATCGCGGTTACCAGTTATCATTCGTCACAGTGAGTAGAATAAATCATAATCAGTCGATTTTCTCTCGAACAAAACTACCAACCCGTAACTAGAGACGAGGTGACGAGAGAAATAAGTGTGTAAGCAGAGTTTGTCTTCTTCGGAGTTTCACAGGAATGTACTATGTACACAAGACGAAAGGGGTCTAATTTTGCCTTATTTCCCATTAAATAAGGGCATTTTAGCACCGCTAAGCATACTCCAAGTTTTTTATTACACTGACAAACTCGCCATACAGTCTAACTCACTGAGGTCATTTCTGTAGTACAGGTTTTGTAAGATCCATCATTGCTAAAATTTCCTTAACAGCAAAGACCATCTGGACCGATTTGCATGCTTTAAATTGTTCCTTAAACGTAGTGCAAGAGGATTAAAGTGCTACGTATTAATTTCAGCCACTGTAACTCAGATATGGCTCAAGAAAAGTTGCAGTTAGCAGCGTTATATACATTAGCGTCAGTTTGGTTGTTGTTGTTGTTTTTTTTTTAAGATATGGCAGTGGTAAAGACAAGCCAGAACTGCAGAATGATGAATCACAGGACAATGTGACATAAAATGAGACACGTTAAGTCCTGGACACCACTTGACAGAACAGCCTGGAACTAGCAAAATAATGCATGCACCCCGTGGTCTGAGATATGTACTAATTGGCCTTCTTGTGACGTCATTTCCAACTAAATTACATGGAACACGTCTGAATAAAGAGGAGAAAGGTATATTAGGTTCTCTCGAGTTCTAAAATAGTCTCCACGTTTATTGACATGCGGTGTTGACTGAAACATTGACTTACGACCCAGGCCCCTTCTTTTACTACAGGGGTCCTACAGTACTCACTTACTCACTACTTAGACAAACACCAAATGAACACAAGATCAACCGCAAATGGAAACCTGGTCATACCTAAGCTATCTTCTAAGACAGGACAAAAATCTTTCCAGTACAGAGGAGCACAAGCTTGGAACGGTTTATATCTGTGGACGCTAGAGACTATAGCCTAGAAAAGTTTATAAAATATGTAGCTGGTACTGTTTGTAATTAACATATTTTTGAATCTATATAATATTTGCATTTATTATCATTTTAATTTTAAATGTTTATTCAGTTTTTAATTCCGCATACTAAATTGTACCGTATTAGTAGTATTAGGCTTATTGTTACTCGTATTGATGAGATTTTGTCATCTGTTAAATCGGCAATCTTGTTTGAAATAAAACAGATCTAGAGAAGAACAATTATCCGTCGACAAAGTCAATATTCTTGACAGTTTAATGACGGTATCATCATTAAACATTTGAACCCTGTTTTAATTTGTTGATTCCCTCAGAAAAATCTGTTGAATCAATGAAATCCACAGTGGATGCTTTATCTGCGAGGCTGCTTCAGTTAGCTAAGCGAGATAAAGGTAAGTAAATTCAGTGATTGGTTATTTTGAAAAAGAGTAATTTTCTTTGCAGCGTACGCGCGAAATAATAAAAAAAAATTTTAACTGAAAACACAGGAAAGCATAGTAATTATATATAACTAGACTGAGACTGAAAATAAAACTGACTAGTTGCCAAGCCAGTTAGTCATGTTCCTTGTCACAAACTGAAGCTTGCGAACAAGCTAAAAGAGATAATAATAAAGTATTATTGTTTGTCTCATAATGTAGTCACTTAGGATGTATGTTGCATATACAATCACAGCAGAGCATAGTGCTTTATAAGGTTTCGCTTAACCAGTCGACCTCATAGCCTGATGAAGACTAGCAGTATGCAGTCGATACGTCGCGACATACTTACTAAGTGACAAACGATAATACTTTATTATTATCACTTTAGGCCACGATGAACAACAGCAATCTTTTACATGAAGCTAAAAGAGTTATATACCATTTAAGAGGGTCTGCAAAGAAAACGCTGTGGAGCTTGTATTAACTTACTTATTTTCTTTGAATGGATTTGATCATCCTCATTTTTTTTTCTTTTAGAATCCCTTTTACCCCCTCGAATACATCTTACCCTGGTCATACCAAGCAACTCTGTTATTGGATCAAGGAATTTCAACTTACTCAAGAAATTCGCGAGCGACCTGGTGCAAGAATTTAGTGTGTCCTCCTCAGGAACCAGGGTCGCGATAGTAACTCTTTCCTCAGCCCCTCGCCTCGCTTTCAGCTGGTACAGGTTTATGAACATGGAATGTACTTTGAAGAGCATATCATCTCTTAGGTAAACATATGAGCATTTTGAGAGACAGTCAATCGTTCTGGTGTAGCTATAGAGTCACAACAGTATCATTTTCTGATCATTTCTAACATTCTATGCAAGGAGCTCAATAATTAACAATTATTCACTAAAGTGGAGGTAAATATCCACCATTTTCACCGTCACTGAGGTGAATAATTGTTTTAGTATATATCACACAAGCTGAATAACTAGCGGACCAAAGAGTAACTTTATTTGTTTAAGAGTAATTTATTTGAATCGGGAAGCCAATTTGTTTTTCTTGGGCTGCTCGGAGGTGAATAGTACTTGGCTAATTACCTCCGAGCTAGCCAATCAGCGTGCACGAAAAGCACTATTCACTTGTGTGGTATATACTAATGTGAACTATTTCTGTGGGTGAGATATATGATATGCATTAAATCGAAACTGTGCAATCCTCGGTACGAAAAAAGATGGCGGCTATACACGTGACCCCAGTATCACGCGAATTTTACACAGCCCATAAGTACAAGGAAAGCCATCTTTTTGTAATATTTGTCCATGTGCTAACGAATTAGTGTACCAGTGCTAGATATAAAGAATAAAGAGCTTTTCTTTACTCTTCCAATAGAATCAGATGAAGTTTTTATTCTCTAGGAACTACGCTGTCGCATTGACACTATTACATACCTATACAGCTGCGGTTTCTTTTTGTTTGTCAACAGATTCCAGGCTGGACAACGCTCTCCCCTAGATGGCTTACTCAACTTTGTCAAAACGAAGCTCTATTCCCAAGCACACAGTGAAAACAATCCTGCACATAGAATTCTCTTTATCATCGCAGAAAGCACCGCTTTAAATTCTGAAAAGCTGACCGCTCTTCCCGCCAAAGAGCTCCACGAGGATGGCATAGAGGTGTTTCTTCTGGCAGTTGGCACGTACGTGACTGACAACGGACCAAAAAAGGTGGCCAGTAAACCCTTCAAAACTCACCTGTTCCGAGTTAACTCATACCCAGACCTTCTCAGGCTTTCTAGAACTTTCAAAGGCAAAGGCGAGTTGCTTTTTGTTTTTCACATTTTCGTTCATTTTGGCGTAAGAAGTAAAATAAAAATGTGTGCAACGTGTGCACTGGACGATTTTTAGCACCCTTTGTAGCATATAACGCCTGGTGCAGACTTGCGATACAATAAAGCTATAAAGACAAAGAAAAGATTAGTTTTTTTCCTGATGTCGTTATGTTGCTGTTATGTTATTGTATCAGGCTGTTTCCACTGCAAACATAACGATATAACGTTCTTCTTATGTTGTCGTGTTTTTTTCGTTATGTTGCTAGTGTGAACTAGGCCTACGCATGCTACGTATGCTACGTTGATATAAAGTAAAATGCAGACTTGTAGCCACAATAAAGTTGGCTAGGAATACAACAAAAATTGAAATGAATTCCTACTGAAAAATGAGACTAAGGAGCTGGTATGGGTCGAGATCTGGCTGATCTCTTGCAGCATGTTTTTGGAAATTTCGGTGGGGGAGGATTCAGACGTAGAAGACGGCAAATGAGAAGATCTGTTTCACCCTTTAAAATTTACATTTAAAAGATTTTAACAAAGTGAAAAGCCAACCAAATTGCTAGTCACAAATAAGAAAAAAAGACTAAATTTTTCAAGCTATTCTATCGGAGACATTTCACCTCTAGTAAAGGTGAAGCAAAATTTGTGATCAAAATTCTACGTTGTAACTTTCTTTTTTTACAGGATTCAACCATAGCTGCTCTGGTGAAGGATTCGTGTACGACGAGTGCAATCGCCGATGCCGTTGCAAAGATGACCATCTTACTGACTGTCACAGAATACGAAAGGACTTCATATCAATGCCCCTTGAGGAGCGGCGTCGATACGTGAGGGCCTTAAAAGTAGTATCCAATGAGGCTCCTTATAAGAGCACCTATGATCTTGTCACCATACTTCATCCCAAATTCTTCTACATCATCCACGAGAAACCATTCTTCTTCCCGTGGCATCGCTGGTATCTGTTTGCTTTCGAAAATTTACTGCGTCACGTAGATTGTCGTGTAACAGTGCCCTATTGGAACTGGGCACGAGCAGTGTCACGCAAGCGCATATGGCGACACACAGACATTCGGGATATTTGGAACCCGGGACCTCACGGCCTTGGAGGTGACGGTGAATCTCGATCAAGGTGCGTCCGTACGGGACCTTTTAAAGCGGGGAAATGGTCCTTACCGAGCTGGTTGAGTTCTGAATGCCTGTCTAGAAATTTTGATCACAAATATTATTTACCTGGAGAATGGTATGTCAACTATCTGATTAAAATTCCTTGGAATAAATTTCCCAAATTTGAATCTGGTGTTAGAGACTACATGCATAATGACTTGCACAATGCTGTCGGGGGAACGATGGCGTTGGACGAATCTGCAAATGCACCCGAGTTCTGGAGCCACCATGCTTTCCTGGACAAGATATGGTCCAACTGGCAGGATCGTGGACCGAAATATAAATTTGCGTACTATAGGAGCATAAACAGGACTCTCCCAGGTAGCAATCACTTTGGGTGGGAATTTATGAACCTCCAAAATCAGCCCCATTGTGTAAGGGTCCTGTATGAGGAGTCACAGGACGAGAAAGTACCCGATGGAACTGAAGATGGTTTAGACGTTAACCGCGAGGACCTTATTAATAATTATATTGATGACCATGATGAGTATGATGATGATGACGATGACGACGATGACGATGTTGATCTGAGGGACGATACAGCATAAGCTAACATAAATAACTAAAGATAAATGTAGGGACTGTTACCTTACAGTGAAGCAGTTTCCGTATAAAAACTGTTCTTTTGATACACTGAAGAACTGCCATTTCTACTTCTTTATAATATATAGGCTCATACCTTTTTCCCGAGACTTTCGACGTTTTCTGCAGATTTTTTATTTCCCCATTACCATTTATTAAATTATATATGCTTTCTATTCCAATTCATGACCTAATGTTCGCCTATGTCGAAAAAAATGTATAAGTTTGGGGCTTTACCTAAACATCACTCCGAACACTCTTTAGTTCACCAGTTCACTACAAAGATATTGTCTAATCAGCTGTGAAGGGAAATAAATTCGTTCTTCTTTAATGGTAGATTTTTATCCAGTGGCTAGCTCTTAGAGCCTTAACTCATATTTGACAAAAGTTAAGAAGGGTTGGGGGTACGTAATTTCTCCAGTTTTAAGTCGATTTAAAAAAAAAAACAAAAACATTCAGACTGGCTAGGTTTAATTTTGAAGAATATCCCTCACAAAAATGTTTCGTCCACCAAGTACTGTTAGCTTGCCGTGCAGGCGATCGTTGTGAGTTGCATGGGACGCTTTTTTCCCTCTTTCCAATCCTCCACGTCTTACCTAATCCAAGATGGAGGCCAAAACACTCGAAACAGAAAACTGTGCACTCTATCGTCCAAAACACGATTGCAGGCGTGGCATTGCCTTTTTCAGGCATTTGGAAATGTTGTTGTGCGCAATTTTTATACATTTGCAGATTTCAAATTGAAAAAGGTTTACGATGAAAGGAAATAAAATTCATCTTTCTTTACAAGTCTTCCATTCTTTTGAGTGGAGTTGTATGGAAGCATGCATTTATCAGAACCCTCTGGTGGAATGCATTCAACTATGTTTTATTAATTATTGATGCAAGACAATTTCACGTACTACTTTTGGAACAAAGGAATGAAATGTTGGTCTCTTGAGATTTTAGTCATAAGCCTATGCAATCAACATTCCGTTAGTTTTGCTTCTAACGGTCAAGAGTTCATTTCATAGCACTGGCATTGCATTACCAAAGATCTAAAACATGGAACGTTACAGCAAAGTTAAACGAATTGGTTCAGGAACTTTCGGCCAAGCTTGGCTGGTCGAGTCAACCGTGAGCAAGAGAACGTACGCTTTGAAAGAATTGGGTGTCACCGCCATGTCTGAACAGGACCGCCATCTTGCGTTAAACGAAGCGAAAATTTTGTCAAAGCTGAAGCACAAGAACATCGTGCGTTATAAGGAAGCTTTCGTCGATCAGGGAAAGCTGTGTATCGCTATGGAATTTGCCGAAAAAGGTGAGTGGAAAAAAGTAGGAAACATTTCTCCAAGGTAGGTAGAGTTTGCACTTTGCACATCGTCAGGATAATATTAATTATTATCATTTACCGAATCCAGCCATGAATGTATAATACACTAAAAAGCACTGGTTCGATTTTTCCCTGATGGCTTCCCTTGCACGATTTTGTTTTCAGAGGTTTTTGCTGTACAGGAATATGTTTTAGGACATTGTCCACCCCCTCCCCCCACAAAAAAATAATGGTCCGTCCCTTAAAGCCATCGTTACAATTTCGCACGCAAATTGTATGTGAAAAAATTCAAACCCTTTTTTTTTTAAACAGGAGATTTATACACCAGAATTAGGGAGAGAAATGGATTGTACTTTCCAGAAACGGTAAGTTTAAAATGAATTAACACTTTTAACACTTGTAGCCTTGATCTCAAAATTCAAATTCTCCTTACCGGTTCTCTATATGCATAGTTATATGAATTTAATAACTCATCAACACAATTTTTCCCCTTTTTGGCCTTACCTGTATCCCTTTTCCTACATATTTTGATCTCTGGGGAGAGCAATAGGCCTTTTCACAGTTGTGTGCTTAGTTACCTGGCCTATGAATGCAAGCGAGGCTGGAAGAGACCTTACTTTGATACAGACCTCTGCTTTTCTCATTAAATACCAATTAGTTAGCGTGAGAACAATTTCATTACACAAAAGCAGTGAGGTCTGTATCAAAACGAGGTAACCAGGAGCCTCGCTACCATTCAAATGCCAGGTAACTTATGACCAGTAATTCAATTTTCTGCATAGTCCTGGTGTGAAAACTATTTGCAAAGACCTTCTTTCTCTTGTGACTGAAAGCTAGTCACGTTAGTTTGCCACTTGACGGGTGGTTTTGATGTTTTGAAGAAAAATTAAATAAGATGCTGACTTCTTATTTAGGACGAAAGTCACTTCGAAATGATCTTGTTGATTCTCAATCTTGCAGCAAATTTTAGAATGGTTTACACAACTTTGTCTCGCTCTGAAGTATATACACGGACAGAATATTCTTCACAGAGGTTAGTATAACTAAAACAAATAGTTTGTATACTTTCCTCAAATTCGTTTGTTTGCGTTTAGCGATAACCTCTTGCGCAGACGCTCTTTGGCTTCGTCACGCAATCCTCACAAAAGCATTAGTGTCAGTGCGTGACGAGGTTCGAAGGAGGCTAGACCTGCGACTACGTGACGAGTTCATTTTCTTAATTCTTGGCAATTCACTCTGATTGTGTTTCAGATCTGAAAACACAGAATATTTTCCTTGGTAAAGATGACGTAATTAAGCTCGGAGATTTCGGCATTGCCCGGATGTTGAATAACACTTTGGATCATGCGCAAACCACTGTGGGCACGCCATATTATCTCTCGCCAGAAATCTGTCAGAAGAAACCGTATCCTTCTTTAACAATTAATATGGAATGAAATTAAATAAATTAATAACAATGACTACGGAGTAATCCCTCGACATTTTTCTCAGATATACTGAGTTGCAAAATAGGTTTATGTGTTTTTGATTTGGTTTTGTGCTTTCTGCTTATTTATCTTCTGGCCCTTAATTAATTTATTTTAGATACAATCACAAGAGTGACATGTGGTCGTTAGGCTGTGTGTTGTATGAAATAGCAACACTGAAGCACGCATTCAACGCAAACAACTTCTCTGCTCTTGTCATCAAGATTTTACAGGGACAATACCCGCCAATTCCTGGGTAAATTACAAATGAAATCATTTTCTTCTTGTTGTCCGTTATTTCCTCGTTTCCTTTAACCCATATCCATACCTTCGACTCAAACTCAGTGGAAATATTTTCTTAATAGGTGTTATGGACCACTTTTGGAAGACTTAGTTTCAGTCCTGCTCCAAAAGAATCCTAACGACAGACCCTCTGCAAAACAGCTGCTGTATGTCCCAGCTATGCAACCCTACGTGAAAAGGCTCCTACAGTACGAACGGGAAAGGGTTGACAGTGTTGCCTCTGACATTTCAGACATATCTTCTAGATCAAATGCTGACTGCCCTAGATCTCGAATCTCTAGCTCTGGCAAAACAGAAAAAGCACACAGCGAAGAAAATATGGTAAACAGTTCCAATATTGCAAGGCAGGATGGCCAAGTTAAACAAACTTCAAATATCTCTTTGGAAAATGCAAGAAGTTCTTCTAGAGAACAAAGATTCTCCGCTGACAAAGCACCGATTACTAACGCCCAAGGAAATTGCCGTTCCTCCAGCAGCGGACGAAACCCCTGCGTCGATGACATCGCGCCAAAAACGAGGATAGTTGTTCCCGGCTCTGACAACACATCAAAAGCGCGGGAAAATTGGCCTGCAAGGTGCCCCGCAGACACGAATAAGCGCAGCTTACTTGCACTGGCACATGCGCACCATCGAAGGCATTCTGAGCAAACGTCAGTTCACTCCCAGCCAGGTACTAGGGTCCCCAAGAGCCGAATTCACTCACAAGGAGCTCAAGCTCGGGTCAATTCTGTGAACGAGGACGATGTTTTCGCTGTCAATTATCCAACGGTAATCCCAAAGAGAAAACCAGATGTGAAGAATGTTTCGAAACCGCGAGAATGCAAGAACCGTGCATCGAATGCTTCTGTGTCTTGTGCCAATAGGGTTGCTACGGTGACCGAGGAACAGAAACAAAAGCCTGCGACATCGCTGTGCCAGCCGAAAAGTAGAGAAGTCATGCGCACAAGAATGAGGCACCAGTCCGCTGCAACCACGAGTGATAGTAACCGTTGCGCTATTGAGCAGAAACACCGAAGGCTCGCAACCAGGTCGGAGATGAACAGAGTTAACAAGGAGAATGTAAGAGCCGATTGTTAGCTGATCTCTCTAAGTTTTTTTTACCACAGATAAAGAATGCGAGAGGATATTTTTCTCGCTTCTCGGCCCTACCTTTCAAATTTCCACTTCTGCGCAAACGTCTAAGTGTGTTGCAATTAAATGAAACTACGAGAAAATAGGGTTACAAACAATTCAAGGCTGAAGTTTAATTATCGCGATCACTCCAGATCCCAAGGGGGGGGGGGGGGGGGGGGGGGGGAGTGGGAAGCTTGACTGTACCATAGAAACAACGGTTTTATTCGGAGACGGGTGCCTGACACTTTTTATTTCCTGGACGTCAGTACAAAAGGAGCATTTGTCCTTATGCTATGATTTGTTTTGTGCCTTGCAGCACTGCCCATTTTGCGTCTTCGCTGTCGCCACAAACGTCGTTGCTACCATTAGCACTCACACCGAAACAAATGGGCTTTCTATTGCAGCACTTTCACCCAGTCAACTCATGAAAAAATGTTTTATAAATAAATTGGTGTATTTTAATGCAATATTTCATGTTCTCAACAAGCAGTGATAATAAAATTATTCTTTTCAGGGAACCCCGTCACAAACGCACGTTCAAGTTCTCGCCAGACCTCGTTCCTGTTTAAGTGCGTTGCAGCAAATTCAGACTACCAACACAGAAAACCAGCCTACGGTCAAAACAAACTGGGAGACAACTGGAAAGGAGCGTGAGATTCGTAAAAGAACTTATACAGTTTCTCAGGAACGGAGGCCTTCCGCGTTTGAAATTCCGGATGCGGATGGACAAAAGAAACACAACGATGGAAAAGGAAGTTGTAAAGGAGGAAAAGAAAGTTCTAAAGACGGAAACGGAAGTGAAAATTTCCGTGATTTACGGAATGACAAGTTAAGTTTATGTAGAGACAATGAGAGTAAAAGTTTTGAAAATCATTTTCCTGCAGAGATAACAGGCCCTGAAAACAAGAGAAGAGTCTTGCCGCCATCTTGCAAGTTCACTTTTTGCGGAAGTACTTTACACCTCGACAACGTGTCTTCCCAAGATTCAATATACTCACAATTGGAAGCTCTGCGCATGTACCTCGAGAAGGAGCTTGGAACCAGGCTTCTGACCGCTGTTTATAGGTACATCACCAATGTATCCCTTGAAGAGCATGACCGAATAAAACAAACTGTTACTGCGATGCTTGGTGAAGATAAAATGAAGTACTTTCCAGTATTACTTCAACTTGTGGCTTGTGAGGCGATCTATTTCCACTGATAGTGACGATGAGAATTATAAAGAATTAGAATATTTAATGATACTGTTGTGATAAATATTATGGGTAAAGAAAGAGAAAAATTTCTAGCTATAACGTGCAGCTTCAATTGTTTAAAACAGATTTTATCAATTTGTATTCAGAATTATCCTCGTCCATATTAAATATATTTATTATTCTAAGTTGCTTTAAAAAATTGAATAAAGTTAAGGCACAAAATATTGTCTTGCTCAGTACTGATTGCAGTCCCTGAGACATTTTTCCCTCCTTATGATGCAAGTAAGCATTGCGGACCTTTTTTGAGGTGGTCTTATGCTCTAAAAGGGACGAAAAAAGTTGTTTAAATATGGTAAAGAAAGATCAATTGTGTGCGATTGCACTTATGAAGAGACTGAAAATTAATTGTGAAGGTTTTACTCTAAATGGTTACTATGGCAATCAGCCATACCGTTTTCAGGTAATGTTTTATAGCATTAACATCAACACTTCCTGGTCTCTTACAAAACAAGATTTGACTTTCAAACAAGCGTATTGTGTAAGTTTTTGTGTTGTTCTGAACCCAAGTTTTCGCATTTAACAAGCCACCAAAAGTTGTGGGGTGCAGGTTGGATCTCGAGGGGAGAGGTTGTTCTATTGGTCTATTTTGTGGAATGTTATCCAGTTGTAGGAAATATCCCTACCCTACGTAGTCCGAATCTATCTTGATGAAGTGTAATGCAATCGTGTTACGCGTCTGTTCAAATTGTACCGGAAGACAAAAGTCGAATTCAGCTTTTCAAAAGATCTGGCTTGGGGGCGAAAGCTGAAAGCTAAAAACCGAAACAGGAAGTAAGCAAAATTTGTTTCTTATAAAATTGACACTCCTCTTCTGGTGATTATTATTGCAATGTGATATGAAAATCTGTCAGCAGCCGCATGATTAACGACAAAAATGACATCATAATCATCATAATGGCAATCTCTTACAGTTACGTTATCCTCAAAACCAGGAGCCCATCACTAGGAGTGTGCAACTTCCCCAGATTCCTGTCATGGCGTTTTTACAGACCAATCTATTTTTAGTTCAAATTTACCGCGGGTTTAGGCCTCTGCAGGAATTAGGAACCTCAGTGACCAATCACAAGCACGGACTTAATTTTTAACTGACGTCATCATTTCTTCGGAAGATTAAGAAGAAAAAACCGCCATTTTTTCCCTCAACGATATTCACTTGTGTATAGACCGGAACTGAGCTATTTGCGGGAAATGGTCTGTAAAAATGCCATGACGTAGATGCAGACAGACTCTACCTCCCAAGAAATGCTGGTGGTAGGGGACTTATCCAATTAGAAGCCTCTTACAAAACAACCACGATAGGGCTCGGTACATACCTAAAGAACACTGATGATGCCCTAATTAATCGAACTAGTGCAAGAACATGATGGCAGAAAGAAATTGTACTCTATACAAAGGCAAGCAGAACAATTCAAACAAGAACTAGACCTAACAATACCAGATAAACAAGCAGAAGAA